>ERZ1066120.24-NODE-24-length-167956-cov-10.638323_pt1 | contig 167956 bp, 152 predicted proteins | sample MGYA00382767_ERZ1066120 | MGnify/ENA primary metagenome ERZ1066120 (study PRJEB33369, sample SAMEA5778350) | biofilm metagenome | biome: Industrial cooling water; feature: Water cooling tower basin; material: Biofilm | place: United Arab Emirates | collected... | reverse complement strand
TTTTTCCGACTGACGCTCAGCTTTTTTCGGTGGTCGCCGCCGTCACCAGCTTCAGCGCCGCCGAATTGATGCAGTAGCGCAGGCCGGTGGGCGGCGGTCCGTCGGGAAACACGTGCCCCAGGTGGGCGTCGCAGCGGGCGCAGAGTACTTCGGTGCGCACCATGCCGTAGGCGTAGTCGGTTTCTTCCTCGACGTGTTCGGGGGCGACGGGCGCGTTGAAACTCGGCCAGCCCGTGCCCGATTCGAATTTTTTCCGCGAATCAAACAGTTCCAGCCCGCAGCACACGCAGGCGTACAGCCCCGGCTCGTGGGCCTCGCAGTATTCGCCCGTGAAGGGCCGCTCAGTGCCTTTTTTTCGGGTCACTCGGTACTGCTCTGGCGTCAGTTGCCGCCGCCACTCTTCGTCGGTTTTGACGATTTTTTCCATGAAAAAAAAGTTTGACGAAGGTAAGCAAAACGCCGTGCCCGAAGGGAGGAAGGGGAAGAGAGGAAGGAAGGGACGAAAGGGATTTTTGTAGTTTCTTCTCCCTCTCTTCCCCCTTCCTCCCTTCATTTCACCGTCACGGTGGCGGGGGCGGGTTTGGGCGCGTGGGTCACCACGCTGTCGAGGTTAGCCAGGCCCTGCTCAAACATGGGGCCGAGCATCCCGTCCATCAGCAGGCCCACGTACTTGCCCACCACGACGGGGCGGCTCATGTCGCCGTCCATTGAAAACGTGACCCTCGTGCCGTTGCCTTCGGGCTTGAAGTAGTACCCGGTGCGCGAGGTGCCCATGCCTTCAAAATCGAGGTTGGCCTCCACGGCTTCGTTGGGCAGGCTCTTGGTCAGCGTCAGTTTGCCGTTGCCCACGTTGGGGTGCGTGCTTTTCCAAACGTACCACGCGCCCTCGCCTTCGGGTTTTTCGCTGAAGGTGTAGGTCGTATTTTTGGGGTCGATGCGGTGCCAGGGCGACCAGGTTTCCCAGTTTTTGAGGGTGTTCACCTGGGCAAAAGCCGCTTCGGGTGGCCCGGCGATGAAGCGCGAACGCTCAACGTGGACCTGCGACGGCAGGAAAAACGAAATCAACACGAGCAGCACCAGCAGCCCGGCCAGCACCAGACCGATTTTTTTGAGCAATTTCATGGCAAAAGTGGGTTTAGACGTGGATTTGAAACCGGGGAAAGTTTGTAAACTTTTTCCCGCATTTTCAAGTCCCGAACGGCGCTTTTTCCAAAAAATCACCCCACCTGCGTGACTGACATTCAGGACGTTTTGCGGACGCACTGGGGCTACGAAACCTTCCGGCCCCTCCAGGAAGACATCATCCGCTCGGTGCTCGCCGGGCGCGACACCCTCGCGCTCATGCCCACCGGCGGAGGCAAGTCGCTGTGCTTCCAGGTGCCCGCCCTGGCGGTGGAGGGCGTTTGCCTCGTCGTTTCGCCCCTGATTGCGCTCATGAAAGACCAGGTGGAGGCCCTGCGGCGGCGGGGCCTCAAGGCCGTAGCCGTGTATTCGGGCATGAACCGCCGCGAGATGGACATCGCCCTCGACAATTGCATTTACGGGGACGTAAAGTTTCTCTACGTCTCCCCCGAACGGCTGCAAACCGAGCTTTTGAAAGTGCGCGTCCGGCAGATGAACGTCTGCCTGCTGGCCGTGGACGAGGCCCACTGCGTGTCGGCCTGGGGGTATGATTTCCGCCCGCCGTACCTCAAAATCGCACAATTCCGCGAACTGGTGCCGAAGGCCCCGCTCATCGCGCTCACGGCCACGGCCACCCGCGAGGTAAAGCGCGACATCCAGGAAAAGCTCGGCATGCGCGAACCGGCGGTGTTTCAGCAAAGCTTCGCCCGGCCCAACCTGAGTTACTCGGCGCTGTTGGAGGAAAACAAGGAGGGGCGTTTGCTGAAAATGCTCCAGAAAGTGCCCGGCACGGCGGTGGTGTACGTGCGCAACCGCAAGCGCACCCAGCTCATCGCCCAGGAGCTGTCGCGGCAGGGCATCCCGGCCACGTTTTACCACGCGGGCCTGCCCAACGCCGAGCGCTCGGCCCGGCAGGACGCCTGGCTGAAGGGCACCGTGCGCGTGATGGTCGCCACCAACGCCTTCGGCATGGGCATCGACAAGCCCGACGTGCGGCTCGTCGTCCACCTCGACCTGCCCGACACCCTCGAAGCCTACTACCAGGAAGCGGGCCGCGCCGGGCGCGATGGCCAGAAATCCTGGGCCGTGGCGCTCTACGGCCCCGCCGACGCGAAGGATTTGGAGCGGCAGGTGGAGCAGAGCTACCCTCCGGCCGAATCGGTGCGGAAGGTGTACCAGTTTCTGGCCAATTTCTTCCAACTGGCCGTGGGCAGTGGGGCCGGGGCCAACTACGAGTTCGACTCGGCGGAATTTCAGGGCACCTTCGGCCTGCACGCCACCGAGACGTTCTACTGTTTGAAAACCCTCGAAAAAGAAGGCTACATCCAGTTGAGCGAGGCGTTTTACCAACCGTCGAAACTGCATTTCGGCGTGGATGCCCGGCAGTTGTACGAGTTTCAGGTAAAAAACGCCCGCTTCGACGCCTTCACGAAGCTCCTGCTGCGGATGTACGGGGGCGAACTCTACTCCGCCTTCGTGCCGATTTCGGAAGCGGCCATCGCCAAAAACTTCCGGGTGCCCGTGGGCGAGGTGCAGCAACTGCTCCACCAGCTGGTGTCGATGCAGGTGGCCGATTACGACCCCCAGCGCTCAAAACCCACGCTCACGTTTCTGGTACCCCGGCAGGACGCCGTGAACCTGCGGCTCGACGTGCGCGGCATCGCCCTCCGCCGCCAGCGCGACCTCGACAAGGTGCGGGCCGTGGTGCGCTACGCCCAGCAAACCCGCCGCTGCCGGACGCAGATGCTGCTGGAGTATTTTGACGAACACACCGACGCGGAGTGCGGAATTTGCGACAATTGCCTGGCGAAGAGGCGGGCGGGTGCGTCGGGAGAGGTCTACGGACTAAAGTCCGTAGGTACCACAGTGGAGCGGGAACGCATCCTGACTGCCCTCGGCCCCGACGGCATGACCGTCCACAAACTCATCGCCACGCTGGCCCCCCGCAACGAAAACGCCCTCATCCTGCTCCTGCGCGAACTGGTGGCCGACGGCACCCTGGCCTACGACGCGCTGGGGAATTTGCACCGAACCTGACTTCTCCCCCCTCCCATGACCGGCCAACGCTCCGCGCCCCCCTACGACGACAAAGCCTGGTTTTCCGTCCTGTTTACCCTGAAACGCGCCGACACGACGCGGCGGCTGGCCCCGCTGCTGGTGGGGATGGCCGTGTACACCACGCTGGTGTCCGTGGCCGTCATCAAGTGGTTTCACGTCGCCGACGGCGTGGACTGGGGCAACATCGCCGTCATGCACTCCCTGCTGGGGTTTGCCATTTCGACCCTGCTCGTGTTCCGCACCAACACGGCCTACGACCGCTGGTACGAGGGCCGTCGGCTGTGGGGTTCGCTGACCAACAACGGCCGCAACCTGGCCATCAAACTGGCGCACATCCTCGAACCCGACGACGAGGAAGACCGCCGGTTTTTCCGGGTGATGATTCCCAACTTCGCGTTTGCGCTCAAAAACCACCTCCGCAGCAAGTTCCTGCCCGGTGAGTGGGAAGCTATTCCCGAAGCGCCCGTCAGCGACGTCAACCCCGATTGCCACGTGCCAAACTACGTGGCCGCCCGGATTTTTGGCAAAATCGACGAACTCTACCAGCGGGGTGTCATCCGGCCCGAGCATTTGCTGGTGCTCAACCCCGAATTTCAGTCCCTGACCGACATCACCGGGGCCTGCGAGCGCATCCGCAACACGCCGATTCCGTACTCGTACAGTTCGTTTCTGAAAAAATTCATCTTCGCCTACTGCCTCACGCTGCCCTTCGGCTACGTCATGACGCTCCACTACTGGATGATTCCGGCGGTGGTGTTCATTTTTTACGTGCTGGCCAGCCTGGAGCACATCGCCGAGGAAATCGAGGAACCCTTCGGCACCGACGCCAACGACCTCGACACCGAAGCCTACTGCGCCAACCTGCGGCGGCACGTAGGGGAATTGCTGTGATTTTCTGGAACGAAAAATTTAACCGCAAAGGGCGCAACAAACCCCTTTGCGTGCTTTGCGCAAAAACTTTGCGTCCTTTGCGATTAAATTTTTCACCGCAGAATCCTAAAACTTCATCCAGATTAATTCCCATGCCCACCAACCGGGAGCTTTTCCAAACCCTTCTCGACGAACTTCAAACCAAAACCGCCCAAACTCGCCTCGGCGGGGGCCAAAAGAAAATCGATGACCACCGCAAAAAGGGCAAAATGACGGCCCGCGAACGGATTGACTACCTGATTGACGACGGCTCCCGCTTTCTCGAAATCGGCCTCTTCGCCGGGGACGGAATGTACGCCGACGAAGGCGGTTGTCCCGGCGGCGGCGTGGTGGTGGGCATCGGGTACGTAAGCGGGCGGCAGTGCGTCATCGTCGCTAACGACGCGACGGTGAAGGCGGGGGCCTGGTTTCCCATCACGGCCAAAAAGAATTTGCGCGCCCAGGAAATCGCGCTGGAAAACCGCCTGCCCATCATCTACCTCGTCGATTCGGCGGGGGTGTACCTGCCCATGCAGGCGGAGGTGTTCGCCGACAAAGAGCACTTCGGGCGGATTTTTCGGAACAACGCCCGCATGAGCGCCGAGGGCATCGTGCAGATTGCGGCCATCATGGGGCCGTGCGTGGCGGGGGGGGCGTATTTACCCATCATGTCCGACGAGGCGATGATTGTCGAGGGCACGGGCAGCGTGTTTCTGGCCGGTTCGTACCTCGTGAAATCGTCCATCGGCGAAGACGTAGACAACGAAACCCTCGGCGGGGCCACGACCCACTGCGAAATCTCCGGCGTGACCGACAACAAGTACCCCGACGACCGGGCCTGTCTCGACGCCATCCGCCGCACGATGAGCCAGTTGGGCCACGAACCGACGGCGGGTTTCGACCGCGCCGAACCGATTTCCCCCGCCAAAAATCCCGACGAACTCTACGACCTCCTGCCCGTGGACCGCATCAAGCCCTACAACATGCGCGACCTCATCGAGCGGTGGGTGGACGGGTCGGAGTTCGAGGAATACAAACCGCTCTACGGCAAAACCCTGCTCTGCGGCACGGCCCGCATCGAGGGCTGGGCCGTGGGCATCGTGGCCAACCAGCGGATGATGGTGAAGGCGAAAAAAAGCGGGGGAGCCGGGGCCGAAATGCAGATGGGCGGCGTAATTTACTCCGACTCCGCCGACAAGGCCGCCCGCTTCGTGATGAACTGCAACCAGCGGCGGATTCCGCTCCTTTTTTTGCAGGACGTGTCTGGGTTCATGGTGGGCAGCCGCTCCGAGCACGGGGGCATCATCAAGGACGGGGCCAAGCTGGTGTCGGCGATGGCCAATTCGGTGGTGCCAAAATTCACGATTCTCGTTGGAAATTCGTACGGCGCGGGCAACTACGCGCTCTGCGGCAAGGCCTACGACCCGCGCCTGATTTTCGCCCTGCCCACGGCGCAGATGGCCGTGATGAGCGGGGCCTCGGCGGCGAAAACCCTGCTCCAAATCCAGACGGCTTCGCTGAAAGCCAAAGGCCAGCCCATCACCCCGGAGGCCGAGCAGGCGCTTTTGACCGAAATCACCGACCGGTACAACGCCCAGTTGTCGCCCTACTACGCCGCGGCCCGGCTCTGGACGGACGGGATTCTCGACCCGCTGGAGGTGCGCAAGGCGATTTCGATGGGCATTGAAGCGGCCAACCACGCGCCAATCACGCGGCGGTACAACGTGGGGGTGATTCAGACGTAGTTTTTTTGGGAAACACGGATTGGACGGATTTTCACGGACGGCAGATTCGTGGTCATTTGCACCATCCGTTCAATCCGTGTTTCCATTTTTTCCGGCGTTACCTTTACCAAAAGAAACACCCCCACGCCGCATGGAAGCCGTTCAGGAACAACACCAAACGCCCATTCCCAGCCTGCCGGGGCAGTTTCTGGTGGGCAACACGCTCCAGTTCACCCGCGACCCGCTGGGCATCCTGCTCAAAATTCACCGCGACTACGAGCGCATCGTCAAAACCCGCCTCGTCGGGCGCGACATCTACGTGCTCACCCACCCCGACGACGCCAAGCGCGTCCTCCAGGAGGCCAACCGGAATTACCACAAAAGCGAAGCCTACCGGGTTCTCGGCATTTTTCTCGGCAACGGCCTGCTCAACAGCGAGGGCGATTTCTGGCGGCGGCAGCGGCGGCTGGCCCAGCCCGCGTTTTACAAGCAACGCCTGGCCCTGCTCGCCGACACGATGGCCGCCGCAGGTCAGCAACTGGTCGAAAAATGGTGGAAAGCCGACCCGACCAAGCCGGTTGACGTATCCGTGGACATGATGGAACTGACGCTCAACATCGTCACGAAAGCGCTGTTTGGGGCCGACGTCAGCCAGAAGCTCACCGGCATGTCCGAATCGATGAACACCATCATCGAATTCGCCCACGAAACCCTCGTCTCCTTCATCCGCATCCCGCTCCGCTACCCCACGCCCCGCAACCTCGCGTTTCGGCGCGCCGTGCAGCGGGTGGAGAACCTGATTTACGACATCATCAACACCCGCCGCACCGAACTCGCCGCCAACCCCGACGTGCGCCACGACGATTTGCTCGACATGCTCCTCCGCGCCCGCGACGAAGAAACCGGCGAGGGCATGACCGACCAGCAACTCCGCGACGAGGTGACGACGATTTTCATGGCCGGTCACGAAACCACCGCCGTGGCGATGAGCTGGACGCTCTACCTGCTGGCCCAGCACCCCGACATCGCCCGGCAGGTGCGCCGGGAAGTGCTCGAAGTGGTCGGCCCGACGGCCCAACCCGGCTACGACCACCTGCGCGAGTTGAAGTTTACGATGCAGGTCATTCAGGAATCCATGCGGTTGTACCCGCCCGCCTGGCTCATCAGCCGCCGCTCGCTCGGCCCCGACCAGTTCGGCGACTACGCCGTGGGCGAAAATACCTACGTGTTCATCAGCCCCTACGCCCTCCACCGCGACCCTTCGCAGTGGGCGTTTCCGAATGCCTTCCACCCCGACCATTTCCTCCCCGAACGCCAGCGCGACCGGCACCCTTACGCCTACATTCCCTTCGGCGGCGGGCCGAGGTTGTGCATCGGCAACAACTTCGCCCTGATGGAAATGCAGATTCTGCTGGCCCAACTCGTCCGGGCCTTCGACGTGTCGCTGGCCGCGCCGCACCAGGACGTGAAGGCCGAAGCCAGCGTGACGCTCCGGCCCAAAGGCGGGATGAAACTACGGGTGCGGATGGCAACCAACGCCGTTGGCGAATGAATCCGGCACGAATTTGTTAGGCCGCCCGAAGCCCGTCCGTTTCGGGCGATGCTCACGCTCACGCTGCTGAATGCGACGACGAACGCCGGACGTCCGTTTTAAACCAAACCGAACCATGACAACCAAAACACCAACCACCACCGCCCGAGCCGGGATGCTCCTGGCGGGCTTTACCCTGGCCCTGCAAGCCTGTAGCCAACCAACCGCCGACACCCGCGCCACCCCGGCCCCGTCGGGCGGTACGCTCCCGCCGGTCGAAACGAAATCCGCCAACACGAACTACAAACCGGCGTTTGCCGGACAAACCCGGGTCGCCGGGGTGAAAACCTCCACGCCCTACGAGGCGAACGTGCTCACCCAGTCCCTGCAAAGCCCCTGGGGCGTCACCAGCCTGCCCGACGGGCGGCTGCTCATCACCCAGAAGTCGGGCACGATGCGCCTGGTTACGCCCAACGGGCAGGTCGGCGAACCCATCACGGGCCTGCCCGCCGTCAACGCCTCGGGCCAGGGCGGCCTGCTGGGCCTGCGGGTGGACCCCGACTTCAGCAGCAACCGGATGGTGTACTGGGTGTTCTCCGAAGCCCGTCCCGACGGCAACCTGACCGCCGTGGCCAAAGGCCGGCTCTCCGCCGACGAAAAGAAAATCGAAAACGCCACGGTCATTTACCGCGCCACCCCGGCGTACAGCGGCACGCTGCACTACGGCGGGCGAATTTTGATTGACAAAGACGGCAACCTCGTCGTCAGCACCGGCGAACGCTCTGACCTGGCCACCCGCCCCCAGGCGCAGGCGCTCAACTCGGGTCTGGGCAAGGTCATTCGCATCACCAAAGATGGGCACCCTGCCTCCGGCAATCCGTTCGCGGGGCAGGCCAATGCCCGCCCGGAACTGTACTCCTACGGCCACCGCAACGTGCAGGGGCTGGCCTTTCACCCCGTCACGGGCGAGTTGTGGGAGAACGAATTCGGCCCTCGGGGGGGCGACGAACTCAACCGCGTTCAGCCCGGTAAAAACTACGGCTGGCCCACCATCACCTACGGCATCGAGTACGCCGGACCGAAAGTGGGGGCCGGCATTCAGCAGCAGGAGGGCATGGAGCAGCCGGTGTACTACTGGGACCCCAGCGTTTCGCCCAGCGGCATGACGTTCTACGGCGGCGATGCGATTCCCGAATGGAAAAACAACCTCTTCATCGGAGCACTGGGCGGAACGCACCTGGTCCGGCTGGTGATTGAAAACAACAAGGTTGTGGGCGAGGAGCGACTGCTGACGGGCGAGCAGCAACGCTTCCGCGACGTTACGCAGGGCACCGACGGCGCGCTGTACGCTGTCACCGACCAGGGCAGGCTGTACCGGATTTTCAAAAAGTAAACATGGGTAATGTTGTTCTGAAGACCAGTAAATCATTCTGACGGCAAAAAAAGGAAGGCAAGCCGCGCGCTGGTTGCCTTCCTTTTTTAGTTTCAACCGGCGTTTGCTGGGTATTCGTCGGACTTTCGGGGAAATTCCCCACCACTTCGCCTTTCTGCGTAGTTTTGTTTTCCGAATCCAATCCGTTTCCCGTTTTCCCATGCAAAAACCACTGTTCCGCCTCGCTGCGGCGGGTTGGCTGGCGCTGAGTGTCGTTCTGACGACCGCTGCCCAGCGCCCGGCGGCCTCCGGCGGCACCCCCGAAACCACCCTCCCGCTGACCGACCTCTCGGCTTTCAAGAACGCCGGGGCCAACTGGAAAATCGTCGGTGACGTGAACGCCGATTTGTCGAAGGCCGAAGTGCTCAACACCACGCCCGGCACCGGCGTGCTCGTCAACCAACCGACCAGCGAGGCCAAAACCAACCTCCTCTCGGCCATGGAGCACGGCGACCTCGACATCGCCTTCGACTACATGATTGCGACCCACTCCAACTCCGGCTTTTACCTCCAGGGCCGCTACGAAGTCCAGCTTTTGGACAGTTGGGGCGTGAAAACTCCCGCCTACGGCGACAACGGGGGCATTTACAAACGCCGCGAACTGCCCTCGGGCCGCCTCTACGAAGGCCACGCCCCCCGCACCAACGCCAGCAAAGCCCCCGGCCTCTGGCAGCGCATGGAAATTTCCTTCCAGGCCCCGCGTTTCGACGCCTCCGGCAAAAAAACCGCCAACGCCAAAATGCTGCGCATCGCGCTCAACGGCGTCGTGTTACACGAAAACGTCGAACTGACCGGCCCCACCGGCGGGCCGATTTCCGAGCAGGAGGCTCCCACGGGGCCGTTCATGATTCAGGGCGACCACGGCGCGGTGGCGTTCCGCAACTTCATCTACCGCAGCTACGCGGGCAAAGCGCCCACCGTGGGCCGGATTAGCTACAAAACCTACGCCGCCGACGACAACGAGACCTTCGCCAAAATCCCGGACTTTTCCGGCATGAAAACCGTCGCCACCGGCACCACCGACGACCTGACCTACGACGTGGTGGACCGCGACAACAACTTCGGCGTGCTTCTCAACGGCACCCTCAACGTACCCGCACCCGGCAAGTACACCTTCCGTACCGACTACGGCGGGCTGATGCGCATGACCCTCAACGGCAAGCCGCTCTTCATTGAACAAGGCCCCCGGATGGCGTCGGCAGAACTGCCGGCGGGCAACGTGCCCTTTGAAATCGCCTACGTGAAGCGCGAGGAGTGGGTACGCCCGGCCCTCGGCTTGTTCGTTGAAGGCCCCGGCTTCCGGCAAACGGCCCTGCACTCGGTCGGCTCGATGCTGGCTTCGCCGCCCACCGACCCGATCCTGCTCGACGCGGGCAAACCGACCATCCTCCGCAGTTTCGTCGATTACTTCAAAGACGGGAAACGCCTCAAGCGCATCGTCCACGCCGTCAACGTGGGTACGCCCGAGGGCCTGCACTTTACCTTCGACCTCGACAACGGCGCGCTGGCGCAGGGCTGGCGGGGCGATTTCCTCGACACCACGCCGATGTGGCACGACCGGGGCGACGGCTCCTCCCGCCCGCGGGGCATGGTGGCGGTGTTCAACGACCTGCCCTCGTTTGCCGTCCTGGCCGACGCCAACGCCGCCTGGCCCGAGTCGATGGTGGCCGAAAACCCGGCCTTCCGGCCCCTCGGCTACGACCTCGACGCCAGCCAGATGCCCACCTTCCGCTACCTCGCCCACGGCACCGAAGTGGAAGACGCCATCCGCCCCGCCGACGGGGGCAAGGCCCTCAGCCGCGAACTTTCGGTGAAAAACCCCGCCGCCAACCTCTACCACCTCGTCGCCACCGGCAAGGACATCGTACAGCTTCAGCCCGGCCTCTACGCCGTCGAGGGCAAAAGCTACTACGTGAAAGCCGACGGGGCCACGCTCCGCACCGCGGGCGACCAGCAGCAGTTGGTCATGCCGGTGAAGGGCGGGAAGATTGCGTATTCGCTTCTTTTTTGAATCATGGAAGAGCGCATCCTTAAAATCGAGCAGCAGCTTTTCAGCCTGAAACGCGACGTTGGTCAGTTGCGGGAAGTAGCGGCGGAACTGGTCATTGGGCAAGGCCAACACGACCTTGCTTTGATCCAGGTTCGCAACACCCTGGACGAACACGCCGAAAAACTGACCCAACTGGCACGAGTAACGGCTGAAATCCTCGCGCAATTCATTCCGCTCCGCGAGGAGATTTTTCAGAATACCGAAAACGTACTCTTCCTTGTCAAATCCCACGGCGAATTGACCGACAAGGTCAACCGGATGGAAGAGGAATTGGGCGAAGTGAAACGCACCGTTTTCGAGCACACGATTTTGCTCAAAAACCTCCGGCGTGACGTTGAGCAAATCAAGGTCGACGTCGCTGGCCTGAAAACCGATGTCACTGGGTTAAAATCTGATGTCGCTGAGTTGAAAACCGACGTGGCGACCCTGAAAACCGACGTCGCCGAACTCAAATCGGACGTGGCCCAAATCAAAACCGACGTGGCCGACCTGAAAACCGGCCAGACCCAAATCCTGGAAGCCATCCGCAACCTCCAACGCTAACAACCAACCATGTTTTCGATAAAAACCCTCAAACCCGCCCTGCTCCTCGCCGCCCTGGTGGGGGCGGGCCCCGCCCTCGCCCAGGACTCCCCCGGCGAAGGCGATTTCTACAAAATCGTGAAGGTGCCCGTGCCCGAAGGCGTGCTGCTCGAAGTGGGCGGCGTGGCGACGTTGCCCAACGGCAGCATGGCCGTGGCAACCCGCCGGGGCGACGTGTACACGATTGAAAACCCCACGGGCCGCGTGCCGCACTTCCGTAAGTTTGCCTCCGGCCTCCACGAAATCCTCGGCCTCGTTTACAAAGACGGCTCGCTCTACTGCGCCCAGCGCGGCGAACTCACCCGCCTCACCGACCGCAACGGCGACGGCGTGGCCGACCGCTACGAAACCGTCCACGCCTGGCCGGTGAGCGGGCACTACCACGAGTACAGCTTCGGGCCGAAAATCGCGCCCGACGGAAGCTTTTTCGTGAGCGGCAACGTGGCCTTCGGCGACGAGGAATGGTGGCGGGGCGAAAGCCGCGTGCCCTGGCGGGGCTGGATTTTCAAAATCACCCCCGACGGCCAGCTCGAACCCTGGGCCACGGGCGTGCGCTCCCCCGCCGGGCTGGGCATGATCAACGGCGAACTGTTTTACGCCGACAACCAGGGCGACTGGATGGGTTCGGGGGGCATCTGGCACGTGAAAAAAGGGGCCTTCATGGGCCACCCGGCGGGTTTGCGCTGGGCGGGGCAACCCAACTCGCCCGTCAAACTGACCACCGAGCAACTCTACGCCCAGGTCGGCCCGCGCCAGAACCGCGACGCCCGGGGCCGGGCCATCAAACCCGAAAACGACGCGAAGGAGACCAAGTTCGCCACGCTCTACGAATTGAAGCAGAAGTTTCCCGAAACCCAACTGCCGCTGGTCTGGCTGCCCCACGGCGTGCTGGGCATTTCCAACTCCGAAATCATTTCCGACGACACGAAGGGCGCGTTCGGCCCCTTCGCCGGGCAGCTTTTCATCGGCGACCAGGGTCAGAGCAAAATCATGCGCGTGTTCATGGAACAAGTGAACGGCGAGTACCAGGGCGCGGCCTTCGACTTCCGCGCCGGCTTCCAGTCGGGGGTGCTGCGCATGGGCTGGGGCACCGACAACTCGCTCTTCGTGGGCGAAACCAACCGGGGCTGGGGCTCGGCGGGTGAAGCGGGCGAGGGCCTGCAACGGCTCGTCTGGACGGGTAAAACGCCGTTTGAAATGAAGGCCGTGCGGGCCATGCCCGACGGCTTCGAGGTGGAATTCACCCTGCCTGTGGACCCGAAATCCGCCGAGGATTTGGCTTCCTACGCCGTGAAAAGTTTCATCTACAAATACCACCCCGTGTACGGCAGCCCAACGGTGAACGAAACCACCCACGCCGTGAAGGCCGTGAAGGTGTCGGACGACGGCCTGAAAGCCCGCCTGGTGGTCGACGGCCTCAGGCAGTACCACGTCCACGCCCTGACCCTCGATGGCGTTCGGGAAAAAACGCGGTCGTGGAGCCTCGTTCACCCCACGGCCTACTACACGCTCAACAACATCCCGACGGGCGAAAAACTGGCCCTCGCCAGCGCCAGTACGCGCAATTCGGCGGCTTCGGCGGCGAAAAAAACAGCCACTCCGGTGACCGCCGCCAAGCCCGGCAAACCGGCGGGCACCGCCGTCGCTAAAGTGCCCACCGACGCCGAAATCAAGCCCCTCCTGAGCAAGTACACCTGCCTGGCCTGCCACAACGCCGACAAAAAGCAGGTCGGCCCGGCCTACCGGGACGTGGCCAAGCGGGGTTACTCCAACGAGAAAATCGTGGAGTTGATTTACAACCCCAAGCCCGAAAACTGGCCCGACTACGCCACGCCCATGCCGCCCATGCCCCAAGTGCCGAAAGGCGACGCGCTGAAAATCGCCTCGTGGATCAACTCGCTGGGAAAAAAGGCAGCGGCGAGCACCAAGCCGACGCCCTGACGCGAAACGGGTTTTTCACAAAAAAGCACGCCGGGTTTCAAGGGAAACCCGGCGTGCTTTTTTCCCGAAAACCTACTTCGTGTACTGATACGCCCACCAAATCAGCACGGCCTGCAAGGGCAACCGCCCCCAGCGAATCCAGGGCGAAATGCTTTGAAATTTTGCCCCGTGGGCCATGTACACGTTGGCCGGAAACACCGCGATGAGCAACGCAATCAACCCCCAGGCCGCCCAGACCCGCGTCGCCGGGATGAGCAGCCCCACGCCCACGAGGATTTCCGCTGCCCCGCTTAGGGCCACCATCAGGTGATGCGCCGGGACGTACGGCGGCATGATGCGGAGAAAAAGTTTTGGTTTGACGAAGTGCATGACGCCCGCGAACACGTAGAACGCGGCCATCGGGTAGAGGAGGAAATGCTTCATGAGCGCAGAGAGATGAGAGCAGAGAGCAGAGCGATGAGAGAAGAGAGTATTTTCGCTCTACTCTCATCGCTCTACTCTCTGCTCTTAAGACGCTTGCCCGCCGTTGACGCCCAGCACCTGCCCGTTGACGAACCCGGCTTCCTCGGAGGCGAGGTAGAGGTAGGCATGGGCGATGTCGCGCGGGTCGCCCATGCGCCGGACGGGGATGCTGGCGATGACCTGCCGACGGACTTCTTCGGGGATGGCGTCGGTCATGTCGGTGGCGATGAAGCCGGGCGCGACGGCGTTGGCCGTGATGCCCTTCGGGCCGAGTTCTTTGGCCCAGGTGCGGCACATGGCCACCACGCCCGCCTTCGTGGCGGCGTAGTTGGTCTGCCCGAAATTGCCGTGCAGCCCCACCACCGACGAGGTGCAGACGATGCGCCCGTACCCCCGCCCGACCATGTACGGCGCGACAGCTTTGGTGCAGTTGAACACGCCCGTCAGGTTGACGTCGATGACCTGCTGCCACTCCTCGTGGGACATTTTCAGCAAGGTCTTGTCGCGGGTGATGCCCGCGTTGTTGACGAGGATGTCGATTTTACCGTACCGCTCCACCGCTTCGCGGACGGCGGCTTCCACGGCGGGCACGTCGGTGGTCGAAATTTTGTGGAATTCGCAGGCGAAGCCCTGAGCGCGCAGGTCGGCGGCGGTTTGTTCGCCCGCGTCGAGCAAATCCCAGATCAGGACGGTGGCCCCTTCCCGGCAAAACAACTCGGCAGCGGCCTTGCCGATGCCCCGGGCAGCCCCGGTGATGATGGCGACGCGGTTTTGAAGACGCATGGGAGTGGTGGATTTACGAGGTTTCCCGGATATCCGAGGCTTAAACTTTCATCCGCGAAAATCCGCGAAATCTGCGGGAAATTTTTTTCTCTGGAAAAAGAAAAAGCCGAAGCACGGGGTGCATCGGCTTCCCGCATCGTCGGGAGGGTTTACAACCCCGAAAAATCGAACGTTTCCAAAAACTGCGTCGTGAACTGCCCGGCCTGGAAACCGGGGTCGTCCATCAGGCGAATGTGGAAGGGAATCGTGGTTTTGATGCCTTCGATGACGAATTCCTGAAGCGCCCGCTTCATGCGCGTGATGACTTCCTCCCGGCTTTGCCCGCTGACGATGATTTTGGCAATCATCGAGTCGTAGTTGGGCGGAATCGTGTACCCCGCGTACACGTGGCTGTCGATGCGCACGCCGTGGCCGCCGGGGAAGTGCAGGTTCGTAATCTTGCCCGGCGAGGGCCGGAAGCCGTTGGCGGGGTCTTCGGCGTTGATGCGGCATTCCATCGCGAAGAGTTTCGGCGTGTAATTTTTGCCCGAAATCGGCACGCCCGCCGCGACCTTGATTTGCTCTTTGATGAGGTCGAAATCGGTGACTTCCTCCGTAATCGGGTGCTCGACCTGAATCCGGGTGTTCATTTCCATGAAGTAGAAGTCGCCGTGCTTGTCCACCAGAAACTCGATGGTGCCCGCGCCTTCGTAGCCGATGGCCGCCGCGCCTTTGATGGCCGCCTGCCCCATGCGTTCGCGGAGCTCGGGGGAGATGATGGGCGAGGGCGTTTCCTCCACTAATTTCTGGTGGCGGCGCTGGATGGAACAGTCGCGCTCGGAGAGGTGGCAGACGGTGCCGAACTGGTCGCCGACGACCTGGATTTCGATGTGGCGGGGTTCTTCGACGAACTTTTCCATGTACAGCCCGTCGTTGCCGAAGGCGGCCCCGGCCTCGGTTTTGGCGTCGATCCAGAGCTTGTCGAATTCACTTTCCTGGCGGATGATGCGCATCCCGCGCCCGCCGCCGCCGGCCGTGGCTTTGATGATGACGGGGTACTTGATTTCTTTAGCCAACTCCTTCGCTTCCTCGACGGTGTCGAGCAAACCCTCGGAGCCGGGAATGACGGGCACGCCCGCCGCTTTCATCGTGGCTTTGGCGGTAGCCTTGTCGCCCATCGAATTAATCTGCTCGGCGGTGGCCCCGATGAACTTGATGCCGTAATCGGCGCAGACTTGCGAGAAATCGGCGTTTTCACTCAGAAACCCGTAGCCGGGGTGGATGGCGTCGGCCCCGGTCACTTCCGCCGCCGAAATCAGGCTGGGGATGCTCAGGTACGACTGCCGGCTCGGCGGCGGGCCGATGCACACGGCTTCATCGGCGAAGCGCACGTGCAGGCTCTCGCGGTCGGCGGTCGAGTACACGGCCACGGTTTTGATGCCCATTTCCTTGCAGGTGCGGATGATGCGCAGGGCAATCTCGCCGCGGTTGGCGATGAGTATTTTTTTGAACATATACGTAGTCGTAAGTCGTAAGTCGTAAGTCAAAAGCCGCCGAGTTAATTCTGACGACTTACGACTTACGCGGGTTCAACGAGGAACAGCGGCTGGTCGAACTCGACGGGCGTGGCGTTTTCGACAAGCACCTTCACGATGCGGCCCGACACCTCCGATTCGATTTCGTTGAACAGTTTCATGGCCTCGATGATGCAGAGCACCTGACCGGGCTTCACCTCGTCGCCGACGCTGGCCAGCACGGGCGAATCGGGGCTGCTGGAGCGGTAAAATGTGCCAATCATCGGCGATTTCACCGTGACGACATTGCTGGGCGTGGCCGCCGGGGCGGGGGCCGCCGGAGCCGCAGCGGGCGCGGCAGCCGGGGGTGTGGGAGCCGGAGCCGCTACGGGCGCGGGCGCAGCCGGAGCTGCCGCTACGGGCGCGGCCGGAGCCGAACCGCCGTAGCGCTTCACGCTGATTTTGAGGTCGCTGGTTTCGATGCTCACTTCGTCCAGCCCGGAGTTGGCGATGAAGTCGAGGAGTTTCTGGATTTCGCGGGTTTCCATAAAAAGTCGTAAGTCGTAAAAGTCGCAAGTCGTAAGTGGGGCCGAAGGTAGTTTTTCCTTACGACTTACCGACTTACGACTGCTGGATTACTTCACTCGTTCCACGTACTCGTAACTCCGGGTATCGACCCGGATTTTTTCGTCCTGTTCGATGAAGAGCGGCACCATGATGGTCGCGCCGGTTTCGACCTTGACGGCCTTGCGGGGGGAGTTGGCCGTGTCGCCACGCACGCCGGGTTCGGCGTAGGTGACGGTGAGTTCGACGAACGGCGGCAGTTCGCAGGTCAGCGGGGTGTCGTTCTGGGTGTTGATGAGGATTTCCACTTCCTGGCTTTCCTTCATCAAATCGGCCCCGGCGATGATTTTCTCGTCGAGCGTGATTTGGTCGAAGGTTTCGTTGTCCATGAAGTTGTAGCCCACCTCGTCTTTGTAAAGAAATTGAAACTTGCGCCGCTCCACCCGCACGGGCGTGATGCTCACGCCGGAGTTGAAGGTGTTGTCGATAACCTTGCCGGAGGTGAGGCTTTTCAGTTTGGTGCGCACGAAGGCCGGGCCTTTGCCGGGCTTCACGTGCAGGAATTCCACAATCTGGAACAGGTCGTTGTTGTACTCGATAACGAGGCCGTTTTTAATGTCTGCGGTCGTTGCCATTTCTTCAGTTTACGTTTTTGTGAGAAGTAAGAGGTGAGAAGTGAGATGTAAAATGCAGCTTTCCATATTGAAAAAAACATCTCACTTCTCACTGTAAACATCTCACCTATTTCGGTGCCATGCGTATCGCTCCGTCCAGTCGAATCGTTTCGCCGTTGAGCATCGGGTTTTCGACGATGGCCTGGGCCAGGTGCGCGTACTCGTCGGGGCGGCCGAGGCGGGGCGGGAAGGGCACCTGCTGGCCCAGCGAGGCCACGGCTTCGGCGGGCAGGCCCTCGAACAGGGGCGTGTGAAAAAGCCCCGGCGCGATGGTCACGACCCGGATGCCGTTGCGGGCCAGGTCGCGGGCGATGGGCAGGGTCATGCCCACGATGCCGCCCTTCGAGGCCGAGTAGGCCGCCTGGCCCATCTGCCCGTCGTAGGCCGCGACCGAGGCGGTGTTGATGATGACACCCCGCTCGCCTTCGGCGTTCGGTTCGTTTTTGCTCATCGCCCAGGCCCCCAGCCGGATGACGTTGAAGGTGCCGACGAGGTTGACATCTATCACTTTTCGGAACAAATCGAGCGCGTGCGGGCCGTCCTTGCCGATGGTTTTGGCCGGGGGTGCGATGCCCGCGCAGTTGACGACGACGTCGAGTTTTCCGAAACGGGCCACGGCTTCGTCCACGGCCCGCTGCACGGCGGTTTCGTCGCTGACGTTGGTGGGCACGAACAGCGCGGCATCACCGAGTTCAGCCACCAGCTTTTCGCCTTTTTCCACCGCCAAATCCAGAATCACGGCCTTCGCGCCCAGCCCGACGAACCGCCGGACGGTCGCCTCGCCCATGCCCGAAGCACCGCCGGTGACGAGGACAGTTGCGCCGTTCAGGTTCATGTTTGGTCGTTTGGTTGTTTGTTGGTTTGGTTGTTTAGGTCGCGGGGATTTTCAACATCCAAACCGCCAAACTCTCAAACAACCAAACAAAATCAATACGCCCACTTCACATACGCCGCCCCCCACGTGAACCCGCCGCCGAAGGCGGCCAGCACGAGGTTATCGCCCCGGTTCAACTGCTTTTCGTAATCCCAGAGGCAGAGCGGAATCGTGGCGGCGGTGGTGTTGCCGTAGCGCTGGATGTTGAGCATCACTTTGTCCATGCCGATGCCCATGCGGTCGGCGGTGGCCGAAATGATGCGTTTGTTGGCCTGGTGGGGCACCAGCCAGGCCACGTCGTCGGGGCCGAGGTGGTTGCGTTCCATGACTTCCGACGCTACCTCGGCCATGCGTACGACGGCGAATTTGAACACCGAAGGACCGTCCTGCTTGGCGAAATGCAGGCGGTTACGCACCGTTTCGCAGGTGGGCGGGTTTTTGCTGCCGCCCGCCGGTTGGTAGAGGTGCGCCGCGCCCGCGCCGTCGGAGTGCATCACCGAATCGAGCAGGCCGTAGCCCTCTTGGGCTGGTTCGAGCAGCACGGCCCCGGCCCCGTCGCCGAACAGCACGCAGGTGGTGCGGTCGGTGTAGTCGATGATGGCCGACATTTTATCGGCCCCCACCACGACGACTTTTCGATACATGCCCGACTCAATGAACTGCGCGCCAATCGTGAGGGCGTACAGAAACCCTGAACAGGCCACGTTGACGTCGAAACTCGGTTTGTGCCCCAGCCCACAGGCGTGGGCGATGAGGTTGGCCGTGGCCGGAAACACGTAATCCGGCGTGACCGTGGCGCAGAGCAGCAAATCCACCTCGCCGGGGGCGGTACCGGTTTTTTCGAGCAATCCCTTCACGGCTTCGATGCCCATCTCCGACGTGCCGCGCCCTTCGCCCTTCAGAATCCGCCGCTCCTTGATGCCCGTGCGGGTGGTGATCCACTCGTCGGTGGTGTCCACCATCGTCGCCAGTTCGTCGTTGGTCAGGATGTACTCGGGCACGTACCCGTGAACGCCGGTGATGGCCGCTTTGAGGGGGTGGGTCATGGGAAAAGTTTAGAGTTCAGAGTTCAGAGTTTAGAGTTTGGAGTTGTTTCAGGCACATCAACTCTAAACTCTAAACTCCGAACTCTAAACTCAACTGAGTGCTTGCTTGATCTTCACGTACACTTCCGATTCGACTTGCCGCTTGGCGAGGTGAATCATGTTTTTGATGGCCAGGGGCGACGACACGCCGTGGGCGATGATGACGTTGCCGTTCAGCCCCAGAATCGGGCTGCCGCCGACGGCTTCGTAATTCATCTGGTTCAGAAATTCGTCGTCGAGGCCGCGGGCGCGGGCCAGGTCGTACACGGATTCGGCCATTTTCAGGATGACGTTGCCCGTGAACCCGTCGCAGACGATGACGTCGGCCCGATCGAGGAAGAAATCCTTGCCTTCGATGTTGCCGACGAACTGAATTTTCCGGTTGACTTTCAGAAGCTGGTAGGCGGCCTGGGCCACGAGCGAGCCTTTGCCTTCTTCCTCGCCGATGTTCATCAGCGCCACGCGGGGCCGCTCGATGCCGAAGGTGTGCTGGGCGTAGAGGCTGCCAAGTTCGCCGAACTGGTCGAGCATTTCAGGTTTGCAGTCGGCGTTGGCCCCGATGTCGAGCAGCACGCTGTACTTGCCCGTCACCTGGGGCGCGAAGCCCGCGATGGCGGGCCGCATGACGCCCTCGACCGACTTGACGCTGAACAAGGCCCCCACGTGCATGGCCCCGGTGTTGCCCGCCCCGCAGAACACGTCCACAAGTTTTTCCTTTAAAAGTTTAAACCCAACTCCAATGCTGGAATTGGGTTTCTGCGAAAGGGCCTTCGTGGGGTGTTCGCCCATCTGAATCACGTCGTCGGTGTGGACGATTTCCACGTTCTCCGGCAGGGCGCGGCCGTTGAGCACGCTCCGAATGGCCGTTTCCTGCCCCACCAGCACGAGGGTTACATCGTCGGTCAGTTCGGGCAGGGCCAGCAGTGCGCCCTCGACAATCGCGGCGGGCGCAAAATCGCCACCCATCGCGTCAACGGCTATTTTCATGTGGGGTCAGGAGTTATTGAATTGTTGAGTTTTGAATTGTTGAAAAGCAACAGCAATGCATCAACAATTCAAAACTCAACAATTCAACCCGTAGGTGCGGCGGCAAAATTAGCAGGTCGGGGCAAAAAAAGAATGGTTAACGCCCGATTCGCCGCCCGGCTCCCGGCGCGAGGCCCGGAACGGAGGCAGAAGGGGGAATTAACCATTCAGCGCGGCGGCCTCAGACGGTCGGCGCGTAGTTTTCGATGACCACTTTGCCCCGGTACACGAGGTTGCCTTCGTGGAGGTGCGCGCGGTGGAACTGGTGCACTTCGCCCGTGGTGGGGTCGGTGGCGAGGGTCTTGGTCGTCAGGGCGTCGTGGGTCCGGCGCTTGTCGCGGCGGGTTTTGGAGTGACGGCGTTTGGGGTGTGCCATGTGGAGTCGTAAGTCTTAAGTAGTAAGTCGTAAGTTGTTTTTCAGTGGCTTCCGTTGCTTGAGCCGCCTTTCAGTTTCGCCAGGGCCTGCCAGCGGGGGTCGACGGCGGGCGGCTCGTCGGCGGCTTCGGGTTCGTCGGGTTCCGACGAGTACACCAGTTTGCCTTCGCGGTCGGGTTGTTCCTCGTCTTCGTCGGCCTCTTCGGCCCGCAGGCGAGGGTGGAGTTTCTTGACGGGCACGGTCAGGGCGATGAACTCGAACAGGTACCGGGCCACGTTGAGGCTGGGCGTGTCCCAGCCGATGATTTCGATTTCGTCGGAAAGCTCCTCCGGCTCGTCGCCGTATTTGAGAATAAGCCGCTGGGTGGTTTCAAACGGCTCTTCGAAGGGTTCGAGCGTGCGGTCGCAGGTCAGTTCGTAGCTGCCCCGGAGGACGAACTTCAGGTGCAGCATCGTCTCCGATTTGTCGAGCGTCAGGTGGGCCTGAAACCGCCCCCGGCGGATCAGGTCCTGCTCCATGGTCTCGAAAAACGAATCATCGCCCACGAAATCGTATTCGTGGCGCTTGGTTTCGAGTTTTAAAATCGGAATCTCGTATTGCTTCAGCTCGTTCACGTGCCTTTCCCGAAACGGTCTTACCAAAACGGTTCTCCGAAACGGGTTGCAAAAATAGGCAATGCCAACTGTTTTGCCAACGCGCGGGAGAAATAAGTTGGGTGTAAGGGGGTTAGAGTTTGTAGTTTGAGGTTTGTGGTTTGTAGTTGCTGATGCTGGAACTACGAACCACAAACTTCGAACTACAAACGCAATCTACTTTTGCCCCTCCATGCACGCCCTGCTCCACCTTCTGCGCGCCAACCGGCCGTTTTACCTGACGTACGCCGTCCTGCTGCTGGCGGTCGGCGGCCTGCAACTCGCTTTTTCCCAAACCAGCCTGATGCAATGGGTGAATGCCCGCAACACCCCCGCCGCCGACGTGTTTTTCACCTACGCCACCTACCTCGGCGACGGGGCGTTTTTCGCCGTCGTCATCCTGGCCCTGCTGCTGCGGAGCTACCGCTGGGCCATCAAAAGTGTGGCGGCGTTTCTGCTGACGACGCTCCTGGCCCAGGGCCTGAAGCGGCTCGTGTTTGCCGACCGCTTGCGGCCCGCGAAGTTTTTTGAAGGGCAATCGGGCTTTCGGTACGTCGAAGGCATCGAACTGGCGCATTACCACAGTTTTCCGTCGGGGCACAGCACGTCAGCGTTCGCGCTGTTCTGCCTGCTGGCGCTCATCGTGAAAGACAAACGCTGGGGCTACGCCTTTGCCCTGCTCGCCGCGCTGACGGCCTACTCGCGGGTGTACCTGTTCCAGCATTTTGTGGAAGACGTGTACGCCGGTTCGGTGATTGGCGTGGTGTGCAGTACGCTGATTTTCGCCGCTTTGCAGAACTACTGGACGCGGAGGCCGAAGGATTGGCTGGACCGGAGCCTTTTGAACCATGATTAAGAGGATTCAAAAGGATGGAAGTATGGTTTGTTTGATTCATCTTTTCATCCTTCAAAATCCTCTTAATCATGGTTCCTTTCTCTCGTAAAACACAAATCCATTCTCCCCCCCAATCCGCCGGAGGGTGCGCACGGTGTCGGGCGTGTCGGTGATTTTAGCGATGACGTAGGTGGGGCGGTCCACCGGGCCGTAGAGCAGCCAGTTCTCGTCGTAACGTTTTGGGTTCTGGCCGGGCGGGCGGCGGGCGTAGAAGTACGGCCCGTAGCTTTTGTAGTGGTAAGTCAGGATGTACACGTCCTGCCCCTGAAACCGCTCGAAAAACCGCATCGCCGCCGCCTGCGAAATGCCCTCGACGCGGGTGATGAAAAAGCCCAGCGTCAGCGTGACGAACAGGGCCGTGCCCCCGAACAGCGTGACGATGCCCCGCTGCCACGTTCGTTTGCCAATCCACCACGTACCCAGCGCCAGCACGAGCAGGAGCCACAGACCGGGCAGGACTTCCCAGCCCGTCCAGGTCAACTTCGCGTCGAGATTGGCCACGGCGAAGGGGTCTTCGCGGACGAGGGCCTTGAGCACCGCCACGTTGCGGCCCAGGTAAGCCAACCCCACCACCACCGCCACGATGAGCAAGCCCACGGCCAGCAGGCCGAAGCGCAGCCACGCGTTGAACGAAATTCGCCCCGACCACAGCCCTTCGAGCGTCAGCGCCGCCAGGTACGTGAGCGGGAAGTAGCACAGCGAGGAGTAGTGGACGATTTTAGTGTTGACGACGCTGAACAGAATCAGCACGACGGCGAACAAAATCACCATCCACTGCTTGAAATCGCGCTGGAAATTGCGGTCTTGAGGCGTGTCGCCGAAACCCCGGAGGGCGAAAATCGAAGCCGGAAAACACCCCACCAGCAGCACCACGACGTGGTAGCCGAAAAACCCTTCGTGGCCCGCATCGGGGGTGCTCAGCAGGCGGTAGTTGTAGGTGATGAATTCGCGGATGAACCACGGCCCGTGGGCGAGCGTCTCGATGCCGTACCAGAGCAACGTCACCAGGCTCGCCAGGGCCGTGAACAGCAGAAACTGCACGGGCGACACGAACCAGCGGAAGCGGTTGACGAGCCAGTACACGCCCATCGTGAGCGCCACGATGAGGAACGCCACCGGGCCTTTCGTCAGGATGCCCAACCCCAGGATGAACCCGCCCGTGAGCAGGTAAAACAGGGGCTTGCGGCGGAGGTTGAAGTCGTAGCGGTTGCGTTTCCAGGAAAAGAAAATCACTCCAACCAACCCGCAGAAAATGAAGAAGTTGAAGTACGGGTCGATGATGCCCGACCGGAAGTAGAGATGCGGCAGAATGGACCCCAACCAGGCCCCCGCCCAGAGCAGCCCGAAGCGTACGCTGTGGAGCTTGGTGCCCAGCCGGGCCAGCAGCACGAGCGTCACGACGCCGATGAGGGCGTTGGGAAACCGCGCCGCGTACTCACCCACGCCGAAGAGGCGCATGAACACGGTCTGAATCCAGAAAAATAAGGGCGGTTTTTCCCAGAACGGCTGAAAATCAATGTGCGGTCGGCCGTAATCGCCGAGCACGAGCATCTCGCGGGAAATCTCGGCGAAGTTGATTTCGTCCCAGTCGAACAACCGCACCGCGCCCAGCGCCGGCATGAAAAACAGCGCGGCAACCAGACCGACCGCGAGGGAGAGGACGAGGGTTTGTCGGTTCAAAATGCGAGTGGTTTTAAAAATTCCCCCTTTGAAGGCAAGCCTGTTAAGTTCTGATTGGTAGCGCAAAAATCTTCAATGCTCAATGTTCAATTTTGATTTTCAGACCATTGAATATTGAGAATTGAGCATTGAACATTGAGCATTGTCTACCGTAGGTGTAGAACTTAACGGCCCTGCCTTCAAAGGGAGAATTTTCACTACTTTTTCTTTCCTCCGAATCCATTCAGCACCCGGCTCACGAAGGCGTCGTCGATGCCGAAGGCGCGTTTAACCTTCGTGTAGAGCGCCACGGCCTCCTTGTCGAGCCAGATGAGCGCGGCTTTGGCCCCGTCCTGGGGGCGGGCGCGGTAATTGGTGCTACGAAGTCTGGGCGTTTCTTTTTCGACGGTGAAGTAGTACAGCGCGATGGATTTGCGGGTCATGTCCTCCGGGCACTGAATGGGGTCGGGCAAGCCGTGGAACGAGTCTTCGTCGGTGTTGAAAATGACGCAGCGGTTGAAAATTGGCGCGATTTTCTGCACGACGCCCTTCATCTCCCGGTCCCAGAGTTCGAGGTCGCCGTTGTACTCGGGCTGCCAGTCTTTGTTGAGGTACACCAGCAGGTTGACCCGCCGCCGCCAGTTGCGCTTGTGCGGGTGGACGGTGAAATCGGCGTGGACGTTCAGGAATCCGTGGCGTTTCGACTGGTGCAGCCCGCCGCCTTCGAGCATGTCGTCGGAGACGAGGCCCGGAATGCCCGTCAGTTCGCTCAGCCAGGCCACGAATTCGGGGGAGTTCAGGTGGCCAATCACCCGCTGGATGTACGGCGGCAGCAGTTCGAGTTTGTTCAGCCCGTGTTTTTTCTCGTTGACGTGGACGTAGTGAATCCAGCCCGCGTCCTGCACGGCCGGGAAGGCCGTCAGGGCTTGTTCAGCCGCGTCGGGTTCCAGAAAATTTTCGAGCGCGATGTGCGGGTAGGGCGCGGCCTGCCGGTAGGCTTTGCTCAGCATGGGCAGGGCGGCGCGCCAGCGGTCGAGGTCGAGGATACGGTCGGTAGCGACGGTTGGATTGGTCATGAAACCAAAACGTTTTTTCGGAAAAACTGCCCAAAGGTACGCCCCGTTTGCCGAAAAAAACCGGAAGCCCGTTCAGCGGGATTCGTAGGTGAAGGTCTCCGTGCGCCTGCTGTAGTTGTAGCGCTTCTGCCGGGGTAGGCTTTCGGGCGTGTACGTGTACGCCATCACAACCGGGTTAGCGATCAAGTCGATGAGGCCGGTGTAATCGCGGGTGAGCGTGGAGCGCACCGGGTTGTTGCGGCTGAGGGGCACGTCGGGGTCGGCGGGGCTGAGGGCATAGGGGTTGGGGGCCGAATCGTACTCGGTGGTCCATTCCGACTGCGGTTTTCCGGTTCCGTCGAATTCATATTGAGCCACGGCATTCCCGTTTTTCCAAACGTACCGCGTCACCCGGGCGTAGGTGTACGTCAGCGCTTCAAACCGGACTTCTTCGATTCGGCCTTCGGCGTTGTAGCGAAACGTTTGTACGTGGCGCGACCCGTTGCCCGTCCAATTCAGACGCGTGAGTTTGCCCTGAGCGTCGTACTCAAACGTTTCCCGGAACACCAGGCTGTCGCGTTCGTACGTCAGGCGGGCGACGAGTTTGTCGCCCCGGTACTGGTATTCGAGGTCGCGGTTCCACCAGGCGTCCTCGATGAACGCCACCCGCCCGACCGAGTCGTACCGGTACACCGTGGTAAAATCCTGCCCCCGGAAGTTGGGGTTGCCGTAATCCACCTGCTTGCGGATGGTTTTGATGCGGAACGGCACCTGCTCCAGGTCGTTGGGCGCGGGGAAAACCGGCTCGGAACGGCGGCAGGCCACCAGCACGACGGCCAGGAGAATGGCCCAGCGGAGGGTTTTCATGCGGTGAAAAACGTTTCCTGACCAGACACGAGCGCGGGCCGATTGGTTGGAACGCGGCGGAAAAATCATCTCACCTCTCACCGCTTACTTCTCACCATTTCACAGCCATACCACGCTCAGCGTGGCCGCGTTGACCATCGGCGCGAGCCGGGCTGAATCGCGGAGGAGAATCGTGCCGCCGTCGGTGCCCAAATCCCAGAGATTTCCCCGGAGAAACACGTTGATGCCACGCTGGATGCCCGCTTCCCTCGGCGCACGGGCGGGCATGGTGTAGCGCTGCCAGGCTTCGCCCTCGGTGATGCGGCCCACGTCGGCGCGGGCGTCGGGCGGGGTCGGGTGGCCGCTGTAACCGCCCCAGGGGAGTTGCCAGGCGTTGTCCATCATGCTGTACGAGGGCACGGCGAGGAGTTCGACCCCCTTCGCTTTCAGCGCGGCGTAGGCGGGCGAAAACCAGGCGTCGGCGCAGACAAGCACGCCCAGTTTTCCAGCGGGCGTGTCAAACACCGGGTTGTCGCTGATTTTTCCGGCGCAAAGAAATTTCTGCTCCGCCTCAATGGGAAAGGCTTTGCGCACTATTCCTGCCAGCGAGCCATCGGGGCGGAATACGGCGCTCACGTTCTGGAGTTGGCCGTTGCCAACTGCCAACTGCCCATTGCCAACTTTCGGTTTCGGCAACAGAATCGACCCGGCCACGACGGTGACGCCGTATTTTTTTGCCAAACCCGAAAAAACGCGCTGGTACGTTTCCGCCATCTCGGCGGCTTTCATCCGAAACAGCGCGTCGGTGGTGGGGTCCTGGGTCGAGTCAGGCGTGGAAAGCTTGGCCCGGAAAAAGGCGAACAGGTTGCTCAGGGCCACGGTTTGCAGGGCTTCGCCGGAGGTTTTGGCCGCGTACACGCGGCGCTTTTCGCCCATCGCCACCAGCCACGTGCCGGTGTACTCGGGCAGCACGACGATGCTTTTCGGGTTCAAAACCCCGCGCCGTTTGGCGCTGGCAAAGTAGGCGTTCAGTTTGGCCAAAAACGCTGCCTCGCTCGAATAATCGACGGGCAGCAGGTAGGGCTGGATGCCCACGAGGTTGCCCCGTCCTGAATCCCCGCCCATCTCGGTGAAGGCCTGAAAACCGCCGTCGCTGGCGGGCAGGGGCAGGTCGCGGCCCGCGTTGGCCCAGAGCAGGTAGGCCCCCAACGCCACGCCCAGCAGCGCGAAAACGGCCAGCAGAAGTTTTTTCATCAAATCAGCGGGGTGATGGTAGGCCGTCTGACGGGCGTGACCCAGGGCTTTAAGAGGTTTTTGGCTTGTTTTTCAGACGGTAGCCCACCCTGACAGCGGTCGCTAGACCCTGTCAGCGGTGGAGCGGAGGTAGTTCAACCGGCCAGACCGCCACCGCTGACAGGGTCTAGCGACCGCTGTCAGGGTGGGGCACGACCGCCTCACTTTTTCCCCAGCGTCAGCGTGCCCGCCACCGCCGGGTGTTTTTCGTCCGCCGATTTCAGGAACACCAGCCGGTGCAGTTGCCCCTGCCGCCAGGTTGGCAGTTGGTTGTCGTAAAACCGGCTGCCGGGGTTGCCCGACTGCCCGCCGGGGTAGGTGCCGTAGGCGTCGGGGCCGTCGGGGCCCAGGGCCACGACCATCCGCCACGAGGGGCCGTGGGTTTTGTTGGTCGCGTTGACGATGCCCACGCCGCCGCCCGTCACGAGGCCCTTGCGGCTTAGGCCCGCCACCCGTGCCAGGTGCATCACGTCGGTGCCGCGCTGCGTGCCCAGCGCCCAGGCCGGACCGATGGGGCCAAACTGCCGCCGGAGCGTGTCGGTGGCGGCTTTGAAACTCCGCAGCGTCAGGTCGGCGAGGGTTTCGCGGCGGTCGGGCGTGGTGACGTCGTCAAACCATTTCGCATCTTTTTCCTTCAGAATCATCCGCATCGTGCGGTCGCCGGTGGGGAACATCGTCGGTTCGCCGCCGGGGCTGCCCAGGTCGTCGCGCCAGATGGCGTCGTGGAGCGCGGCGGTCCAGGCGGTGAACACGGTGGGCTGCACCAGGTCGGGGTCGTTGCGGAGGTTCCAGGTTTTGAGCCGGTTGAGCGCGTCGAGTTGCCCGGCGCTGAGTTCACGGGGGGGCACCAGGGGCAGCAGGGCGGGCAGCAGCGTGCGGGCCTGGAGGTTGAAGTTGTCGTTTTGCAGCATCCGGAGGCTGTCGGGCGTGGCGCGGGTCATGGCCCCGAGGCGCTCGTTGATGTGCAGCCCCCGCTCGGCGGGCAGGCTTTCGCCGGTGAGGTAGTACGGGTAGGTGGGGTCAGTGTAGTTCTGGTTGGCCGAACTGACGAAGCCTCTCGGCGGATTGCGCACGTGCGGGTTGTGGGGTTGGGGAATCCAGCCCTGCCAGTCGTTGGCGGCCTTCGTGCCGTCGAGGATGAATTTGCCCTGGTCCCAGCGCCGGAGCGGAAACTTGCCGTTCACCCAAATCGCCACGTCGTTTTGGTTGCTGGCAAACACGAAATTCTGCGCCGCCGCCACGTAGTGGGTCAGCGCTTCCACGTAGTCGTCGTAATTCCGGGCGCGGTTCAGTTTGTAAAAACACAGCAGGTCGTTCGACGGCTCGTGGGCCACCCAGCGCAGGGCGTGGGCGGGGGGCACGGCGTCGTTGAAGGGCTTCTCGCCTTCTTCGTACACGACGGGGCCGTGGTGGGTGTAGCGCACGGTGTCCACCACGTCGGGTTTGCCCCGGACTTTGATGACCTCCACCCGCAGGGTGACGGGTTTCCAGCCGCCTTCAAATTCGTACTCGCGGCGATTTTTGTCCTTAAATTTCACCGTGTACCAGTCCATCACGTCGGCCCCGACGTTGGTGACGCTCCAGGCGACGTCGCGGTTGAAGCCGATGATGACGGCGGGCGAACCGGGAATCGTCACCCCCGCCGCGTTGACCCCCGGCGCGCTGAGTTGCATCTGGTACCAGATGGAAGGCAGGCTGAGCGTCAGGTGGGGGTCGCCGGCCAGCATGGGCAGGCCCGTGGCCGTGCGGCTGCCGTGGACGGCCCAGTTGTTGGAGCCGATGCCCTCGGTTTTCAGTTCGTCGAAATCCTCCACCCGCGCCGTCACGTCGGTAGTCGGAGTGGTGGGAGGCTGGGGCACCGGCTTGAAATCCCAGGCCGTGCCCGCCGGGATGATGGGGCTGACGATGATGCCGGGAAAATTGGGGAACAAATCGGCGGTGGCTTCGGGACCGAGTTTGCGGAGCACGTTGGTCAGCCGCCGGTCGTTGGTGCGGCCCGCCAGCGTGAAGGTCATTTCCTTCAGCAGCAGCGCGCACTTTAGCGGCGACCAGGGTTCGGGGGCGTAGCCCAGCAGTTTGTATTCGAGGGGAAAATCACTTGGGTTCAGGCTTGAAATGTAGGCGTTCACCCCGTCGGAATACGCCTCGACCACGGCTTTCCCCGTTGGGTCGGCCATCATGCCCTTCACGGCCTGCTCGGCTCCGTACCCCATGCCGAGGCGGCGTTTGTAGCGGTCGAGGTCGAGGGCTTTTTCGCCCACGATTTCGCTCAACCGCCCCGCCGCGGCGTGAGTCTGAAATTCCATCTGCCACAGCCGGTCGCGGGCGGTGAGGTAGCCCTGGGCGAAGTAGAGGTCGTGGTCGCTCTGGGCGAACACGTGCGGCACACCGAGCGTGTCGAAGCGAACGGCGACGGGGGCCTGGAGGCCGTCCAGTTTTAATTCTTCGTCCGAAAACTTCCGGTCCGCCGGTTCGGCATTGGCCCAGAAGCCCCCAAAGGGATCGAGCAGGCGGCCGAAGGGGGGCAGGTCGCCCCATTTTTTATCGAGAGCGAAAACCAATCCGGCGGTGAGCGCAAGGGCCAGGAGGGCCGCAACTTTTTTCATGCGGAAAACGAAGGCAGGGGGTTTGGGAAAAGTCGTCTTGACGCGGCGAAAATAGGCGGCGGGGGCGAACGGTGCTATTTCTTCGGCAAATGTTTCAATTCGTGCATCCGCTGTTGGGCCGCGAGGGGCGGGAGCTTGTGAGTGTCCCACGCTAAACCGTGGGGTTGGGAGACGAACTTAGCAATCCAAAAACCCCATGCTTTAGCGTGGGGCACTCACGAGCGCGGGCACTTTTGGGTAAAAACCCGGCCGCCCGCTGCTTTGTGCGGGAAAGTCTTTTTCCCGCAATGCGCCCCTTCCTCGACGACGATTTCCTGCTCCAGACTGACACCGCCCGGCACCTCTACCACCAGCACGCCGCCCCGCAGCCCATCCTCGATTACCACTGCCACCTGCCCCCCGACCAGATTGCCGACGACCGGCAGTTTGAAAACCTGACCCAAATCTGGCTCTACGGCGACCACTACAAGTGGCGGGCCATGCGCACCAACGGCATCGCCGAACGCTACTGCACCGGCGACGCCAGCGATTACGAGAAGTTTGAAAAATGGGCCGAAACCGTGCCCTACACCCTCCGCAACCCGCTCTACCACTGGACCCACCTCGAACTGCGGCGGTATTTCGGCATCGACAAAATCCTGAACCCGACCACGGCCAGGGAAATTTACGACGAAGCCTCGGCCCTGCTCCGCACGCCGGAGTTCAGTGTGAAAAATCTGTTGCGGAAGGCCAACGTGCAAGTCGTCTGCACCACCGACGACCCGGCCGATTCGCTCGAACACCACCGGCGCATCGTCGAAAGCGGCTTTGAAATCCGGGTTTTGCCCACGTTCCGGGCCGACAAGGCCCTCGGCATCGACGCCCCGGAAACGTTCAACCCCTACCTCAACCGCCTCGGCGAAGCCGCCGACGTGGACATCCGCACCTACCCCGACCTGCTCACGGCCCTGCGCCGCCGCCACGATTTCTTCGCCGAAATGGGCGGAAAACTCAGCGACCACGGCCTCGAGCGGATGCACGCCGCCGAGTTCGACGAAGACGAAGTGGCCGAAATTTTCGCCCGCGCCCGCATCGGCAAAGTCCCGGATGGGATGGAGACCGAGCAGTTCCGTTCGGCGGTGTTGCACGAATGGGCCAAAATGGACCACGAAAAAGGCTGGACGCAGCAGTTCCACCTCGGCGCGCTGCGCAACAACAACGCCCGCCTGCTCCGCCAACTCGGTCCCGACACGGGCTGGGACTCCATCGGCGACTGGCCCCAGGCAACGTCGCTCTCCCGCTTCTTCGACCGTCTCGACAACGAGGACAAACTTGCCAAAACCATCCTCTACAACCTCAACCCCGCCGACAACGAGGTGCTGGCCACGATGGTGGGTAACTTCAACGACGGCAGCATACCGGGCAAGATGCAGTTTGGCTCGGGCTGGTGGTTTCTCGACCAGAAAGACGGGATGGAACGCCAGCTTAACGCCCTCTCGAACATGGGCCTGCTGAGCCGCTTCGTGGGGATGCTCACCGACTCGCGGAGCTTCCTGAGCTACCCCCGCCACGAGTATTTCCGGCGAATTCTGTGCAACTTGCTCGGCCAGGACGTCGAAAACGGCGAATTGCCCGACGACCGCGCCTGGCTCGGCCAGGTGGTCGAGGCCGTGTGCTACGGGAATGCGAAAGCGTATTTTGGATTTTAAATCAGAATGTTCAATGCTCAATGTTCAATTTTCAATTTTCAAAATACTGGATTTCAATCAGTTGAAAATTGAACATTGAACATTGAGCATTGAACATTCCCTTTTTATTTGAATGAAACCGCTCATCACCTTCGGTGAAATCATGCTCCGGCTCAGCACGCCGGGATTCGGACGATTCGTCCAAACCACCAGCCTGAACGTCAACTACGGCGGGGGCGAGGCCAATGTGGCCGCCGCCGCCGCGTTTCTGGGCCTGCCCGCCCGCCACGTGACCCGCTTCCCGGCCAACGAGTGGGGCGTGGCCGCCGCCGCCGCCTACCGCCGCTACGGCGTGGACACCCGCCACGTCGTGTTCGCCGAAGGCGAACGCATGGGTACGTACTTTCTGGAATTCGGGGCCATGATGCGGGCGACGAAAGTGATTTACGACCGCACCGGCTCGGCCTTCGCCACGATGCGCCCCGACGAGTTCGACTGGGAAAACATCCTCGCCGACGCGGGCTGGTTTCACTTCACGGGCATCACGCCGGGGATTTCGGAATCCGCCGCGCGGGCGTGCCTGACCGCCGTGCAAACGGCCAACCGCCTCGGCGTGACGGTGTCGGCGGACGTGAACTCGCGGAAGAACCTTTGGAAATGGGGCAAAAGCGCCGACGAGGTGATGCCCGAACTGACGGCCGGGTGCGACCTCATCGTCTGCGGCGGCGGCGACGCCGAGGAACTTTACGGCATCCACGCTGACAAGCGCGACCCCGACGGCAAGTTCGCCTCGATGTGCAAGCAGATTCAGGCCCGCTTTCCCCGCGTGAAAAAGATTTTGACCACGAAACGCGGCTCGATTTCGGCCAACCACAACACGCTGATGGGCCGCTGCTGGACCAACGGCCAGCTCCTCGAAACCCCCACCTACGACATGGTGCCGATGGTGGATCGCATCGGCGGCGGCGACGCCTTCCTCGGCGGCTTCCTCTACGGCCTCGACCGGTACAACGACGACCAGCGGGCGCTCGACTTCGCCACCGCTGCCTCGGCCCTCAAGCACTCCATCGAAGGCGATTTCAACCTCGTCAGCCCCGCCGAAGTCGAGGCGGTGATGGGGGGGGAAACGTCGGGGAAACTCAGCAGATAGTTTGAAGTTTAAAGTTCAGAGTTTGAAGTTGCCTAACTCTGAACTTCAAACTTCAAACCTCAAACTTCAAACTATGCCTTCCCACACCCGCATCCACGTGTACAACACCCTGCTCGCCAACCCGGTGATGCCAATTTTTCATCACAACGACCTGGAGGTTTGCAAAAAAATCCTCACCGCCTGCTACGAAGGGGGCATCCGGGTCTGCGAGTTCACCAACCGGGGCGATTTTGCCCACGAAACCTACGCCGAACTTCGCAAATTCGGCCGTCGGCGCTTCCCCGACATGGTCATCGGCGCGGGCACCATCGTGGACGCAGGCACGGCTTCGCTCTACATCCAACTGGGGGCCGATTTTCTGGTCGCGCCCGTGCTGCACGAAGACGTGGCGCTCGTGTGCAACCGCCGCAAAATCGGCTGGATGCCGGGTACGTTCACGCTCTCGGAAATTTCGCGGGCCGAGGAACTGGGGGCCGAATTCGTGAAGCTCTTCCCCGGCAATGCCTCCTCCCCCGACTTCGTGAAGGCCATCAAAGCCCCCATGCCCTGGACGAATCTCGTCGTGACCGGCGGCGTCGAACCCACCGAGGCCAGCCTGCGGGCCTGGTTCGGGGCGGGGGCGTCGGCGGTGGGGATTGGTTCGCAGCTTTTCCCGAGAAAAATGGTGGAGGAAAACGACTGGCAGGGCATTGCGTCGCGCATCGATGAAGCCGTGCGGACGGCAAAGGCGGTGCGCGGGGCCGTCAGCTAAAGTTGCCGATCGTGGGGCAACCCTTGCGGTTGCCTGGAGGCATTTGGATGGGAACCGCTCCGGGCAACCGCAAGGGTTGCCCCCACGATTGATGGCCATCTTTGGCTCGCCGGTACCGGGATTTCAATTCAGGTTTTAACCCCAATGGCTTCCCCGTCTTGCCGCCGGGATGCGGCATCACTGCTTTGGCTGACGGACCGCAGGCAGGCAGCACGCTCTTGAACTTCGGCACGAATTTTTAAATCGACACGGCAACCACTTCATCATCAACGCCGTGTTCAGTTTGCTCACGATTTTCGGCATCACCTTCGCCGTCAGTTTCGCCGCCTCGGCCCAGCCGGGGCCGGTCAACCTGTCGGTGATTCAGGCCACGCTCCACCGGAGTCGGCGCGACGGTTTTTTGCTGGCCCTGGGCGGGTGCATTCCCGAACTGGTGTACGGCAGTTTGGTGGCCTTCGGGTCGCAATGGTTTGAAAAAGTGCCGGGCTTGCAGCATACCCTGCGGGTGGTGGCGGTCCCCGCCCTGTTGCTGCTGGGTGTGCTGGCGCTTTGGCGGGCCTTTCGCGCTCAGAACAAAGCCCCGCAAGAAATGGCGGGAGTGCCCGTGCAACGCCGTTCGTCGTTCCTGCGCGGACTGACGATTGCGTTTTTCAACCCCCAACTGCCCCTGTTCTGGTTTTTCGTGCTGCTGTACTACAGCAATTACCCCTGGCTGCGCATCACGACCACGCCCCAGCAACTGGCCTTCGGGCTGGGGGCGGCGCTGGGAGCGTTCACGGTGCTCAACCTCTACGCCCGGTTCATTCACCGACGCCGCGAAAAACTGAGCCAACTGCTGAAGCCCCAGCGCTTCGACCTCGTCATGGGCTGCGGCCTCATCGGGCTGGCGCTCTGGCGGGCGGTTTCGTTGATGTAAGCGGGCAACCTTCCGCGTCGTTTCGTAATCTTGCCGGACGATTTTCGGTCCGATGCTTTCCATTTTTCTCATTTTCACCCTCACGTTCGGCATCAGTTTCCTCGGCTCGGTGCATCCGGGGCCGGTCAACCTGTCGGTCGTGCAGGCCACGCTGCGGCGGGGGTACCGCACGGGCCTGTGGCTGGCGGCGGGCGGGTGCGTGCCCGAAATCCTCTACGGACTGCTGGCCGTGCAGGGCGTCAGGCTGTTCGAGCGGTGGCCGGGGCTGTTCGAGGGGTTGAGAATCGCCGTCGTGCCCGTGCTGCTGGGGTTGGGGGCGTGGACGATCTGGCGCACGTACCAACCCCACTTTTCCAAACCCCAACCCGTAGCCGACACCGGCGGACACTACTCGTTCGGTCGGGGGCTGGTGCTTTCGCTGCTCAACCCGCAGTTGCTGGCGTTCTGGGTGGTGATTCTGGTGTGGTACCACGGGCACCCCTGGCTGCGCGTGAGCACGGCGGCCCAACAGGTGGCCTTCGTGGCGGGCACGAGCCTCGGCGCGTTTGGCATTTTGTGGGTGTACGCCTGGCTGGTCCGGCGGCACCGGGCGCGCATTGACCGCTACCTGCACGCCGAGCGCTTCGACCGGGCGATGGGCTGGGGGTTCGTCGGGCTGGCGCTCTGGCAGGCGGCGAATTTGTGGGTGTTCTGAGAATCAGCGGCGAATGTCGGCCCGCCGACAAGCTTGGTTGCCGCGACCCGGTACTTTTGGGTCAAAACAACAAACGACGTTGAAAACGACCCTGCTCCTTCTCGCCCTGCTGCTTACCAGCGTTCCGTTGCTGGCCCAGAACGCTACTCTCCGCCAGAAGCATTTTTCCCTCGAAAAAAGCACCGCCCTGCAAGGCTACGACCCCGTAAGCTATTTCAACGCGAAACCGCTCCGGGGAAAAGCCGACCTCACGCACACCCACGGTGGCGTCGCTTATCGCTTTGCCAACGCCGCCAACCTCGACGCCTTCAAAAAAGACCCCGCCCGCTACGAACCGCAGTACGGTGGCTGGTGCGCCTACGCGATGGGCCACGACGGCTCGAAGGTGGAGGTAGACCCCGAAACGTACAAACTCATCGACGGCAAACTGTTCCTGTTTTACAACCAGTTTTTCAACAACACTCTGAAAACCTGGAATAAAGACGAAGTTCGCCTGCACCGGCAGGCGGATGTCAATTGGGCGAAAACGTTTCGGTAAAACTTGATGCTGGATGTTGGATACGCGATGAAGCAGTTATCCAACCTCCAGTATCTTGCCTTTCGTCCAGCATCCAACATCCACTGACATGACCAAACTCCAAACCCGCCTCGCCTGGGTGGCCCAACTCGTAGCCGCTCTGATTTTGCTCCAGACGCTTTTTTTCAAATTCACGGCTTCCGACGAAAGCGTGTACATTTTCACGAAACTTGGCGTCGAACCTGCCGGACGCATCGGCTCCGGCGTGCTTGAACTGATTACCGGCGGGTTGCTGCTCGTTCCGCGCACGGCCTGGGCAGGGGCGCTGCTCGGCCTGGGCATCATGGCCGGGGCGATTTTGTCGCACCTGACGGTGCTCGGCATCGAGGTGCAGGGCGACGGCGGGCAACTTTTTGCCTACGCCCTGATTACCTTCGCGTGCTGCGCCACGGTGCTCGTGCTGCGGCGGCGCGAGGTGCCGTTGCTCAATCTGCGCTGAGGAGGCCTCCTCGCGGAGGCGTGGCACGGGCCAACGCCACTCCCCTATATTTTGTGGGTCTTTTGAAGCGATCAAAGGGGATGCTCACCGCACCCAACCGCCTTCCGGATGCGTTCCATCATGCCCTTTTTCACACCCTTCACGTGAAGCAGTTGTTCGGTCTCCCGGAAAACGAAGACCTGCGGGAAGATGTCGTTGTTTTTCCGAAGCCGATGGTTGAGGACGGCGTTGCTGTACGTTCGGAACGTGTCGGGCACCGAGGGCATTTCCTTCAAAATAATCGCCTTCGGTTCGTGCAGCAACAGCACCACCTCTGCCTGCTGGCAATCCCGGAACCGGTGCAGATTTTTGACGAGCAATTGGGAATACCCGCAACCAACGCCTCCGTAGAGTAGAATCAGGTACGGTTTGGGGGAGGCGACTGCACCGGGCTGGGCCACCAGCGCCTCGTCGGTAAATGCGGGCCGTTGCGCGTAGAGCGCCTGGAATGAAAGGCTGCCGAACAACAGCAACGCGGAAACGATGGGTTTTAACGTCATGCGCGGTTAGAATGCCCCGATTGCTGCTCTTAACTCCGATTCCTCCCGAAAGTTTCGGAACTTTCGGAACGTTTGTCCCCGCATGAAACCCATCCGCTGGCCGCTTTTCCTGATTAAACTCTTCAACTACGAATACTGGACGTGGTGGGCGTTTTACCTGCCCATGCTGCCGTACTGGGCCTGGCTGGCGCTGAAAACCCGCTCGCTGGCCTTCTTCACCGCCGCTAACCCGTGCATGGACTGGGGTGGGTTTTTCGGGGAAAGCAAATCCGACATCCTGCGGCAGATACCCGCTGAGTTTTTGCCGAAAACCTTGTTTTTCGCGGGCACGGAAACCGTTGAAACGGTTGAAACCGCTCTCCGCGGCGCGGCCCTCCCCTACCCCATCGTGGTCAAGCCCGACGTGGGCGAGCGGGGTACGAAGGTGGAAAAAGTGACGAACGCCGCCGAACTGGGTGCCCAAATCCGGGCCATCGGCGGGCCGTTCATCGTGCAGGAATTCGTGCGGGAACCGCTCGAATTCGGGATTTTGTACTCGCGCTTGCCGGGCGAAACGCGGGGCCGGGTTACGTCCGTCACGCGCAAGGGCTTCCTGACCGTGACGGGCGACGGGCGTTCGACCGTCGAAGCATTGATGGAAAAAAGCACCCGCGCCCGGTTTCAACTCGATTCGATGCGGCAGCGCCTCGGCGCGGGTATGAACGAAGTACTGTCTGCGGGCGAAAGCCGCCTGCTCGAACCCATCGGCAACCACTGCCGGGGCACGATGTTCCTCGACGACAACCACCTGATTTCGCGCGAATTGAACGCCGTCTTCGACCGCATCGCCGCGCCCATCGAAGGCTTTCACTTCGGGCGGTTCGATTTGAAAGTGCGCAGCGTCGAAGACCTGCTGGCGGGCCGCACCATCCGAATTCTGGAACTCAACGGGGCTTCCTCCGAACCGGGCCACATTTACGACCCCCGCCATTCGCTCCGCGAAGCCTACCGCGATTTGGCCCGGCACTGGGCCATCCTGGCTGAGATTTGCGTCCGGCAAAAAGCCCGTGGCGTGCAGCCCGTGCCGCTTCGAACCCTGGCGCGGGTAACGTGGCAGCACTTTCGGGCGTAATCAGGCCGCGTCGGGCCGGGGGTGGCGCTCGACGAGTTGCAGCATGTTGCCCTCTGGGTCGAAAAACGTCCGCACCCAACCGCCGCCAATGGCCGCTACGGCAGGGCCTTCCCAGCGCACCCCGGCCGCGTCGAGTTGCCGCACGGCCGCGTCGAGGTCGCTCACCCGCAGCGCCAGATGCGACCAGCCGGGCGTCCAGGTGGTGCGGGTGGGGCGGGGCGTGTCGTCGATGGGCATGATTTCGAGCAGCGAACCATCCGGTGCCCGGAGCATCCAGACGGGTTTTTCGTGGCGAAAATAGAAGGTGTACCCCAGGTGCTGGCAGTACCAGGCCGCCAGGGCATCGACGTCGCTGACGGCCAGGGCGGGGTGGTCGATTCCGGTGAAAAAATTCATGGAGGAAAAAGAAAGGATCGTTGAGCGAACGCACCCGGCTCCGGAGGTGGCTCGTCAGGGTTTAGGCGTAACCGGAGGGCTGAAAACCCGGATTGGTTTTTCCACTTCGTTCGCCATGACGGTAGGCAGTTGAAACACCTCGCCACGTTGGTTGCAGAAGTACAGCCGCGATTCCGACGGGCGGCGGGCGTTGCCATCGGCCCAGAGCGCGTAAAAATCGGGATGCAGCCCATCGGGCCGCCGGGGGTAGGCGTGGTTGCGGGGGCTGCGGGCGGTCAGGTCGCGAACCTTGCGCCAGGTTTTTCCCTCGTCGGTGCTTTCGAGCAGGGCCAGTTCGCCCCCCGTGCCGAAGGGCTGCGGGCCGGGACCGAGCGGCGCGAGGATGCGCCAGGTTTTTCCCTCCACGTAGAGCGACCCCATGTCGTAGTTGTGGTCGAAGCGGGCCACCTCGTGGATGGCCCAACGTTGACCCGTCCAGTGAGCGATGTGTCCCGCGTGCGGCCCGGCCTGCGGACCGGGATCGGGGCCTCGGCTGGTAAGGTAGAAAATAATCGGGTGCCCGGCGGCGTCGAAGGCCACGTCGTTGATGTACACGTTGAGGCCCTCGCGGGCGTAGTCGCGCACGAGGGCGGCGTTGGCGGGGGTGGTCAGCGGCAGGGTGAGGGGGGTGCCGTCGGCGGCGCGCCAGGTTTTTCCGAAATCGTCCGTTTGCACGAAGTACAAATTCGTGCGGTAATCCAGCCCGGCCCCGACCTGCCGGTGCGGGTGGTGGTTGAAGGCGCTGCCCACCCGGCTGCGCCAACGTCCGCTGGTCTGGTAGTGGCCCTCCTCGATGGTGGCCAAATCCCGCCACGCCGACCAGGTATGGCCGTCGGGGCTGGTCAGGAAGCTGATGGTGCGCCGGGGTTTGTTCGGGCTAGGCAGCACGCCCCGGTCGTAGTGCGTCATCAGGGCCAGGAAGCCTTGCCCCGGCAGGTAGTGGCTTTGGAAGTACGAAAAGTTGTCGAACGGCACCGGCTTCCCCGCCGCATCCAGCCGCGTCGCCTCGACGCGCTCGAAGGCGCTGGCGTCGTAGGGCCGCTGGCTGCGGTGGATAGCCGAGGGCCGCTCGGTGCCGTGCGACGTAGAAAACAGCCAGAGGTAGCCCCGGTCGTCGAGTTGCAGCACGGGGTTGTCGTGGGCGTCGTCGGTGCCTTTGTCCAGAATCAGCGTCGGGCGGGAAACGGTTTTCGTGCGGTGGTCGAACACGCCGACGAAGTGCTGCAAGGCCCGGGACGTGGAATCGAGCACGCCGCCGTAGCAGAAAAACGTCTTTTGCACCGTTGGCGCGTACACCGCGAACGGACTGTGGTTGGCCGGGTAGGTGCCCAGCCCGCCGCTGTACTTGTAGGCGTACTCGTTGTTCGTCGGGCCGATGAAGTACCAGATGCCCCGGTAGCCGGGCACGGGCTGGGCCAGGGCGGATGAAACCAGCCAGGGTGCAAAAAGCGCGAGGAGGCAAAAGACGCGTTTACGGGGAACGTTCATGGTGCTTTTTCCGAAAATCAGCCCAAACGTTCGGGCGCGGGCGGTTTCAACCCAAAAGCCGGTTTGGAGTGGCATCTACTGCTTCACCAGACCGAGCGCCGCCGGGAGGACGTACTCGTGCCCGCCCTCGAAAATCACCAGCCGGAGGTTGCGGAACCGCTTTTCGTACACCAGTTGCCGGTCGCCGAAGCGGGCGGCGGGCAGGCGGGGCAGCGTCCGCGCCGTCACCAGCGCCAGCGTGGTATCGGCGGGCACCTGGTCGGCGGATTTCCCGCCAAAATCGAGCACCAGTTTGTTGAACATGGCGATGGAGTGCGTCACGGGTACCGAGCCGGTGTACCCGTCGTGGACGCCCGCTGCGATGAGCAGTCGCGTGTCCCGCCGCCGGGCGACGGGCGTTTTTAGGAACAGGGGCGAGCGCCGCCGGGCCTCGGCCCCGTCGAAGCGCAGGCTGTCGGGCGAACGGGTCACGGCCAGAAGTTCGCGGTAGTACTTCTGCCGCCGCCCGAGCGATTCGTAGTACCAGCGTTCCAAGTCGGAAATCGGCACGAAGGCGGCGCAGGAAGCCAGCCGGTGGCGGCTGCGCTGAAACATCAGCAGCGTGGCGTACCCGCCGCCGCTCTGACCCACGACGTGAATTTGCGCCGGGTCGACGTTAGCGTTTTTCAAGGCAAAATCAATGGCTTCGTCCAAATCACTCAACGCGAGATCGGAGCCGCAAGCCTCGGGGCGGTCGTTTTTCCCGCGAAAATCGGGGTGGATGTAGTGGAAATCGGCGGCCAGAATCTGGGGCAGGAGCGCGTCCTGCTGTTCGTACCCCGCGCTCCAACTGTGCAGGCTCACCACCAGGGGCTGGGGGCCCGGTTTGGCCGAGCGGTGAAAATACGCCTTTTGCTTCGCGCCGTCTCTGGCCGAAACGATTTCCACGAGTTGGCAGGCGGCGGGCCAGGCCGGGTCGCGGGGGGCTTCCTGGGCGAAGGCAAGTGCAGGGCTGGCAAATCCTAACCAGGTTAGGATTCGGAGAACATTGCGGGACATGGTCGAATGTCGTGAATGGTCGACTCGTAGGGGCAACCCTTGCGGTTGCCCTCAGCGGTTAGGAATCCAGACGCCACGGGCAACCGCAAGGGTTGCCCCTACGAGAATTAATTTTTCCCAAAAACCGCCCGAATCGCCTCCAAATACGCAGTCCCATGTTTCGTGTCGGGCAGGAGGTAACTGCCTTCCGTCCACTCGTTCCAGGCGTTGATGGTCAGGATTTTCGGCTGCGTGCCCGCCCGGTCGAGGTGGGTTCTGGCCCGCTGGAGGGCGTCGCGGAAGGCAGCGGGGGTGTTGTCGGTGAAGGCTGACATCCAGGGGTAGCCCCGGTTGGCATAAGCGTCGGATTGCAGGCAGCGCGGAGAGGCGTCCCAGCCCATCGACACGTTGGGAAAGTACGGCGCGGGGCGGAATTGCCGGTCAAACTCCCCCCAGGCCCGTTCGTTCGCGGCCAGCGCGTCGGCGTAGTTCATCGTCGGGAAGCTTTCTTTCGGCGGCGTGTAGTGGTGGACGTAGCAGTACGAGGTCACGCTGGCCGGGGCGACGGCCCTGAAAATGGCTTCGGGATTTTTCAGCGACTGCTCCCAGGGAAAGCCCGACAGCGCCCCGGCGTTGAAGCCCCAGGCCATCACGTTGAGGTGGAGGCCCGGAAAACCCGCCGCTTTGGTTTTTTCCTCAAAGCGCCGCAGCGCCGCCACGGCCTTGTCGAGTGAACCGAAGCCGTTGATGAACGTGCCGATTTCGTAAATCGAAAAGTAGGGCTTGCCGTCGAGCTTCCAGTAGTTGGGCTGGCGGAAGTAGGTGGCAATGACGTAGTCGGTCAGGCGTTCCCAGGTTTCGGCGGAAACCTCGCCTTCGGTGAGTTTTTCGGGGCGGTTCGTGAACGGGGCCGGGTGAATGTTGAGCCAGTCGTGGTTGGCCCACATCAGGGCGAACTTCAGGCGATTGCGGTTGGGGGCATTCAGAAAACCGTCTTCGAGCTGGCCGTGAAGGTATCGGTTGCCCGGCACCTGCTCGTACCAGTACCAGTCGTAAATGAAGGCGTCGATGCCGTGGTCGGCGGCGAGGTCGATTTCTTTGGCCGCCCAGGCGGGGTCGCTTTCGTCGAAATACCCCCAGGCGGGCACCTTCGGCTGCTCGTGACCGGAAAAGCGGGGTTTGGCCGCCTTGACCAGGTCCCACTCCGTCCAGTCCTGCCCGTGCCAGGCTTCGTTGGCCGCGTCGCGGTGGTAGTTGGGGAAGTAGTACACGGCCACCTGGTAATCGGCGGATGGGGCCGGGGCCGTTTGCGCGCGGGTCGGCAAGCCGACGAACAGCACGAACATTGAAACCAGGGGAAAACTTTTCATGCGTGAAAAAACGAAAGCCCGAAACAAGCGGAAAGCACCAGGTGCCGCAACCTGACCTGTCGGTTACTTCACCAGCCGCACCCGGACGTTGCCAATTGCCCAAAATTCCTTGTCCTTCATTCGGGCGGTGTAGAGCAGCGTGAAAGTGCCGTCGGGTTCGGGCACCAGGCCGAGCGGCGTGCGCACGTCGGCGGCCCAGTTGGTTGCCGGGCGGCTCTGCACGATGAGCGCCTTGCCCTGAGGCCAGTGGATGCCGTCTTTTGATACGCTGTAGCCCACGGTGTTGTCGGGGCGAGCGGGGTACTCGGGGTAGGCGGGCCAGTTGCTGGTGTCGTACACGGCCAGGTACTCGCCGGTGGGCAGGCGCAGCACGATGGGGTTTTCGATGAACAGCGTTTCGATGCCCGAGGGATTCTCGGCGGTCACCCGCTGCCACTTCGTCTCGAACAGGCTTTTGCCCGTGGCCACGCCCACCCGCCAGGGCGAGGGCGGGTGGTGGTTGCGGCTGCCGTGGAGCGTGACCCACTGCGAGCCGTTGCCCACCGGGTACGGAAAAAACGAATCCAGCCCCTGCTGCCCTTCCCAGTCCTGCGAGTTGGCGTCGGGTTTCATCGCGATTTCGGCGTCCTGGTACGGCCCACCGATGCCCGCCCGGCCGGGGGTCTGCGACACGGCCCGCCACACGACGCCCTCGTAGTCGAGGTTGAGCACCTCACCCTGTTCGGGATTACCGCCCCGGTAGGCGATGTAAAAAAGCTGCCAGCGGGCCGTTTTTTCGTCGAAAACAATCGCCTGCATCCAGGCCTCGGCCTTGTGATTGAGGTGCGAGCGGCCCGGCACGTTGGCGATGGCCGTGCTTTGGCGAGTCCAGCGCCGGGCGTCGGGGCTGGTCCAGTGGCCGATGCGCATGTCGAGGTGATGGCGGCCGTACATCTCGGAGATGAACAGGTGGTACGTGCCGCCTTCCTTGAGCGTCACGCCGGTTTCAAACCCCGACCGGATGTCGCCCAGCCCGGCGTAATCGGGGCCGATGAGGGGGCCTTCGGATTCCTCGATCAGTTCGAGCCGCTGCGGGAAGCGGTTGCCGCGCCGGTCAAGCTGGTAGTTTTGGGCGAACGGGAGGAGGGGAAAAAGGAGGAAGGCGAACAGGGAAAGGGATTTTTTCATCGTAAAATAGAAAAGGTTATCGTCCCAACTCGGCCCACACGGGCCGCAGGTCGAGCAGGTACATCTGCCGCCCGTTGCCGCCGTGGGTCGAGTCGATGCAGACGAAGTTGCCGTCGTTGCTGGCGCGGGGGTGCAGGTCGCAGCGCCACTCGCCCACGTAGCTGGTGCCCGCCGGGAAGCGCCCCAGGTCGAGGCGCCGGTCGGTGGGCAGGTGGTAGAGGTAGGGCACCTGGTCGCGGTTGCCGTTGGGTTGGGCGTAATTGTCGTTGAGGAGCCACTCGTTCGGTCCGTCGCCACGGTTCCGCCCCGGCAGGTAGGTCTGGTGGCCGTTGACGGGCATTTTGTCGGTTTTAATCGGCTCGATTTTCCCGGTTTTGTCTTCCAGCAGGTAAAACGCCTGCGGCATCCCGGCGGGGCGCGTGTAGGCGCAGATGTGCGTCGGGTCACGCCAGACGAAGTGTGAGGTGAAGCCCGACGGGTCGATGATGAAGCGGTCGGAGCCGTCGGGGTTGACGGTAAACATCCGCGTCACGAAGTTCGTCCGGGCCATCACCTGCCGGTCTTCCAGGGCTTTGCGCCAGCGGTGCAGGAACGTAATCCGGCTCCCGTCGGTGTTGACGAGCAGGTGGTTAAACCAGTGGAAATTGTCGGCCACCGAGTCCCCGTTGTGCGGCAGCGCGGCGGCTTCGGCCAGCGACATCAGCAGCCGGGAGTCCCCCGTTTTCAAATCCAGACGGTACAGCCCGATGGGCGCGGGGGCTTTTTCGTCAAAAAACGGGTCGGGAATGCCCGCGTAGCCGTAGCCGGGGCGCAGGTGCTGGATGCGGTTGAATTCGGTGCCCACGGCCCAGCGCCCGTCGGGACTCAGGGCGTAAATCGCCCTGGGCAGCGTGCGGATTTTCCCCGAAAACACGTCCACCACCCGGCTGACGTAGTGGTCGCCTTCCCGACCGCCCGCGGCCCGGTCGTTGTAAATGATTTCGGAGCGGGAACCGGGAATCCACTGCACCATGCAGCCCTGCTGCCAGCCCCAGGCCCGGCTCTGGCCGAGTTTGCGCCAGGAGCCTTCCTTCCGAAGGTCAATCATCCCGATTTCAACGACGTCGTCGGCGGCGGGCGAGCGGCCTTCAAAACCAACTTTCATGCCCAGCACGTAGCGGTTGGTGGGGTCGAACTGGAGCTTGTCGTAGTACCCGAACCAGTGGAAGCCCGGTCCGCTGGTCAGCGCCCGTACGGGCACGTCGAGCGGTCGGCGGCGGCCACCGGGCAGGGTCAGGATGAGGGGCAGGGTTTTGAGGAAATCGCGGCGTTGCATGGTGCGGGAGAGGAGAACGTTTTTCCGGTAAAGCCAAAAAGCGCATGGGCCTACCGAAGGCGGCGGGCATTTGTCAGCCCAACACTTCCACCGCGCTGGTCTGGTAAAACCGGCGGTCGCTGAAAATGTCCGACCAGGGGCGGGTGTCCGGAAACTGCTCCGGCAGAAAATGCTGCAACAGCCCGAAGGTGCCCACCGCCGCCAGCAGGTAGTGCGGGTGCAGGGCCAGGAGCGCATCGCGGTGGATTTGCCAGTAGTCCACGACGCCCTCGGCGTAGTGGCTCACGGCCCGCTGCACGGCGTCGCGGCGGTAGTGGGGTAGCTGCCGACCGGCAAACTTCAGGGCGTAGAGCGCGTCGAGTTCGAGGTAGCTCATGCGGTTCACGTCGGTGGTTTGCAGCCAGCGGCCGTTGGGCAATTGCAGAGCCAGCACGCTGTCGACGAGGCGTTCGGGGTACCGAAACGTCCGCCCGTGGTGCTCGTACATGGGCAGGATGTGGACGCTCCCGCCCAGGGGCTGGTGCCGGTCGGCGTGGGGCACGCCCCGGCGCCACCAGCCCGTGCGTTTGTCGAGGTGGGCGTCGAGCCAGGCAAAGACCGCTTCCCGCCACGCGTCGGTACACCGCCGACTCAGGCTGAAGCAGTGCATTCCGCCCCAGAACAGGTGCGAGGCCGTCCACTGCGCGGCCCAGTCGATGGTTTCGAGCCAGGGGGCCACCTTTTCGGGCGTGTCGAAGGGTTCGTAGAGGCGGTTCGGAAACGCCTGTTTCCCACCCAGCACTCCCAGCGCCCCGATGACCATGCCATTGGCGTGGAGGGGCGAGTGGCCGAAGGTATCCTCGTAGCTGCCGTCGCGGCGGTAGCGGTTGGCGAACGAATTCAGGTGGCCCACCCACTCGGTGCGCTGTCGCTCGGTGAGGGAAGTTTTGAGGTCTTCACCCATCACCGCGCGCATTTGGGCCACGTCGCAGGCGGCGTAGAAATCGGGGCGTTTGCCCACCCCGCCCCGGTAACTGCCGTAGGGGCCGCTGGGGTCGAGCAGGCGCTCCAGGTGCTGGCCGATGGTTTGGCGGACGGCGGTCAGCGAGACTTTCCGGCGTCCCGGAAAAAAAGCGGGGACGGCCAATCCGGCCGTCGAAAGCAGGAAGGTGCGGCGTTGCATGGGTGGAAAAGAACGGACTTCCAAGGTGGAAGTCCGTTACTCAATGAAACCTATGAAAAAACTTGAATCGTAGGGGCGGTGCTTGCCTCCGCCCTTGCGCCTTCCGAACCAACCGCCGTGGGCGGAGGCAAGCACCGCCCCTACGATTCAGTACCCCGGATTCTGCTTCAGGTTTGTGGGGTTTTTCTGTACTTCCAGGAACGGAATCGGAAACAGCGTGGCGAAGGTGGGCACCTTCGTGTTCTGCGTGTTGCGGTTCACGTCGTTTTTGGCGTAGTACGCGTCCATGACCGGCTGGAGGCGACCCGTGCGCACGAGGTCAAACCAGCGGTGGCCCTCCATGCTGAGTTCGAGGCGACGCTCGGTTTCCACCGCCAGCCGGAACTCGGCCTGACTCAGGCCCGTACGGTCGGGCAGTCCGGCCCGCTTGCGCACCTGGTTGAGCACGGTCAGGGCGGGGGCGGTCTGGCCCCCTTCGTTGAGGGCCTCGGCGTACATCAGCAGCACGTCGGCGTAGCGGATGACCAGCCAGTCGTTGTCGGCGTCGAACGGCCCGGTGGGCACGTCGATGTATTTCCGGGTGTAAAAAAACCGGTCGCGCACCACGCCCACCGAGGTGGTCCGGCGGAGGTCGGCGGCGTCGAAGGCCGCCGCCAGGTCGGGCGTCACCTGGCTGTGGCCCTGGGCTTCGCCGACGGCCACGATGCTGGTGCCCGAGAGGGAGTTGTGCGTGGCGAAGCGGTTGGTGAACGGACTGCCCTCGCCGAGGTTGCCCTTCGTGTACTGCACCGCCAGCACCACCTCGGCGTTGTTGCCGTTGTCGGCCCGGAACAGGTCCGCGTAGTTGGGCAGCAATGTGTACGTGCCCGCGTCGATGACTTCCTTCAGTTTGGCGGCGGCTTCGGGCCATTTTTTCTGAGTGAGGTACACTTTGCCCAGCAGCGCCTTCGCCGCTCCTGCCGTCACCCGGCCCAGGTCGGCGCGGGGGTAGGTGGCGGGCAGCACTTTCTCGGCGTCGCCTAAATCCTTCGTGATTTGTTCGTACACCTTCGCGGTGGTTTCGCGGCTGAAGGCGTAGAGGTCGTCCACCGACGTGACTTCGCTCGTTACCAGGGGCACGTCGCCAAAAAACCGCACGAGGTTGAAGTAGGCCAGCGCGCGCAGGGCTTTCAGTTCGCCCACGTAGCGGGCCTTCAACGTGGCATCCATCGGGACGGCGTCGATGCGGGTCAGGGCAATGTTGCTCCGGGCCACGGTGGCGTACAGATTTCCCCACAGCCCGTTGAGCGCCGCCTGCGTGGGCGATACGGGCAGCACGTCGTAATCGCCCCAGCCGGTGCCGATGGCTTCGGGGGGTGTGTAGGTGTTGTCGGTGCTGATTTCGGTGAAGATGAACAGGTCGTTGTAGGTGCCTTGCAGGGAAGCGTAGGTGGCAATGACGGCCCCGTCCATGTCGGCTTTGGTTTTGTAGTACGAAGCCGTGCTGATTTGAGTGGGCGGCACGAGGTCGATGAACTGGTCGGAGCAGCCCATTGCGGCGAGCAGAAGCAGGGCCAGGCAGGCGCGGGAAGTGGTTCTATTTTTCATGAAAAAAGTGGTCTTTCGTTGAAAAAAGTGCGGTCAGAAGCCCACGTTCAGCCCCACCGTCACCGTGCGCGGGATGGGGTACGTGCCCTGGTCGATGCCCAGGGCGTTGACGTTTTCGCCCTGTTGACTCACCTCGGGGCTGTAGCCGAAGTACTTTGAAAAGGTGGCCAGGTTCTGGGCGCTCACGTAAATCCGGGCGCTCTGGAGGCGGGCTTTCTGCACCAGTCCCAGCGGCAGCGCGTAGCCCAGGGTGACGTTTCGGATGCGGAAAAACGAGGCGTCGTAGATGAATCGCGACGAAAACTCCCGGATGCCGCCTTCCACGGTGTTGGTCGTCACGCGGGGCGTGATGCCGTCGCCGGGCTGTTCGGGTGAGCGCCAGCGGTTGAGCATCAGCCCGGTGGCGTTGACCCGGCCCGTGAAGGTATTCTCAAATCGCAGCACGGCGTTGGTGATGTCGCCGCCCTGCACCCCCTGCATGATGACGTTGAGGTCAAAACCCCGGTACCGCAGCGTGTTGGTGATGCCGTAGGTGAAATCGGGCTGCGAATTGCCGATGGTGGTGATGTCGTCGGTGGTGATGCGGCCGTCGCCGTTGAGGTCGCGGTACTTCGGGTCGCCGGGTTTCCCCGTCACTCCGTTCCACTTCGGTCCGGCGTCGGCTTCGCTCTGGTTTTGGAAAATCCCGTCGAGCACGTACCCGTACAGGTCGCCGAGCGGACGGCCTTCACTGATGCGGTGGGTGTTGTTCCACCCGAAAATCGGCGTGTTGATAATCGTCTGTCCGTTGACGAGCGCCGTGACGAGGTTGCGGTTGAACGACACGTTCAGGTTGGTCGTCCATTGCAACGCCCCGCCGCTGCGGGTGTTTTGGGTGGTCAGTCCCAGTTCAAGGCCCCGGTTGCGGATGTTGCCGATGTTGGTCACGTAGCTGGCCGAAAACCCGTTGATGGTCGGGATGGGCCGCGAGCTGATGAGGCCGTTGGTGTTGCGCTCGTAGTAGTCGGCGGTGAGGTAAATCCGGTCCTGGAGCAGCCCCACTTCGAGGCCCAGGTCGGTTTGGCGGTTGGTTTCCCAGGTCAAATCACTGTTGGCAAAGCCGTTGGGCCGCAGGCCAATCACCCGCGTACCGCCGAGGGAGTAGTTGTCCACCCCGACGGTGGCCACCCAGGGGAAATCACCGATTTCAAAATTGCCGGTTTTGCCGTAACTGGCCCGGAGTTTCAGTTCGCTCAGCCAGGTCACGTTTTGGAGAAACGGCTCGCCCGTGACCCGCCAGGCCGCCGACACCGACGGAAACAGCGCAAACCGGGCGTTGGGGCCGAAGCGCGACGACCCGTCGCGGCGCAGCACCGCCGTGAGCAGGTACTTGTCGGCGTAGTTGTAATTGAGCCGCCCGATGTACGACACCAGCGCCCAGACGCTTTTGCCCGCGTTGGAAAACACGTCGGACGACCCCGAAATGTACGGCACCAGGTCGTTGGTGTAGGTACCGGGGCGGCTCTGAATGACGTTGAATTCCGACGTGTTTTTCTGGGCTTCCACCCCGGCCAGGGCGGTCAGGCGGTGTTTGCCGAGCGTTTTGGTGTACGTCAGCGTGTTCGTCCAGACCCAGTTGAGGGTTTTGTTGAGCGACTGGTGCCCGGCGATGCTCGTCACGTTGGGCGTGGTGACGTTGGCGGTCTGGTAGTCGAGGTTGGAAATGACCGAGTTGCGGTAGGCGTTGCGCACCTGGTTGAGCGTGGCCCCACCAAGCGAGGAGTTCAGCGCCAGCCCGTCGAGCAGCGTGAAATCGAGGCCCATCCGGCCCCAGAGGCGCGTTCCGTCGGTGCGGTCGTGGTACTGCTCCAGGTTGGCGAGGGGGTTGAAAATGTTTTGCAGCACGAACGAGCCCGTCAGACCGGGGTCGATGTTGGGCTGGCCGTAGTCGCCGTTGGCGTAGCGCACCGGAATCAGCGAGGGCATCACGATGGCCCCCGACACCGAGGGCGGCAGGGTGATGCCACCGATGAGGCCGCTGTTGCTCACCTGCCCGGAGTTGGCCCGCTGGTTGGTGGTGGCGTACGAGGGCGTCAGGTCGAGGTTCAGGCGCAGGCGGCGGCTCAGGTTGGCGTCGAGTTTCACGTTGAGGTTGAAGCGCTCGAAGTCGTTGCCGACGATGATGCCGCCCTCGCGGAAATACGCCCCCGACACCGCGTAGCGCACGGACTCGGAGCCGCCCGTGGCCGCAAGCTGGTAGTTGCTGACTTTCCCGGCCTGAAAAATCACGTCCTGCCAGTCGGTATTGGCCCACTTCGAGGGGGCGCTGAACACGGCGGGGATGGCCACGTTGCCCGCCCGGTAGGCTTCGGTGGCGTAATCGACGAATTCCTGCGAATCGAGCAGCCGCATTTTTTTCGCCACCTGCGCCACGCCCGTGAAGGCGTTGAAATCGAAGCGGGTTTTGCCCGCCTGGCCACGTTTGGTCGTCACGACCACCACGCCGTTGCCGCCCCGGGAGCCGTAGATGGCCGCCGCGGCGGCGTCCTTCAGCACGTCGATGCTCTGGATGTCCGACGGATTGAGGGTGTTGAAAAACGAAGCGTCGTTGAACGGGTACCCGTCGATGACGTATAGCGGGTTGTTGGAGGCCGACAGCGACCCCGTGCCCCGGATGCGGATGACCGGGGCCGCGCCGGGCGCGCCGTTGGCCTGCTGCACGTACACGCCGGGCAACTGCCCCGCCAGGGCCTGGGCGGGGTTGGAAATGGGCAAATCCTTGATTTGGGTGGAATTGATGGAGGCCACCGACGTGGACAAATCTTTCTTGGCCTGGGTGCCGTACCCCACCACGACTACCTCGCTCAGGCCCTGCACGTCGGTTTTCATCGTCACGTCCACCGTCGTGCGGTTGCCCACGGCGATTTCCTGCCGCTCGTAGCCCACCGACGAGAACATCAGCACGGCGCTTGCGTCGGGCACGGCCAGGCGGTAGGTCCCGGTGCCGTCGGTGGTGGTGCCTCGGGTGGTGTTTTTGACCGAAACATTCACAGCAGGAATTCCCGCTCCGGCTTCGTCGGTCACGCGGCCCGACACGGTCACGTCGGCGGGTTGCGACGCGGTGGGCAGGGCGGTGCTGGTTTCCACCGGCGCGGGGCGGGGTTCCGCCGGAGCCGCGAGGCCCGACTGCCCCGGCACGGGGGCGGGTGGCGGTCCATCCGGCTTTTCCAGGGGTGTGACGAGGTACGAGTTGCTTTTCAACTTCCGAAACGTCAGCCGGAAGGGCTTCAGCACAGCCTCAAGTTGACGCTCCAGGTTGCCCGAAGACCGCAACGGGTTAGGCGAAACCCGGTCAGGAGTGACCATCAGCCCTTCGACGGTGGTTTCTTCGAACAGAATGTTCACGCCCCGGCTGCGGCCCCACTCGTTGAGCACGTCCTTGAGTTTGCGCTCCGCCGGGGCGGCGGGGCGGGCGGCAGGGGCCTGCCGGGCCGAAGCCAGTTGCTGGGCGCGCAGGGGCAACAGGCCCGTGGTCAGGGCCACCAGCAGCCCCAGGATGCGCAGGCCGGGAAGTACAGGATGTTTCATGGGAACAGGTTTAGAAAATTAGGGTTGGGAAACCGGTTGAATCGTCACGCCGTCGTTGTCCTCCTCCACCCGAAACCGGAGCAGTTCGCCCAGCGCATCGAGCAGTTCGTCGGCTTCCTCGGCCTGAAACACCCCCGACACCCGCCGCTCGGCCAGGGTCGAATCGGCGATGCGGACGGTCAGGCCGAAGTGCTCGCGGATGAGGTCGCCGATGTCGGCCAGGCGGGTTTGGTCGAAGGTGAAGCGGTGTTCTTTCCAGGCGGCGAAGCGGGCGGGGGTGGCTGTTTTGCGGCGCTCCAGCCGACCCGCGCCGTCGAGGGCCACCCAGTCGCCGGGGCGCATGAGCACCTGCCGACCGGGTTGGTAAGTCACCTTCACGCTCCCCCAGTTGAGCACCACCCGGCGGCGAACGTCGCGGGCGTAGAGCACGAACTCGGTGCCGAGGACTTCCACCGAAAAATCGCTGCTTGTTTTGACGACAAACCGCCGGTGGTCGGGCAGGTGCCTCACGCTGAATTCGGCCTCGCCGTCGAGCCGCACCTCGCGGGTGCGGCTGCCGAAGCCCCAGCGCGGCACCCGCAGCGCGGAGTTGGCGTTGAGGGTCGCCGTGCTGCCGTCGGGGAGAGCGAAGGCGCGGGTCTGGCCGTAGCCGGTGCGGTGGGTTTCGTAGAAAATGACGTCGCGGCCCAGCCACCCGCCCGCCAGGAGCAGCAGGGCCACCGACGCAGCCCAGAGCCAAGCCGTGCGGAAACCGCGGGAGCGGTAAACCGTTGAAACGGTTTCGTCCGCCACCGGTTCGGGCGTTTGCAGGGCCGTGCGGAAGCGGCTCAAGGCGGCGTCCACGTCGGCGGGGTACTGGGGGTGTCGGCGTTCCCAGTCGTCGAGGGCGAGGTAGAAAGCCGCCTGGTTTTCGGGATGCCGCACCCACCCGGCCAGCCATTGCCGTTGCAGGGCGGTGCTTTTTCCGTCGAAAAAATCATCCAGCAGGCTCTGGGGCAGCGGTTCGGGCATGGCCGGTTGGGGGAGTTTATCGGTACGACACGCGGAGGGTGGGGAGACCCCACGCGGGGGTGGGAAAATTTTGGTAAATTCTCGTAGGGGCAACCCTTGCGGTTGCCCGTGGCGTCGTTGGAATGCAACCGCTGAGGGCAACCGCAAGGGTTGCCCCTACGAGAAGAAAAATAGCAAAACCGCCAGCCACTCCCCACCCAACCCCGCCCTGAGCCGATTCAGCGCCCGGCTCACCAGGTGCTCGACGGCCTTCACGCTGATGTTCAACTCAGCGGCGATGTCGGCGTAGCGCTTGCCTTCGTAGCGGTGGAGCAAAAACGCCCGGCGCGATTGCGGCGGCAGGGCCGCGATTTCGGCGTCGAGGCGCTGGGTCAGGTCGTGGAAATGGAGCAGGGCTTCCGGAGTTTCGGGGTGGATGAACGCCTCCTCGTCGGGGCCTTCGAGGGGGCGGGTTTGGGCCAATTCGTAGCGCAGGTGGTTGAGGGCGCGGTTGCGCACGGCCCGGTAGAGGTAGGCCCCGTAGCAGGTGGTGACCCGCTCGTGGGCGCGGGTTTTCCAGAACGTCAGAAAAACGTCGGAAACGAGGTCTTCGGCCACCGGTTTCGAGAGCACCAGCCGCACGGCGTGGCTGCACAGGTTGGCGTAGTACCGGCGATAGAGCAGTTCACAGCCCAGTTGCGGCTCCTGAGCGAAGGCCCGGCGAATGAAGAGTTCGGGGTCGTCGGGGCGGACGGTCTCGTCGGTTGTCGGCTCGGGTTGAGGCCGGGCCGGGTCGGGTTCGGAAACAGGCAACCGACGGAGCATCGCGGGGGGAGCGTTTGGGGTGCATTGCTACGACAAGTTTGCATTATTTTACCCCACGCGGCGCGCCTAATTTTTTCCGAAACCAAAAAACCGTCGGCTCAGGGCGCGGCCAGCAGCCGCACCGGCCCCAGCAGCCCCGACGGCACCGGTTCGGCGCGGCTGGCGTCGAAGGGCCGGTAGCGGATGTCCACGAGGTTGATGTCGTAAAATTTCTTCCAGGGTACTTTTTTCTGGTCGAGAAACCGCACGCGGTTGGCCGAGAGGTTGGTCACGCGGATTTCCAGCGTGTTTTCGGCCCGCAGCACGCCGGATGGCACCGCCACCCGGAAGGGCAGGCACCAGGCCGTGCCCAGGTCGCGGCCGTTGAGGCGCACCTCGGCCACCTCGCGCACGTCGCCCAAATCGAGGGTCAGGGCCTCGTTTTTCGGAAAATTCCGGGGCAGCGAAAACCGCAGCGTGTACCGCCCCGTGCCGCTGAACCAGCCCGTGGTCGTGTCGCCCGGCAGCACCCAGGAGCGGAGCGCGGGCAGGGTTTGGGGGGCGGGCCGGTACGGCGCGCCGTCGGGGAAGTCGAGGTGCCAGGGGCCGGTGAGCGTCAGCGGAGCGTGCTTTGCCGCCGGGCGCTTCGCCACGGGCTGCGCTTTTCCGGGAAAAATCGTCAGGAACAGCGATTCCCCCGGTTCGAGCCGGATGCCGACGTGGTCGGTGGTGACGGGCAATTCTTCGGTGCGGTCAGCGAGCGGGTCGTAACGCCGCGCCCGCGTCTGGCGGGGGTCGCGGTGGATTTGCACCGAGTCGGTGGCGGCGCGGTCGGTGAGGTTGGCGATGAAATACACCAGGCTGTCGCCGCTTTTCCGCCGGATGAACGAAAGCCGCGAACGGGGCACGAAGCCTTCGGGCTGTCCGCCGCTCCACCACAGTTGGCCCACCAGGTCACGGTTCAGGTTGGGCACGACGGACACCGAAGGCTGCGCCCGCACGTCCTGCATCAGTCGTTGCACCTGAGCGTTGCGCCGTTCGACCTCCCGAAAACCGGGGGCGAGCGCGGGTGTTTTCCCGACGAAAACCACGGTGCCCCCCTGCCGGGCCAGGTCGAGCAGGCGCTGGGCGGTGGCTTCGGGCAGGTAGGTTGTTTCGGGCACCACCAGCACCCGGTAGCGGCCTCCGGCGGCGAGCAGTTGCCCGCCCGGACCCGCGCGCAGGTCGGTCAGTTGCCGGTCCGAGACGTAATCAAACCCCAGGCCGTTGCGGGTGAGGTACTCGCCCAACCGCCCGAAGGGCAGGGGCAAGAGCCACCGGTCCACGTGGTGGACTTCCAGTTGGTGAATGCCGCCGCCCGATTTGGCCGGTTTCGCCCACAAATCGTGCATCGGAAAATACACGAGCACGTGGTTGTCGGGCTGGGTGGCTTGCAGGCGGGTTTGGCAGCGTTCGACGTAGCCCGTCAGCAGGGGCAGGTGGCGGTAAAAATGCGAGGTCGGGCCGTAGTGCGTCGAGGCGTAAAACAGCCAGCCGGGCCACTTCTCGGCGGCGGGCGAGTAGGTGGTGCCGTGGAAAAAAATATGGTTGATGCCCGCCGCGAAGAGCTCGTCCACCTGCGGTTTGATTTGGGAAAGCGACACCTTGAAATGGTCGGCCAGCCAGGTGGTGGTTTCGCTGCTGACGAGGGGTTTGCCCGTCAGGTGCGCCGCCGAGGAAGCGAATTTCATGGCCAACGGGTTCGGCGTGCCGAAGCGGTCCGGCTCGTAGCCCTCGTCCACCCGCAGGCCGGGGATGGGGAAACGGCTGGAGCCGAAGGACTCGGTTTCGGGGATGTCGGCCAGGGCGTAGAGGTCGAGCAAATTGCCCGGCGAGCCGTGGGCCTGGTTGCGGGTGAGGTAGCCGTGGGCGCGTGCCCAGCCCGTCCACGTTTCGGTGAAGCCCTCGCGGAGCAGGTCGGCGAGGGTTTCGTGGTAGTCCTGCTTCACGCGCACCGAGGCATCGCTGCGCGTCGTGTCGAGGAACGCGGCGAGTTGGTCGGCCAGGTCGTAGCCCCGGCGGGTTTTGAATTCCTGAAGAAAGTTTTCCGAAAAATTCGCCCCGAAGGCTTCGTAGGAATCGTTGTACACGGCCCTCGGCCGGTCGGGCAGCCGGGCCAGCGTGGAGTCGAAGCGGACGAGGTAGCGTTGCAGGGCGGGCCTGTCGAAGGGGTCCACCACCGGCCCTTCGCCGCCGGGGGCGGGGCGTTTCACTTGCTGGCCCGTCGGCACGGCGACCAGTTTCCCGTCGCGCACCGCCCATTTTTTGGCGGCCATGTCCGCCGTCACGTTCGGCCCGCCGAAGGGCCAACCCGTGCCGGTGGTCAAATCGACGCCGAGGCCGAGCCGCTTCGCCTCGCGCACGGTGTGGCCGAAGGCCGCCAGCCAGTTTTCGCCCAAAAACGGCAAAAACTGGTTTTCGTACCCCTTCACCCCGTAAATCGGGATGACGTGGACGCCGCCGAGGCCCGCCGCCCTGAACTGCTCCAACTGGCGCGTCAGGTCGGCGGGGTTGACGGCACTGCCCATCCACCACCAGAAGGTCCAGGGTTTCGCAGTGTTTGGGGCGGTTTGGGCCAGGGCGGCGGGGCTGGCGAGGAGAATGAGGAGAAGGGTTTTTCGGAAAAAAGAGCGGAACATGGCGACGTTGAACACCCGGAAAAAACACCGGCCCGACCGGAGGCCAGGCCGTGTCTGGTAAACTAAACCTATGAAATTGCCGTCAATACCCAGGATTTTGGATGAGTTTCGTGGGGTTAAGGTCCACCTGGAACTTGGGCAGGGGAAACAGCAACCGGAACTCCTGGAGGCTGGCGCCCTGGCCTACCTGGTCGTTGTCACCCGCCCAGCGCTGGTAGTGCGCGTTCATGACCGTGGTGAGGCGGCCCGTGCGGAGCAGGTCAAACCAGCGGTGGCCTTCGTGGTAAAGTTCGAGCCGCCGCTCGCGCTCGATGACCTGCCGGAGGTCGGCCTGGGTGGTGGCGGTGAGGGCGGGCAGCCCGGCGCGGGCGCGCACCTGATTCAGCGGAATCAGCGCGTCGGCGCTGTTGCCGCCTTCGTTGAGGGCCTCGGCCAGCATGAGCAGCACGTCGGCGTAGCGGAGCACGTACCAGTCATTGCCGGCGTCGTCGGCCACGGTGATTTTCGGGTCGAAATACTTCTTCGTCACGTAGTACAGCCGCGTGCCGCGGGCGCTGTCGACGGTGGCAAAGCGCCGGTCGCCGGGGGTGAAGGCCTGCCGCAGGTCGGTGGTCATGTGGAAAAAGCCCCGGCCAATGCCCCCTGTCGCCAGAAAGCTTTTGCCTGGCGTCGGTTCGTCGGGGGCCACGTCGCCGGCAAACAGACTGCCCATCCCCGGCGCGGCGCGGGCGTACTGCACCTTGAAGATGTCTTCGGGCGTGCTGGCGAGGTCGGGGTTGAACAGCCCGGCGTAGTCGGCCACGAGTGAGTACGTGCCCGAACTGGTCACTTCGCGGAGTTTCGTCACGGCGGGTCCGTACTGCCGCTGGGTCAGCAGCACTTTGCCCAGCAGGGCTTTGGCGGATCCGCTGGTGGCCCGGCCCACGTCGTTGTTGGTCGCGTAGGCGCGGGGCAGGTCGGTTTCGGCCACCTGCAAATCGGCCAGGATTTGCGCGTACACCTCCGCCGAGGGCGTGCGGCCAAACTCAAACGCCTGGCTGGGCGTGGTGAGTTGGTTGAGCACGAGGGGCACGTCGCCGAACACACGCACGAGGTTGAAGTACATCAGCCCCCGCAGAAACCGGGCTTCGGCCACGTAGCGTTTCCTGAGGGTTTCGTCGTAACTGACCGCCGCGCTTTTGTCAATGATGACGTTGGCGAGGGCGATGATACTGTAGCTGGCGTCCCAGAAGCCCGACACGAGGCCGTTGGTGGCGGTAGTCTGGGCTTCGTTGATGTTGATCAGGTTGGTGTTGTTGTTGGTGCGCCAGTTGTAGGCGTCGTCGGTGGCCACGTCGCCCAAGGCGTACCAGTTGCGGTAGGTGGCCCGCAGCGAGGCGTAGGCCGCCACCAGCCCCTGGTCGAAATCGCTGGCCCGCTGGTAAAACGAGGCTTCGTTGAAGCTGTCCACGGGCCGCAGGTCGAAAAATTTGTCGGAACAGGCAGTCAGGCCCAGCCCCAGGAGGAGCAGGCAGGCGGCCAGTCGGGTGTAATTTTTGAGAATCGTTTTCATGATTTTTCAGTCCCCCTCCGGGGGTTGGGGAGTTAGAAACCGAGGTTGAGGCCGAAGGAGAGGTTGCGCGTAACGGGGTACGTACCCATGTCGATGCCGTTCTGCGTGGCGTTGTCGCCGTAGAGGTTGGGTTCGGGGTTGTAGCCGACGTACTTCGTGAGTGTCAGCAGGTTTTGGCCCGTCACGTACACCCGCGCCGATTGCAGGAAGGCCCGCCGGACGAGCGCCGCCGGGAGGGTGTAGGCCAGGGTGACGTTCCGCAGCCGCAGGAAACTGGCGTCGTAGAGGTAGCGGGCGTTGGGGCCGATGTTGGAGCCGAGCGTGAGCGAACCGGCGCGCTGGTTGAGGCCGTCGCCGGGGTCTTGCTCGCTGCGCCAGCGGTTGAGGGCCGTGGTGCCCGCGTTTTCGAGGTTCCGGTGCAGCGACAGGCCCCGTTCGAGGGCGTTGACGATCTTGCCCCCCTGCACGCCCTGAAGCACAAAACTCAAGTCAAAACCTTTGTAGGCCAGGGAGTTCGTGAGGCCGTAGGTGAAATTTGCCTGGTAGTTGCCCACGAAGGTCATGTCGTTGATGTTGATGGTGCCGTCGCCGTTCACGTCCCGGAACCGCAAATCGCCGATGTTCTGGGCACCGAGTTTGGGCAGCGTATTCAACTGCTCCTGGTTGTTGAACGTCCCCACCACTTCGTACAGGTACATGTCGCCCATGGGCCGGCCCACGAGGTTGCGCACCACCTGCCCCCAGTCGCCGCCGATTTCACCCCCAAACTGGTTGGGCAGTTGGGTCTGGCCGGGGGCCAGCCGGGTGATTTCGTTGCGATTGCGCGAGAGGTTCACGTTCAGGTTCCAGCGGAGACCGTTGTTCTGACCGGGGAGAATCACCGCGTCGAGGGTCAGTTCAAAGCCTTTGTTTCGGATGTTGCCCACATTTTGCAGCACCGAACCGGCAATGCCGTTGATGCTCGGAATGGGCGCGCTCAGGATGGCGTTGCTGTTGCGGACGTAGTAATCGGCCGTCAGCAGCAGGCGGTTGTTGAGGAAGCCGAAGTCAAGCCCCACGTCCGTCTGCTTGTTTTTCTCCCAGGCCAGTTCGCTGTTGGTGAAGCCGTTGAGCCGGTAGCCCAGCACGCGCGCGTCGGTCGCGCCGCCGAAGCTGTAGAACGTACTGCCCACCGACCCGACCCAGGGATAGTAGCCGCCGGGAAGCTGGTCGTTGCCGGTTTCGCCGTAGCTGGCCCGGAGTTTCAGATCCGATACCCAGCCGAAGCTTTTCAGGAACGGCTCTTCGGCCACGCGCCACGCCCCCGACACCGAGGGGAACACCCCCGCCCGGTTGTTGGGGCCGAAGCGCGTCGAGCGGTCGCGGCGGAGCGAGCCGGTGAGGTAGTACTTGCCGCCGTAGCTGTATTCGAGCCGCCCGAACACGGCGTCGAAGGCGTAGAACTGATTGGACGAAAAGCCCTGCGTCAGCACGGCCCCCTGCACGTTTTTCACGAGGTCGTTGGTGAAGGCCACCGGGTTGTTCTGGTCGGTGCGGGGCGTGACCTGGGTTAGGTAATCAGCTTGTTTGGCCGCGTCGTAGCCCAGCAGGGCGCTGAGGCTGTGTTTCTGGGCAAAGGTTTTCCGGTAGGTCAGCGTGTTCGACCAGTACCAGTTGGTGAAGGTGCCGTTCTGCCGGAGGGCGTCGATGGCCGAGAAATTCGGGCGCGAGAGGTTGCCGTTGGGGTTGCCCTGGAAGGCCACGAACGCCGCCCGGTAGGTTTCGTAGCGGTCGTTGGTGATGCCCAGGTTGAAGGTCGAACGCGCCCGGAGGTCCGGCAGGATTTCGAGTTCGGCGTAGGCGTTGCCCTGCAACCGCGCCGCCCGGCTGCTGGCCGTGAAGGCGTCGATGTTGTTGACGGGGTTGAACAACTGCGTGTTGAAAAACGCGGCCGTGGCCGGGTCGAGGCTTTGAATCGGATGAAAATAATCGCCGTTGGCCGTGTACACCGGGAAAATCGGCGGCATGGTCAGGGCTTTGGCAATCAGGCCCCGCGTGTTGCCGGGGTTGTTGGGGCCGGAGGGGTCCTGGTCCTGCCGGATGGTGAAGGTCGGTTGCAGGCTGGTGCCCACTTTGAGCCGGTCGGTCAGGTTGGCGTCGAGGTTGAGCCGGAAGTTGTACCGCTCCAGCCCCGACCGGTGGATGACCCCGTCCTGCCGCAGGTACCCGCCCGTGATGGCGTACTGAATGCGGTCCGTGCCGCCGGTGGCGCCGAGTTGGTAGTTCTGGAACGGGGCCGTGCGGAAAATCTGGTCCTGCCAGTCGGTTTCAACCAGGTTGGCGGGATTTTGCAGGAAGGTCGGCAGGGGTTGGTTCCGGTAGGCGTAAAAGTCGCGTTGCAGGTCGAGGTACTGGGCGGCGTTCAGGACGGGGTATTTTTTGGTGATGGTTTCGGCCCCCTGCACCACGTCGAGCGAGAAGCGCGTTTTGCCCGATTTGCCCCGCTTGGTCGTCACGATGACCACGCCGTTGCCCGCCCGCGAGCCGTAAATGGCCGCCGAGGCGGCATCTTTCAGCACGTCGATGCTTTCGATTTCGGTGGGGGGAATGTTGTTGAACAGTTGAGCGTCGTTGGTCGGGTAGCCGTCGATGACGAACAGCGGGCTGTTGCCGTTGGTGATCGAGCCGTTGCCCCGGATGCGAATCACCGGCGGGGCACCGGGCGCGCCGGTGGCCTGTTGCAGCGTGATGCCCGCCAGCTTGCCCACCAGGGCCTGGCCCGGACTGGCCGTGGGGATGGAGTTGAGTTCGGTGCCCTTCACCGTGCCGACGGCCGTGGTCAGGTCGCGTCGGTTCTGGGTGCCGTAGCCCACCACCACCACCTCGCCGAGGCCCTGCACGTCGGCCTTCAGGGCCACGTTGATCGTCGTCTGGGTGCCCACGGTGATTTCCTGCTTCTGGTACCCCACCGAACTGAACACCAGCACCGCCGACCCGTCGGGCACGGCGATGCGATAGGTGCCGGTGGCGTCGGTGGAGGTGCCCTGGGTGGTGCCTTTCACCGCTACGTTCACGCCCGGCAGGGCTTCGCCGGTCTCGGAGGCGGTCACCCGCCCGCTTACGGCGATGGCGACGACCGCCTCGGTCACCGCCGGTTCGGGCGCGGACGGCGGGCTTTCGGGAAATCGCGGGGCGCGGCTTTCGGGCACCGCGGGCGTGGGCTTCTGCTGGATGACGAACGTGCGCTCGTCGAGGGCCTTGCACTGCAAGCCCGCCGGGGCGAGCAGGTCGTTGAGTTTGTCGGCCAGGCGGGGGCCGAAGTCGCGGAGGCTGGTCGGCGCTACCTTCACGTCGCGCACCACCTGGAGGCGGTAGTTGAACCGCACGCCGTAGGCTTGCTCCAGGTCGGCGAGCAGGCGGCGGAGTTCGACGGTGGCGGCGGGCTGTACGGCGGGCGTTTGCCAGCGGGTGGCGGTGCGGGCCGAGGCGAGGGTCTGCGCGGTGGAGGTCAGCACCGCGCCACTCGCCAGCAGGGCGAGGAGTGCGAGGGCCATGCGTCGGGTAGAGGTTAGTAAGGTTCGTCGCATTTCACGTACTTTGGGTTGATTATTAGAGAATTTTCGGGCAAAGCCGCTCCGTTTCGGGGCGGTTTTCTTTTTACTCGATAGTCGTCAGTAAAATGCATTTGCTGACGGCTATCGACTGACGACTATCGACTCCAGCACCACCCGCTGCCCTTCCCGCTGCACCCGGCAGCCAAAGGTTTCGGCCAGAATGAGCAGGGCCTTGTCGAGGTCGTTGACGGGCAGTTCGCCGATGAAGCGCTGGTTTTCAAACTCTTTTCCGTTGAAAATCAATTCAATTCCGTACACCTCGCCAAACCGGCGGGCCAGTTCATCGAGCGGGGCTTCGTCGAACACGAGGAGGTTTTGCCGGTAGGCCGACACGCTCCGGGCTTCGGCGGGGGCGGCCCGGCGGAGGGTCTGGCGGGTGGGCGTGACGTACTCGACCAACTGCCCCGGCTGCATCAGCACCTGCCGCCGGGTGGCTACGTCGCGCAGGCGCACGCGGCCCTCGTCGAGCAGCACGGCGGTTTTGGCGGGGCGGGCGTACACGTTGAAGCGCGTGCCGAGCACCTCCACGTCGAGGCGGGTGGTGTGGACGGTGAACTTCCGGCCCCCGTCGGGCGAGGGCTGTTTGGTCACGCCGAAGTAGCCCTCGCCGTCGAGCCACACCTCGCGGGTGGCGCGCCAGGCCCAGCGTGAGGGCAGGCGGAGGCGGGAGTTGGCGTTGAGCGTCACGGTCGAGCCGTCGGGCAACGTCACGGTGCGCAGTTCGCCGAAGGCCGTCTGCACCGTGGTTTCGGTTAGAAAATGGGCGTAGCCCCACCCGCCCAGGCCCAGCAGCAGCACCACCGAAGCCGCCGCGACCCAGCGCACCCAGGGGCGCACGGGCAGGGGCCGAACCTGGCCCAGCGGTGCCCCTAAGCCGGGCACCAGCCGCTCGCTGACGAGGCGTTCGTAGGTTTCTTCGACGTAGGTTTCCGAAAACTCCGTCCAGGTGCTTTCCAGGCCCAGGGCCAGCAGGCGGGCGTGGTCGAGTTCGGGCTTCAGGTGGGGGTGCGTGCGCCCCAGGCCCCGCCACCAGGCGTCGAGTTCCGGGCTGGGGCGGCGAATCCAAGTCTGGAAGTCGGCGTCGCGGAGAAAATCGGCGGCGTCGTGGTGGGTGTAGTCGGCGTACGACTTCATGCTGGAAAGGAAGTTTCAATTCCAGAGTGAAGCCGGGCGGGAGGTTTGTAGTACGAAAAGGGAAATTTTTTTTACGAAATCTGGTAACGCCGGGCAGACGCCGCGTCAAAAACCGTCACCCCGGCCTGCGGAACGCAAACCGGGGTGAAGAAAAAAACCGGAAACCGAACCAATGACTTGCCCGGAGCGGAGCCGGGAAGGGTCCCATTCAGACGAAAGGGCGTTTTCCGTTACGGCCTGGTCGCCGCCATTTTTTGCGGATTCATCCGCCCTGCCTCGTCGGCACCGTCGGCCCTGGCCCGGCGGATGACGGCGGCGGCGACCTTCCGGCCCAGCGTGAGGCCCACTTCGTTGTCGGTGCGGAAGTGAATGCCGCCCTGGAAGCGCGATTCGGCCCCGTCCCTCGCCCGTTTCTGAAAATAGGCCCGCTCGGCGGGGAAAAAGTACGAGTACAACTCCCCGTGTACGGCCCCGATGGCGGCGTGACCCGACGGATACCCCGGAAACGGCGGCGTGGGCAGCAGCGGGCGGTAGGTCGTGTCGAGTTGGTCGGGGCGGATGCCCCAGTAGGCATACTTGGCGTCCCAGCAGGCCACGAAACCGTCGTAGGTGCCGATGGCCGTCAGGGCGTACAGCCGGGCGGCGCGGGGCGGGTTCAGGTGCAGGTTGTACTCGAAGATGTTGCGGTGCAGCACCTCCTCGGTGGTGGATTCGCCCGCGTAGTAAAACGCGTTGGCCTGCGAACGAAACGTGGGCTTGAACGCCCGCAGCTCGGCCATGTCGGCGGCAAAGTCGGGCGGCGGGCCGGGGCGGAACTGGCTGGCGCTGTCGAGCGCGACGGTCTTGCTCTTTCCCGAGAGGGGAGACGCCGGGTGCTGACCCCGCCAGTAGGCCGGTCCCTGGGGCCTTTTGCCATCCCAGGTGCCTTGGGGGGCAAAGTTCTTCGTCCGTTCGATTTCCGCTTCGGCGATGCGTCGGCCCAGGTCGAACCCGGCGCGGGTATCGCTCGGAAACGCCACCCCGGCGGCCACCCGCGAGTCCATCACCTGTTCGGCCATGCGCCGCACCGAGTCGGCCAGGGTGGGGTAAAAATGCGCGATGACCGTCGCCGCCACGCCCGCCGCCACCGAATGCTCGCAGGGGTAGGAAGGGCTTTCCGGTTTCGGGGCGAGGGCCACCACCCGGTCGTCGGTGGCGAACGGCCGGGGGCGTTTGTACGCGTACTTCGCAACCCAGGCGGCCACGGTGGCGTCGTAAGTCGCCACGCTGAGCAGCAGGTACGACAGGGGGCCGGTGTTTCCGTCGTGGTTCATCCAGAGTTTGGCGATCAGAAGCTGCCAGCGGTAGCCGGGCGCGCCCGCGTTCCAGTACGTAATGCGCTGCCGGTCGGTCGCGGTCAGGTTTTTCTGCCGGGCAAGTACCTGGGCCAGTTCCGTTTTGCTGGCCGGTGGCGGGGGCAGGCGGTAGGCGTTTCCCGCAGGAATGAACCAGGTTTTCCAGGTGCCCGCCCTGGGTTCGACCTGGGCCTGGACGAGCGTAGCGGTCAGCAGCACGGCGGTCGCGGCGAGGAGGAAGAGTTTTTTCATGAACGAAAACGGTTTTTTCGTGCAAGCATACCGCCCGGAAACCCGCCCCGAAAGCCGCCGTCAACCGATAACGGATTGGCGTGAACGAACTCCCAAACCGAGTCAATTGGCTTGAACCCAGCGGCAGGAAAACGGGCTTTTTCAACCCGGTTTCGGCTTCGCCTTTTTTCGTTGACCGTTTCGGGCCGTTCGTTGACCCAAACGAGCCACTGGTCGTCCAACCGGGAAAAGTGGGGCGTTTCTTTCGTACTTCGCGGCATGAAGAGGCCGAACCTACCGGAGCGGGTGTGGCTGTACGTGCGCATCGGGGCGGTGTACGGCGGGCTGTCGCTGTTCGGCGATTTGGTGAGCGAACCGGCCACATTTCCCCAACGATTCGTCAACACCCTCTGGCTGCTCCTCTACCTCGTGGGCCTCAACTTCGGGCTGTTTGAGCGCACGATTCCGTTTCTGGGTGGTTCCTGGAAGCGCCTGTTCACCCTGCCGTTCTTTTTTTTCGGCTACCTGTTTCTTTACTCGGTCGGATTTTACGCGTGGCGGGCGCTCGGCATCAACCTGCGCGTGTATTCTCAACTGATTGCGCACGAATCCGTCCAGGAGGGCATCGCGTACCACATGCCGTACAGCGTGTTTTCCGTGCTGTTTTTCGGCGTGGCGAAATCGGTGTACGATTTCCGAAAACTAAAAGCCGATGCCCGGCAGTTGCGCCTCGAAAAGCAGGAGGCCGAACTGGCCTACCTGAAAGCGCAGACCAATCCGCATTTTCTGTTCAACACCCTCAACAACCTCTACGCCCTGGCCAAAGACAAATCCGACCTGGCCCCGGAGTCCATCCTGCGGTTGTCGCAACTTCTGCGGTTCATGCTCTACGAAACCAACGTGCCGTACATCGCCATTGAGCAGGAATTGAAAATCATGGCCGATTACCTCGCCCTCGAACGCCTGCGCTACGACGAGTCGCTGCGGGTGAATTTCAGCCACGACCTCGAAGACCCCAAACAAGCCCTGCCGCCCCTGCTGCTGATGCCGCTGGTCGAAAACGCCTTCAAGCACGGCGTTTCCGAAACCCGCCGCGAGCCGTTCATCGACATCCACCTGGCCGTCCGGCAACGACGGCTGACGTTCCTCGTCCGCAATTCCACCGAACCCGGTGCCGGTGCGCGCGGCTTCCACGAAAACATCGGCCTTTCCAACCTCCGGCGACAGCTTCACCTGCTCTACACCGACTACGACCTGACCGTCCGGCAGGAGGAAGCGCAGTTCACGGCTTCGCTCACCATCAACCTCGCCAGCCATGCCTAACCTCCGCTGCATCCTCGTCGAAGACGAACCCCTGGCCGCGAAAGTGCTCGCCGATTACGTCGCACAAGTGCCGTTTCTCGACCTGCTCGGCACGTTCCGCGACGCCCTGCTGGCCGCGGATTTCCTGCGCCAGCACCCGGTCGATTTGATGTTTCTCGACATCCACCTGCCCAAACTGAAGGGCATGGCGTTTCTGAAAACGCTGACGGCCCCGCCCGCCGTCATCATCACCACGGCCTACCACCAGTACGCCGTCGAAGGGTTTAGCCTCAACGTGACCGACTACCTGCTCAAGCCCTTCGACTTCGAGCGGTTTCTGGTGGCCGTCAACAAGGTGCGGGTGCGGGAGGCCGCGCCGGGACCATCCGCCCAGGAAACCGCCCAGCCCCGCGAACACGTGTTCGTGACGGTGCAGAAGAAAAAAGTAAAACTGGCATTCGCCGACCTCGTGTACGTGGAAAGCCAGCGGGAGTACGTCAAAATCGTGACGACGAAAGGGACGTTTTTTTCAAAAATGAGCACCCACGAACTCGAAGCGGCCCTGCCCCCGGAGCGGTTCCGGCGGATTCACCGCTCCTATCTCGTTTCGCTGGCCCGCATCGAATCGTACACCGCCGACACGGTAGACGTCGGCGGTGTGACGCTGCCCATCGGGCGGGGGTACCGGGAGGTGGTAGAGGGATGGTGATGGGGGTAGGGTTAAATCCAGACGTACGCCGCCAGCATTCCGAAAAATTCCGGCCCCAGCCGCTGCCGGAGCACCTTCAGGGCCTGGTACACCTGGCTCCGCGCTGACTGGTAGTTGATGCCAAGCAGTTCGCAGATTTGCTCGTAGGAGAGGTCGTTGAAGTAGCGGAGGTAGAGGATTTCGCGCTGCCGGGGCGTAAGTTGGTCGAGGGCGTGGCGGATGCGGTACCGCAGGGCCTCGTCCACGTCGAGGTCAATCCAGCGTTGCTCCGACGAGGCTTCGAGGGCGAAAGGGTAGGCGTCTTCATTGAGGGAAAGCTCGCGGCTGTTGAGGCTCTGGCGGAGGTGGGCGGCGAGGCGGTTGCGCAGGCCCCGGAGCAGGTAAAACCGCACCGACTGGGGCTGGGTGAGGCGCAGGCGGTACTGCCAGAGTTCGAGGAAAAGGTCCTGGATGCCGTCTTCGACGACGGCCACTGAGTTGCACAGCCGCAGGCCGTAGTTCATCAGGGGCCGGAAGTGCGCCCCGTACACCTGCCGAAAGGCGCGTTCGTCGCCCCGCTGAAACGCGGCCCAGAGTTCGGTTTCGGATTGGTACGGCACGGAGGTCGGGGTAGTTCTTTCGCCTGCCGTGCAAAAGTAGGCTGAGGGGTTTTTCTACTCAACCAGATGGTTTAGGGCAGGCGCGGGTTTCACAACACCCGGTACCGCCACTCCTCGCCCGTCTGCAAATCCTGGTAGGCCAGGCGCAGGCAACCGCCGCGCTGCTCGACCTGCATCACGCTGAAGGTGAGCAGACCGTTGGGGCGCTCCATGACGAGGTCGTTGCGGCGGTCGCCGTGGGTGCTGTGGTGAAACTGCCAGATGGGTTCGGCCTCAAACTCCGGGTGTTCCTGCTGCCAGGCCCGGAACCAGCCCTCGCGGGCGGCCACCACCTCCGGCGCGTACAGCGTCACCGACGACCAGATGCCCGGCGAGGCGGGATCTTTTTCCGAACGAAACAGCCGCTCGCCGTCCCACTTCAGTTCGTGGATGGTCGTGCCGTTGAAGGCCAGCAGCGTGAAAGGCTCCAGGTTGGTGAAATCGTAGTCCCGTGCGAAAACGTCGGCGCTGGCGTAGCCAAAAAAATCGAGCACCACCTGGCCGCGACTGTGTCGGTAGGGCGGGCGCGGCTCGTAGGCGGCGAAGGCCCCGTTGAGCAAACACACCGAAAGCCCCGGCGCAGTGGCCAGCCAGGTGCCCCCGGCGCGGGGGTCTTTCGGAAAGTACACCTCCCGACCGTGCAGGCAATACCGCCTCGGTGCCACCGCCCGCGGGCGGCTCAGGTGCTCGTCGCGGTTGTTGGTCAGGATGAATCCGTCGGGCAGGGGCAAGTAGGTGAGGACGCACATGGGTGAGCAGGGGGCGGGGAGCGAGGGGCAGGGAGTTAAATGGCAGTTGCCCCTTGCTCCACGCTCCCTGCCCCCTGCTCCCGGAACCTCAGCGTCGAGTGGGCCACGCCGAAGGTTTCGGGGATGAAAAAATGGGGCAGGGCCACGTTGAGGGCGATTTTCAGGATGGCCAGGTGGTGGACGGTGTGCTCGACGAGGTAGCACAGTTCGCGGGAAAGGCTCGTGGACACCGGGCCGCATTCCTCAGTTTCGAGGCGGAGCGGCGCTTCCGCAGGCAGGCGCTCCAGTCGCCGGGCAATGTGGTGCAGCGTCGTCAGGACCGCTTCGGGGTTGGTTTCGAGGAGAGGGTTGCGCAGGCGGGCGTCGTAGTTGACCGTACCGCCGTCGAAGTTGGCGAGCAAACACTCGTAAAATTCCACGACGTGCCGGGTGTGTTGCCCCGCCGAGTGCCCGTGCAGCACGGCGAGCGGCTCGCGGTAGGCCGCATCGGGCAGGCGCTGGAGCAGGTCGGTGAGTTGGTCGAGCAGATCGAGGTTGCGGGTTTGCCAAACGGTCATGGCGAAGGTGCGGTTACGGTGTTGACGAGGAGCGAGACGCTGACGGTTTCACTCATGCCGAGGGTATTTCCCCCGAAATCGAAGTCTTTTCGGTTAAAACTGAACGTGCCGACAAACGTGCCCTTCGTCCCTTCGGTGGTAAACGTGAACGGTACGCGCACGGGTCGGGTGGTGCTTTTCACCGTCAGGTCGAACGTGCCCGCGTAACCCGTGGCGGTTTTTTCCAATCGGGTGGATTTCATCCGAATCACGGGAAATTTCTCCACGTTGAAAAACACCTCGCGCTCGCGCAGGTGGCGGTTGCGGAGGGCGTTGTCGGTGTCCACGGTGCGGGCATCGACGGTGGCGGTCAGGCTGCCCAATCCGGTGGCTGGGTCAAACTGCAACTGGCCGGTGAAGCCCTTGAAACTCCCTTTGACCGCCGTACCGAACATTTTAGCCCGGAACGTGACGGAAGCCGACGTGGGTTTCCAAACCTGTGCCACGGCGGCCGATCCGACCAAACTTACGAGAAAAAAGGTGAGAACGACGGGAAGCGGCATGGGAAATCCGTTTAGCGTTCAGGGTTTAGGTTCCAGGGTTTGGAGTTAAAGACAATCACCAACGCTAAACCCTGAACGCTAAACCCTAAACCCGATTCATAACTTCACCGACACCGCTACCAGGGGCATCAGGGTTTTGGCCCGGAAGCGGTCGTTGTTGAAGGTCAGCTTGCGGTCGGTGGTGTATTCGGAAAACTGAAAACTCAGCCCGGCGCGCACGCCGACTTTCGGCCTGAACCAGTAGCGGGCGTAGAGTTCGGAGTTGAGGCTGCCCCGGTCGCTGTCGCTGATGAGGAGCAGGTTGAAGGGCGTCACCCGCGCGGGTTCGATGGTGATGGGCCGCCCCTGCGAGCGGGCGATGAATTCGCCGGATTTCCGCCCGCCAAACGTGGCCCCGAGGGCGTCGATGTTGAAGCCCACGTCGAAGCGGCTGCTGAAACTGTACTGAAGGTGGATGGCCAGGTTGAGGGCGTTGGTCTGGGCGCGGGGCATCCGCAGGGTGTCGATGTTGGCGGGGATGTCTTCCGAAAACAAGGCGGCGAGGCTTTCCTTGCCCGACGTGAGGCGGGCCGGTGCGGTGCGGAAGTCGATGTCGTTCCCGAAAAACGACGTCAGGCGCAGGCCGAGGCCGATTTTGAACTTGCCGTGTTCGCCAAAGCCCCAGAACCGGTTGACGGAAACGGCGGGCGAAAAGGCCCCGCCGCCCCCGGCCAGGGCCAGGTCAGCGGTGGTGTACGATTTCTGGGCCAGCGCCGACAGGGGCAGGACCAGGAGGAGGGAGAGGAGTTTCATGGGTGTTAGGTGTTGGTTGTCGGTTGCCGGTTGTATGTTGTCGCATTTTCAACGAACAACCAGCAACCGACAACTACTGAAGTTCCGCACTGCCAAACAGCACTGAAAACTGGCGGCACCAGATGAGCACGAACTTGCGTTGGTCGGGTTTGGCGTCGGCGGGGAGGGGGAGCGAGAACGTGCCCGATTTGGTCAGCAGGGCCACTTCGACGAAGTTTTTGGCCTGGCGGTCTTCGGCCAGGTACACGCGCAGGTCGGGACCGGGGTCGGTTTTGAAGTCTTTGAACGCCAGACTCCGCGTACCGTCGGCGGCCTGCACGAGGCTGACCGTGCCGGAAGTTGGGTGCGCGCCGTTGGCGAAGATGCCCTTCGGGGTGACCTGGCCGGGGGCGTTCATGGGCAAGACTTCGTCGGCGGGCGTGAGTTCGGGGTCTTTTTTGCAGGCCACCATCACCAGCGGCAGCAGCAGGAAGAGCAGCCTTTTTTTAGTTACGCTGAATCGGGCAGATTTCATGGCTTTGGAGTGGTTTGGTGAAAGCAAAAGTGGCAGGCGTCGCGAGAAGGCGGTGTCGGCTGGCTGACGTTCAGGCGAAAATTCCCCCTTTGAAGGGCAGGGCCGTGAAGTTCTACACCTACGGTAGACAATGTTCAATTTTCAATTTTCAATGTTCAATGATTGAAAGTCAGAGAAATAACCCATTGAACATTGAGCATTGAAAATTGAACATTAGGTTCAAGCATTTGAGAACTTAACGGCCCTGCCTTCAAAGGGGGAATCCCTACAGCCTCCCCACATCCTCAATCGTCAGCGTCGTGCGGTCGTAGTCGAGCAGACCGGCCTGACGGCATTCGCTGAACAACTGGCTGACGGTCTGGCGCGTGGAGCAAATCAAGCTGGCGATGTCCTGGTGAGTGAGGTAGTTTTTCAGCGTCACGTTCTGGCGCTGACCGGGGGCTTCGCGGGTAGCCCATTCTTTCAGAAACAGCAGAAACCGGGCGCGCACGTCCTTAAACATCAGGTTGGCGTAGCGGTTTTCGAGGCGCTTCAGCCGCAAGCCCACGAGCTTGGTGAACCCGATGGCCAGCGACGGATTGCGGGCCAGCACGTTCTCGAAGTCCGAAATTTTGAAACTGCACACCGTCACGTAGTCGGTCATGGCCACGGCGTACTCGTCGGTGGGGCGGTCGTCGAGGGTGATTTGACCGAACAGATCGCCCTGCCGGAGCACGTCCTTCACGGTTTCGCGGCCTTCCTCGTCCACCTCCACGATTTTCAGCACGCCGTGTTTGAGGGTGAAAATGCGGGTGAGGTCTTCGTTCTGCGAAAAGTAGAGGATGTCGCCCTTCCGGGCGGTTTTGAAATTGGTAATCAGGCAGATCTCCTGCATCTCCTCCCGGTTGAGCGCCGCGAAGAGTTTATGGTTACGCAGGTACCAGTAGCGGGTTTCGTAGGGGACGGACGCAAGCATGAGGTTGGGAGGCTTCGGGGCGCAACATACCTACGGGAAAGGTACGGGTTTCGTTGCGTTTCGAAGAAGGATTCTAATGGAAGCGTTTCTCCCGGAACACTTCCCCAACGGGCAGAACCCACAAAAACTTAAAAACCCCAATCGCCCCCGTTAGTGGAGTTGCCCGCTTTGTGGTTATTTTGCCAGCCACCCGAACCCCCTGCTTGCTGCAATGGCAAAAATCCTCCTCGTTGACGACGAGCAAACCATTCGCGCCGCCTTACGCGACATCCTGGAATACGAAGGCTACACCATCGACGAAGCCCGCGACGGCGACGAGGGCCTCGACGCCCTCCGCCAGAACGACTACGACGTGGTGCTCTGCGACATCAAAATGCCGAAAATGGACGGCCTCGAACTGCTCCTAAAAGCCAAGGAACTGGAGCACCACGCCCAGTTTATCATGATTTCGGCCTTCGGCAACATCGAAAACGCCGTCGAAGCCACCAAGCGCGGGGCCTTCGATTTCCTGCAAAAACCCCCGGATTTGAACCGCCTCCTCGTGACGGTGCGCAACGCCTACGACAAATCGCAGGAGCAGACCACCCTCCGCCAGCAGCAGACGGAGATCAAAACGCTCAAAAAGCGGGTGTACAAGCTCAACGAAATCGTGGGCGACTCGTCGGCCATTCAGAAGGTGAAGGAAACCATCGACCGCGTGGCCCCCACCGAAGCGCGGGTGCTGATTACGGGGCCAAACGGGTCGGGCAAGGAAATGGTGGCCAAGCAGTTGCACGAAAAATCAAACCGCGCGGGCAAGCCCATCATCGAGGTCAACTGCGCGGCGATTCCCTCGGAACTGATTGAAAGCGAATTGTTCGGCCACGAAAAAGGGGCCTTCACCTCGGCCATCAAGCAGCGCATCGGCAAGTTCGAGCAGGCCGACGGCGGTACGCTGTTTCTCGACGAAATCGGCGACATGAGCCTCTCGGCCCAGGCCAAAGTGCTGCGGGCGTTGCAGGAAGGCAAAATCACCCGCGTCGGCGGCGACAAGGAAATCAAGGTCAACGTACGGGTCATCGCGGCCACCAACAAGGAATTGCAGACCGAAATCCGCGAAGGCCGCTTCCGCGAGGACTTGTACCACCGCCTCAACGTGATTCCGATTCACGTCCCACCCCTGGCCGAGCGCCGGGAGGACATCCCGCTGCTGGTGGACAAGTTCCTGAACGACGTGGCCGAAGAGTACGGCAGCCCCGGCAACCCCAAAACGATGGCCCCCAACGCCCTGGCCTTCCTGCAAACCCTGCCCTGGACCGGCAACGTCCGCGAACTCCGCAACGTGGTCGAGCGGTTGGTCATCATGTGCGGGAACGAAATTACGCTGGAGGACGCGCGGCTGTACGCGGTGGTGAGATAGACTGGATGCTGGATGAAAGGCAAGATGCTGGATGCTGGATGTTGTCTTGCCTTTCATCCAGTATCCAGCATCTTGCCTTTCATCCAGCATCTACTTTTTCAAATACCGCATCAGCGCCTCGATGTAGTAATACTCGGCGTAGCTGATGGGCACGTCGATTTCCGACTTTAGCGGTTTGGCCCCCACGCTGTGCATGAGGATGAAATTCTGGTTGTCGCCGGGTTTGGCGGCGCGGTAGGCAGGCGAGGCCAGGCTTTGCAGCATTTTCTCGGCGGCAGCGTAGTAGCTTTTGCCCTTCGCGCCGGGGGTGTACCGGCTCAGTTCGAGCAGGGCCGAGGCCGTTACGGCTCCGGCGGAAGCGTCGCGCTCCTCGTTGGGGATGTTGGGGGCGTTGAAATCCCAGTACGGAATCTTATCGGCGGGAAGGTTGGGGTGTCCGAGGTAGTAATCGGCGATTTTCTGGGCCTGCTCGAGGTAGCGCGGAAATTTCGTGTCGCGGTACATCGTCGTGAAGCCGTACAGCCCCCAGGCCTGTCCCCGCGCCCAGGCCGACTCGTCGGCGTAGCCCTGGTGGGTTTTCTTCGCCAGCACTTCCCCGTTGGGGCCGTAGCAGACGACGTGAACGCTGCTGTTGTCGGGCCGGAAGTGGTTTTTTATCGTGTTGTCGGAGTGGGTGATGGCGATGTTCCGGAAGCTCTGATCGCCGCTTTCCCGGCTGGCCCACATCAAAAATTCCAGGTTCATCATGTTGTCCACGATGACGGGGTAGTCGTAGGTCACGTCGCCTTTTTTCAGCCGGTTCCACGATTTAATCACGCCCACCTTCGGGTCGAAGCGGCTCGCCAACGACTTTGCGCCGTTGAGCAGCACCTCGCGATACTTCGGGTTTTTGGTGAGGCGGTAGCCGTTGCCGTAGGAGCAGTAGAGCATGAAGCCCAGGTCGTGCGTGCCCGTGTTGAACTGCTCTTTTTCGAGCGGGGCCGTCCATTTCTCGGCCAATGCCCTGAATTTCGGGTCTTTCGTGTGCTCGTAGAGGTACCACAAATCGCCGGGGAAAAAGCCGCTGCACCACCAGGAAGTTTCCCGGTCGTTGAGCGAGCCGTCGGGTTTGAGCGAGTGCGGAATGCGCTCCGTGGACGTGCGGGCGGCATCGGCCCGGACGAGTTGTTCACCGGCAAAGGCCAGTTCTTTTTTGGCATCGAGGCCGGGGGCCAGGGCAGCCACGCACAGTGCGCCCGCCGCCAGCAGGGCGAGGAAGGATTTCATGGGGAGGAGGGGGAAGAATGTTCAATTTTCAATGCTCAACTCTCAACGTTCAATGTTGACTTTCAACTCATTGAATGTTGAGAATTGAGCATTGAAAATTCCAATTGTTTTTCAATCCAGCGCTACCCGCTGCCGCAGCGTGTCGAGGGCCCGGTACACGAGGTTGCACACCGACTGGTAGTTGAGCGACATGATGTCGCAGATTTCCTTGTAGTCGTGGTTGTGGTAGAAGCGCAGCGAAATCACCTCCCGCTGGCGGCGGCTCAGGCCCGCCACAGCCCGTTGCAGGCCCGCGACGCGGTCGGCGTTGGCCTGGCATTCCACGAGCAGGGCTTCCGCCGAAGGCGTCGAAAGCCACTCGGCCTGTTCGGGCAGTTCGGTGGCGTCGCTGCGGAGCGGGTCGGTGTTGATGGTGCGGCTGATGCGGCGGCGCAGGGAACGAAACAGGTAAAATTTGATCGACGTCGTGTCGGACAAATTCTCCCGCGTGCGCCAGAGTTCGATGAACAAATCCTGGATGCTGTCTTCAATCAGCGCGGCGTCCTGCGTGACCCGGAAGCCGTAGCCGTACAAAATGCGCGAGTAACGCTGGTACATCCGCGCGAAGGCGGCTTCGTCGCCCGACTTGAACGCCCGCCAGAGGGCCATTTCGTCGGTGTCGTACACGGTCATGCCCGCAGAGCGGTCGGCAAGGGGGGAACGGGGACGCATGGGTAACAGAGAAAGTTAGGTGAGATGGTTGCCTTTCCAGGAAAAGTTCAAAAAATAAAACTTCAGAACGCCCTCGGTAAATGCCTAAACAACCTAAAAATCGTTCTGTCTATTTTTCAAACTTCCTTCGATTGTACCAATACAAACCAGAAATGCAATAGAAAAACCTAACTTTTTTTCCGCAAACGTTACCGTAAACGTTTACATTCCGAAAGGCAATTCATTGGAAAAGTACCAATCTAAAAAAAAGGTAGAAAAATGTCCGGCTAAGGGGCCCGAAACGAGGCCAGCGGCTTGGTCAAGAAGTTTCTTGTCCCAGTCCTATTTCTGTGTGTACCTTTGACAAGTCTGCTCCCCTTGACCGCATGAAAACCCAGCCCGTCACCATCAAAGACCTGGCCCGCCGCCTCAACGTGTCGGTGGCGACCGTCTCGCGGGCCTTGCGGGGTTTGCCCGACATCCACCCCGATACCCGGCAGGCTATTCTCGACCTGGCCCGCGAACTCGACTACCAGCCTAACCAACTCGCCACGAGCCTCGTCAAGAGCAGCACCCGCACCATCGGAGTGATTGTGCCCAATCTGGGCTATCATTTTTTCTCGACGGCCATCAACGGCATTGAAGAAATCGCCTACGCGGCGGGGTACAGCGTGCTGCTCACCCAATCGAAGGAATCGTACGCGCGCGAACTGACCAGTTTGCAGGACCTGGCTCGTGGGCAGGTGGACGGCCTCATCGTGTCGATTTCGCGGGAAACGGCCGATTACGAACACTTCCGGCGGCTTCAGCGCCGGGGCGTGCCCCTGGTGCTCTTCGACCGCGACTGCGAGGCCCTCGACGTGCCCAAAGTGCTCATCGACAACCGCGCCGCCGCCCGGCAGGCCGCCGACCACCTGCTCGCCAACGGCTGCCGCCGCCTGGGCCTGCTGGCCGGCCCGGCGTACCTGGCCCTCACCGTGCAGCGGGAGCGGGGGTTTCGCGAAGCCATCGCTGCCCACGGCCTGACAACCGACGACAGCCTGATTGCCTACGGCGACTACAGCCAGGCTAACGCCGTGGAGTTGACGCACCGGATGATGGATTCGCGCCTGCCGCCCGACGGCATCCTGGCCTTGAGCGACCGCATCGCCATCGGTGGGATGATTGCGCTGAAAGAACGGGGCCTGCGGATTCCCGACGACGTGGCCCTGGTGGGGTTCAACAACGAACCCGTCAGCGCGCTCATCACGCCCGGCCTGACGAGCGTGGCCCAGCCCGTGGAAGAAATCGGCCGCGAAGCCGCCCGCCTGCTCATCACCCAACTCATCAGTTCCGACCCTGTGCCGCCCACCGTGCGCGTGCTACCCACTCACCTCGTGGTGCGGGAATCGTCGAAGCGGCGGGTGCTGGTGGAGGGGGTGTGAAGCTGTTGACCGTGCGCCACGGTCAACGGTGGCGAAACAAACCCGCTACTCTGTCCTCAGTTCCACGTTCCTACTTTTTCCCCGCCACGTACTTCTCCACCAACCGCAGCGTGTGCTCCAGCGCCCGGTGGTCGCTTACGTCCTCGTGGCCGGGAACCACGATGCGGGCGTCGCCGAAGCGGGCAATGACCCGCCGCACCGAGTTGGCCCATTCCTGCACGTTGGCGTCGGCCAGGTTGCCCATGCCGAAGACGGCCACGCTTTTCACCAAACACCCCCCGTGCAGAATCCGCTGCGTGGGGAGCCACACAACGATGTTATCGCGGGTGTGGCCTTCACCGGGAAAAAAACAGCGGATGGGCACTTGCCCGATGACCAGCGTCGTGTCAGCGGGCAGGATTCCTTCGGGGGCGGGGTAGCCCGCTTTCACCGCGTTTTGGGCCGTGAGCGGCGTGCTGACGACCCGCACCCCGGCCCGGCGCAGTTCGGCGATGCCGCCCACCCGGTCGTCGTGGGCGTGGGTGACGATGCAGAGGCGCACGGGCTGGCGCAGGCTGTCGGCGACGTAGCGGAGCAGTTGGCGGGTGTTGTCGGTGTCGTCGGGGGTGTCCCAGCCCGTGTCCACGAGCACCACGCCGTCGGGGGTTTTGATGAGGAGGCCGTTGGACGAAATCGCCGTGTTCCGGTAGATGCCGTACGAGACGTGCAGGTACACCCCGTCGCTGAGGGGCGTGACGCGGACTTTCGGTTTCTGGGGCGTCTGGGCCTGGGCGAAACCAGCGAGGAGCAGGAAAAACAGGAGGAGGCGCATGGAAGAGAAAGGCAAAAGTACGTTTCGGTCGGGAGGCATTTCACCCCACCATTAAATTACACCCCCGAATGTCGGAGTTGTCGAACCGCCCCAACACGCGAAACTGGCCCGGCCAAGCGTAGCCCGGCCCGGCGTAGCTGCCCAAATCTTTGGTTTCCAGAAAGGCGCAGGAGTCCACGTTGGCGAGGTCGATGACGTTGATGCCGCCCGTGCTCCGACCGCCGGGGCGGAGGTAACTGAACGGGTCGTTCACGTCGCGGAGCAGCACGCGCATCGTGGGCGGGAGATGAAACACCCCCTCGCCCGGCGAGTAGGCCTGCGAGAGCAGTTCGGTCATGCCGTACTCCGAATGAATCCGGGGCACGGCGAAGGCCCGCGTCAGCACGTCGTGAACTTCCTCCCGCAGCATTTCCCGTCGGCGGCCCTTCATGCCCCCCGTTTCCATCACGACGAGGTTGGGAATTTCCCCCAAAAACGACCAGTCCTCGCCCGATTCGGCCAGGTCGAGCAGGGCGAAAGTGACGCCGATCAAAAGAGTTGGCAGTTGGTAGTTGGTAGCGGGCGGCGTTCCGCTTGGCAGTTTTTCTAATGTTTGGCGGATCTCGTCGGTGTTGTGGAGGAAAAAGCCGGATTGCGAACGCCCGGTTTGGTCGATGAAATGCCGGATCATGTACACGAGCGACGAATCGGTGCGCTCCAGGTACGAGGGGAGCAGGGCCAGAACGACCCACTCCCGGAGCGGCCCGTAGGTTTGCTCAAAAATGCGCCGGCTGACGGTGCGGTAAAACCCCGCGTCGGCCACGGCGTGGCGACTGGTGACGAGTCCGGTGGTGCCGCTGCTGGCGAACGTGATTTCGGGCGAAACCGGGCCGGTCAGGATGCGGTGGGTTTTGAAAAATTCGAGGGGGAGAAATGGAATTTCTTCCAGCCTCCGCACCGCATCGGGCTGCACGCCGAGGTGATGGAGGTACTGCCGGTACACCGCGTTTTCGGCGGCCTGATACCGGAACACGTCCAGCGCCAGGGCCTCAAACGTGCCGGGCGTAACGGCCAGGACGCGCTGCTTGAGGCGGTCGCGGAGCGGGCTTTCGGGCATCATCGGACAAAGCTACGCTGGAATAATTTTTTGCGCCGCGTAACTTTACCCGCCCGGCAGCGTTATTGCCTGTGCACGAGTGTGCTGCGTTGCGTCAGCACGTTATGAATTTTGCCATGAAAAGGTTTACGTCGTTTGCGTTGCCCGCCAGCCTGCTGGTGATGCTGGCCAGTTGCCTGGAACCGCCCGATTTTAGCAACGTCCCCGTTATTTCGCCCCTGCCCTTCGAGCACACGATTCTCAGTACGCAGGACCGCCTCGGCAACCGCGTCACGCGCGACTCGGTGGTGTTCCAAACCGCCTTCCAGGACGGCGACGGCGATCTGGGCATTACCGCCGATGAATTCGCCGGCAAAGGTGACCCCCGGCTGAAGGGCCTTAATAATTACGTCGTTCGGGTGCTGCGCAAAACCGGCCCCGGCCGCAACGATTACCGCGAAGTATTCCCGACGGTGTCGTACTCCAGCTTTTTCCCCATCCTGAAACCCGACGGCAAGCGCGGCCCCATCGAGGGCACGTTGCGGTTTTCGCAGACCTTCTACGACATCGCCAACACCCGCCGGAAGGATACGCTGAAGTTTCAGATTAAAATCCTCGACCGCGCCCTCAACGAAAGCAACACCATCGAAACCGATACGGTCATCGTGTTCCCGCCGGTGTACAAGCCCTGAAAAAAGAGTAGAGAGTAGAGAGCAGAGAGCAGAGAGAAAGACATGACTCTGCTCTCTACTCTCTGCTCTTTTTTCATGCTCCCGTCGGCATGACGATCCGGAACGTGGTGCCCTTGCCCACTTCCGACTGCTTGACGAACAGCTTGCCCCGGTGGTAGTTTTCCACGATGCGTTTGGCCAGCGTCAGGCCCAGGCCCCAGCCGCGTTTTTTGGTGCTGAAACCGGGGTTGAACACCTTGCTCAGGTTGGCTTTGGAGATGCCCTTGCCCGTGTCGCTGATGTCGATGGCGATTTGGTGGCCCTTCAGTTCCTGCATTTTGATGCGGATTTCGCCCGCGCCGTTCATGGCGTCCACGGCATTTTTGCATAGGTTTTCAATCACCCACTCGAAGAGGTAGCGGTTCATCGGCGCGGTTTGTTGAGGTGAAAGCCGGTCGTCAACGAAGACTTTCACTTTCGACGAAATCCGTTTCTGCAAATACCCGATGAACTGCGTGACGGCCTCCGACACGGGTTCGGGCTTCAGCGTCGGCACGGAGCCGATGTTGGAGAACCGCGTCGTAATCGTATCCAGCCGCTGGATGTCTTTTTCCAGTTCGGCCACGATTTCCGGATCGTACTTCGGGTCGGTTTTGAAGTACTCCACCCAGGCCGTCAGCGAGGAGAGCGGCGTGCCCAGTTGGTGGGCCGTTTCCTTTGCCAGCCCTACCCAAACCCGGTTTTGCTCGGCCCGGCGGGCCGAACTGAAGGCCAGGAAACCCAGGTAGCCAAAAATGAGCAACCCGGCCAACTGCACCAACGGGTAATACTGCAACTGCTTCGACAGAAAGGAATTGCTGTAGTACATGAACTGCTTCTCGCCCAGGCCCGTGTCCAGTTCGATGGGTGGGTGTTCGGTTTTCATTCTGGCCAGATACCGCCGGTCGGCGGCTTCCCGCAACTGCGAGGTGGTGTCGGTATCGGCGTAGGGGATATTTCGGCTGCCGAGGATGTGGTCCTTGCCGTCCACGAAAATCACGGGAATCTCCGTGTTGACCTTTACGATTTCGTTGAAAAAAAACTCCACGTCGGCGTCGAGTTCGCTGGTCAGGGCGTACTGCATGCCCTTGGCGTAGAGCCGGATTTCTTCCTCCTCATGGGCTTCCAGGCGGCGGATGAGGTTGTTGGTGTAGTAAAACGTGCCCAGCGCCAGCAGGGCCAGCACGACGAGGATGCCCAGCCGGGCCTGGTTTTTCTGGTTGTACAAATCGACGGTCAGCATCTGGGTCGACAGGGACCACGACGGGGCCGCGATGTCTTTGGGTTTCAGGCGGTCTAAAAGCGAAGTTGACACGGGTGAACGCGTTCGGTGTTTTGTCAAAATAACGCCAAAATCCAGCGACTACGCCGAATGCATGCAAAAAATAGGTGCCGCCCCCCGGCCTGTTCAACCCCCGGATGCGACGGTTCAACGGGCGGTTGCGCCGTTCCGTTGACGAAAATCATTGGGTGCTCGCGGGATGCGCCGTACCTATGCAGTGCGATTGCGGAAACGACCTCCAGAAGGCAGGTAATTTATACGTTTTCTAAATAAACCTCCTTGTACATTTTGGCGTTTACCTTTCCGCATCCGGGCCGTATTTTTGTCTGTTTTTCTGGAAGAAGCACATGGCTAATCAGTTCAAAGCGATAAGTTTATCCCACCAGTCGGCTCCCCTCCACGTGCGCGAACAAGTTGCACTTAACGAAGGCGAGAGCAAAGCACTGGCGCTGAAACTGAACGAATTGCTGGGCGTGACCGAATCGCTCATCGTTTCGACCTGCAACCGCACCGAAATCTACTACGTGGCCGACGCCGACCGCAGCGACGACCTCATCAAACTGCTCTGCATCCACAAGGGCCTCAGCCCCGAGGCCTACCGGACGTACTTCCGGGTGATGGCCCACAGCGCCGAAGCCGTACAGCACCTTTTCGAAGTGGCCGTGGGCCTGCATTCGAAGGTGGTCGGCGACATGCAGATTCCGAACCAGATTAAGCAGGCCTACCAGTGGGCCGCCGACGTGAACATGGCCGGGCCGTTTCTGCACCGGCTGATGCACACGATTTTCTTCACCAACAAGCGCGTCGCCCAGGAAACGTCGTTTCGCGACGGGGCCGCGTCGGTCAGCTACGCCACCGCCGAACTCATCGAAAGCCTCACCCAGAACATGACCGCCCCGAAGGTGCTCATCGTGGGCCTGGGTGAAATCGGGACGGACGTGTGCAAGAACCTGGCCGACAAAGCCTTCGCCGAAATCACCATCACCAACCGCACCTACAGCCGGGCGATGGACATTGCCAAATCGGGCAACTTCCGGGTGGTGCCCTTCGAGTACCTCGACGAGGAAATCCGCCGGGCCGACGTGGTGGTGTCGTCGGTGCTGAAAGCCGAACCGATGGTGACGAAGGAATTGGTGGAACGCCTCGACGTGCTGACGTTCAAGTACTTCATCGACCTCTCCGTGCCCCGCAGCGTGGAGCCGAGCGTGGAGGAAGTGCCCGGCGTACTGGTGTACAACATCGACAGCATCAAGGCCAAAGCCGACGAAGCCCTGCAAGCCCGCCTCGACGCCGTTCCGCACGTGCGGACCATCGTGGCCGAAGCCATCGAACAGTTCAACGACTGGTCGAAGGAAATGCTGGTTTCGCCCACGATTCAAAAACTAAAAAATGCGCTGGAGCAAATTCGCAAGGACGAACTCGCCCGCCACCTGAAGGGCCTCAGCCCCGCCGAAGCCGAGCGCCTGGAGCGCATCACGGCGGGCATCGTGCAGAAAATCCTCCGCCAGCCCGTCGTGCAACTCAAAGCCGCCTGCAAACGCGGCGACGCCGATACGCTCGTGGACGTGCTGAACGAACTGTTTGACCTGGAAAAACAAGCCTACACGCACGGGCATTCGTAAACGTTTAGGGTTCAGAGTTTAGGGTTTAGAGTTAAAAGCAATCAATAACTCTAAACCCTAAACTCTGAACCCTAAACTCGAACGTACGCCTTCCGATACGCCACGGGCGTCTGCCCGGTTACTTCGCGAAACTGCCGGTTGAAGTTCGACAGCGTGTTGAAGCCGCTTTCGTAGGCCACCTGGTTCACGCTCAGCGCCGGTTCCTGCAAGAGCTTGCAGGCATGTCCGATGCGGATTTCGCTCACGAAGCCCGTGAAGGTTTTGTTCGTCCGGGCCTTGAAGTACCGGCAAAACGCCGCCGGACTCATGCCCGCCCGCGACGCGGCTTCCTCCAGGTGCACTTCCCCACGAAACTGGCTCATCGCGTACTCGTACACCCGCTGCATCCGCTCGGTTTCCGAAGTTTTGTGCGTGTTGGCGTAGCCCACGCTGGCGATGGGCCGGAGGTCGGTGCGCTGGGCGAGGTCGTGAAGCAGGTGCAGGAGCCGCAGCACGGCGTCGAAGCCGCTGGCCCGGAGCAGCCCACGCAGGTGGTGCTGCACCTCGAACTGGCTTTCGGCGGGCACTTCCAACCCGCGCTGTGCTTCGGTAAACAAGCGCCGGATGGCCGCCATTTCGGGTTTGTCGAAAAACCCTTCTCCCAGAAAATCTTCCGTAAAATAGGCCACGATGCCCCGCGTGGTCAGGCCCGAATCGGGTTCAAAATACGCCTGGTCGCTGCGCCAGAGGTGGGGCAGGTTGGGGGCCAGAAACACCGTGTCGCCGGGGGTGAAGGGTCGGATGTGGTCGCCGATGAAGCGCGTACCGGTGCCTTCGAGCACGGTGAACAACTGGTACTGGGGGTGAAAATGCCAGTTGGAGTCGAAATGCGGCTCGGTCAGTTCGCGCACCACAAACGAGCGCACGGGGCTGTCGAGCGATTTTCGTAAGGCTGCCTTCATGCCTGCTTTTGTCAAAGGTTTTCCGAAACCTACGAAAAGAACGTCAAAAAACAGTCAGCATCCGCAAAAGCAGGCGCACGGACTGTGAAAATTCCGAGCTAAACTTGTATCCTCGAAAACTGCCTCCACCAACCCGTCGGGGCCACTTTTCCTCTGAACCGTTTTTATGTCTCGTCCAATCAACGTCGCCATCGTGGGCCTCGGCTTCGGGGCCGAATTCATCCCGATTTACCAGCGCCACCCCCAGGCCAACATGTACGCCATCTGCCAGCGGAATGTGGAGAAGCTGAATCAGATTGGCGATGCCTTCGGTGTGGCCGTGCGGTACTCGAATTACGACGAACTGCTCCAGGACCCGGCCATCGACGCCGTCCACATCAATTCGCCCATCCCAGCCCACGCCGAGCAGAGTTTGAAAGCCCTACGCGCGGGCAAGCACGTGGCCTGCACCGTGCCGATGGCGACGACCGTGGAGGAATGCGCCGAAATCGTGAAAGCCTGCAAGGAATCGGGCAAAAAGTACATGATGATGGAAACCGTCGTGTACAGCCGGGAATTTCTATTCGTGAAGGAAATGTACGAACGGGGCGAACTGGGCAAAATCCAGTTCCTGAAAGCCAGTCACCAGCAGGACATGGACGGCTGGCCCGACTACTGGCCCGGCCTTCCCCCCATGCACTACGCCACGCACTGCGTCGGGCCGGTGGCAGGGCTGCTCCGGCTCACGCCCGAGGTCGTGTCCTGCTTCGGCTCCGGCACGATTCGGGAAGAGCTGGCGAAGATTCACAACTCGCCCTTCGCCGTTGAGTCGGCGCACATCAAGTTCAAAGACAGCGACCTGAGCGCCTACGTGTACCGCTCGCTTTTCGACGTGGCCCGGCAGTACCGCGAAAGTTTCGAGGTGTACGGCACGAAGCAGTCGTTCGAGTGGCCGCTGGTGGAGGGCGAGCCGGCCATTTTGCACACGGCCAAAAAGCCGGAGCACGAAATCCCCGCGCCGGTCGAGGTGCCCGATTTTGCGCACTTGCTGCCCGCAGAAATTCGCGATTTCACGACGAAGGGCGTGTACGATTTGGAAGAAAACGGGCACCTCAGTTTCACCCAGGGCAGCGGCCACGGCGGTTCGCACCCGCACCTGGCCCATGAGTTCATCACGGCGCTGGTCGAAGACCGCGACCCGTTCCCCAACGCTGCCCAGTCGGCCTACTGGACGAGCGTGGGCATCCTGGCCCACGAGTCGGCGCTGCGGGGCGGGGAATTGATGCGGCTGCCGGATTTTGGCGCGGCGTGAAAAAATAAGGCGTTACCACTGGGTTTAGCTTCGCTGAATCTGCGATTTCTCAAAATCCAGTGGCCGGTTCTCAAACCGGCCACCACGTCCCATCCGCTTAACCTCCAAACCCCATGAAATCCCCCGCGCTTTTTTTCGCCCTGCTGTTGCTCGTCGGCGGGAGCGCGATGCGCCAGCCGGAAAATCGCCCCGCACCGCCCGCCAAGAAGTTGCGGCTGGTGCAGGACGCTCAGGCGGGCACGATTTCCGTGTTCCGAGTCGGGGAAAAAACGGCGATTGTCACCCAGAGTGCAAAGCCGGATTTTCGCCCGTACCTCCACCCCATCGTCGCCCCCGACGGCAAAGGCTTGCTGACCGAGTACAGCCCCGGCCATCACAAGCACCAGACGGGCCTCTACTGGGGCTTCACGCGGGTCAACGGCCGCGATTACTTCCACCACCCCCAGGGCGATTACTGGCGGCGGGTTTCGGCGAAAATCCTGACCGCCACCGGCCCGGAAGTGAAGTGGCGCACTGTGTACGACCTGCTCGATTCGACGGGCACCGCCGTTTTGACCGAAACCCAGACTTGGGCCATGCGCGAGGCGGGCGGCAAGTATTTGCTCGACTTAGAATGGAGCGGCGAGGCCAAAACCGACGTCACCATCGGCAAGTACGACTACGGCGGTCTGTTCCTGCGCATGCCCTGGAAGCCCGGCATCAAGGGCGAGGTCATCAACGCCGCCCGGCAGCGCAACGAGAAAGCCGAAGGCCAGCGGGCCATGTGGGTGGACGTGGGCATGCAGGTAGAGGGCCGCAGTGACCTGGCCCACGTCGCCATTTTCGACCACCCCGAAAACAAGGGCTACCCCCAAACCTGGCGGGTGGATGGCCAACTCGGCATCGGCCCGGCCCGCGCCCGCACCGGCGACTGGAATATCCCGAAGGGCGAAACGGAGATCATCAAACACCAGGTTGTGGTGTACACGGGCGAGTTGAACGACGTGCAACTGACCAAAACCTGGGGCGAATTCAGCGGCGTCAACTCCACCTACGCGCTCTGGGGCATCGCCCAGCGGGAGGCGCTGGAAGCCAAATTCCTGACGCCCGACGAGGCCGTGAAGGCGATGACGATTCCCGACGGCTACAACGTGAACGTTTGGGCCTCGGAACCGATGATGACCCAGCCCATGGCGTTTTGCTGGGACGACCGCGGGCGGCTCTGGGTGGCCGAAAATTTGGACTACGAATCGCGGGGCCACGGATTCTCGAAAGCGGGCAACAGCCGGATTCTGATTCTCGAAGACACCGACCGCGACGGCAAGGCCGACAGCCGGAAGGTGTTTCTCGAAGGCATCGCCTTTCCCTCGGCGATGGCCGTGGGCTTTGGGGGCCTGTTCCTCGGCGCACCGCCCAACCTGCTCTTCGTGCCCGATAAAAATGGCGACGACAAGGCCGACGAACCCGACATCGAGGTGCGCCTCACCGGCTGGGGCATCCGCGACCGGCACGAAACCCTCAACAGCTTCCACTGGGGGCCGGACGGCTGGCTCTACGGCCTGCAGGGCTTCGCCACGCCTTCCAAAGTGCGCAAGCCCGTGGGCAAGGGCAAAATTTACCGGCACAACGACCCCTTCCCCGCCGACATCCTCGAAGGCGAGGGCGTGGACATCAACGGGGGAGTTTGGCGCTACCACCCGACCAAAGACCGCTTCGAGGTGGTGTCGCACGGCTTCAGCAACCCCTGGGGCGTGGATTACGACGCGAAGGGCCAATTGTTCATCAGCGCCTGCGTGATTCCGCACCTCTGGCACGTCATCCCCGGCGGGGTGTATCACCGGCAGGGCGGGCAGCACTTCAACCCCTACGTGTACGACGACATCAAGACCATCGCCGACCACAGCCACCGCTCGGCCCACGGCGGTGCCCGGATTTACCAGTCGGACGCGTTTCCGAAACCCCAGCAGGGGCGGATTTTCATGGCCAACATCCACGAACACGCCGTGCTGTCGGATATTTTGGAACCGAAAGGCTCCGGCTTCGTCGGTCGCCACGGCGACGATTTCGTCATGGCCAACAACGCCCAGTGGGTGGGCTTCAGCCTTGAAATCGGCCCCGACGGCAACCTCTACGTGCTCGACTGGCACGATGCCGACATCTGCGGCAACAAGGTGGTCAACGGCGAAACGGGGCGGGTGTTCCGAATTTCTCCGAAAACCAGTGCCGCCCAAAACTGGGCGGGACGCTACGACGATTTGGCCAAGTTTCCCGATGAAAAATTGGTCGAATTGCAAACCAGCCCCAGCGACTGGCACGCCCGCCGCGCCCGGTTGCTGCTGCAAAGCCGGGCCACTTCCGGCAAACTTTCCGCCTCAACGCACGGGCAACTGCGGGAAATTTTCACGAAAGCCAGCAACGCCGACCACCGCCTGCGGGCGATGTGGGCCTTGCACGTGACGGGCGGTTTTGACGAAAAATCGCTCACCGCCTTCCTCGCCGACGGCGACGCCCACGTGCGGGCCTGGGCCGTGCAACTGCTCTGCGAAGACCAGGCACCGTCGGCGGATGTGCTGGCGCAGTTCGCCCGGATGGCCCGCACCGACGCTTCGCCCGTCGTGCGGCTGTACCTCGCCTCGGCCCTGCAACGCCTGCCCGCCGAGGCCCGCTGGCCCATCGCCGAGGGCCTGCTCGCCCACGCCGAAGACGCCACTGACCACAACCTGCCGAAGATGATTTGGTTCGCCGTCGAACCGCTCGTGAAGGCCCAGCCCGACCGGGCGCTGGCCCTGGCGGCGGGGAGCAAAATCCCCTACGTGTCCACCTGCATCGCCCGCCGGTTGGTGGACGCCAACGAGGTGCCGAGGCTGGTGACTTTCATCGGAAAGCAACCCGCTGCCCCCCTGCCCCTGCTCGAAGGGCTGCGCCTGGGGCTGGAAGGCCGCGACGACGTGCTGGCTCCCGCGAACTGGAAAACCGTGCAGGCAAAGTTGAAGGCTAACCCGAAGGCCGCGAAGCTGGCCGTGGAAATTGGCCAGCGCTTCGGCGACACGGAATCGGCGAAGGCTTACGTCGCTACGCTCGGCAACCGCGCCGCGCCGGTGGAAGCCCGGCGGCAGGCCCTGCAAGCGCTCGCCGCCCGCCAACGCCCCGAACTGCCCGCCCTGCTGCCCACCCTGCTGGCCGACGCCAACCTCCGCCCCGACGCCATTCGGGCCGTGGCCGCCTACGACGTGGAATCGCTGGGCGAACTACTGCTGAACCGCTACCCCCAGTTTTCGCCTTCCGAAAAGGCGCTGGCCGTGCAGGCCCTGTCGTCACGCCCGAAGTACGGTTGGGCCTTGACGAAGGCGTTGAAAGCGGGCACCGTGCCCAAGCGCGACGTGCCGCCCTACGCCGCCCGGCAACTGCTGCGCGTGGTGGGCAGTGGCTTCGTGGAAGTGTACGGCCCCATCGAGCAGAGCGGCACCGACGAGCGGGCCTACAAAAAATACACGCGCCTGCTTAATGAAAAAGCCCTCGCCAGCGCCAACGTACTCAAGGGCCACGGGTTGTTTCAGCGCACCTGCGGCCCCTGCCACAAGCTTTACGGCGAAGGCGGTACCCTCGGCCCCGACCTGACCGGCTCCAACCGGGCCAACCTCGACTACGTGCTGTTCAACGTGCTCAACCCCAGCGGCGACATCCAGGACGATTACAAAATGGTGGTCGTCACGACCCGCGACGGGCGCACCTACACCGGCAACGTGGCGGGGGAAAACGACCGGCAGCTTCGGCTGAAGGTGGTCGGGCAGGAAACGGTCGTGACCGTCAACAAATCCGATGTGCAATCGCGGGAAGTGACGCCCGTTTCGATGATGCCCACGGGTTTGTTCGACGCCCTCAGCGACGAGGAAGTGGTGGATTTGGTGGCTTACCTGCGGTCGATGACGCCGGTGAAGCAGGCGAAGCGGTAACGGAAATCTCGTAGGGGCAACCCTTGCGGTTGCCCATGGCGTCGTTGGAATGCAAGCGCTGAAGGCAACCGCAAGGGTTGCCCCTACGATTTGAAGAAAAATACGAACCTATGAAAAATCAATTAGTCGCCCTCGGCGCGGCGCTCCTGCTGACCGCCTGCGCCACCCAGCAAACGGGCACGGCCACCCAGCAAACTGCCCAAACCCAGCCCGAACCCAAAGGCCGGCGGCTCGAAATCCTGTTCCTCGGCGACAACGGCCACCACCAACCCGCCAAAATGGCCCCCTACGCGATGGCCGCGCTGGGCAACCGGGGCATCAATTTCACCTACACCGACCGGCTGGAAGACGTCACGCCCGAGTACCTCGCCAAGTTCGACGGCCTGCTCCTCTTCGCCAACTGGGACAGCATCCCCGCCGCCCAGGAGCAGGCGTTGCTCGACTACGTGGCCGGGGGCAAGGGCCTGATTGCCGTGCATTGCGCGTCCTGGTGTTTCCGCAATTCCGAACCCCTCGTGCGAATGATGGGCGGGCAGTTCTGGCGGCACACCTGGGACACGATTCGGCCCGTCTGGGTGAAACCCGAACACCCGGTACTGGCGGGCACCAAACCCGTTTCGACGCTGGATGAAACCTACCTCCACCAGAAACTCCAGCCCGACAACCTCGTGCTGACCGAGCGGTTCATCCAGCCCGACCAGGCGAAGGACAAACCCGGCCAAACGACCGAACCCTACACTTGGGTGCGCACCCACGGCAAGGGCCGAGTGTTTTACACCGCCTACGGCCACGACCAGAACACCTGGGCCAACGCCGATTTTCAGAATCTTTTGGAAAAAGGCATCAAGTGGTCCGTCGGCGAGGAGGCCAACCGGGCGCTGGCGGCGCTGAACCCGCAGCCGTTCAAGTACCACGAAGCAGCTTTGCCGAACTACGAGCGCCGCCCCGGTCCGCAGTTGCAGCAGGAGCCGCTATCGCCGGAGGAATCCATGAAGCACCTCCAGGTACACCCGGATTTCAACCTCAGCCTCGTCGCCCACGAGCCGGGCATCCAGCACCCGATTGCGATGGCCTGGGACGAAAAAGCCCGTCCGTTCGTCATCGTCACGCTCGATTACCCCAACGAGCGCAAACCCGACGGCCAGGGCCGGGACTACATCCTCCGCCTCGACGACACCAACGGCGACGGCAAGACGGACAGTTACGTGAAATTCGCCGAAAACCTGAGCGTCCCCACCAGCCTCGTGGCCTACGACGGCGGCTTCATCGTCAGCCAGGCCCCCGACATGCTGTTTTTGAAAGACACCGACGGCGACGGCAAGGCCGACCTCCGCAAGGTGCTTTTCACCGGCTTCGGCACCTTCGACACCCACGCCGGGCCGAGCAACCTGCACTACGGTTTCGACAACTGGATTTACGGCAGCGTCGGCTACGCGGGCTTCAAGGGTACCGTGGGCGGGAAAAGCCACAACTTCACGCAGGGCTTTTTTCGGTTCCGACCGGACGGCAGTGAACTGGAATTCCTGACGGCCACCTCCAACAACACCTGGGGCCTGGCCTTCGACGAAACGGGCAACCTCTTCGGCTCCACGGCCAACAACGACCACGGCTGGTACATGGCCATTCCCAACCGCTACCTCGCCGGGGTCGAGAAACTGCGCCAGCGCGGCGGGCGGGGCATCGACACGCACAAGGACATGAAACCCCTCGCCCGCATCCGGCAGGTGGACGTGTTCGGGGGCTTCACCGCCGCCGCCGGGCACAGTTTCTACACGGCAAGGGCGTTTCCGAAATCGTTCTGGAACAAGGTCGCCTTCGTGGCCGAACCGACGGGGCACCTCGTTCACCTGAACCCGGTGGAGAAAGCGGGGACGGATTTTTCGGACAAAAATTCCTTCAACCTCATCGCCGGGGCCGACGAGTGGTTCGCGCCGGTGTTCGCCGAGGTGGGTCCCGACGGGGCCGTGTACGTGCTCGACTGGTACAGCTTCATCATCCAGCACAACCCCACGCCGAAAGGCTTTGAAAACGGCCCCGGCAATGCCTACCAAACCGACCTCCGCGACAACTCCCACGGGCGGATGTACCGGATTGCGTACAAAAACGCCCCGGCCTACACGCCGCTTTCGCTCTCGAAAGACCGCCCCGACGAACTGCTGGCGGCGCTGAAAAACGACAATTTGTTCTGGCGGCAGACGGCCCAGCGGCTGCTCGTGGAGCGGGGCAAAACCGACGTACTGCCCCAACTGCTGGCCCTGGCCAACGACCCAACCCGCGACGAACTCGGCCTCAGCCCCGCTTCCATCCACGCGCTCTGGACGCTCCACGGCCTCGGTGCCCTGAACGGTTCCAACGCCGACGCCCTCCGCGCCGCCACCGCCGCCCTACGCCACCCCGACCCGGCCGTGCGCAAAACCGCCGTGCAGGTGCTGCCCGCTAACGACGCCACGGCCCAGGCGCTCCTGACGGCGAATGCCCTCCAGGATTCGGAGCCGCTCGTGGCGCTGAATGCCGTGCTGAAACTTTCGGAAACGACGCCAACGCCCGCCGTGGACGCGGCCCTGGCTGGGTTGTTCGCCAACAAAACCTTCCTGGCCGACCGCTGGCTGCCCGACGCCCTGACCGTAACCGCCACCGCCCATCAGTTCCGGGGGATGCGCTCGCTGCTGGCGAAAGCCCCGCGCAAAACCGCTTCGTCCGGCGCGGCGATGGTCGGCGGGGCGATGAATCACGAGGGAACGCACCACGGACACGATGCTCCCAAAACCGAAGCGACCGTGACCCCGACGGGCACCCGACCCGACCTCGTCATCACTGCCATCCGGGCCACGCCCGCCAATCCGACCGTGCAGGAAACTGTCCGGCTGACCGTGGAGGTAGAAAACCGGGGCGGCGGGGCTGTCCCCAAGGGTGTGCCTATTCCGCTCGCCATCCGCATCGAAGGGCCGGGCAAAACGGTGGATTTGGTCAGCGAAACCTTCACCGACGGCCTCGCGCCGGGGGCCAGAGCCAACATCGCCGAGGTGACGAACGGCCCCTGGAAAGGCGGCCTGACGATGTATTCCGACGCGCCGGGCGACTTCACCGTGTCGGTGCAGGCCGACCCGAACGGGCTGATTCCCGAAGTGGCCGACGGCAATAATGCCTTCCGGCAAAAAATCACCTACGCCCCGCTGGCCAGCCTGACGGGTTACGTGCTCGAAAACGCCGCCCGCAGCTACGCCGCTGTCATGCCGGTGGATTCGGTCGTCGCGCTGGTGGCCTCGCTCCAAACCGTGAACGACGCCGACGCGAAGGCCGTGCTGACGGGCCTCACCCGGGCCGTGGACCCGAAGGCCAAAGTGACCGTCCAGCCCGCCGACCGGCAGGTACTGGCCCGCGCCGAGCCGAAGTTTTCCCCCGAAAACCAGGGCCTGCTCGGCAAACTGCTCGTCGCCTGGGGCCTGCGCACCGACGCCGCTGCCGACCCGAACACGCAGGTGGTGCGGCTGAAGGTCGTGCCCGAAAAACTGCTGTTCGACAAAAAGGAATTCACCGTCGAAGCGGGCCGACCCGTCGAAATCATCGTTGAAAACCCCGACCAGATGCAGCACAACCTGGTGATTGGCAAACCCCGTTCGCTGGAAGTCATCGGGGCCGCCGCCGACAAAATGATTACGATGCCGAACGGGCAGTTGAGGAATTACGTCCCGGAGATTCCCCAGGTCGTGGCGGCGACGAGGCTGATTAACCCCGACGAATCGTTCAAGTTAAGTTTTATGGCCCCGGCCGAACCGGGCCTTTATCCCTTTGTCTGCACCTTTCCGGGCCACTGGCGGGTCATGAACGGCATCATGCATGTTACCAAACCTACCGCGAAGGCTGAAGCAGCAAAAAAATAGAAAGTTTTCGCCAAAGTCTGACAAAAATCAGAAATAAGGCATGGCTTTTTTACACTACAGGACGCCCTTCTACACAAAGCACTCACAAGGACTTTTGCAAGGGCCTAAAGCACCCGTGGCGGCGGGTGCTTTCTTTTTTTAACGTGAGTTATGGGTTATCTATGTTATGATTCAATAGGTTACGTCCCGTTAGGGACGAAATGTTGGTAGACAGTCGGGACTTCGCCGTGTTGCGTCCCGTACGGGACGCGACCGCAGCGGCAGGAAACCTTTCTACCAACATTCCGTCCCGAACGGGACGCGTTGACAACCCATAACTCACGTTTTTTTAGTTTTGGCGAAACTCCTTGCCTATCATGTTTCGCTTCTTCCTCCGCCTTACCGTTTTGATTTTGTTCGCCGCCGGGGTCGTCTGGGCTTGGGAAAAATTCCGCACGTCCGGGTGGCTGCGGGGCGGCGAAACCGAGACGCGGCACAACGTGGTGCTCGAAAAAATGGTGACCTTGGGCAAGCTCGAACTCGTTCGCTACCAGTTTCGCGACATTGTCGAGCACGAAATCGTCAAACCCCTCCTGCCCGACGCCCGTGCCCTGCTCATCGTGCGGGGCGAGGCCGTGGGCTGCCTCGATTTGACCAAAATCGGCCCTGCCGACATCGCCTCGCTCGGCGCGGACACGCTCGTCGTCCACCTGCCCGAACCCGAACTCTGCGATTTCAAAATCGACCACTCCCGCTCGAAGGTATACAACACCGAGTATGCGTTTTTGGAAGAATCCGAACTGGTGGACGAAGCCTACCGGAAGGCCGAGATTCAGGTGCGAGAATCGGCCCTGCAAGGCGGCATCCTGGAGCAAACCCGCGCCAACGCCGAGAAAATGCTGAAACCCGTGCTGGAAGCCGTATCGGGCCGGAAGGTGCTGTTACGGTACCGGATGAAAGCCGAGTTACAACGCCCGCGCTAACGGGCGTTACCGCTTCCAGCGGTACAGGTACGGCGCTTTGTTGGCAGCGCCCGTGTACTTTTTTTCAAGGCGCTCCAGTACGTTCAAATCCAAAATCTTTTTCTGGAAATTGTTACGGGCGAAGGGTTTGTCGAACACCGCTTCGTACAGCTCTTGCACCTCCCGCATCGTGAAGGTTTCGGGCAGCAGGTTGAAGGCGATGAGCCGCTCGTCGAGGTGCAGGCGCAGGGCTTCAGTGGCTTTGGCTACGATGTCGTGGTGGTCGAGAATCATCGGCGGTAGCCGCCGCACGTCGTACCACTCGATGGACTCGTCGATGTCGTTTTTGCGCGGCACCACCTCGTCGATGTCCACCAGCGCATAGTACCCAACTGACACGAAGCGCCGGGTGACCCACTCAAATTCTTTCCGGCTGAAGTCCTCACCGCCAAGTTTTTCCCCGTTCAGTTGAATCAGGCGCTCCAGGAAGGCGCGATTCGAGCGCCGGGCTTCGCCAAACACCCGGAATTGTTCGAGGTAAATGTTGCCGATGCCCGTCCGCTCCTCCAGAATGCGGCGGGCGGCCTGGTCGATGTCTTCCTCCTGCAACACGAAGCCGCTCGGCAAGGCCCAGAAATCGCCCCGGAAATCAAGTTTGGGCACGAGCACCTTCAGTTGTTTTTCCTTGTAACCGAAAATGACGCAGTCGATGGAAAGCTGCGGGATGTAGTCCTGCTGGCTGGGGGAGTGTAGACTGTGGGGCATTTCAAGGGACGTATTGGCGTCGGTTGGCGGGGTTGAAAAAGGGGCAAAGTACCATTTTGACTGTGCATGATTTTACGAACGCTTCGGGCCTGGTCGGTTCGCAAAGGTAACGGTGTGGAAAAATTTAATGTCTAAATTTTAGACATTAAACAAACTCCTTTCCATACCTTTGGTCAGTGCCTTGAAAATCCGCTGGTTGCGCGAGGCACAACCCTCCTTCGCTTCGGCGGCGGAGGAGTCCGGTTTCACCTTTCTTTTCACGTTAAACCTGTAGTCTCATGCAAAAAGCAAGCGTTTTTCTTTTCGTCTTTTTCCTCGGCGCGGCCTTCAGCGGCTCGTCGCAAACCACCACCCCGGCCGACTTCTTCGCCGGAAAGTGGGACATCCTCGTGAAAGGCACGCCCAACGGCGACGCGAAATTTTCGACCAACCTGATCCGGGAAAACGGCAAGCTGGTGGGCAAACTGACGACCACCGAGGCTGGTGCCGAACCTATCCCCATCACCGAAATCGAAGAAGCCGGCGACAAGGTGTCCATCTTCTTCACGGCCCAGGGCTACGACCTCGAACTGGCCCTCAGCAAGGTGGACGACGACACCCTGAATGGCACGCTGATGAACATGTTCGAGGCCAGCGCCAAGCGCGTGAAGGAGTAAAGCCCAACCCTGAGCACCCGACCGAAACCATGAAAAAAGCAGCCTTCTTCTTCGCCTTGCTCCTGAGCCTGGCCCTCACCGGGACCGCGCAGACCGCCGCCCCGGCCGATTTTTACGCCGGGAAATGGGAAATCCTAATCACCGGCTCGCCCCGGGGCGACGTGAAATTTCACACGAACCTCGTCCGGAAAGACGGCAAACTGACCGGCGAACTGGTGGACGTGACCGGCGGCCCCAACTCGACTGAGAAACGGGCCATCACGAAGGTGGAAGAGGCCGACGACCGGCTGGCGATTTACTTCGAGTCGTCGCAGGGCGGCGAAATCAGCATGGACTTGGCGAAGGTGGACGCCGACCACCTCAAAGGTTCGCTAATGAGTTTTGAAACGACCGCCACACGGTTGAAGTAAGCGGCGTTTTGCCAACGCCAATAAAAAGGGCGCTCCGTGCGGAGCGCCCTTTTTATTGGCGTTGAAATCGTACATCGTCCCTCGTTCCTTCCTCACTCCGCCAGCAGCTTGTCCATCAGCCGGTTGAAATCATCCACGAACTTGTCGTAGTACGCGCCTGTGCCGGGGCCGCTGAAGCCCGTGTGAATTTCGCGCACCTGGCCTTTTTTGTCCACGAAAATCGTCGTCGGGTAGCCCATGATGCGGTTGAGTTGGGGCAAGGTGGCCGAGGCCGTGGCGTCGTTGACCCCTGCCAGCAGCACGGGGTAGGGAATCTTAAACCGCTCTTTCATCCGCACCACCTTCGGGGCCGACACGGCGAATTCGGGGCTGCGCTCGTAGGCCAGGCCGACCATCTCCACGCCCCGCTGCTTATTTTTCTGGTACCAGGGCACCAGGAAATTCGTCTCGTCCATGCAGTTGGGGCACCACGAACCCATGATTTGCACCACCGTCACCTTGCCCTTGAAGCGGGGGTCATCGAGGCTCACGGGCTGGCCCGTCACCGCGTCGGGGAAGCGGAAGGTAAAGCGCCCGGCACCGGGCTTCAGGAAGGTCAGCGTTCGTTCGTCGGGCAGGGCGGCGTTGGGGTCGCGGCGGGCGGTGATGGCGCTGCGGCCCCCCAGGCCCGCGAAGTAGTCGCCCGCGAAGCCGTCGGCGGTTTTTTTCGCTTTGAACAGGTACAAGTGGATGCCGTCGTACACCGACAACAGCAGGCTGTCGCCGATGACGTTGCCGTCGAGGAAGCGGTAGTCGCCGGTGGTGGTCAGGAAGGTGCCGGTAACGCGGTTTTTGGTTTGCTCAAACACCCCGACAGCGGTGGATTCCTTGCCGTCCTTTTCCCGAAACGTCGTGGCGTACTTGCCGGTCACGTTCCAGGGTTCGTCTTTCACCGTCGGCGTGAAGCGCCAGGGTTCGCCCCGCTCGGCCCGGAACGGGGCCTGGAGCAGCACGGTGCCCCGCCTGCGGTGGTAGCGCCCGACGAGCGTACCACCCGAAATTTTCCCAACCAATTCGCCCTCCGACAGCGGCGACGGCATCCGCAGCGAATCGCCGTCGAGCGTGGCGGGCATGGGCAGGCGCTCCTTACCGTTGAGGGCGAAGACCTCGAAAGTTTTGCCGTTCCTGCCCGGCCGGACGTCGAGGCCGAAGGGCAGTTGCTGGCCCTGCATCGTGATGGTGGCCCGGTAGGTACCCAGGTGGGGGGCCTGGGCGAAGCCGAGGATGGGCAGAAAAAGCAGGAGGATTTTTTTCATGAGAAAAGACCGATTTTGCCAAAAAACGCCTGAATAACTTTTTGTAGCAAGTTTCCGGTTCGGCTCCGGCGAAAAACCTTCATTTTTGCAAAAAGCCGCGTTTCGAAATGCTCCTCACCGCGTACCACCAGCCCGTCATGCTCGCCGAATGTCTCGACGCGCTGGCCATTCAGCCCGACGGCACCTACGTGGACGTGACTTTCGGCGGCGGCGGGCACAGCCGGGCCATCCTCGACCGCCTCGGCCCCACGGGCCGCCTGCTGGCCTTTGACCAGGACGCCGACGCACGGGCCAACGCCAAAGCGCTCGACGACAAGCGGTTCACCTTCGTCGAGGCCAATTTCCGGCACTTGAAAAAATACCTCCGGCTCTACGGCATTAAGCAGGTTGACGGCATCCTGGCCGACCTGGGCGTGTCGTCGCACCAGTTGGACGAAGGCGCGCGGGGCTTTTCGACCCGCTTCGACGGCGAACTTGACATGCGCATGAACCAGGACGCGCCGTTTTCGGCCAAAAACGTCGTCAACGAGTACGACGAGGCCCGCCTGCACCGGATTTTCGGGCTGTACGGCGAGGTGAAAAACGCCCGCACCCTGGCCGCCGCCGTGGTGCAGGCCAGGGCCAATGCACCGATTGAAACGGCCGCTCAGTTGAAAGCCCTTGCGTGGAAGCTGGCTCCGCGCGGCAAGGAGTTCAAGTACCTCGCCCAGGTGTTTCAGGCCATCCGCATCGAGGTCAACGACGAATTGAAGGCGTTGGAGGAATTCCTCCAGCAGGTACCCGACGTGCTGGCCCCCGGCGGGCGGCTCGTCGTGATGAGCTACCACTCGCTCGAAGACCGCCTCGTCAAAAATTTCATCAACAAAGGAAAATTCGAGGGCGAGGTGGAAAAAGACCTCTACGGCAACGACCTCAAACCCCTCCGCCCCGTCACCCGAGGCCAGCCCCTCGAAGCCAGCGAAGCCGAAATCGCCCAAAACAACCGCGCCCGCAGCGCGAAACTGAGGATTGCCGAACCGAATTTGTGAGAAGTGAGAAGTAAGATGTAAAATGCAGTTGGTGTCTTTCAACTTCTCACTTCTCACTTCTCACCTCTCACAACATGGCCAAAAACGTCTCCCGCACCCAAAAGTCCGCCCGGAGCGAGGGCATCCGCAGCCGCCCCGGCGTGTTTTCGTGGCTCGACCGGCGGTTTGACATGAACCGGCTGCTGGGCGGGCGGCTGCCCGTGCAACACCTCGACTACGCACTCTGGATTGCCCTGCTGCTTTTAATTTACATCGGCCTGACGCACCACGCCGAGAAGCTCATCCGCGACACCGACAAGGCCAAGCGCCAACTCGACGAACTCCGCGCCGACTACACCACCCGCAAAGCCCAACTGATGAAAGCGGGCAAGCAGTCGGAAGTGGCCAAAAAAGTGGCCCCGCTGGGCCTTGTGGAAGCCAAAACCCCACCGACGAAGGTGGTGGTGAAAAACAGGAGTGAGGAGTCAGGAGTGAGGAGTGAGTAGAAAAGGCAAAATACACGCCGCATTTCTACTCACTCCTCACTCCTGACTACTCACTCCTCCCAAGACCATGAACATCAAACGATCCATCATGCTCCGGGTCCGGCTGGCGTTTCTGGCCGTGGCGGTGTTTTCGGCGGCCATCGCGGGCCGCATCGTGTACCTGCAAACGGTGGAGGGCGGCAAGTGGCGGCAACGGGCCAGCAAGTCGTACATCCGCAACCTGACCATCCCGGCCACGCGGGGCAACATTTACGCCGCCGACGGCAGTTTGCTGGCCACGTCGCTGCCGTACTACCGCCTGGGCCTCGATCTGGCCGTGGGGCGGGCGAAAAGCAACGATTCGCTGTTTCACAAACACCTGCCCGCCCTGGCGATGCGCCTTTCCGAGTTTTTCGGCGACCGCAAACCCGAAGATTACCGGAAATTCATCCAGAAGGCTCACGACGATTCGACCCGGACGTTCCTGACGCTCAACACCCGCACCGTCGATTACTTGCAGCGGAAATACATCGAAACCTGGCCGCTGTTCAGGCTGGGAAAAAACAAGGGTGGCGTGTCGTTCGACCCTGTGCCCGAGCGCGTCAATCCCTTCGGCAACATGGGTAAGCGCACCATCGGCTCCACCAACGACAACCACGGGCAGGTGGGCATTTCGGGTCTGGAGGCCAGTTTTCAGGAAAGCCTGGCGGGCAAACCCGGCAAGGGCGTGTACGAAAAACTGGCGGGCGGAAGCTGGCGCGCCCGCGACGACGGCTCCGAAACGAAGCCCGTGCCCGGCCTCGACCTCCACACCACCCTCGACGTCAACATCCAGGACGTGGCCGAAGCCGCCCTGCTCCGTGCCCTCCGCGAGTACCGCGCCGACAACGGCTGCGTGGTGGTGATGGACGTGCCCACGGGCGAAATCAAGGCCATGACCAACCTGAAATGGAAGCACGACAGCCTCTACGCCGACGAGTACAACTTCGCCGTCCGCTGGGCCACCAATCCCGGCTCCACGTTCAAACTCCCCACGATGGTGGCGTTGCTCGAAGAAGCCGCCATTTCGCCCAACGACCTCATCGACACCGGCAACGGCGTGTTCACCTACCACAACCGGCGGCTCGAAGACTCCAACGCCAACCGGGGCGGGCACGGCAAGACCACCGTGCAGCACATTTTCGAGGCGTCGTCGAACATCGGCATCGTGAAGTTGACGCTCCGGCATTTCGCCGGGAAACCCGACAAATACCTCGGCTACCTCGACAAATTCCGGCTGACGAAACCGCTCAACTTTCAGTTTCAGGGCGAAGCCAAGCCGTTTTTCCGCCGCACCTCCGACCGCTACTGGAGCAAAACCTCCCTGCCCTGGACCAGCATTGGCTACGAGTCGATGATTACGCCGCTCCAACTGCTCACGTTTTACAACGCCATCGCCAACGGGGGCTACTGGATGCAGCCGCTCATCGTGAAGCGTACCCAGCGGGCCGACGAGGTGGTGCAGGATTTTTCGAAAACCCAGGTGCGCTCCGAAACGCCCATCTGCTCCGAGCGCACGCTGAAGATTGTGCGCGGGATGCTGAAAGGCGTGGTCGAGCACGGCACGGCAACCAACATCCGCGGCAGCCACTACGCCATCGCGGGGAAAACGGGCACCTGCCAGAAACTTGTCAACGGGCAGTACCGCAAGGGGGTCTACTACACCTCGTTCGCGGGGTATTTTCCGGCGGCCAAACCGAAGTACAGTTGCATCGTGGTGATTGACAACCCCAGGGGCGTCAACCGCGAGGCGCTGTACGCCCGCGACGTAGCCGCGCCGGTGTTCAAGGAAATCGCCGATAAAATTTACGCCACCGACCTGCGCCTGCACCGCGAACTCAAGGGCAAAAAAGCGGGCGAAAGCTACCTCGCCCAGCGCCTGCAAACCGTGCTCCCCGCCGACGCCCGCGTGCTGGCCGAGGAACTCGGTGCCCCCGAAGCCACCGGTTGGAAAGCGGGCACCGCCTCCCACACCGACCTTCCGGATGTCCGCGGCCTGACCCTCCGCGACGCGCTTTTCGTGCTCGAAAACCGGGGCTACCGCGTCAGCTACGTCGGCACGGGCCGCGTGGCGAGTCAGGAGGCGGAGGGGAAGCGGGTTGTTTTAAAACTGGAATGATGTTTAACCACAGAGTTCACAGAGTTGAAGCACAGAGTACGCAGAGTTTTTACTCCGTGTCCTCTGTGCTTCAACTCTGTGAACTCTGTGGTTAAAAAAACAAGCTATGCCCGACCTCTACCTCATCGCCGGTTGCAACGGGGCGGGGAAAACGACCGCGGCCATGGTGCTGCTGCCCGAAGTGCTGGGCATCCGGCACTTCGTCAACGCCGACTAGATTGCCGCCGAACTTTCGCCCGAAAACCCCGAAGCCGTGGCCATTCAGGCCGGGCGGCTCATGCTGCAACGCGTGGACGAACTGCTCGCCGAACGGGCCGATTTCGCCCTCGAAACCACCCTCGCCACCCGCAGCTACGCCGGGCTGGTGCGCCGGGCGCAGGCCGTTGGCTACGCCGTCGTTTTAGCGTACTTTTGGCTGGAAAGCCCGGACCTGGCCATCCGGCGCGTGGCCCGGCGCGTCGGCGAAGGCGGGCATTTCATCCCCGACGACGTGGTGCGACGGCGGTACGCATTGGGACTGAAGAACCTGCGGGAATTGTTTTTGCCGCTGGTGGACGAATGGCTGGTTTGCGAAAACAACGGCGACCGACCGACGTTCGTCGCCGAGAAGCGCAGGGACCAAGCCGAAGTCGTCGTTTTGAACGAAGTGATTTGGCAAAAAATCGTGAGCCATGAAACCGACACCTAAATCCAAAATCCCGCTGGTTAAGCAGGGCATTGAACTGGCTTTCCAAAAGCGGTTGGAACGGGAGAGAACCCGGAAGGGAACCCCCACCGAAGACGCGCCCAAAGTCGCTCGCCTGGAAACGTTGAACATTGAGAATTGAACATTGAGCATTGGATATTCGCCAATGCCCCGCCTTGAATGCTCCTCCAAAACCTTCTCTACAAAGTCCCCGGCCTGACGGCCACCGCCGGACCGACCAACGTCGACGTCACGGCCCTCGTCCTCGATTCCCGTCGCGTCACGCCCGGCTGCTTGTTCGCCGCTCTGCCCGGCACGCAGGTGGACGGCCACCAGTTCATTCCGAAGGCCATCGAAAGCGGCGCGGCGGTGATTCTCTGCGAAAGATTGCCCGAAACGCTGGTCGAAACCGTCAGCTACGTGCAGGCCGCCGACGCGGCGCGGACGCTGGGCTTCATGGCCTCCAATTTTTACGAAAACCCAGCGTCGAAACTGAAACTCGTCGGCGTGACGGGCACCAACGGCAAGACCACCACGGCCACGCTGCTGTTCCGGCTGTTCCGGCGGCTGGGCTACCACTGCGGCCTGATTTCGACGGTGCAGAACCAGATTGACGAAACCGTCGTCCCCGCCACCCACACCACGCCCGACACCGTGGCCCTCAACGCCCTGCTGGCCGACATGGTGAAGCGGGGCTGCTCGCACGCGTTCATGGAAGTCAGTTCGCACGCCGTGGTGCAGGAGCGCATCGCGGGGCTGACCTTCGCGGGGGGCATTTTCACCAACATCACCCACGACCACCTCGATTTCCACAAAACCTTCGAGAACTACATCCGGGCCAAAAAAGGCTTTTTCGACCAGTTGCCGAAAACGGCCTTCGCCCTCGTCAACGCCGACGACCGCCGGGGGGCCGTGATGGTGCAGAACACGGCGGCCCGCCGCGAGACGTTCTCGCTCGAAACGGGCGCGAGTTTCAAGGGCAAACTCATCGCCGACTCCATGTTTGGCTTGCAGATGGAGGTGGACGGGCGCGAGGTGCATTTCGGCCTCATCGGGGCCTTCAACGCCTACAACCTCCTCGGCGTGTACGGCGCGGCGGTGCTCCTCGGCGAAGACCCGGAGGAAGTGCTCACCCAGCTTTCGGACCTGCAAACCGCGCCGGGCCGTTTCGAGCAGGTGGTTTCGCCGAACCGAATCCTCGGCATCGTGGACTACGCCCACACGCCCGACGCGTTGCAAAACGTGCTGCAAACCATCGCCGGGCTCCGACAGGGCAACGAACAAATCATCACCGTCGTCGGCTGCGGCGGCAACCGCGACGCCACGAAGCGCCCGGTCATGGCCGAAATCGCCTGCAAGTTCAGCCACCGGGTCATCCTGACTTCCGACAACCCCCGCTTCGAGGACCCCCTCGCCATCCTGACCGACATGGAACGGGGCGTTTCCGTGACCGACGCCCGCAAAGCCGAAACGATTCCCGACCGCCGGGAGGCCATTTTCCGCGCCGTAGCCCTAGCCAAGCCCCACGACATCGTCCTCGTGGCGGGCAAGGGCCACGAAACCTACCAGGAAATTGGGGGCGTGAAAACCCACTTCGACGACCGGGAGGTGTTGCGGGAGGCGTTTGGGAAAAACTAAAACCTCCGCGTCTCTGCGCCTCTGCGAGACACTTTTTTCACGCAGAGGCGCAGAGACGCGGAGGTTTTTACTGCCGACGCATTTCCTGCTGCCCGGCATGGCGTCAATCAGATCGAAGATCTCTTTCGGAGAAACGGGGGCCGACTTGCGGAGTTTTTCGCCGCCATCTTTCCCGATTAAAATCGCAGTGAAGTTTTCGGGCCTGATGTTGAACTGCCGCCGCAACGTTTCTGCCTTCGCCCCATCGGTGAGTTCGAGCACGACGAGGTCGCGCTCCCGGAGTCCGGTTTTTTCTTTTTCGAGAAAACGCCGCTGCTCCGCCAGCGCGGGCGCATCGGCGCGGGGCGCGAACACGAGCAGCACGCGGGCTTTCCAGCGGTACGCCGCCAGCGGGTCGTCCTGGCGCAGCACGGTTCCGGGAGTGGCGCCCGGCGACCGGGCCACGCCTACCGCCAGCAAACCCAACAGCAGCAGTTTCATCGAAAATCCAATTAACCGTTAACGAATACCGGCTAACCACCTCAAAACTCCGTTCCGTCGAACAGCATCCGGGTGATGCCCAGTTCGAGGCCGCGCAATTCGGCCAGGCCCCGCAGGCGACCGATGGCCGTGTAGCCGGGGTTGCCGCCGGTTTTCCGCAAATCGTCGAGCATCCGGTGGCCGTGGTCGGGGCGCATCGGGATGAGCAGGTCGTCGCGGCCCTCGTCGCGGCGGCGGCGCATTTCGAGCACCGCCGCCCGCACGATGCCGAACATGTCGGCGTTGCCTTCGAGGTGGTTGGCTTCGTAAAACGACACCGGAATCGTGCTGCCCTCGCGCTGCACGCTACGGAGGTGGAAAAAATGAATGTGCGGCCCCAGGCGCTCGACGATGCCCACGAGGTCGTTACCGCCCCGCGCCCCCAGCGACCCGGCGCAGAAGCACAGGCCGTTCGACGGCGAGGGGGCCGCTTCGAGCAGTTCGCGCAAATCGTGCTCGGTGCTCACCACGCGGGGCAGGCCCAGCAGGGGCCAGGGTGGGTCGTCGGGGTGGATGGCGAGCGCCACGCCCACTTCCTCGGCCACGGGCACGACTTCCCGGAGAAATTCGTACAAATTCTGCCGCAGTTCGGCGTCGCCCACCTCGCGGTAGCCGTCGAGCACGGCCTGGAATTCCTGCAACGTGAAGCCTTCCTCCGAACCCGGCAGTCCGGCGATGACGGTGCGGGTCAGGACCGTTTTCTGCTCCTCGCTGAGCGAAGCGAAGTACGCCTCGGCCCGCTCGGTCTGCTCGGTGGTGTACTCGGCACCGGGGCGTTTGAGGATGCACAGCTCGAAGGCCGCGAAGGCCAGCGCGTCGAACCGCAGCGCCTCGGAGCCGTCGGGCTGGCGGTAGGCCAGATCGGTACGGGTCCAGTCGAGCACGGGCATGAAGTTGTAGCACACCGTGCGCACGTCGCAGGCCGCCAGGTTGCGGAGCGTGGTTTTGTAGTTTTCGATGAACGTTCCCCGGTCGGGCAGGCCCCGCTTGATGTGTTCGTGGACGGGCACGCTCTCGACCACCGCCCAGGTCATCCCGGCGGCTTCGATTGCGTCTTTGCGTTTCTGAATTTCCTCAACCGGCCAGATTTCGCCGTTGGGAATGTGGTGCAGAGCCGTCACGACGCCGTCGCACCCGGCCTGCCGGATGTCGGCGAGGCTAACGGGGTCGTTTGGGCCGAACCAGCGGAAGGATTGGAGGAGGGGCATAGGAACAGCGAGCGGAGAATGCTCAATTTTCAATATTCAATGCTCAATGTTCAATGATTGATCTCAATGTTCAAAGAGTTGAGGAAGAATTTCGGTTGGCCTGCGCCGTGGCGATGCTTTTGGCAAAAATTGAAACCAATTGCTGCGTTTCGTTCAGCGTGCTTTCAAGGAGCGCCATCATTGAGCATTGAAAATTGAAGATTGAGCATTGAGAATTTTCCGAATTTCTAAAGCGAAACGCCTCGCTTCCAGGGAATGAAATCATCCTGCCCGTGGCGCACGGCGGCGGGTTGGGTTTCGCCGGAGGCGACGCGGACGACGTAGTCGAGGATGCGTTCGCCGGCCTGGGCGATGGTTTCCTGGCCGGCGATGATGGGGCCGCAGTCGATGTCGATGATGTCGGCCATTTTCTGGGCCAGTTTCGAGTTGGTGGCCAGCTTCACGACGGGGGCAATCGGGTTGCCGGTGGGCGTGCCGAGGCCGGTGGTGAAGAGCACGACCGTCGCGCCGCTGCCCACTTCGGCGGTGGTGCTTTCCACGTCGTTGCCGGGGGTGCAGAGCAGGTTGAGGCCGGGTTTGCTGACGCGTTCGGGGTAGTCGAGCACGTCCACCACGGGCGAAGTGCCGCCTTTTTTGGCCGCCCCCGCCGATTTTATCGCGTCGGTGATGAGGCCGTCTTTGATGTTGCCGGGCGAAGGATTGGCGTAAAAACCCGACCCGGCGGCTTCGGCGCGGGCGTTGTAGGTGCGCATCAGTTCGTTGAACTTCAGCGCCGTCGGTTCGTCCACGCAGCGGTCGGAAAGTTCCTGCTCCACGCCGCAGAGTTCGGGAAATTCGGAGAGAATCACCGTGCCGCCGAGGGCCACGAGCAAATCCGAGGCGTGGCCGATGGCCGGGTTGGCCGAAAGCCCCGAAAACCCGTCGGACCCGCCGCATTCCAGCCCGACGACGAGTTTTGACAGCGGCGCGGGCTGGCGGGTCAGCTTGTTCGCCTCGACCAGTCCGGCGAAGGTCTGCTTCAGGGCCTCGGCGAGAAGTTTTTCTTCCGAACCGATTTCCTGCTGTTCAAACACCAGGAGCGGTTTCGAGAAATTCGGGTCGCGCTTGGCAATTTCCTCTTTCAGAATCGATACCTGGGCGTTCTGGCAGCCCAAACTCAGCACCGTCGCCCCGGCCACGTTGGGGTGCGTGACGTACCCGGCGAGCAGGCCGCAGAGGGCCTGGGCGTCGGAGCGGGTGCCGCCGCAGCCCATGTCGTGGTTGAGAAATTTCACTCCGTCCACGTTGGGGAACAGGCGGTTTTGGGGCAATTCGGCGGCATCCACGGCCAAATCCGCTTCGAGAATTTCGGCCACTGATTTCCCGGAACGGTACAAACTCACCAGCCGCTCGGCCTCCGATTTCCAGCCCCCGGCGCGGGCGTAGCCGAGGCTTTCGGTGAGCGCCTCGCGCAGCACGTTGAGGTTGTGCGTTTCGCAGAACACCATCGGCAGCACAATCCAGTAGTTGGCCGTGCCCACCGAACCGTCGGCACGGGGGTAGCCCAGGAACGTCCGTCCCTCAAAGTTAGAGGTGTCGGGTCGGGGCCAGTGTAGCTTGCGGGTGCCGAGGCCGAAGGCGTCCGAGGCGTGCCGGGTGTTGAAGGTGTGCATCAGGCCGCCGCAGGCGATGGGCTGCTTGGCCCGGCCCACGAGCACGCCGTACATCGTGATGGGGTCGTCTGCGGCGCGGGCTTCGGTCAGGAATTTGTGCTTGGCGGGAATGTCGTCGGCGAGGAGGAATTCAGCGCCGTCGAGCACGATGGTTTCGCCTTTTTTCAAATCCGTCAGGGCGACGATGACGTTGTCGGCGGGGTGGATTTTGAGAACTTTCTGATTCATAAACCGCAAAAATGAACCGCCGATGAAACGGATTGAACGGATGAAACGGATACTGGCAGGCGTTTCGCTGGAACGGATTGCTACGGCAGTTAAAACTGAACGTGGTAACCCGGCGCGCCCGCAAATATCCGTTTCATCCGTTCAATCCGTTTCATCGGCGGTTCAGTTCTTCACCAAAACCACCTCCGATTCGGTCAGCACTGCCGCCGGGCCGCGTTCCTGCAAGGCCGCCAGGCACTCGCCGACGCGCTCGGCGAAACCCGGCAACGCGTTGAGGTCCTGCCCCCAGAACGGCTCGTGGGCCAGCACCTCGGCCACGTCGGCGCCCCGTTCCCACCACTGGCAGAACCAGGCGGCGGCTTCGTCCTGGATGGGGTAAGGCTGCCCGGCCCGGCGACCGAAGTACTGTCCGCCGTCTTCGCCGACGGCCTTCATGAAGAGCAGGTAGGCCGCGAAGCCGAGGCAGAAGCGGTCGGGGGCGTAACCCTGCCGTTCGTAGTGCGTGACCAGCAGCGGCACGTTGCGCATTCGCATTTTGGCCGTGTACTGGGTGGTGATGCTGAGGAGTTTGTGTTCGAGGAAGGGGTTGCGGAACCGCTCCAGCACCTGCCGCCCGAAGGTTTCGGCGGCTTCGTCCGACACGTCGTAGGGAATGGCCGGGGCCAGTTCGTCGAGCATCAGGCGCTCCACGAAGTTGGCCGCGATGGGGTCGCCCATGCTGTCGCGGACGGTGTTTTTTCCACAAAGAAAATTCAGTCCGCAGGTGAGCGTGTGGGTGCCGTTGAGGAGGCGAAGTTTCAATTCGCGGTAAATCTCGATGTCGGGCGCGATGACGAGGCCGGGCGGGCACACGTCGAGGGCGTCGAAGGCGGCTTTCACCCGCTCGTCGCCCTCGATGGCCCAAAGGCGGTAGGCTTCCGACACCAGCAGCAGGCCGTCGCGGTAGCCGAGGTTGCGCTCAAACTCGGCTAGGTCGGCGGCGTTGGGTTTGCCGGGCACGATGCGGTCCACGAGCGAGTTGCAAAACTGGTTGGCCGTCTCGAGCCAGTCAAGGAAGGCCACTTCGAGGCCGCCCCGGTGGGCGAGTTCGAGGCAGATTTCCTGCAATTTTGTGCCGTTGTCGGGAATGAGTTCGGTGGGCACGATCACCAGCCCAGCGTCGGCGCTACCACCGAGGGCTTGCCAGCGTTCGTACAGAAACCGGGTCAGTTTGCCGGGAAACGACGCCGGGGGTGCGGCGTTGAGGTTTTCGGTTTCGTCGAGTTGAATGCCCACCTCGGTCGTGTTGGAAACCACGAGTTGGAGGTCGGGGTTCTGGGCGCAGGCCAGCACGTCGGCCCACTGGCCCCGGGCGGAGAGCGTCCGGCTGATGCTGGCGTTGACGCGGTATTCCTCCAGGGGTTCGCCATTGTCCAGCCCCCGGATGACGTGCGTGAACAGCCCGTCCTGCCGCCCGAAGGCGTCCCCGTCGCCCTGGTCGGTCGATTTCACCACCACCACGCGGCCGTTGAAGCGGCCCTGGCGGTTGGCTTCGTCGAAAAAGCCGTCGCACAGCCCGCGCAGCAGCACGCCCGTGCCGAATTGCAGCACCCGTTCGGGCAGGTCGAAAACCGCCGGGTCGGGCCGGTGGAGCGGCACGGTCGCCGTAGGTTTGGTCAGGGTTTCGCGGGTCAGGGTCGGCAGCGACATGGCAGCGGGGCGTTTGATGGATTCGTTGTTGGGGTAAAGGCCCCCGCCGAAAAAAACTAACCGGTTGAAAATGGAAAATTTGAACCGCCCCGTCACCACCGCCGACGGGAGCCACACGCTGGTCAGCGACCGGTTTGGGCAGTCGTACCACTCCGTTCACGGGGCGCTGGCCGAGTCGCGGCGGGTGTTTTTGGAGTTGGGGTTTGAGTTTTTGGCGGAAACGAAAACCGAGATTTCGGTGCTGGAAATGGGCTTCGGCACCGGCCTGAACGCGTTGCTGACCTGGCTCGAAGCCGACCGGCGCGGCCTGCCGGTGCGCTACGTCACGCTGGAAGCCTACCCGATTTCGCCCGCCGACGTGGCGGCGCTGAATTACGACGAGGTGCTTCAAACCGACCGCCTGCGCCAACTCCACCAAGCGCCCTGGGGCGAGGACGTGCCGCTGGGGGAATATTTTACGCTGCGAACAGAGGGGATGGCGCTGGAAGATTTCCTCCATCGTCCCATCCCTAGCGAGGGGTTTAAACCCTTCGCTAGGGATGGGACGATGGAGGAAGAAAACTACGATTTGGTGTACTTCGACGCCTTCTCCCCTGACACCCAGCCCGAACTATGGACGGCGGAGGTTTTCACAAAAATTGCGAAGAAAATGCCCCGTGGCGGCGTGCTGACCACGTATTCGGCCAAAGGCAGCGTCCGGCGGGCCTTGCAGGCGGCGGGGTTTCGGGTCGAAAAGCACCCCGGCCCGCCGGGGAAGCGGGAGGTGGTGCGGGCGGTGATGCCACCCAACGGCGATTTTTTGTGAAAACCCGACGATTGCCATAGCTTCGGAAAAACTTAGAACATGAACGAAATTACCTTTCTGGTTCAGGAAGCCGAAGAAGGCGGCTACACGGCGCGGGCGCTGGGCAAGTCCATTTTCACCGAAGGCGAAACGATGGATGAACTGAAAACGAACATCAAGGAAGCCGTGCAGTGCTACTTCGGCGAAGAAGCCCCACAACTGGCCCACCTTCATTTTGTCAAAGACGAAATTATGGCCTTGTCGTGAAAACGCCCCGCGACGTTTCAGGCGCGGAACTGGCCAAAGCTTTGCGAAAGTTTGGCTCTAATTCAGCCGCTAGGTGGGCAGCCACACGATGCTTACCACGCAGCAGAACGGCGAGCACCACGTCGTCGTACCCAATCACAATCCGGTGAAAATTGGTATGCTCAACGGCATTCTTTCCGATGTTGCCGAGCATTTTGAAATCAGCAAAGCCGAATTGATTGAACGGTTTTTTCGGTAAAAATCATGCGTAACCTTCGTTGCATCCTCAACGCCGAAGGCCAAAAACCGGGGTCGTGCGGCAATAGCACGGGAAAGCGGGCGGTGACGGGTTTGGCTAAATTTACGAATTGAAGTGCGCAAGGGTCACCCGCGTGATGGCTCCGCAAATGGCCTCCCGCATCTGAGGATCGAGTAACTTGGTGCGGTCACCGTCGTTGGCGATGAAGCCGAGTTCAATCAATACGGCCGGTCCCTGAAATTTGAGCACGGCCAAATCCTCGCGTTTTTTGATGGTGCGGTCTTTGAAATCCGTCACTTCAACCAACGCATTCTGAAGTTTTTGGGCCAGGGATTGGTCGGCGTTGTCGCGGAAAAGCACCTCCAGGCCGTTGGCGTTGTCGTCTTCCACGTCGTTGAGGTGCAGCGAAATGAACACCTCGCAATTGGCGCTTTTTGCGTTGCTGGCCCGGCGGCTGACCGGCGCGTGGTCCTGGTCGTCGTCCCGGGTCATGAACACCTCGTGACCACTAGCCCGAAACTGATCTTTCAAAGTCAGGCCGTACCGTAGCGCGATGGCGGCTTCCTGAAAGCGAAATCCGTTCTCGACGTGCGTGGCACCAGGGTCGAAAACACCGAGTTTACGGTTGCTCATGCCGTGTCCGGGGTCAATGCAGACTTTCATCGGGTAGAGAATTAAGAGTGAAAAGAAGCGATAAAGAAAAGCGACTTGCGCCGGGGCTGCAACGGGAAAAACACCCTTTTTTGAGCGGAATTCTCTTCATCTCCAACGAGTTTACGCTTTTCACTCCCACCGCACCACCACCCCTACCGCCGCCTTCCGCCCCTGGTCGTCCACGCAGGCGATGCGCACTTTGCCGGGCTGGGGGCGGAAAAACACGGTTTCCCCCGGCCCGGCTTTCCGCAGCAGTTGGTCGTTGACGTACCAAAACACCGCCCCCACGCCGTTGGGCACCTGCCCGCGCAGGGCCAGTTGCTGGTTGCCGGTTTTGGAAAGAAAAAACTCCCCCCCGTCCAACGGACTCACGATGACCGGCCCGTCCTCGGCAAACACCCGCGTGCAGGCCGGGTTGTGCGGGGGGATTCTGGCGTACGGAATCCGCTCGCCTTCGTACCAGGCCAGCAGTTCGGGGGCGAGGTTGGGGTAGAGGCGTCGCACGGCCCCGCTGTCCGGCTGGCAGCGGGTGCAGTAGCTGAAGGAGCCCGAGGCGTTGGTGAAAACGGCCTTGACGTGCTGGCAGGTGGGCGTGGCCGTCACGCCGGGCAGGTACGCATCGAGTACGCTGTGTTCGCAGAACTCCCCCGGCGGCAGGCCACTCAAGGCGCAGACTTTGCGTTGCATCAGCCCCTTCGGCGGGCCAAACCACCGCGCCGGGGCGTTGTAATCAATCGCGTTGAACACGTCGAAAAGCAGGGGCGTGGCGAGGGCGGCCCCGCTGAGTTCGGGCACGCCTTCGCCCGAAAAATTGCCCACCCACACGCCCACCGTGAAGCGGGCGTTGTAGCCGATGCTCCAGGCGTCGCGCTTGCCGAACGACGTGCCCGTTTTCCAGGCGATTTTCGGCAGGCGGTACGTGTACTCGTAGCCGTTGGGCAGGTCGGGGCGGGTGATTTGGGAGAGGATTTGGGTGGTGAGGAAGGCGGCTTCGGGGGAAACCAGAACCTCACCCCCGGCCCCTCTCCTACTGAGAGGGGAGCCAATGCTGGAATTTTCACACCTCTCAGCAGGAGAGGGGCCGGGGGTGAGGTTCCCAGTGATGAACCGCGCTTTCTCGAATTTTCCTTCGTGCGCAAAGGCCGCGAACAGGTTCGTCAATTCCTCCAGCGTCACGCCGCAGCCTCCGAGCACGAGCGACAGGCCCAGCTTCGGTCCGGCGCGTTTCACGGTTTCAAACCCCGCTTTTTTCAACTGACTCACCAGCACGGGCGTCGTCACGTCGCGCAGCACGCGCACGGCGGGGACGTTGAGCGAGTTGGCCAACGCAAATTCCGCCGTGACGGGGCCGTGGAATTTCTGATCAAAATTGACCGGCTCGTAGCCGCCGAAACTCGTGGGCACGTCGAGCAACTGCGTCCGGGGCGTGAGCAGGCCCCGGTCGATGGCCGTGGCGTAGAGCAGGGGTTTGAGGGCGCTGCCCGGCGAGCGCACGGCCCGGATGCCGTCCACCTGCCCGCCGTCGGTGGGGTCGTTGAAATCGGCCGAGCCGACGTAGGCCGCCACGGTGCGGGTTTGGTTGTCGAGCACGAGCACGGCGGCGTTGCGGATGTGCAGCGCCCGTAAGCGGGCCACGTGGTTTTTCACCAGCCCTTCGGTTTTGGCCTGCATTTCGGGGCGAAGTGTGCTCCGGATGATTGGCCCCGCGTCGGCAGCTTCCCGCGCCAGCCGCAGACTCAGGTGCGGGGCGGCTTTCGGGGCTTCGTGGCGGCGCACGGTGAGCGGTTCGGCGAGGGCGTCGGCGATTTCCCCTTTCCCGAAAAGCCCCGCTTCGCCGAACCGCCGCAGCCACCGGTCGCGGGCGGCGCGGACGGCGGCGTTGCGGGTGCCCAGCCGCAGGCTCGACGGGCGGTTGGGCACCACCACCAGCGCCGTGATTTCGGCCAGACTCAGCACTTCGGGGGATTTCTGGAAATACAGCAGCGCCGCCGACTTCAGCCCCTCGACGTTGGAGCCGTAGGGCGCGAGGTTGACGTACAGTTGCAGGATTTCGTCTTTCGTGAAATGCCACTCCAGTTGCAGCGCCCGCGCCATTTCCCGCAGCTTGCTACCGTAGGTGCGGCTGGCGGGCTGGAGCAGCCGGGCCACCTGCATCGTGAGCGTCGAAGCGCCGGAGGTGCGCCGTCCGGTGGTGAGGTTGCGCCAGGCCGCCCGCACCACGGCCAGGGGGTTGACGCCGGGGTGCCAGCGAAACCAGCGGTCTTCCTTAAAAATCAAGGCTTTGCGCAGCGCGAACGTGAGTTCGCTGCGCTCGGTGTAGAGCCGCCACTTGTCGTCGGGGGTCAGGAAGGCGTGGAGCACGGTGCCGTCGGCGGCGGTGACGACCGTCGAGTAACGCGGCAGCGGCGGCAGCGGAAACAGGGTATCCAGGACCAGCAACGAAAGCACCCCGCCGGTTACCACCGCCATCGTGCGGCGAAGCCAGCGGGGTGTTCGCAGGGAATGGAAAGCACGGGCCATGAAGGCGAAAATAGAGCGTCCCGGCGGACGGCTCCCTCCGGGGCAGGAACTATTTTTTCGCGTCAACCTTGACTCCAACCGGCACGGATCACAGTTCCGGCAAAACCCCCTCGATCTCCGCCCGCCGCCGTTCGTACTGGGGGGGCAGCTTCAGGCTTTGGCCGAGGCCGTCGAGGGGTTCGTCGGCGGTGAAACCGGGGTTGTCGGTGGCGATTTCAAACAGCACCCCGCCCGGCTCGCGGAAGTAGAGGCTGTGGAAGTAATTCCGGTCAATTTGCTCGGTAATCTGGAACCCCTGTGCGGCGATTTTCTCGCGCAGCGCCATCTGCACCGCGTCGTTGGCCACGCGGAAGGCCACGTGGTGCACCGACCCGCCCGCCACGTGCCCCCGGCGCTCGCCCGGCGCTTCGACCAAATCGACGATGGCCGCCGTGGTGGTGTTGCGACTCAGGAAGCGGTAGCGGTTCACCTGGTGTTCGAGCATTTGAAAATCGAGCAGCTCGGTGAGCACCCGGGCCGTGGCCTCCACGTCGGCCAGGGTGAGCGTCACGGCGTGGAAACCCCGGATGGCCACGTTTTCGGGCACGTCCGCCGTCACGTTGGGCTGGCGGGCGTCGCCCCGGGCCGAGATGGTCAGTTCGAGTTTGAGGCCGTCGGGGTCGAGGAGCGTGAGGTAGTCCTCGCCGAATTTGCGCGAGGGCTTGTTGTACGTCACATTGTGCGCGTCGAGGCGTTTCAACCAGAAATCAAGGCTGTCTTCGGGCACGGAGAAGGCCGTTTCGGTGGCCTGCCCCGTGCCGCGCCGCCCGGTCTGGATGCCGTCGCCCCAGGGGAAAAACGTCAGGATGGTGCCCGGCTCGGCGGCGTAGTTGCCGAAGTAAAAATGGTAGGTGTGCGGGTCGTCGAAGTTGACGGTTTTTTTCACGAACCGCAGCCCGAGGACGTTCGTGTAAAAATCGAAATTGCGGCGGGCGTCGCCGGCGATGGCCGTTACGTGGTGGAGGCCCTGCACGGCCGTGGGGGATTGATTGGTTTCCATGTGCTTGAGGGGTTTGTCGCCGATTCCTTTTCCCTAACCCGACGAAGGTGGGAAGGTTTTCGGAAACGATTTTGAAAAAAGAAAAAGCCGGGCAACCCCGGCTTTTTTGATTGGAAAGAAAGACCGGAAAACTCACGCTTGCTTCAGAAGTTGGATGTTGGCAGTCAGGCGCACCTCGTCGCTGACGACGGCCCCGCCCGCTTCGGTCACGGCACTCCACGCCAGGCCAAATTCCTTGCGGTTGAGCCTGCCTTCGACCTCAAACGAAGCTTTCGTCTGGCCGTAGGCGTCCTGGATGGTGCCGTTATAGGTTACCTTCAGGTCCACGGGTTTGGTCACGCCGCGCAGGGTCAGGTCGCCGTGGAGAGTGAACTCATCGTCGCTCCGGCGGGTAGCGCCCGTCGAAACGAACGTCAGCGTGGGGTGCTCGTCGGCGGCGAAGAAATCGGCGCTCTTGAGGTGGTTGTCGCGCATCTCGTTGTTCGTGCTGATGGAGGCGATTTGCGCCTCAAACCGGGCTTGAACGTCCGAAAAATCTTCGCTGGCTTCCACCTCGCCGCTGAACTCGTTGAACTGGCCCGTCACGGTGGCGATGACGAGGTGTTTGACCTTGAATTGCACTTCGCTGTGGGCGGTGTCGATGGTCCACTGGGTGGCTACTGCGGTTTCCATGATGTCGTTCGGTTTAAGTTTGGTTGGATTCGGATGCAAATGTATGTAGCTACATACATTCAGACCCAGGTACGAATCGCGGAAAAACTTGCCGAAATCGCGGGCGACTCAGGCGTAGCGCGATTGAAGGGTTTTTCGGTAGGCCGAAAACGTCTGCCCCGTGTTGGTTTTGAAATACTTGGAAAAGTGGGCCTCGTCGTCGAACCCGAGGGCGTAGGCGATTTCTTTGGCCGAGGCATTGCCGTAAAACGCCCGGCGTTTGGCCTCGACGACGATGCGCTGCTTGATGTGCTCCGAAGCGGGCTGTCCGGTTACTTTCTTCACCGTGTCGTTGAGATGGCTGGGCGTGATGCCCAGTTTGGCGGCGTAATCGGCCACTCTGGGGTGGGTTTGGTACTCCCTTTCGACCAAATCCTGAAACTGCCGCACCAGGCACACCGTCCGGGAGGTTTCCTGCGGGCCAGCCAGTTGGTCGGCGAAGGCGCGGGTGGCTTCGATGAGAAACACGCTCAGCCAACTCCGCAGCAGGTCGGCGTGGAGCGGGGCTTCGGGTCGGGTGAATTCCTCCCGCATGGCCTGAAGGGGGCTTTCGAGTCGTTGGGCCATTTCCGAATCGGACAATTCAAACGGTTTAAAATTCAGCAGGTTGTTGAACAGTCCGCTGTTAACCAACACCTCGCGGCTGGTTTCGGAAACCCCGAAAAAATCCGCCCCGAACGACAACACCCAGCCTTCGTGCGGGCCGTCCATGGCCAAGTGGTGAGCCTGCCCCGGCGAAAGAAACCACCAGGTGCCGGGCCGAACGTCGTAGCGCTGAAAATCCACGTCGTGGGTGCCCGTGCCCGCCGTCACGCCGATGACCACGTGGTACCCGTGCCGGTGCGGGGCCTCGTTGCGGGCCTGCCGCTCCCGCTCCACCCACGACATGGGGTGGATTTCAAACGAAATCAAACTGCTTTCGGCGAACGCGAGGGTTTGCATGGCGGGGAAACGTTTCCCGGAAAACCCGTCATGCCCGAAAAGGTTCGGGGGCAGCCAGCGCGTCGAGGGCCGGGGCCAGGGCGCTTTCGAGAACCTCCCGGTCAGGAGCGATTTTCCCCACCACGCGGAAACCGGCCAGCAGCGTCATCAGGTAGCGGGCCAGTTCGGCCACGGGCCGGTCGGGGGGAATGTCGCCGCTGCGCTGGCCTTCGGCGAGGAGGGTGCGGAACAGGCTTTCCGTGAAATCAAGGTGCAGGCGCACTTCGCGGTGGGTATCGGGGTCTTCGGTCCCGCGTTCGAGGGCGGCGTTGGCCAGCAGGCAGCCCTTGTGGTCGGCGTCCTGCACGGCTTCGTTGACGAGGTGCCGGAACAAGGCCCCCAGCCGCTCCCGCACGGGTCGGCGGCGGGCGGTGAGGGTGGTCATGTTCAGGTGAAGCGCGTCGCGGTAGGTTTGCAGGCAGCGGACGTAGAGTTGGTGCTTGTCGCCGAAGGTGCCGTAGAGGCTGGCGCGGTTGATGCCCATGGCGTCCACCAAATCCTGCATGGATGCGGCGTGGTAGCCTTTTTTCCAAAAAACTTCCGTGGCTTTCTGCAACACGTCGGGTTCGGCAAATTCGCGGGGACGGGACATTTCGAGTTGGCAGTTGGCGGTGGGCAGTTGGCAAATCTCATTTCTGCCTCCTGGGGCGTCCGAGGAAAACCTTTCAAAACTTACGAATCAGCACCACGCCCGCGATGAGCAGGAGGGCACCGACGATGCGGCCCGCCGAAATCGGCTGCGTGGGCAGGCCCAGCCAACCGAAGTGGTCGAGCAGCAGGCTGATGAACAATTGACCGGCAATGATGAGGCTGAAACTCAGCGCCAGGCCCAGCCGGGGCATCAGCAGCAGCACGCTCGGCACGTACACCGCCCCGATGACCCCGCCCAGCCAGGCGTACCAGGGCAAGGCCCGCAGGTTGGCCAGCGAACCGGAGGGCAACCGGGTTACCACCACGTAAGCAATGAGGCTGAGGGTGCCGATGCCGAACGAAATCAGCGCCGACCACACCGGGTGCCCGGCAGCGCGGGCAAGCTGGGCGTTCAGCCCCGCCTGCACGGGCAGGGCCATGCCGATGAGGAAGGCAAACAGGAGGACGAGCCAGAAGGGCATGGGAGAAAAGTTTGTAGTTTGAAGTTTGTGGTTTGTAGTTCCGAGTAACAACAACTACGAACTACAAACCACAAACTTCAAACTTTCGAAGCATCCACCCACTTCGCCTCGGCGCTGACGGGGCGGTGGGCGAGGAGAGCGAAAACGTCGTCGAGGGTAGCGGCGACGTGGAGCAGTTGGCGATTCTGAGGGCTGACGTAGCCTTCGGTGACCATTTTATCGACCATCGCCACGAGCGGGTCGAAGAATCCGCCCACGTTGAGCAGCACGACGGGCTTGGCGTGCAGACGCAGTTGCTTCCAGGTCAGAATCTCAAACAATTCGTCGAGCGTGCCGAAGCCGCCGGGCAGGGCCACGAAGCCGTCGGCCCGCTCGGCCATGATGGCTTTGCGCTCGTGCATGGTCTGGGTGACGAGGAGTTCGGTCACGTCGAGGTGGGCCACTTCCCAATCTTTCAGAAACTGCGGAATCACGCCGGTTACCTCGCCGCCGTGGGCCAGGGCCGCGTTGGCCACCACGCCCATCAGCCCCACGTTACCGCCGCCGTAAATCAGTCGAATCCCATTTTTTCCCAGCCGTCGGCCCAGTTCGGCGGCCGTTTCCCGAAACAATTCCCGGTGCCCAAAACTGGACCCACAGAAAACGCACAGACTTTTCATGGGGGCGAAGGTAGAAATTCGCGTTTAGAGTTCAGGGTTTAGGGTTCAGAGTTTAGCGGCATGGATAACTCTGAACTCTAAACCCTGAACTCTAAACTCATTCGTCCGTCTTCGACAGCAGCCGGTGCACCAGCGTTTCGTCGGTACCGGTGAAAAGCCGCACGATGTACTCGCCGATTTCTTCGGGGGCGTACCAGTCGGGCTTGCCCCAGCCGTGCCGGAGGCGGTCGCGGGTCTTGATGGGGCCGAGGATGAGTTCGTACACGCGAATGCCGGTGGGTTCGAGTTCGGCGGCGAGGGTGGTCACCAGCGATTTCTGGGCGGCGGCGCTCATGGCCACGGGGGCGGCCTTCGGGTAGGCCTGCTCCGCCGAAAAGCCGTTGACGTGGACGTACACGCCCGACTCGGGCCGCAGCAGCGGTACGAAGCGGTTGATGGCCAGGAAATGGCTGGTGAGGTTGTTGGTCAGGAGGGTGTTCCAGGTTTTCAAATCCAGTTCGGTCAGCGGCAGCCCCTGCCACCAGCCGCCGAGCGAGGCCACCACGAGGTCGAGCGCGCCGTAGGTTTTCCGCACGAAATCCCGCACGGCGTCCGCGCCTTCTTCGGTCGAAATGTTTTCGGCCACGGTGACGAGCTTGCCCGTAGGCACGTCGGCCAAATACGTGCGCAGACGGGTCAGTTTGGTTTCAGTCCGCGAGGGCACGATGACCACGGCGTTGGCCTTCAGCAAGGCCCGGACGATGCCCTCGCCCACGCCCCCCGTGCCCCCGGCCACGAGGGCGATTTTGTTGGAAAGTGGCATACTTCGCTCTTTTGTGGGGCGGGTTGTCAACCCGCCTGGGTCGTGGGCCATTAACTTCGCCCCGATTGGCTTGGTTTTTTACCGAAGCGGTATTTTACCCAACACATGGAACCCCTCCTCGACCCTAACGACCTCACCGCCCTCGGCGTCAGCACGCCCGAGGCGCTGGCCCAATTTACCCGCGTGGGCAACGGTTTGATTTCCAACGAGGTTTATTCAAAGGAAAAAGTTCTCACGCTGTTCGCGCAGTTGCTCGACAATCCGAAGAAATTCACGTTTTCAAAAAACAAACTCACCAACCTCGCCCGCTTCGTGCAGGGCCTGGCCGACGCGGGCCATCCGCTTCAGCCCACCGACGAAGCCCACCGCCGACTCGCCGAAGACGCTGCCAAACAACCGACCTTCGAGGTGCCCAAACGGCCCGGCCAAAGCGAGGTGGATGTTGAGTTGCGCGAAAAAACCCTGCCGTACCGGATTTACGGCCGCGAACACATCGAAGCCGGGGCGTTGGCCCAGATGGATACCGCCATGCGCCTGCCCGTGGCCCGGGCCGGGGCGCTCATGCCCGACGCCCACCAGGGCTACGGCCTGCCCATCGGCGGGGTGCTCGCCACCGACGCCAACGCCGTGATTCCCTACGCCGTGGGCGTGGATATCGCCTGCCGGATGTGCCTCTCGGTGTTCGATTTGCCCGCGTCGGTAATTCAAGCCGAAGGAAAACTGCTGAAAAAAGCCCTGACCGAAAACACGTTTTTTGGCATCGGCTCCGAATCCGGTAGGCACTTCGACGACAGCCTGTTCGACCGCCCCGAGTGGCGGGCCACCAAGCCCATCCGCGACCTGCGCGACAAGGCCTACCGCCAACTCGGCACCTCCGGCACGGGCAACCACTTCGTGGAATGGGGCGAACTGGAGGTGTTCAACGACGATGAACGTTTCGACGTGCCGCCGGGAAAATACCTGGCGTTGCTCTCGCACTCCGGTTCGCGGGGTTTCGGTGGAGGCATTGCGGCGCACTACTCGAAGGTGGCGATGCAGAAAACGCGGTTGCCGAAGGAAGCCCAGCACCTGGCCTGGCTGAACCTTGACAGCGAGGAAGGGCAGGAATACTGGCTTGCCATGAACCTCGCAGGCGAGTACGCCTCGGCCAACCACCACGAAATCCACGACAAAATCGCGAAGGCGCTGGGCCGGTCGCGGCTGGCGCTGGTCGAAAACCACCACAATTTTGCCTGGAAGGAAACGCTGGCTAACGGCACCGAGGTCATCGTCCACCGCAAGGGCGCGACGCCCGCCGGGCCGCAGGATTTGGGCATCATTCCCGGCTCGATGACCCTGCCCGGCTACGTGGTGCGCGGCAAGGGCGACCCGGTGGCCCTCAACTCCGCCTCGCACGGGGCCGGGCGGGTGATGTCGCGGAGCCAGGCGTTTCGGACGCTCGACAAAAAGGCGGTGCGGGCGGCCATTGACGCGGCGGGCGTGCAGCTCATCGGTGGGGATTTGGACGAAGCCCCGATGGTCTACAAAAACATCGAAACCGTCATGGCCGCGCAGACGGAACTGGTCAAGGTGCTGGCCCGCTTTTTGCCGAAAATAGTTCGGATGGCCGACGGCAAGGAGAAAGCGGAAGACTAATTGTGGATAAGTGCCTGTTTTCGACCAAAAATCGGTGGATAACCTCAAGTAATTGTTGATAACCCCAGTTTTGTCTGAACCGCGATTGGCCCGGATTTTAGGATTTTCAGGATGGCTGTTGCAGCATTTTTTTATCCTAAAAATCCTAAAATCCCGGCCAATCGCGGTTCAGACAAAGTCAAACCCGCAGTACGGCACCAGCACCTTCGGAATCTTGATGCCTTCCGGTGTCTGGTTGTTTTCGAGCATCGCCGCCAGGATGCGCGGCAGGGCAAGGGCCGAGCCGTTGAGGGTGTGCAAAAGCTGGGTCTTGCCCTCCGTTTTGTACCGCAATTTAAGCCGGTTGGCCTGGTAGGTCTCGAAGTTCGACACCGAGCTGCACTCCAGCCACCGCTGCTGCGCCCCCGACCACACCTCGAAATCGTAGGTCAGGGCGGAGGTGAAGCTCATGTCGCCGCCGCAGAGCCGTAGGATGCGGAAGGGCAGTTCGAGTTTTTGCAAAAGTCCCTTCACGTGTTCGAGCATCTCGTCCAGCGCGGCGTAAGACTCCTCCGGCTTGCGGATTTGCACGATTTCCACCTTGTCGAACTGGTGCAGGCGGTTCAGGCCCCGCACGTGCGCCCCCCAACTCCCGGCCTCGCGGCGGAAGCAGGGCGTGTAACCCACGTTTTTCACCGGCAAATCGGCCTCGCTCAAAATCACGTCGCGGTAAATGTTCGTGATGGGCACTTCGGCGGTGGGAATCAGAAACAGCTTGTCGGCGGTGGCCTCGTACATCTGGCCCTCCTTGTCGGGCAACTGCCCCGTGCCAAAACCCGACGCCTCGTTGATGAGAATCGGCGGCTGGATTTCGAGGTACCCGGCGGCGAGGGCTTCGTCGAGGAAAAAGTTGATCAGCGCCCGCTGAATCCGCGCGCCTTTGCCCCGGTACACCGGGAAACCCGCACCGGTGATTTTGTTGCCGAGTTCAAAATCGATGATGGCTGTTTTTTTGATCAGTTCCCAGTGCGGCAGGGCATTAACTGGCAAAGAAGGATAGTTTCCCCAACTGAAAATCTGCACATTTTCTTCTGGGGTACGACCTTCCGGTACGCTTTCATGTGGTAAGTTTGGAAGGGTCAACAAAAGATTTTTTAATTCTTCTTCTGCTAACTCACGGTCTCTCAAGTCAATTTTTCTGTTATTTGAGCGCGGACGCCCCAGCTCGCTTTCCGCTTGTTCGCGCGCACTAAAGATTGTGAAGGTGCCAGAGCGCATGAGTTCACCAACTCTTTTAGAGATGGCATTATCCTTAGCTTGATCAGCCTCTAAGTTTTGTGTCGTTCTTCTAATAATTGAATCAAGCTCAGCGATTTTAATGACAATTTCCTCTGGGTTTGGGAAATATTTTCTTCTTAAGCCCGCAATTACAACATCAGGTTGTTCACGGAAGAGCTTTATTTCCAACATAAAAACAGTTGTTGAGAGTAAGAATCAGTGATGAAGATTTATTCTTTTTCGTCCTGAAGCAACCGCTCCGTATCCTCCGCCGTCCAGCCCTGCGCTTCCCAGGCTTGATCAGCCAGGTTCATGGCTTTTTCGGCGAAAAACTTCGCCAGCATCTGCCTGATTTGGAGCAGATCTTCCTCGGAAACGGGCCGGGAAAATACCTTCAGCAGTTCAAGCTGGAGGTTGGTCAGGGGCGTTTGCAGCGTTTCCATTTTCATCTTGAGCGCCTAACCCCGCAAGGACTTAGAACCTTTGCGGGGTTAGTTTTTAGGCAAAGTTACGGTGCCGTAAAAATCCCCTTCATCGCGTCTTCGTAGTAAAACAGGCGCTCGTTGAGGGCGTTGAGGGCTTCGGCCTTGTGTTTGGCGTGGATGAGCAGCGAAATGTTGTGCTCCGAGGCCCCGTACGAAATCATCCGGATGGGAATGTTCTTCATCGCGTCGAGCACCTTGAGGGCGATGCCTTCCTTGTCGGCGGAGAAATTCCCCACGATGCACACGATGGTCTGGTCGTAGTCGTGCTCTTCGAGGTCGGCGATTTGCTTCAGTTCGGCGCTGATTTCCTCCAGGCGTTCGGGGTTGTCGATGGTCACCGACACCGACACCTCCGACGTGGTGATCATGTCCACCGGCGTTTTGTATTTCTCGAAAATCTCGAACACCCGCCGCAGGAAACCGTGGGCGTTGAGCATCCGGGTGGAGTGGATGTAAATCGCCGTGATGCCGTCTTTGGCGGCGATGGCCTTGATGTCGCGGTCGGTCGTCTGGTTGGCGATGAGTGTGCCGTAGGCCTGCGGCTCCATCGTATTTTTCAGGCGCACCGGCACGTTGCGCAGCTTGGCGGGCGTGATGGTGCTCGGGTGCAGGATTTTCGCCCCGAAGTAGGCCAATTCGGCCGCTTCTTCGAAGGTGAGTTGGCGGATGGGGAAGGTTTTCCGGACGATGCGCGGGTCGTTGTTGTGCATCCCGTCGATGTCGGTCCAAATCTGGATTTCCTCCGCCCGGATGGCCCCGCCGATGAGCGAGGCCGTGTAGTCGGAGCCGCCGCGTTTGAGGTTGTCCACCTCGTTGCGGGGGTTGCGGCAAATGAACCCCTGGGTGATGATGAGTTGCTTGTCGGCGTGCTGGCGGAGCATGTCGCCGAGGTGTTCTTCGGTGTAGCTCAGCACCGGCTCGCCGTCGGCGTCGATGCGCATGAAGTCGAGGGCGGGCAGGAGCACGGCGCTTTCGCCCTGTTCCTCCAGGTACGCGGCGAACATCTGGGTTGAAAGCAGTTCGCCCTCGGCCACGAGTTCTTTTTCCTGCTTGAGCGTGAAGGGCCGGATGCCCGTCACCGATTGGATGAACGAAAACTCGTTGTCCACGATTTGGCGGCCTTTGGCCAGGCCTTCGGGGGTGGCGTACAGTTCGTGTAGGAAGGCGTCGTAGTGGGCGCGGAGGGCGGCGATTTTTTGGGCCAGTTCGGCGTCGTTGCCCGCGCGGGCGCTTTCGCCCATCGAAAGCAACGCGTTGGTCGTGCCCGACAGGGCCGACAGCACGACGATTTTCCGGCCCGTGTCGGCGGTGATGAGTTGTCGAATCGAGTGCATCCGCTCGGGCTTGCCCACCGAGGTTCCGCCGAATTTCCAGACTTGCATGGGTTGGGAGAAAGAAGATTAGGAAACGGGTTGAGGCGTTTTCACGCTCTCCAGGTACAGGGTGTCAGGGTCAAAATCCAGTTCGTTGGGCCAAACGACTGTGCCGTTGAACGGGCGCACGGCGCTGAACAGGTCAAGGTTTTTCAGTTCCAAAAAAACGCCTTTCCCGAGGTAGGGTTTTACGTCGAAAATACCGACTTCACCGCTGGTGAACGTGAGTTCGAGGCGGTAAGCCGGAAGGGGTTCAACGTGCGTGACGCGGGGATTCATACCGGTTCATTTTAGGGGTTCAATCGGAAAAATTTTTTGCCCATTGACGGCCAGTTCCCAATCAGCCATCAGACTCTCCCGATGGATCTCAATCCAGGCTTCCACCAGTTTGGCTTTATTTTTCGGCAAACTGCCTTCAATCAATTCACCGCTTGCGATGGAAAATACACCTTCAAGTTCACCGTACCGGACGTGAACGTGCGGCAATTTGTGTTGCTTGTTGTCGAAGTAGTACAGCGACACGATCAGGCCGTAAAACATCGAGATGACAGGCATGGCGCGTTTCCAGGGGTTAGGATGTGATTTCCTGTAAAATCGTTTCGATATCGGCTTTGAGCTTCGGCAGACTCGTCTGCACGATTTGCCAAACTTCCTCAGCATCTACCCCGAAATAATTGTGGGCAATGATGTTCCGAAAACCATTCACTTTGTTCCAGGGCACCATCGGGTACTTCAACCGGAAGGGTTCATCGAGCCGCGTGGCCAATTCACCGATGACGACAAAATTCATCAGCACCGCGTCGAACGTCCGCACGTCGGCGTGAAACGCGTCAGCGGACGACACCGAGGCAGTAAATTCCTGAATCTTTTCGATGGATTCAAAAATGCCGCGCAGGTTCAGTTCGCTCCGGTCAGACGAAGATTGCTTCATTCAGAATGTGCGCTTTGGCCGTAGGCCGCAGGTACCGCTCGCGGGCAATGTCGGAATCGAGGCCGAGTTTTTCCTTCACCCACGCCCGCAATTCGGCTTTTAGTTCGAACAGGTTTTCCGTGTTTTCCTCGAACTCTACCAGCAAATCCAGGTCGCTCGTCGCGGTCTGCTGCTGGCGGGCGAACGAACCAAACAGGCCGATTTTCGCCACGTGAAAGCGTTGCCGCAGTTCGTCTTTCGAACCGCGCAGCACGTCGAGCACCTGGGTCTGCGTCAGCATGGTATTCAGAATTTCACCCCCAACATCTTAATCGCCGTCATCGCCGCCTCGTCGCCTTTGTTGCCGTGCTGGCCCCCGGCCCGGTCGAGAGCCTGCTCCAGGGTGTTGGGCGTCAGCACGCCGAAAATCACGGGTTTGTCAAATTTCAACGCCACGTTCGTCAATCCCTGGGCCACGGCGTGGTTGATGTAGTCGTTGTGCTTGGTTTCGCCCTGAATCACGCAGCCGAGGCAGATGACGGCGTCGATGTCGGGCTGCCGGGCGGCGAGTTGGGCACCGAAACTGAGTTCGTAGCTGCCCGGTACCCATTGCACAGTCACGTTTTCAGCGCTTGCCCCGTACTTCAGCAGCGTGTCGTAGGCACCTTGCAGCAGCGCACCCGTGACCTGCTCGTTCCATTCGGCCACGACAATGGCGAAGCGTTTGCCGCTCACGTCGGGCAAATCCGCGGTGCGGAAATCGCTGAGGTTTTTGAGGGTGGAGGCCATGAGAATGCTCAATTCTCAATGTTCAATTCTCAACGTTCAATGATTTTCTGGTTTTTCATTGAGCATTGAAAATTGAGCATTGAATATTCTTGAAAAACCCAAAAAACAAGGGACAACCCCCGCAGGCATTGTCCCTCATTTTCAGTGTCGTATCGTTGAAAATTTATTCCTGGACGCTTGCCTGCAACTTTGCCTGGTATTTCTTGGCCGACACGTACTCGGCCGATTCGGGGTATTTTTCCGCAATCTGCGTGTAGGTGTCGAGGGCGTCTTTGGGCTGGTTGGCGGCTTCCTGGGCGGCGGCCAGTTTCATGAGGTAGCCCGGCGTGAAAAACTTGTTGGGCTTGTAATCGGCGGCTTTTTTGTAGGCGTCGATGGCGTCGTCAAACTGCTTTTTCTCGCTGTACGCGTCACCGAGGAGGGCGTAGGCGCGGGCCTGCACGAGCAGGTCGCTGCTGCTGAATTTCTTGAGGTACTCGATGGCCTCGTCGTATTTGCCCTGCTTGAGGTAGGCCGTACCGGCGTACAGCGCGGCGAGGTTGCCGGCTTTGGTGGCGCCGTACTCGTCGGCGATGGCGGCCAGGCCGGGCGTGGCCCCGTTGCCGTTGAGGGCTTTTTTCAGCGAATCGCTTTCAAACTCGTACACCGAGGGGAAGAGGGCTTCCTGGGCTTCTTCGTTTTGCTGCGACGTGTAGTATTTCCAGCCCACGACGCCCGCCGCGACGGCCGCTAGGGCCACCAGCGCGCCCAGCAGGATTTTGCGATTGCGTTCAAAAAAGGTCTGGGCCTTTCCCAGTTCACCCGCCAACCCTTCCGACGATTCCAGAAACTCCAGGCCCGAGTTTTTCTTAGCCATTGCTGATTTTCAAAATTTGAGGTGCAAAGTTAAGGGTTGTTCGTTCACGCGGAAACGAAACGTCCAAAGTTTTCAGGGGATTGCGCAACGTCATCCATGCCACGAAGCAAGGCGTACCCAAACCGGTTGGGTTGGTTCCGGAGGACGGTCCGAAGCCTCCGTCATAACGTCATCCGGTGGTGCCGGCGGAAGGTTGGCCCCCAACGCCTACTTTTGCTTTTGTCCAACGGGCTACCCGCCGTTCAAACCGATTCCGTACTTTTCCCCCACCCACCACCGAGGCATGAAAAAAGTAGCGTTCGGCTTTCTGGTTCTCCTGGCCGTGCTGGCCGGGGTTTACCTGCTCGGCCCCCGGCCCAACCCGCCAAAAAATGAGTACCCGGCAGCGAGCCTGCCCGCCTCGCTGCCCGACCTCGAACACCAGCTTGCCGCCGAAGAGCGCGCTACGCCCGGCCTCAAGCCGGAGTGTGAGGCCCGCATTGTGTGGGCCAATGATTCGGTGAAAGCGAAAACGCCCTACGCCCTGCTGTACCTGCACGGGTTTTCGGCCAGTCCGGCGGGAGAAGGCGACCCGGTGGCGTTCAACGTGGCCCGTACTTTCGGCTGCAACCTGTTCCTGGCCCGCATGGCGGGGCATGGCGTGGATTTGGGCGACTCAACCATGCTTTCGCTGACCACCGACGAGTACCTCGCTTCCGCCGAACGGGCGCTGGCCATTGCCAAAAAACTGGGTGATACCGTGGTCGTGGTGGGCACGTCGGCGGGCGGGGCGCTCACGCTCTGGCTGGCTTCGCGCCACCCCGAAATCCGCGCGGCGGTGACGTACTCGCCCTGCATCGAGATTTTCGACCCCAACGCCAAGCTCCTCGACGACCGCTGGGGCCTGCACCTGGCCCGCCTCATCACGGGCAAGGAGCACAACGACATCCAGAACCCGAACGAAGACCAGAAAAAGTACTGGACCACCCACTACCGCCTCGAAGGCGTGCAAATGCTCCAGAATTTCCTGACCCATAACATGACCGCCGAGACGTTCGGAAAGGTGAAATGTCCCGTGCTGCTGTGCTACTACTACAAAAACGAGGAGGAGCAGGACAAGGTGGTGTCGGTGCCCGCCATGCTGCGGATGTTCGACCAACTCGGCACGCCGCCCGCGCTGAAGCGGAAAGAAAACCTGCCCTCAACGGCCCGGCACGAGATGGCCTCCCGGTTTTTGTCGAAAGACGTAGGAGCCGTGGAGCGGGAAACGGTGCGGTTTTTGGAGGGAATCGTGGGCATGAAATCCGTCAATCAACTGGCAGTTCGATGAACCACTCGTTTTTCAACCGCAACGACGCAACGGAAAACCGCAAAGGGCGCAAAGTGCTTCTCTGCGGCCTTTGCGTGAATCTTTGCGTCCTTGCGGTTTCGATTTTTCCAGCTATGGCCCAAACCACCTTCGACTGGCAAGGCCACCGGGGCTGCCGGGGACTGATGCCCGAAAACACGATTCCGGCGTTTCTGAAGGCCCTCGACCTGGGCGTGACTACCCTCGAACTCGACGTGGTCATCAGCGCCGACAAGCAGGTGGTGGTGTCGCACGAGCCGTATTTTAACTCGGTGTTTTCGAGCAAACCCAACGGCGAGGCCATCACCAAGCCGGAGGAAAAAAGCCTGAATCTGTACCGGTTGCCGTATTCGGAAATCAAAAAATACGACACCGGTCGGCGGGGCAACGTCAGCTACCCGGAGCAACAGAAACTGCCCGCGTACAAACCCCTGCTCCGCGAGGTGCTTGCCGCCGCCGAGGCCCACGCCCGCAAAACGGGCCGACCGCTGCCCCGCTACAACGTCGAAATCAAAAGCGAGGAAAAAGAGTACGGCGTGTCGCAGCCCCCGGTGCCGGAGTTTTGCAGCCTGGTGCACAACGAACTCAGGGCTTTGCCCCCCGAACGGGTGAACGTGCAGAGTTTTGACTTCAACGTGCTGAAACACTGGAAAAGCGAAGCCGACGCGGGTCGCTTTTCCCCGAAAATCACCCTCGCCGCGCTGGTCAACGTGCAGGGGCCGGGCGGAGCCGTGAAAGACCTCGGCTTCACGCCCGCTGTGTACAGCCCGTACTACGTGCTGCTGACGAAAGGCCGCGTGGACGAAGCGCACCAGTTGGGGATGAAGGTTATCCCCTGGACGGTCAACGACGCCTCAACAATGCAGAAGCTGAAAGACTGGGGCGTGGACGGCATCATCACCGATTACCCCGACCGGGCGAAGGCGGTGAAATAAGGTCCCCTCCCCCGGAGCGCCCCGTCGGGCGGCTGGACTGGGGAGCCGCCCCAACTCCAAACGCAACTTTTCCCAACAACGCCCTAACTTTACCGCCACCGGCCCAGTTTTTTAGCGAAAACAGGTATTGCCAACTGTTAACTGCCAACTGCCTACTTAACCCGTGCCCCTTTTCAACGACCTCCTCGTCTGGCTCATGAAGCGCCGGATGCCCCGCATCGAGGCCTTCCGCCGCGACCCCGTGGCCGCCCAGGAGCGCACGTTCCGGAGGCTCGTCGGTGCCGCCCGGGCCACCGAATGGGGCAAGCAGCACGGGTACGGCAGCACGAAGTCGTTCGCCACGTTCCAGGAGCGGGTGCCGGTTTCCAGTTACGAGGACTTTTTCCCCCACATCGAGCGCGTCATGCGGGGCGAGCAGCGGGTGCTGTGGCCTTCGCCGATTCGTTGGTTTTCCAAATCGTCAGGCACCACCAACGCCCGCAGCAAGTACATCCCCGTCTCGACCGAAGCGCTCAACGATTGCCACTTCCAGGGCGGAAAAGACCTCATCGCGCTGTACGTCGACAACCACCCCGACACGCGGGTGTTCACCGGCAAGGGCCTCTCCATCGGCGGCAGCCTCGCGGGCAACGACTTCAACCCCAACTCCCAGGTCGGCGACATTTCGGCGGTGGTGATGAAAAACCTCCCGCCCTGGGCGCAGGCCATCCGCACCCCCGGCCTCGACGTGGCCCTGATGGGTATTTGGGAAGAAAAAATCGAGCGCATGGCCGAAATCACCATGCGCCAGAACGTGACCAGCATCCTCGGCGTGCCCACCTGGAGCCTGGTGCTCATCGAACGGATTTTGCAGAAAACCGGCGCTTCGAGCATCCTCGACGTATGGCCCCAGTTCGAGGTGTTCTGCCACGGGGCCGTGGCCTTCGGGCCGTACCGCGAGCTGTTCAAAAGCCGGATTTTTGGAAAAGAAAATTCCTACGGCAATGCTGTGCGGTACCTCGAAACCTACAATGCCTCCGAAGGCTTTTTCGGCTTGCAGGACGACCTCACCCGCCCCGACGAGCTTTTGCTGATGCTCGACTACGGCGTGTTCTACGAATTCATTCCCACCGACCAGCTCGACAGCCCCCACCCCAAGGCTCTGACCATCGGCGAGGTAGAAGTGGGGAAAAACTACGCCGTCGTCATCTCGACCAACGCGGGCCTGTGGCGCTACCTCATCGGCGACACGGTGCGCTTCACCAGCCTGTACCCCCACCGGGTGAAAATCAGCGGGCGGACGAAGCACTTCATCAACGCCTTCGGCGAAGAAGTCATCGTTGAAAACGCCGAAGCCGCCATCGCCCGCGCCTGCGAGGCCACCGGGGCCACCGTAACCGACTACACCGCCGCGCCCGTGTACATGGGCGGCAGCGGCTCCCGGCGCGGGGCACACGAGTGGGTGGTGGAGTTTAGCCGCCTGCCCCGCGATCTGCGCCGCTTCACCGACGTGCTCGACGCCAGCCTCCGCCGCATCAACTCCGACTACGACGCCAAGCGCACCGCCGACCTGGCCCTGACGCTCCCCCGCCTGCACGCCGTGCCCCGCGGCACGTTCTACGAATGGCTCCGCCGCCGGGGCAAGCTCGGCGGGCAGCACAAAGTGCCCCGCCTCTCCAACTCGCGGGAGGTGGTGGAGGAAATCCTTCAGATGGCACCGGGGCGGGGGTCGGTGGTGTGACTCCCGCCCACCACGCGACCAATCCGGGAGTTTTTGCCAGGGTTGGAAGTTTTTCCGTTTGTTCGTTGTTTTAACCACGCTTCAACAAACTGAAAACCTCCTTCCGATGCCCACCCCCATCACCACTTCGGTATTCGATTTGTTCAAAATCGGTCCCGGCCCGTCGAGTTCGCACACGATTGGGCCGATGAAGGCCGCGTTCGATTTCCGGGAGCGCCTCGCCGCCCTGCCCGACGAAATCCGAACGGCGGTGACGGCGGTGCAGATGCACCTTTACGGTTCGCTGAGCGCCACGGGCAAGGGCCACGGCACCGACCGGGCCATCGTGGGTGGCCTGCTCGGCTGGCAGCCCGCCACCTGCGATCCGAGGGCTTTGCTCAATCTTCTGAAAATTCCCGGCGAAACGTACCCGCTCGGCCTGCCCGGCGCGAACCTCGCCGTCGGCCCGGAGGATTTCAAATTCCACCGGGGCCAGCACGCGTTTCCGCACCCCAACACGATGATCTTGAAAGCGGTGGATGCGTCGGGTGCGGTGCTTTTGCAGGAAGAATACTACTCCGTGGGCGGGGGCTTCATCGTACGGAAGGGCGCGTTGCCCGAAGCCCAGGGCACCCGCACGCCGCGTTTTCCCTACTCCACCTTCCGCGAACTGGCCGAGCAGGTGCGCGCCTGCGGCCTGACGCTTCCGCAGGTGTTGGTCGAAAACGAAAAAGCCCTCACCGGCCGCACCGAGCGCGAAATTCAGGACGGTCTCGACACCATCCTGACGGCCATGCACCAGTCCGTGCGGCGGGGGCTGCGGGCGCGTGGCATCCTGCCGGGCAGCATCCGCCTGGGCCGCAAAGCGCCCATTTTGTACGAGCGGGCCAAGAAAATGGCCGTGGCCTCCGACTCGTTTCTCCTGTTCCTGAACGCCTACTGCCTGGCGGCGTCGGAGGAAAACGCCGCCGGGGGCATCGTCGTGACGGCCCCCACGTCGGGGGCGTCGGGGGTGTTTCCGGGGCTGACGTTTCTGATGAAACACCACTTCCACCTGTCGCCGAAGCAGATGCGCGAGGGGCTGCTCGTGGGGGCGGCGATTGGCTTTCTGGTGAAACACAACGCCAGCATTTCGGGGGCCGAGATGGGCTGCATGGGCGAAATCGGCACGGCTTCGGCCATGGGCGCGGCCATGCTCACCCACGCCCTGGGCGGCAGCCTGAAGCAGGTGGAAGCCGCCGCCGAAATCGGCATCGAGCACCACCTCGGCATGACCTGCGACCCCATCGGCGGCTACGTGCAGATTCCGTGCATCGAGCGCAACGCCATGGGCGCGGCCAAAGCCTACAACGCCTACCTGCTGGCGATGGCCGGCGACCCCGATTTGCAGAAAATCTCGTTCGACAACGTGGTGAAAGTCATGCGCGCCACGGGCCGCGACATGTCAAAGAAATACAAGGAAACCTCCGAGGCGGGGCTGGCGCTGAGCGCGACGGAGTGCTGAGGCGTTGTTCCACTCCCTGAAGGCTAATCTTGTCGGGGTTTCGGAAGGGCTTTTGCGAAAGCAAAAATTCTCCCTTTGAAGGCAGGGCTGTTAAGTTCTGAAAATGAAAAACCGCAGCGGCGGACCGCAAGAAATGAAAAATAAGAAAGGCAAAAGGAGTGTTTCAGGCTGAATTCCTTCGCCATTTTTCATTTCTTATTGTTTATTTTTCCTTAAAACCAGTCTCCTAGCCAGAACTTAACAGCCCTGCCTTCAAAGGGAGAATTTTTACGTCCCGCAAAGAACTTTCCCAAAACCCTGACTAGATTAGCCTTCAGGGGGGGATGAAGCCGCAAAGCGAAGAAGACGTCCGGAGGTTTCCGGACGCCTTCTTTGCGTTTGGGGAACCCTCCCGGCTTGTTGCAGCGTGGGAGTGGACGGCGGGAGGATGCACCCCGGTTGGGAAAGAGGGCGTTCTGAGGGTTTAAAATGCTTGGTTGCTGGACGAAAAAGCGGTGTTGGCTGCGGGAAATGCGGTGTCGGTTGCGGGAAATGACTTGTGGGTTGCGGGAAATTGCGTGCGGGTTGCGGGAAATGCGCCGTTGGTTGATGATGTAGGCTTGTGGGTTGCGGGAAATTGCGTGTTGGTTGTTGATAACCGCATCTGGGTTGCGGGTTTCTGCGTGTTGGTTGCGGAAAACGCGGTGTTGGTGGATGATGTAGCCATGTTGGTTGTTCATGTCGGCATGTTGGTTGCGGGTTTCGACGTGATGGTTGCCGACTACCGCATGACGCAAGATGAGGCCGCCACGACGGCACTTGATGCCGGGTTGCCGGTGAGTTCAGGCCGTTTTTGCTATCTTGCCCGCCTTTCCTTCAACACCTCAACCACACCCATGACCCGCAAAATCACGCTCACCGAAGCCGAAATCCCCGAAGCCTGGTACAACGTCGTGGCCGACATGCCCAACAAGCCCCTGCCGCCGCTGCATCCGGGCACGAAACAGCCCATTGGGCCGGAGATGCTCGCGCCGCTGTTTCCGTTGGAACTCATCAAGCAGGAAGTAACGCAGGAAAAGTGGGTGGGCATTCCCGACGAAGTCCGCGACGTGTACAAACTCTGGCGGCCCACCCCGCTGTACCGCGCCTACAACCTCGAAATAGCCCTCGACACCCCCGCCAAAATCTACTACAAGTACGAGGGCGTCAGCCCGGCCGGGTCGCACAAGCCCAACACCGCCGTGCCCCAGGCGTACTACAACATGAAAGAAGGCGTGAAGCGCATTACCACCGAAACCGGCGCGGGGCAGTGGGGCACGGCGCTGAGTTTCGCCTGCCAACTGTTTGGCATCGCCTGCGACGTGTACATGGTGAAGGTCAGCTACGAGCAGAAGCCCTACCGCAAACTGGTGATGAGCACCTACGGGGCCACGGTGTACCCCTCGCCGACCAACCGGACGGCCGCCGGGCGGCAAATCCTCGCCGCCGACCCCAATTCGCCGGGCAGCCTGGGCATCGCCATTTCGGAAGCCGTGGAAATGGCCGCGCAGGATGAGGCCACCAAATACGCCCTCGGCTCGGTGCTCAACCACGTGCTCATGCACCAGACGGTCATCGGGCTGGAGGCGATTACGCAGTTGGAAAAAGCGGGCGATTTGCCCGACATCGTGGTGGCGCCCTTCGGCGGCGGCTCCAACTTCGCGGGTATTTCGTTTCCGTTCCTGCGCTTGAATTTCGACGAAGGGAAAACCATCCGGTGCATCGCCGTCGAACCGGCTTCCTGCCCCAAGCTCACCCGCGGGCAGTTCCGCTACGACTTCGGCGACACGGTGGGCATGACGCCCCTCATTCCGATGTACACCCTGGGGCACACCTTCGTGCCGTCGCCCATCCACGCCGGGGGCCTGCGCTACCACGGGGCCGGGGCCATCGTCAGCCAACTGCTCCACGACGGGCTGATTGAAGCTCAGTCGCAGAAGCAGAACCGCTGCTTCGAGGCCGGGCTGCTCTTCGCCCGCACCGAAGGCATCATCCCCGCGCCGGAAGCCACGCACGCCATCGCCACGGTGGTTGACGAGGCCGAGCGGTGCAAAGCCGAAGGCGTTTCCAAAACGATTCTCTTCAACCTCTGCGGCCACGCCCACTTCGACATGGCCGCCTACGACGCCTACCTGTCGGGGAAACTGGTGGATGAAGAAATCACGGCGGAAGAAATCGCCGCTTCGCTGGCCGAACTCGATACGCCGGTGATTTGACTGGTTTCGTTGAACAAACGGGCCGGGTGGTCGTACTCAAAACGATCCCCACCGAGGGCCGTTTTGATTCCTCCGCCAGACCAGCGTACTTTTGTTTACCCGGAACAGGACACCACTCAACACACCTGCCATGAAAACAGCCCTCAACATTCTCCTCGTTGAAGACGACCCGGACGACATCGATCTGTTCGGGTACGCCCTGGAGGACAATGCCGTGGCCTGCAACCTGGAGGTCATCATGGAAGGCGACGGCGTACTGCCCTACCTGAAAAGCGTTGCCAGCCAGCCCGACGTGGTCGTGCTTGACCTGAACCTGCCCAAAGTGCCGGGCCGCGAGATTTTGCAACTCATCAAAACGGCTCCCCAACTGCGCTCCATTCCGGTGGCCGTGCTGACCACCTCGTCAGCCAAAGAAGACGCCGACTCCTGCTACGCGCTGGGAGCCGACCAGTTTCTGACCAAACCCGCCTCACAGGATGGTTTCACCAACACCATCCGGGCGATTGTCGAATTGGCCAACCGGCCGAAGGAACCGGCGGTCTGACCGCCGGAGCCGAAGACTAAAGTTCTCCGAACTGCGTTGTCAGAAGGCAGCGCAGTTTTTTTGTTGCCCACAACCTTCTTCCACGCATGAAACGAGTGTTTTTCTTCCTCAACTTCTGGCTGTTCGCTGCGGGCCTGGCCGTCGGGCAAGACGCCAGGGCATTGCTCGACGAGGGCCTCAAACGCGCCCAGGTCGGCGATTTGCAGAGTGCCATCAACCTCTTCGACCAATCGCTGGCGCTGAAGGATGACTATCCCGTGCGCCAGAGCCGGGGCACGGCCCGCTCCCTGCTGAAGGAATACGAAGCAGCCATCGATGATTTCACGAAAGCCATTCAGTTGAACCCAAAGGCGAAGAAATCGTACCTAAACCGGGGCATTGCCCGCAAAAAACTGACGGATTACGACGGTGCCCTGGCCGACTTCAACGCCGCCCTGAACATCGACCCGCGCTTCACCGACGCGCTCTACAACCGGGGCCTGCTGCACGAACTCCTCAGCCAGCGCGACCGGGCCTGCGCCGATTACAAAGCCGCACGGGCCGCAGGCATGGCCCTGGCCGAGCCGAAAGTAACGCTGTGCAGCGAAGAACCCGCCCCCGCCCCGCCCAACCGCCAGTCCTTGCTGCGCCTGGGGGCCGTCTCGACTGACCCGAAGTACGGATTGACGAAGGAAAACCCGGTGAAAGTGGGCGTCGGGGCCAATTCAGAGCGCGAAAACATCGAAACCTACCTCGACCTGCTCCGCGACGGGCAAAGCAAACCCGTGCGCTACCGGCGGTTGGGAGCCGCGCCGTTTTTTTCAAAAAATGCCCCCGGCGGCAAAGGCAGCGTCCAGAGTTACGAAGTGCGGTACCTCGACGCCAGCGGTCAGGAGCGCAAAAAAACGCTGTACCTGACCAGCGATGAATTCGAGGAACCGTTGCTGATAAGCGGGTTTCAGACGGTGAAAGCGCCTGGCCAGTAGCGTTTTGAAAACGCAAACGAGGCACTTCCGCTGAGCGGAAGTGCCTCGTTCGTGAACAGCCGGGACCACCTTCAGGGAATGGGCAGGACCTTGCTTTCCTTAAAAGTGGAAAGAATCACCATCGTCTGCGTGCTGGCGACTTCCTCAATCTCATTGATCTTCTCCAGCATCAGTTTCTGGTACGACGAAATGTCTTTGGCGATGATTTTAAGGAGGAAATCGCCCGAACCCGTCACGTGGTGGCATTCGATGACTTCGGGGATCTGGTTGATTTGTTCGACGAATTGCTCCGTCACCAGTTTTTTGTGCCCCACCAGCGCCACCTGCACGAAGGTCGTCACGCCGAGGCCAATTTTTTCGCGGTCGAGCTGGGCGTGGTAGCTCTGAATGATGCCGGACGTTTCGAGTTTTTTCACCCGTTCGAGCGTGGGTGCGGGCGAAAGGCCGATTTCCTTGGAAAGCTGGGCGTTGGTGATTTTGGCGTTGGATTGCAGAATTTCCAGAACCTTGCGGTCAATCTGGTCGAGTTTGCTGGCGCTCATGGAATGGAGTCGGCTGGAGAAAGAAAATTTGGCGTTTGGCGGAAAGGATGGGGACAAATTTCCAAAAAATTGGGAGGATACTTTGCCTGGTAAAATAAAATTTTTTCAAGACCCATCCTGACCACATAACCAGGGGAAGAACGAACTGTTTGGAAAACAACCCTTTTCTCCAACCAGAACCACGGGCGGCACTTGCCTAAAATTTTTCGGGGTTCGTTTGGTAAAAGCCCGGCCGGAGGTGCATCTTTGCAGTCCCAAAACGGCACGGGGGTTCTTAGCTCAGTTGGTTCAGAGCACCTGCCTTACAAGCAGGGGGTCGTAGGTTCGAATCCTACAGGACCCACTCTTTCACCAGAAAGTACCCGGGTGTATAGCTCAGTCGGTTCAGAGCGCTTGCTTCACACGCAAGAGGTCACAGGTTCGAATCCTGTTATACCCACAAACCCAATAAATAACCCCTTAACTTTCAACAGGTTAAGGGGTTTTGTTTTTGATGGTTGCCGGTTTGGTTGTCGGTTTTGCCGCCTTGATTGGTGAAAAGTCGATTTGAGAGATGCCGCCTACTACTCCGGCGCGTGGGTGTAACCATTCCTTTTTCTTTCCTCTTGTGTCTCTTGCTCCCTGAGTTTGCGGAATTGCCGAATCAAATCCATCATTTCCGGCGAAATCGGACGGCCAAAGACGGGAAGTTCTGAAGGGTCTACCGTGGCGTTGGCCGCGTTGACGTTAGCCTGAGTGATGCTCACCCCCTGCGTTTGCAATCCGAGTTCTTCGGCGTGTTGCAACCGGAATTTGTTGAGGTGCTCCATCCGCACGGAGGGCGTAATTCGTTCCCTCCGGGTATTGCGTTTGCCCGTGGGTTGGCCGTTGGTGTCAAATTCTCCCAAATCATAAACCAGGTAGCCCGAAAGGAGGGCGTCGGTATAAAGTTGGTCGGCCCGCTCAACCCGTTTGGCCCTTCCCTCTGCCTTTGCCCATTGCAACGCCTCCGCAAAGTCGGGCCGGGTGTCCGCCCGTTTGTAGAACGTACTCCGGTCAATGCTCAACGCCTCCGCCGCGTCGGTCAGGCAGCCGCCCGCGCTGACCACGGCCTGTAAAAGTTCTTCATCGGTGTACTTGTCGGTTGCCATACGGGGCCGGGATTTTGTGGAACGATGCGGAATGGCGGAGGCCCTCCCCGTCCGGTTTTCTTGGAAAAATGTGTGACGTTCTAGGTCGGTCAGTTAGGGGAGCGTTGGTAAGAATTCCTGACGGAGGTAATTGGGACAAATTCACCACTTATCTACGGTGGAATTTGTCCGAAATTTTGGTTTCGAGGGAGTCGGTGAAAACGTCCGAAATTTTGCCTCGGTTCGTCAATAATTCCTCCCACGTTTGCCGAATCAATTCTGCGATTCTTTCCCGTTCACAGGCTCCGTATTTGTGCCGTATCTCATCGAACCTCGCACGGTAATAGCTCCGGTCTTTTCGGCTCTTGATGGTCTCCCAGAACTCGCGCGTCGCGGCCTTCTCGTAAAACTTGCGTTCGGCCCCGGTCAGACGGTCGAGGTCGGTAAGGTCGGCAAAGGTCAGGTCGGCGAACTGGTCAGCCAGTAACGGCCCAAAACCTTCTACCCGTCGCGGGTCGAGCAGGTCGGCCAGTGTCGCCACGGGCAGGCCATTATCGGGCAAGTAGCGCATTCGGCTGGTGCCGACTTCCCATCGTAACAGGGGATCGGGCAATTCGCAATCGAGGGCCTTGTCGTACCCCTTCAGGCGGTAGTTCCCAACCTCCCACCGTTTTTCGTAGCCCCGGCCCCCGTAGGTATTCACGTCAGGCGCTCGGCCCTTATAGGCAACAATCCGGGTCAGCACATCGGCGGGCAGCGAAAGATTTACCCCTGCCTCCAGGCTGCGTAGAATTGCCGTAGCAGGGTCAAATTCGAGTAGGTCAACCATTGTCTCCACCGTGCGGCAAAACCGTTCGTGCGTGAAGGCGTCGGCGTTGTGCGTACCGCCGTTGGCGAACTGGTGTAAACTTCCTTGCATTACGTTCCGGCCCGTCGGGTAGGCGGTTAGGCGGAGGTTGAGCAAGTCAGCCGTTTGTTTATACATCGCCCCTGTTTCGGTGTCGAGAATGGTTTGCACTGACAGGCCCCTTTTTCGCCGGAGCCGTTCCATTAGCTCCGGGTCAGGAATTTCTATCTTTGCACCGTCGAACATGGCGGTTTGTCGCTGTTATGTTTTGAAATCGAACGAATTCAAAAAGGCGGCACCTCTCGGTACCGCCTTTTTTGTGTTCAGAAGGTGAACCCCCGGCGGCGCAAATGCAGCATGAATTCGGCGTGGAATGCCGTGCGCTCCGCTGGGTAGCAACGCCAGCCCGTGAAGTGGAACACCGTCAACGCGGCGAAATCGGGCGCGAACAGAAAGAGTACCTCCGAACGGTCAGCATCGTTGCCGTGCATCAGTTCCGGGAATCCGGTCTTGCGGAGGCCGGTAAAGAATTCCCGGCGTTTTTGACGAAACCGGCCCGTAATAATTTGGTCGGCTCCGTTGCGGCGGATTCGTTCGTCCTGCGTGTGCTCGGTTTTGAGTTCGGCGGGCAGGCGCGGGAAATCCACCAATTCCAGGCGTTTGAGGAACCGCCCCGAATCGGGGTCGCGGGTGTAGTGGGTTTCTTCGTAGCGCACGGTGCGGCCACGGAAGGACAGGGCGTGATTAGCCATTGGCTACCGTCCTCCGTACAGCCTGCATTGCGGTTTGCAAGTCCTCCAGCCGATACAACCGGCGCGACCCTACGCGGTAGCCCTTCACGTAGCCCCGGCGCTCGTAGTCGTTGAGAGTGGTCAAGCTGACGCCCAGAAAGGCAGCGGCCTGTTTGCGGGTGCGCGGCGTGGTGTCGGGCGCGGGTTGCAGGAAGGGGCGGAGTAGTTCGGCTGTCCGCATGGCCACGGCCTCTACCAGTTCGGCGGGGTCAGTATGGATTTGAAGAATTTGGGGTGTCATTCGTCCGTCATTTTAGTTTGACGGTACGAAGTTGAACGGCGGGAAAGGGTCGGGAAGTTAAGTGCGGTTAAGTCTTAACCAACCGGTTAACTTTTTCGATTAAACCCGAAACGATTGGCTGATTTTCTTTGGCCTTGCTGAAAGAAACGGGCATTTGGGCAGAATTGTATTCTTGCCCGTCTTTCTTCCTGAAATGGGTGACGAGTTGTCGGTAAATACGGGAAGAGTCCAAGTTCACGCGTTGAAACAACGTCGTTAATTGCACTTCACGCCCTTGCCATGCTATCGGCTGTAAAGGTTGGCCGTTATCTGTAAAAAGGCGCTCCCATTGTTTGAAATCGCAATCGAACAGTTTTCCGTTCAATTCGTCGTAGAGTAGGCGAACCACCTCCGCATTTTTTGGGCCGTAATTCAATTTGAACACTTCGGGTTTTGCCGCTGTTCCTGGGGCCTTGTTCTCGGTAAGTGCCTGGGGATTTTTGAGCGAATCAATTTCGTAAAAATAGGCCTGTTGCTCCCTGAGCCAATTGAGCAAATGAACTCGCACCGGGTGCAATCCTTCTCCCATAAACAGCGCCTCGGTACCCACGTTTTTTGCCACATGTGCCACGAACGCGCGGGGGTCGGGGTAGGCGTTCAGGTGCGCGTCAACAAAGGCCTTACGGCGGGTTTCTGGCAGATGTTTTAGCGCGGTGACGAAGGCCCGGTCGAGGGCCAACTCGTCCGGGTGCGCTGGGAAGAAAACATAAGTGTCTCCCCAGTCATTGGTCGCGATTAGGCCCGTTTCGTCGGCAAAAACAGCCGCGAAACCGTCTAAAAATTCTTCAGAAGAAAGAGGGTACCCGCCCAATCCCATACGAACGGCATTAAGGCGTTTATCGAAGTCTACGGCTCGGTCTGCCCATACTTCCGCCACCCATTCCGGTATAGGATGCTGAAAAGTCATTCCCGACGCCTTCGGGGTTATCCACCCTGCCCAATCGTGCCTGAATCCTTCGGTAACGGCGATGTAACGCAGAACCGGGTAGCGTTGTAGCCACGGCGCGGCCTGTTCAGGCGTCAGGCCGCGTAGGTTGCGTTGTGCCGGTTCCGAAACTATTTGGGTCGGCACCAGATAGTACGGCTCGAAATCGGTGTTCACGGGCGAGAAATACCGGAACAGCGGGGCGTCCCCTGCGGGCTGATTGGGTTTCATACGGTTGAAATCGAACAGTTGGCAAACAGCGCCCGGCTACGCGGCCCGGCGGTCGCTGGGGGTAAAAATCACGGTCAGGCCCGTACCGTTGAGCAGGTCGGCCAATTCGGCCAGGCGTTCATCCCGGAGTTCTTCGTACTGTTCAACAATCATCCGGGGGCTACCGGCCCGCGTGTTGCGCTCCACGGCCTGAATGTGCATCGCAATCAGTTCGACCAGGCGCGAAACCCGGTCGGCCCATTCGGTGCGTTCGGCAGGGATTGAAGGCAGGCCCATCGGTTTACGCGGCCAAATCGGTTACATGAATCATCGCCGTCCGTAGGTCAACCGCCCGAATTTCATCGGCGCGGAGGGTTTCCACGGCCACGGTTTCCCCGGCGGCGTTCACAAATTCCACTTCGTAAAGGCCCCCAGCGTCGTACACGTAGGCCACGGTGCCCACGTCGCCCCGGTGGAGTTGTACGCGGTCGGGGCGTCCCGGTTGTTTGGCGGTGCGGTCGGTGAGCAGTACGACCAAATCCGATTCCTTGTGCATGGTCTTACTTGTTGGGGTACGCCGTGATTAGGCGCGGCGCACCGTGGTTCGTTTCCATCATCCAAATGCTCAGTAGTTCATACGTGCGCCCGTTGGGGGCAACGACCGGCCCCACGACGACGTATTTCATACCGTGCGGCGTCGGTTCGGTCTCCACCACCCGGCCCGTTCGTGCCAAACTAACCAACGCCTCCCTGAGCGTTTCGGCGTTGGCGGGCGAATACCCCACCCCGGCGTAAAACGCGGCCTTGCCCTTGTTTTGCGGGTGCATGGCGTTGAGCAGGTAGGCCGTTAGTTTTTCGTCGGCTACGGTTGCGGCGGCGGCGTTGGGTAGCTGCATCGCGGCGGGGTCAGGCTACCTTGAACACCCCCCGGCGCTGTTCGTCCTGTTCCATCAGTTGCATGAACAGTTCGGCGCGGTCGGCGGGGGTCAGTTTCACGTACTTCCAAAACATCGCCTCCGATTTATGCCCGGTTATTGCCATGATCAGCGGAACGGGGTAGTTCCGATTGAGCATGTTCGTTGCAAACGACCGGCGGGCTACGTGCGTGGTGAGCAGTTGCCATTTGGGAAGCACGCGGGTCGTCAGCATCCCGCCTTTGGTGCGGCGCACCTCCACGGGGGTTTGCAGGTCGGCCAATTGCCCCAACTCTTTCAGGTACTCGTTCATCTTCACGTTGGAAATCGCCGGGGGCAGCGAGTTGGGCGTTTTGCCTTCGTACTTGCCCATCACGCCCCGAACGACGGCGTTCACGGGGACTTTCACCCGTTGGCCGGTTTTGTGCTGGGTGAGGTCGAAAAAACGGCCGTCGGGGGTCAGGTGGTCAGGGCGGAGGCGGGTGAAGTCCGAAAACCGGAGGCCCGTCCAACTTCCCACCAAAAACAAATCCCGCACCCGGTCGAGGCGGGGCGCGTGGGTGAGGTCGAGGGCGCGGAGGGCGTCCAATTCGTCTTCGGTCAGAAAAATGCTGTCGGCGTCCTCCCCCACGGCCTTGAACCGGCGCGGGTTGAAATTTTTGAGCAGCCCTCGTGCCTGTGCCTCCAAAAGAAAGGTCTTGACGGTTTTCAGGTTCTTGCCCACGGTGTTCGTGGCAAACGCCTTATCCTGAATCAGAAAATTCCGGTAGTCGGTGTAAAACCCGGTCGGGTCGGCGTCGAGTTGCTCAAACGAAAACGGGCGTTTGCGGTACTTCTTTTCTTTGAATTCCTGCATCACGTCGCGCACCCGTTTGAAAATGCGAATAGTGCCAGGGTGAAGGGGTTTGCCCTTCGGGTTGAGGCGACGGGCGGCGTCCTGAATGTATTCTTCGATGAAATCGAACAAATCCAGCGGTTTCGGCGCGGCCTCCTTCGGAGTGCGGTCGAGGCGCTCGTTGAGCAGGCGGCGGAGGGTGTCGGGCGCGGGCGCGGCCTTGTGCTGGGTTTCGTAGGCACTCAGCAATTCCCCGGTTACGGCCTTCAAATGGCTGAGGCGGGCGTTGAGGTCGGAAACCTTGCCCCCGTCGTGAAGTTTGCTCCCCGTGGCCCGTTGGCGGGCGGCGTCCCATTGGTCAGGCCGGATTTTCTCCCCGGTCGGGAACACCAGGCGCTGGTTTCCGTAGCGAACGAGAAAATTTATTGGCGTGGGTTTGTCGCCTCCGGGGGTGCGGAGGTTGAAATTGAAGTTGGCCACGTCTATTTTTTGGTTTGAAATCGAACGGGGCAAACATACAAAAAACCGACAACCGTTTTGATTTGGTTGTCGGTTTGGTTGTCGGTTTTTCTTTATTCCTCCGTTTTTAGCCGTTCACGCCCGAACACAAAAACCGCGTTTCTGAGCAATTGAGGGCATTTTTGGGGGTTAGGCAGGAACGGGCAAAAACGGGATTACGAATCCTGTTATACCCACCAGCCTTAACCCCGCAAGAGTTCGCAACTCTTGCGGGGTTCTTTTTTAGCCAGTAACTCGCTTCCACCGCCCAACGACCGCTCAAGCCGCTGTGAAACCGCCCGCTGGAACGGAATTTTGGCCGAGCCACCCGTCGCCGGTAGTTTTGCTTTTCAAATTTCCCTCACCAAAACCCATGTGGAGTCAACTTTTTACCGCCGAAAACCTCGTCAGCCTGCTGACGCTGACGTTTTTGGAAATCGTTCTCGGCATCGACAACATCATTTTCATTTCCATCGCCGCCAACAAACTCTCCCCCGCCGACCAGCCTAAGGCCCGCAACATCGGGCTGATCCTGGCGATGGTGTTCCGGGTGGCGCTGCTGTTCGGCATTTCGCTGCTCATTTCCCTGAGCGAACCGTTCACCCACTTCGATTGGGGCTGGTTCCAGGGCGGCATTTCAGGGCAGGGGCTGATTTTGTTCATCGGGGGATTGTTCCTGATTTACAAAAGCACCTCCGAAATCCACCATAAGCTTGAGGGCGACCCACGGGTGGAAGAAACCGGCCAGACCGGAGCGCAGGCTGTGCACAAGAGCCTGTCGTCGGTCATCGTGCAGATTGCGCTCATCAACATCGTGTTTTCAATCGACTCCATCCTGACGGCCATCGGCCTGACCCAGAACGTGGCCGTAATGATTGTAGCCGTGGTGGTGAGCGTCATCATCATGATGCTGTTTTCGGGCCCCGTGGGGCGGTTCGTCAACCAGCACCCATCCATCCAGATGCTCGGCTTGGCGTTTCTCATTCTGATTGGCTTTATGCTCATCGCCGAAGCCGCGCACCTGGGCCATATCGTGGTGCTGGGGGCCGAAATCGGCAGCATTCCGAAGGGCTACCTGTACTTCGCCATCGCGTTCTCACTGTTGGTCGAGTTCCTGAACATGAAGTTGCGCAAAACGATGACCCCCGCCGTGCAGCTTCACGGCACCAGCGAACGGGCCAGGCGCGAGGGCATCCTGGGCGAAAAACCCGCCCAGTAACGGGCGGATGTTTCCCACGAAAAAAGGCCACCCCTGGCGTCAGGGGTGGCCTTTTTTCGTGGGAAACATCCGCTTCACTCCACAATCGCGCTGCTCAGGCGCATCAGTTCGATTTCGGCGACTTTGGTGCTAAACTGCGCATCGATGAGGCGGGTTTCGACGGCCACGGCGTTGCGCTGGGCCTCGCGGAGTTCGAGGGGCGTGGCCACGCCGATGCGGTAGCGTTCGAGGGCGATGTCCACGTTTTGCCGGGCGATGCTCAGGTTCTGGGTTTCCACGTCCACGAGCCGCAGGCTGTTGCGGTAGTTGACGAAGGTCTGCTCCAGGGCCGCGTCGAGTTGCACCAACAGGTCGGCCTCCTGCTGCTCGGTGATGATCTGGTTGATTTTCGCGTTCTGAATCAGCCGCCGCTGGTTGAAGCCGTTGAGGATGGGGACGGTGGCGCGTACGCCGTAATTGAACGACCCGGCCCGGCCGGTTTTCACCCCAAAGCCCGCTCCGTTGTTGACCGTGGTGTAGTTGTAGCCGCCGAGCACGTCGACAACGGGGTACAGCGCGGCTTTCTGGGCCTCCACGTCCAGCCCGGCGATGCGCCGGTTGAGCGCGGCGGCCAGGAGCGCCGGGTTTTGCCTGCGAACCTGGTCGCGGAGGGTTTCGAGATTCAGGTCGCGCCGGTAGGCAATCGTGTCATTGACGACGAACTCACTGGCCCGGTCGCGCACGAGCAGGGCGTTGAGGGCCACTTTGGCGTTTTGCAGGGCCTGCTCCTGGGTGATGAGCGCGGCCTTGTCGGTGTTGTAGTCCACCTGGGCCGAGAGGTAATCGACCTTGGCCCCCTGCCCCACCTCGAAGCGGTCGCGGGCCAGCCGCACGCGCTCGGCGGAGATGCTGTCGAGGGCGTCGCGCAGGGCGTTGACCCGCTCCTGCTGGCGGATGACGTCGTAGTAGGCCGCGCTCACGTTGGCCACGGTGATTTCAACGGTCACCTGGGCGTTGGCTTCGCCCGATTTGACGAGTTCGGTCAGGCGGTCGCGGGCGATGAACATGCCAAAGCCATCGAAAATCGTCCAAACGCCGTTGACGCCCACCGAACTGTTGTTGTTGTTGACGCCCCGTTGCACCAGGTCGTCGCGTTGCACGCCGGCGATTGGGAAAAACGACTGGTTGAAGTTGTTGTGGCTGAAATTTTTCTGGGCGTTGCCGGTCACCAGAGGTAGAAAACCCGCGTTGCGGTACCGGTTGTCGTTTTCGGCCAACTGCACCTGGCTCTGGGCAATCTTAATCTGGTAGTTGTTTTCGAGGGCAGTTCGGATGGCCTGCTCCAACGTGAGCACGGGCTGGGCGTGGGTCAGTACGGGCAGCAGTAGAAAAAAAAAGAGGAGTTTTCGCATGGGGAAAACGCGCACGGAGAAGAAAGCCCTCCGCCGCTCAGTTTAACCGACGAAATTACTCAAATTCGTACGCGCAATCATGTCCGCTCCGGCATTTAAACCGACGACTCCGCCATTTCCGTAGATGAACCGGTTGGCGGTCAATCCATTGCTCCTGCTTTTAACCCTCCTGCTCCTTGTTTCATGCACTCCCTTCGTCACGCCTTCTACCAGGTTCTGGAAACCGCCGGGGGACGACGCAGCGGTCCAGCCCGGGCGTTCAACCTTCTGCTCATCGCCGTCATCGCCCTCAACGCCCTGGCCATCATGCTGCACACGGTGCCCACCGTCAACGCACGTTTTCCGCGGCTGTTCATCGATTTCGAGTACTTCTCCGCCATTTTCTTCACCATCGAGTACCTGCTGCGCTTGTGGGTGTGCGTCGAGGACGAACGCTTCCGGCACCCGGTGTGGGGGCGCCTGCGGTACGTCGTTTCGGTGGGGGCGCTCGTGCACCTGCTGGCCATCCTGCCCTTCTATTTTTCGCACTTCATGACCGACACCGGCCTGCTGCGGATGCTGCGGCTGTTCCGGATTTTCCGGCTGTTTCACATTACCCGCTACACCCGCGCCCTGCACGTGATTCAGATGGTGGCGAAGGACAAAAAGGAAGAACTCGTGCTGAGCTTCACGTTCATCCTGTTCATGCTCGTCATTTCGTCGAGCATCATGTATTACATCGAGCACGAAACCCAGCCGCAGGTGTTTTCGAGCATCCCGGCGGCGATGTGGTGGGGCGTAGCGACGCTGACGACCATTGGCTACGGCGACGCCGTGCCGCACACGTCGCTGGGTAAGTTTTTCGGGGGCATCATTGCCCTCATGGGCGTGGGGCTGTTTGCCTTGCCGACGGGTATACTCGTTTCGGGCTTCGCCGAAATGGTGGGGCGCAACCGGCGCAGGTCCATCCGCTGCCCGCACTGTGGCGAGGAAATTCACATGGACGGTTTTTCGCACGTCATCCACCCGTCGCCGCCCCAATGAATCGGACGGATTGGACGATTCGGGGAAAAAACCTACCTTTGGCTTCGCCCAAGAGAAAATAGCACTGCCGCGAAGCCCGATGCAAAAGTTTATGCCCATTCTGACGATTCTGGCCGGTTTCGCGGCCCTTCCGGCCCTGGCCGACGTGCCCGTTGCTTCGCCCACCCGCCAGATTTCCGCCGAAAGTGGGCCGCTGGCGGCGCGCTACATTCCCCAACGCATTTCCCGAACCGGCTGGGCCACGCTGACCCGTGAACGTCAGCCCGGTACGCTACGGACGGTGACGGTTTCGCCGACGAAGGCTTCGGAGAGCCGGTTGCCGAAAAAATAAACGCTGCTCTTCAAGCAAAACGCCCCGGTTTCCGAATGCTCGGAAACCGGGGCGTTTTGCGTCGTGCCAGGGAGACCTTACAGGTCTTTGAAGGTTTTTCGCGTTACACTTTGAAACTATCGGCCTGCACGTAGGCTTGCACGAGCGCCTCCTCGCCTTCCTTGCCCTGCCCGGCGATGCCGTGTTCCATGCCAAAAATAAAGTCGCGGTTTTCGGCTTTCATCCGGCCGTAAATGTGCTTGAACACATTCTGGTAGTTGATTTCGCCCGTGCCGGGTTCCTTGCGGCCGGGGTTGTCGCCAATCTGAAAGTAGCCGATTTCGCTCCAGCACCAGTCGATGTGCGGGATGATGTGCCCTTCGTTTTTCTGCATGTGGTAAATGTCGAACAGCACCTTGCACGATGGGCTGTTGACGCCCCGGCAGATTTCGTAGGTCTGGTCGGAAGTGCGCAGGAAGAGGTTGGGCGTGTCGCTGAGGGGTTCGAGCACCATCACCAGCCCGGCGGGTTCGAGGATTTCGGCCCCCCGCCGCAGGGCGTCGATGACGTGGCCCGTCTGGATGCCGATGGGCAAATTCCGCTCAAAATCCCCCGGCACGACGGTCGTGAACTTGGCGTTGCAGCGTTTGGCGATTTCGACGGCCTCGCGGCAGCCTTTCAGGAAAATGTCGATGTTTTCTTTTTTGCCCGCCGCCAGGGTATTGGCCCCGTTGCCGCCCTTGTTGAGCACGAACACGCCCATCTGCATCCCCAGCTTGGCCAGAGTTTCGCCGATTTTGGACTGCATTTCGGGCGTCCGGCCGGGCATGCCGTTGTCTTCGAGGGCGGTGAAGCCCAGGTCGGCCATGTACTTCAGTTCGTCGATGGGGTCTTTGCCGACGTGGTTGGTGAACATCCCGAAGTGCGGGGCGTACTTCAACTTAAACTTGTTTTTGGCGGTCGGGTTCGCCAGGGCGGGCGCGGCCAGCGCGGCGGCTCCGGCGGCGAGGGTGGTTTTTTGGAGAAAGGTGCGGCGTTGCATGCAGGGGTGGTTTAGGGGGTTGGGAAGTCCAAATCAAATGCATCGGGATTTTGCCGGGTGCTTCGGATTCGGGCAACTCGGATTTGGTTTTCTTCGATGAGGTAGAAAAAAGCAATCTGGCGATTGACCAACGCTCGCCGGAGCGGCGGATGCAGTTCGAAAACCGGATTGCTGTAAGGCATTTCGCTCACCTGCTCAAACTTGTTTTCCAGTTTTATCAAAAAATCGACTTTTACCTGGTTCGACCAATTTTCGGACAAGTACCTGACGCATTCGTCCAAATCTTGGATGGCTCTGTCGGTTAAAATAACCGGTAAGCTCATCGGAAATAGCGTTTTCTAACTTCTTCCCAAGGCGTCATCCGACCGGCGCGAATGTCGGCGAGGCCTTCTTCGAGGGCGGCCCGGTCTTCTTTCGTCCATACTTCTTCCGATTGAGTTTCCTTTTTTGACAACACGGAATCCAGCCATTCCAAAACGGCCGGGTCGTTTTCTTCGTCAATGAGGCGATGGAGTTTGGATTTCAAGTCGTTGGTTGCTACCATGGCTTCACTCGCTTTCATGCCGGTATGAATTGAAGTTTCCCAAAATCTGCTCAATGTGAACCACTTCGTCGCTTTCGTCAAAACTGAAACCATTACCGAAGCGGAACCAACCTTGACGTTGTTCAGGAGAGAGTTGCTGAATGCTGGGGAAACGGTCGAGGGGACAGATGATGAACCGACCGTCTTCCAATTCAATTTGAATGCGGTCTTCCTGCGGAAACGAGACGTTTTTAATGCGTGGCTTAACGTCCCAGTACCCCTCAATGAATGCGGTTTTGACGTCAGAAAACATCTCAGTTGATTTTTAGGATTTTGACTTTTTCGCCCCGTGTTACTTGCTCCCAGTTCTCCAATAACTGTTCCCTGAACTGCCGAGCGATTTCAACAACTTCGCGTTGCTCACGAATGGAAAGTTCGCCTGCTTTAGCGACTTCGACCTCGGGTTCAAGCCATATTTTGCAAAGTTCTTCCGTGTCTTTCCGCCCAACGTGGACGTGACGGCGATTTTCGTGAACGTCCGTGCCGTACATGATGAACGTCCAAATGGCACGGTAGATGAGCAACTTTGGCATTGGCCAGAAGTAACGCTTCAGGGTGGAGTACCAGCCCGCCGAGCGGAGGCGGGCTGGGTGGGCACGCACGGGCGGGTTATCAACCCGCCCCACAATAGTTACTTCTTCTTCAGGGTCATCAGGTACTCCACCAAATCCACCAGTTCCTGAGTGCTCATCGCTTCCTGAAGCCCGGCGGGCATCATCGAATCGGGGAGTTGCTTCATGGCTTTCACGTCGCGGGTTTTGATGCGCTGGGTGGCCCCGCCGGGGTACTTCAGGTCGATGTCGGTTTCGGTTTTCGAGGAAATAATGCCCACGAGCGTGGAGCCGTCTTTCATCGAAAGTTCCCAGCCTTCGTACCCGAAGCTGATGCCCGCCGAGGGGTGCAGGATGGCGAGGTACTGCCCTTCTTTCGGCAGCTTGGAGCCGATTTCGGAAAGTTTCGGGCCGAAGTCCATGCCCTCGCCGTTGATTTGGTGGCAAATGGCGCACTGCTGTTTGAACACCGCGATGCCGTTTTCGGGCTTGCCCTTCATCGCCATCAGTTCGGCCATCGAGGGGAGTTTTTTGGCCGAAGCCGTTCCGGCGTTGGGCAGGTACTTGGCGGCTTCCGCCCGCACCGACTTCCGCCAGGCCCGGCTCACGCCCGACACGGTCGAGGCGATGAGGTCCTGCGGGACTTTTTTCTCCTTCAACAACGTCAGCACCAAATCCTCGCCGCTGTTGCTGTTGCCGATGCGCTCGGCGGCCTGGCGGCGGAGGGGCATGGCGTACTTCGGGCTGAGCGCCACGGTTTGCAACACCTCCAGCGAAGGCTTGCTGCCCACCATCCGCAGGGCGTTGAGCAGGTTGGCGGCTTTCTGTGCGTCTTTGCCGTTGACCACTTCCCACACCATGGGCGCACCGCCCTGTTTGAGCAGCAGGTTGGCGGCATCGCGGCCCATCACGTCCTGGTTCTTCTCCAACGCCAGTTGGAGCAGGCGGGGATTTTCGGCTTTCAACTCGTAGCGATTGGCCAGTTCCATGTATTCCGGCGTGCCGTAGGCTTTGTCGAGCAGCCCGGCTAAAGCCCTCTGTGCGGTGGGCGAAGAGGCCACGGACTGCGGGTCGAGGTGGCGCAGGGCGAGGCGGTTGATTTCGGTCTGGTCGGCGGCGGTGCCGTTCATCATCGCCAGCAGGGCCTTCGATTTGGCAGGACCGGCGTTGAAATCCATCGCCCGGAAGTAGCGCAGGCGGTCGTTGAGGGCCACGCCCGGCTCGGTGGCGAGGCTGGCCAGGAAGGGCACGGCCTCGTCGGTGCGGGCGCGCCACACGATGTCGCGGCCCGCCGGGGTTTGGGCGGGGTTGCTGTTTTTTTTCAAATACGCCGCAAAAAAGCGATCCCACTGCCGGTCGGCCCCGATACCCAGGGCTTCGAGGTACCAGCGGTCGCGGCCGTCGTGGCGGGCGGCGAGGGTGGCCCAGAGGTCGGCGGCTTCGGGGGCGGGGTTGTGGCGCAGGGCCAGGGCGCACTCGCGGCGCACCTGCGGGTCGGGGTCGTTGACCAACTGGGCCACGTAGCCCACGACGTTGTGCTTCAATTCGCGGGCGGCGCGGAGGCCCGCCATGCGCAGGTTGGGGTCGGCGGCTTTCACGGCGGCGTCCACGTACTTGGTGCCGTTGGGCATTTTCGCCAAAACCCAGAAGGCCCGCGCCCGCATCCGGGGGTTTTGGCCCGACTGCCAGAGTTTTTCCAATTCCGGAACGGCGCTTTGGCCCAGGGCCATCAGCGCCAGCCAGGCCTTGTGCCGCACGGCGAGGTTGGGGTTTTGCAGCGCGGCCACGGCTCCGGCGGGGGTCGTGAAGTCGAAGGTCGGCACGGCGTAGGGCGTGTTGGGCGGGGCCACGCGGTACACGCGCCCGCGCACCTGGTCGCCGGCCTGGTGGCCGCCCACGCCGGGGTCGTACCAGTCGGCCACGAAGAGCGAGCCGTCGGGGGCCACGCACACGTCGGCGGGGCGGAACCACTGGTCGTTTTCGCCCTTCAGCACGTTCACGATGCCGGCTTTGTAGCCCGCGCCGTCGTTTTGCACGGGGTAGCTGCGCACCACGTTCGGCCCGGCGTCGCAGTGGATGACCTGGTTGCGGAAGGTTTCGGGCAGCAAATTTCCTTCGTACACGACGATGCCCGTGGGCGACCCCGCGCCGGTTTGCAGCAGGTTGGGCACGGAGCCGGGGTCGTTGAGGTGCCAGTGGCGCTTCGGAATGTCGGCCTCGATGTTGGTGCGGTTGGCCTGCCAGCCCGCGCCGGTGAGTTCGTCGGTGTAACCGTAGTTGCCGTAGTCCATCACGTAGTTGATGCGCACGCCCCGGTTGCCGTCGTCGTCGTTGTCGCTCTGCCACATGGTACCGTAGCTGTCGACGGCCACTTCGTAGTTGTTGCGAAAATTATGGCCGAGGCATTCGACGTTCGAGCCGTCGGGGTCGCAGCGGAACACCATGCCCTGCTTGTATTTTTTCGGACCGATTTCGTCGCCGTCCTGGTCGAGCACGACCTTGCCGGTTTTGTCCTTCAACGTTTTGCCTTCGTTGCCGAAATTGAAGTACAGCTTGCCGTCGGGTCCGAAAATGAACGTGTGCATGCCGTGGTCGTGCTGCTCGCCGTCCATGCCCTGGAAGAGAATTTCCTTGCGGTCGGCCTTGTCATCGCCGTTGTCGTCGTAAAACGCCCAGACGTAGGGGCTTTGGGCCACGAGCACGCGCTTGCCGAGCACGGTCACGCCCAGCGGAGCGTTCAGTTCCGGCCCCTGGTAAAACACCTTCGTGTGGTCGGCTTTCCCGTCGCCGTTCGTGTCTTCCAGAATCACGATGCGGTCGCCTGCGGGGCGGGTGGGGTTGCCGTTGATGGCCGGGCGGTAGTTGTAGGCTTCGGTAATCCAGATGCGGCCCCGCTCGTCCACGTCCATGTTGGTGGGGTTTTCGAGCATCGGCTCGGTGGCGAAGGTGCGCACCTCCAGGCCGGGGGCCACGGTGAGTCCCTTGAGGGCGTTTTCAGGCAGGCGCTTCTGGGCGTCGGTCAGGATGCTGTCGAGGTAGGCGTTGGCCTGACGGTGGAAGCCCGTGTTTTGGTAGGCGCTCAGGCCGAGCAGGGTGCCGCCCACGGCCACGACCAGCCCCAGGCGAGATTTACGCGAGCGAAACGCGTTGAGGTTCATGGGAAAACGAAAGGTTTAGGAAAAAGCGGTTTAAAGGTAGCCAGAAGCGGGGGGAGTTGGAAACGCTCCGGTCGGAAAGAGGCGGTTGGGTGTGATTTTTGCCCATTTTTGTCAAAAATTCAAACGGGCTGCGGCTTTTTCGGGGGCGAAGTTTTAGAACTTTGGGGGGTAGACTGGCCTAAACTGTCAGGGCAAACGGTGTTGATTTGCTCAAAGCATTTTGCCGCCGCGCCCCGTCAGCTAAAGCTGACGGGCCGGGCGAAAAACAGATTGTCATGCCTTCCAAAACAGCGAAGTTGAGGCAAGCCCGCGACCTTCAGGAACTTCTCAACCTGGAGTTCGGGCTGCCTGGAACGCCCCGGCGAAAGGTGTTCGACCGGCGTGCCCAGGCGTTCATCAAAAAAATAACAGCCCCATCGTCTGAACGGGCAACGAACTAATCCAAACCTGATTTGTTGCCCACGAAAACCCAGACTTTTTCTTGAAATCCCTCGCCCATCTCAACAAATACCTCTGGAAATACAAGTGGTACCTCGTGCTGGGTACGCTGTTCACGGTCATTTCCAACCTCTTCGGCATTATTCCGGCGCAGGTGGTGCGCCACGCGCTCGATTTGGTCAAGGAAAACCTCGACCAGTACGCGCTTTTCAACGGCACCAAAAGCCAGGAGCGGCTTTACGAGCGCTTCGCCCAGGCCATCCTTGTGTACGGGCTGCTGATTCTGGCGATGGCCTTGTTGAAAGGTTTCTTCCTGTTTCTCGTGCGCCAGACGCTCATCGTCATGTCGCGGCACATCGAGTACGATTTGAAAAACGAAATCTACGCGCATTACCAAACCCTGCCGCTCCAGTTCTACCGCCGCAACAACACGGGGGACCTGATGGCGCGCATTTCGGAAGACGTCTCGAAGGTGCGGATGTACCTCGGCCCCAGCATCATGTACGGGCTGAACCTGCTGACGCTCTTCGTGATGGTGATTGCCTACATGCTGTCGGTCAGCCCCAAGCTGACGCTCTACGTGCTGCTGCCCCTGCCGGTGCTGAGCGTGAGCATTTTTTACGTCAGCACGATTGTCAACAAGCGCTCGGAGGCCATTCAGCGCGATTTGTCGCAGCTTTCGACGGCGGCGCAGGAGGCGTTTTCGGGCATCCGGGTGCTGAAGGCGTTCGTGCAGGAAAAAGCCGCGACGCTGCGGTTCACTAAAAACTCCGAAAGTTACCGGGCCAAATCGCTGGCCCTCACCCGCGTCGATTCGCTCTTCACGCCGCTCATTTTCCTGCTCGTGGGTTTGAGCAACGTGCTCTGCGTGTACGTGGGCGGGCAGGAGGTCATCGCCGGGCGGCTTACCCCTGGCAACATCGCCGAGTTTCTGATTTACGTCAACATGCTGGCCTGGCCGGTCACGGCCCTGGGCTGGACTACCTCGCAAACCCAGCGGGCCGCCGCTTCGCAGGAGCGCATCAACGAGTTTTTGCGGGAAAAAACCAGCCTCGTTTCGACCAAAAACGTGCAACGGGAAATCGCGGGCGAAATCGACTTCCGGCACGTTCGCTTTCAGTACCCCGATTCGGGCATTGTGGCCCTGAAGGATTTCAGCCTGCACGTCGAGGCGGGCGAAACGGTGGCCATTCTCGGTTCAACGGGTTCGGGCAAAAGCACCGTGGCGGCCCTGCTCACGCGGATGTACGACCCCACCAGCGGTGAAATCCGCATCGACGGCGTGCCGGTGAAGGACTATGACCTCGCTTCGCTCCGCAGACAGCAGGGCTACGTGCCCCAGGACGTATTTCTGTTCAGCGACAGCATCGCCAGCAACGTGAAGTTTGGCAAGCCCGACATGCCGATGGAGAAAATCGTGCAGGCCACCAAAGACGCCGATTTGTACCAGAACGTGGTGGATTTTCCGGAGAAATTCGAGACTAAACTTGGTGAACGCGGCGTAACGCTCTCCGGCGGGCAGAAGCAGCGCCTGAGCATCGCCCGGGCCATTGCCCGCGACCCGAAAATCCTGATTCTCGACGACTGCCTCTCGGCGGTGGACACGAAAACCGAAAACGCGATTTTGAACAACCTGCGCGGCATCATGGAAAACCGCACGTCGGTCATCATCAGCCACCGGGTTTCCTCGGCCAAGCTTGCCGACAAAATCGTGGTGCTCGACGACGGCGAAATCGTCGAGCAGGGCAGCCACGAAGAACTCATGGCCGCCGGAGGCACCTACCGGGAGTTGTACGAAAAGCAGTTGCAGGGGGAGGAAGTGTGAAGCGGGCGTTTAATTTTGCGCGAAAACAGTACCTTCATCGCACCAAACCGCGTCGTTTATGGAACCCGTTCCCATCAAGCCCAAAAACAGCGGCACCAAGCAACTTTTTGAAAACCCGATTCTTGAAGGTCTCACCCGCACCCACATCGCCATCCCGGTGACCTTATTTTTCGCGACCGGGGCCGTACTCGGCTGGTACGCCTTCACGCACACCGACATGGCCACCTGGTTCATCGGGCTGCTGTTTTTTGCGGGCGTCATCACGTTTACGTTTGCCGAGTACTGGATGCACCGCAGCGTGTACCACATCGAACCGAGCACGCCCGCCCGGGCCAAGTTTCAGTACACCACCCACGGCGTTCACCACGAATTTCCGAAGGACAAATCCCGCCTGGCCATGCCGCCCATTCTGGCCGTGGTTATCGCCGCCACGTTTTTCGGGATTTTCTTCCTGCTCATGGGCGAAGCCGCCTATGCGTTTTTCCCCGGCTTCATCTGGGGCTACGCGGGGTATCTGACCGTCCACTACTGCGTTCATGCCTACCCGCCGCCGAAGAATTTCCTGAAAGCCCTCTGGATTAACCATAGCATTCACCACTACAAAGACGGCGAGGTGGTGTTCGGCGTGTCGTCGCCGCTGTGGGACTACGTGTTCGGGACGATGGACGAGCGGAAGAAAGTGAAAACCGGTTTGCCGTCCGGTGAAAAGTGAAAAGTTTTACGACGAAAAAGGCCCGGAAGCTGCTTCCGGGCCTTTTTCGTTTTACTGGTTTTGCAACGTCTCGACTTCCTCCAAAGGCACTCCGGTTAGTTCGAAGAAAAAAAGAAAAACAAGAAATAAGGAAGGACGAAGGAAAACGGACTTTTGCCTTCGTCCTTCCTTATTTCTTGTTTTTCCTTTTCTGAAACTCACCGGCTAATCACCTTCACCATCGTCCCCCGCGCCACGCGGTCGTTGGCGGTCATGCTGTTGAGCACGCCGAGTTCGCCCACGCGGTTGGCGGGCATCCCCAGGCTCGTCATGATTTCCTGGAATGTACCGTCGCGGGGGGCGGCTTTCACCTGAATCCGTTCAGGTTTGCGGTTGATGATGTTGGGGTCGGTCACCGGGCGGAAGTTTTGCGCCACGGACTGGAACGTGGGGAAGTTGCCGTTGAAATTTGCCGCCGTCGAAAGCCCGTGCAGGGCGTAAATGGCTCCGTTGTACTGAATCAGCCAGGTGCCGAGTTGGAGCGTGTTCTGGGCGGTTTGCCGTTGCTGGGGCTGACCTTGCTGCTGCTGGGGCACCTGCTGCGAAATCACCACCAGCGCGGGCAGGCCGTTGATGGTGGTCTGGGCGTTTTCGAGTACGCGGAGGCTAAGTTGCTGCACCATCTTCTGGGCGGCATCCTGAAGCGAACTCCCTTCGGCCAGCATCAGAATCATGGCTGAATTGCCTTTCTCCGGAGCCATCTGGAATTGCTGGGGCGAATTCTGATGCTGCCAGCCCCGTGGCACCGGAAACTGAAACTTCAGCACCGGGTGGTAAAACATGTTATTTTCAACGAAACCTTGCTTGGGGTCTTCGCCGTACACGATGCCGTCAATCATCCGCAGGTAACTATCGCGGTTCACCTCGTAATTCCCCGGATTTTTGGCCTGAAACTCCTGGGCGAGTTGCTGCACGCGGGTCTGGCGGTTGCCGGGGTCGGGGTGGGTGGACATGAACTCGGGAATCACCTGCCCGGTGTTGTCGCTGAGGCGTTTCAGAGTTCCAAAAAAGGCCGACATCCGCTTGGCGTCGTAGCCAATTTTGCTCGAATACTCCACCCCGATTTTGTCCGACTCCGACTCGTGGTCGCGGCTGTAGCGGAGCATCAGCAGCCCCAGACCCTGCTGGAGGGCCTCGATGTTCTGACCCACCACGTCGGGGGCCAGGATGGCCCCGCCAATCAGGCCCACTTGGGTGAGCAACTGACTGGATTGCTGCCGGGCCGAGTGCCGGGCCGTGATGTGGCCGATTTCATGGCCGAGCACGCCCGCAAATTCGGCCTCGTTGTTGAAATGCGCCATGATGCCCCGCGTGAAGTACACGTAGCCGCCGGGCACGGCAAAGGCGTTGACGACGGGCGAATCGACGATGTAAAACTGGTAGGGCAAATCGGGCCGGTGCGAGATTTTGGCCATCGCCTTGCCTTTTTCGCTGATGAAATTCTGAAGGTTGCGGTCTTCGTACAGGCCCATCGTGGCCACGATGGAGGGGTGCGACTGCTGGCCGAGGGCGATTTCCTGTTCCTGCGACATTAGAATCAGCTCGCGCTTACCCGTGACGGGGTTGCGCGAACAGGCCAGCAGACTCAGCAAAGCCGCGCCCGACAGGATACGAGCAAAAAAGAAGGAGGTTTTCATTGGAGAGGAGTAGGAGTTTTTTGGGACAAGTGAATTTCAAATTGCGTACCACCGGGCGAAAACGACGGGAAGCCGCCAACGCACCGTATTTTTGCCCAACCATTTTTTGAGCAAAACTTCCCATGATTCAACGTTTGCAATCGCTTTTCCTCCTCCTCGTCGCCGTGGCGATGGTCGTGTGCCTGCTGAGTACGGCGTGGAGCAAGACCAACCCCGCCACGGGCGAATCGGCCCAACTGACCGCCTTTGCCCTTGATTACTCCAAAACGGGCGGTGCCACCACCTCAACTCCCACGTTTTACGTGGCCCTGCTGGCGGTAGTGGCCGCTGGCGTGGCCGTTTACTCCCTGCTTCAGTACCGCAACCGGATGCGGCAAATGGTGCTCGGCCTCGTCAACTCGCTGGTCATGATTGCCCTGCTGGGCTGCTTGTCGTACCTGTCGGCGTACAAAGGTTCGGAATTTTTTCAGCCCGAAGTGCGAGGGCAGTACCAACTTGGATTTTATGCCGTGGTCGTAGGACTAATCAGCAACGTGCTGGCCAACCGGTTCATCCGCCGCGATGAGCAACTCGTCCGTTCGGCGGATCGGATGCGGTAAGCAGTTGGCAGTTGGCAGAAGAAAAGCCTGCAAGGTAGTCGCGAGACGTTCCGTGCGGGCTTTTTTTCGTTTAAACCTGTATTTTTAGTGCCAACTGTCAACCGCCGACTGCCAACTCGAATTTTTTTTGGAGCCAACCATCGTTTTTTTACTAATTTCATTTTCGGAATTCCGGCCAGTACGCCCCACCCTGGCCACCGCCCGGCGGTTTTCACGCCCCACCCATGTCCCTGACCCCGACCCGCAACCCCCTCCAAACCGCTCATCCGACGATGACCGTTGACCAGCCCGTCAAAGAACTGCTTCACGAAAAACTGAAGGAAATCTTCGGGTTCAGCCAGTTTCGTGGCGACCAGGAAGCCATCATTCGCAGCGTGCTCGAAGGGCGCAATACCTTCGTGATTATGCCCACCGGCGCGGGCAAATCGCTGTGCTACCAACTGCCCGCCATCGTCAGCCCCGGCACTGCGGTGGTCATTTCGCCGCTCATCGCCCTGATGAAAAATCAGGTGGACCAGATGAATGCCTTCGGCGTCAACGCCCAGTTTCTGAACTCGACGCTGAACAAGGCCGAGATGAACAAGGTGAAACGGGACGTACTCAGCGGCGAAGTAAAACTGCTGTACGTCGCGCCAGAGTCGCTGACGAAGGAGGAAAACCTCTTGTTTCTGCAAAAAGCGAACATCTCGTTCGTGGCCATTGACGAGGCTCACTGCATCTCGGAATGGGGGCACGATTTCCGGCCCGAATACCGCAAAATCCGCAGCATCGTCGAAAATCTGGGCAACCTGCCCATCATCGCCCTCACGGCTACGGCCACGCCGAAAGTGCAGCAGGACATCCAGAAAAACCTCCAGATGGAGGACGCCTGCGTATTCTCGACGTCGTTCAACCGCAAAAACCTCTACTACGAAATCCGCCCGAAGGTCGATACCCGCAAGCAACTCATCCGGTTTATCCGCAACAACAAGGGAAAGTCGGGCATCATCTACTGCCTGAGCCGGAAAAAAGTGGAGGAAATCGCCGAACTGCTCAACGTCAACGACATCAAGGCCCTACCCTACCACGCCGGCCTCGATTCGGCCGTGCGCATGGCCAACCAGGACGCGTTTCTGAACGAAGAAGTGGAGGTCATCGTGGCCACCATCGCCTTCGGCATGGGCATCGACAAGCCCGACGTGCGCTTCGTGATTCACTTCGACGCGCCCAAGTCGCTCGAAGGCTACTACCAGGAAACGGGCCGCGCCGGGCGCGACGGGCTGGAGGGCAACTGCATTCTGTTTTACAGCTACGACGACATCCTCAAGCTCGATAAGTTCAACAAAGACAAGTCGGTCACCGAGCGCGACAACGCCAAGATGCTCTTGCAGGAAATGGTGTCGTACGCCAATACGGGCCTCTGCCGCCGCCGCCAGCTTTTGGGCTACTTCGGCGAATACATGGGCAAGGATTGCGGTTTTTGCGACAATTGCCTCAAACCCACCGAAAAATTCAAGGTGGAGGAGGAAGTAGAACTCGTGCTGAAGGCCGTGATTCTGACCGATCAGCGGTTCGATGGGCAGCACATCTCCGACCTGCTCACCGGCACCGACAACCCGTACATCCTCAGCCACAACCACCACAAACTCGAAGTGTACGGCAAAGGCCGCCCCGTGGCCCTCAGCACCGCAGGCGACGACGAGGACGACGACGAACCCGAAGAAACCGACGAGGACGCCCCGCGCCCTCCCGCTCCCGAAGCCAAAAGCAAGCAGAACGGCACGAGCGGTTACCCCGTGCGGTCCGGCGAGTGGTGGTGCTCGGTCATCCGGCAACTGACGGTGCTGGGGTACCTCGAAAAAGACGTCGAAAATTACGGCGTACTGCGGGTGTCACAGAAAGGCCACGGCTACCTCGAAGCCCCCTACCCCATCACGCTCTCGAAAGACCACGACTACTCCCACGCCACCGACAACGACGACGATTCGGAGAAGGAATCCACGCCCGGCGGCTCCTCGAAGGCCCACGACCAGGCGCTGTTTGAACTGCTGAAAAACCTCCGCAAGAAAATCGCGAAGGAAAAGGGCCTGCCGCCTTACGTGATTTTCCAGGACCCCTCGCTCGAAGAAATGGCCACGACCTACCCCACCACGCGGGAGGAAATGGCCCAAATCAACGGCGTGGGCATGGGCAAGGTGGTCAAGTTCGGCAAGCCGTTCGTTGAACTCATCACGAAGTACGTCGAAGAAAACGACATCGAAACGGCCACGGAGGTGGTCGTCAAATCGACCGTCAACAAATCGAAGGTCAAGATTTACATCATCCAGCAAATCGACCGGAAGATTGACCTTGACGAAATCGCCGCGACCAAGTCGCTCACGATGCACGAACTGGTCGAAGAAATCGAGCACATCTGCTATTCGGGCACCAAGCTCAACCTCGATTACTACGTCAACCAGATTCTCGACAGCGACCGGCAGGAGGAAATCTTCGATTACTTCATGGGGGCCGAAACCGACAACATCGCCGTGGCCCTCAAAGCCATCGGCGACGAATACACCGAGGAAGAACTGCGGTTGATGCGGATTAAGTTTTTGAGCGAAGTGGCGAACTGAACAAGGGCAACATGGCGACGATTCAACTGGACATATCCGCCGAAGACCTGCAACTGCTGGGCGAGGAACGCATCCGGGAGTTGATTCACCGCGAGGTCAAGCACCAGCGGTTTCGCCGTTTGGCGGAGGCCGTCCGGGGTTTGCTCGACAGCCGTCCGGACGTTGATTGAGAAGGTGAATTTGAGCAGGCGCGGCAGGAGGCGTTTGACGAGTATGAAAGAAGCCGTGCCAATCGCCATGCAGTTTGACGAACACGGCAATCTAATGCCCTATGAGCCATTCCGCGTCAATCAAGTGGAAATTCAAAACGGGTTTGTTCATCATTTTCCGCTTTTAGTCACCAGAGCGGGCCTGTTTGATTCTTTTGTCGATTACGACGAGGAGTTAGGCGCTGTTTTGAAAGGCGAATTCAGGCAGTGGGTCAACGGAAGTTTCGTTACGACCAAGCAAAATCCGGGCGATATTGATGTTGCCAATTTTATCGCTAACGACCGATTCGATGCAAAAGCAGATACCCTGATGCCTTTTTCACCGTCGGCGGTTCGTTGGAAACCTGGAGTGTGGATGCGCACCTGATTCCAGTGTATTCAGAAAGTGACGAACGGTACGAAAATACGCTGGCACGGATTCAGTACTTCCGCAAGTGGTTTGGCCGGGACAAAATGAATCGGCCCAAAGGGTTTCTGGAAACGATCATTGAGCATGGAACCGAACGCAGACATCCGTGACGTCGAAACCATCATCGAGGAACTCCACGACCTCCATGACCTCATCGGCCATACCCGGCGCACGCTCGATAAATTTCCCCACGATTCACTGCTCGGGCTGGCCCTGAAGCAGGACGAATTCCGCAGAAAGCAGCTTCTCAGGGAACTGCACCTCCGTTTAAGCCTGTACTTGCAGGCGCAGTAATTTTTCCCACCCCATGAACCTCCTCCTCCTCGGCTCCGGCGGGCGCGAACACGCCTTTGCCCATCAACTCACCCAAAGCCCCCGCTGCACCCACCTGTTCGTCGCCCCCGGCAACGCCGGAACCGCCCAAATCGCCACCAACCTGCCCATCGCCGCCACCGAGTTCGAGCGGTTGGCCGAGGCCGTCCGCGAGCACCAGATTGACCTGCTCATCGTCGGGCCAGAAGAGCCGTTGGTGCGGGGCGTGCGCGATTTTTTCGAGAAAAACGAAGAATTTAAGCACCTCCGCATCGTCGGGCCGGACGCCGCCGGGGCGCAGCTCGAGGGCAGCAAGGACTTCTCGAAAGCCTTCATGCACCGCCACGGCATCCCCACGGCGGCTTCCCAAACCTTCACCGCCGAAACCCTTGACGCGGGCCTGGCCTACCTCGAAACCCACCCGCTGCCCATCGTGCTCAAGGCCGACGGCCTGGCGGCGGGCAAGGGCGTCATCATCGCCGAAAGCCTCGAGGAAGCGAAACAAACCCTCCGCGAAATGCTCGTGGACGCCAAATTCGGCGAAGCCAGCCGGAAGGTCGTCATTGAGCAATTCCTGCGCGGCGTTGAACTGTCCGTGTTCGTGCTGAGCGACGGCGTCAACTACAAAATCCTACCCGAAGCCAAAGATTACAAGCGCATCGGCGAAGGCGACACCGGCCCCAACACGGGCGGCATGGGGGCCGTTTCGCCCGTGCCCTTCGCCGACGCGGAATTCATGGCGAAAGTCGAAGAGCGCGTCATCAAGCCCACGCTGGCCGGGCTTGCCGCCGAGGGCATTCGCTACGTCGGGTTCATTTTCATCGGCCTGATGAATCAGGACGGCGACCCCTGGGTCATCGAGTACAACGCCCGCATGGGCGACCCCGAAACCGAAGCCGTGCTGCCCCGCATTGAGTCGGATTTGGTCGAACTGCTCCTCGCCGCCGCCGAAGGCCGACTTGATGAGCAGGACTTGAAAATCAGCGGCAAAACCGCCGTCACCACCGTCCTCGTGTCGGGCGGTTATCCCGGCGAGTACGCGAAAGGCCGCAAAATTTCGTTCGTTGAAACGGCAGCGAACGTCACCGTTTTCCACGCCGGAACGGCGGAAAAAAGCGGCAGCGTCGTCACCAGCGGCGGGCGGGTTCTGGCCGTCACGGCCCTCGGCGATTCGTTAGAAGCCGCCCGCGCCGCTTCGCAATCGGCCGCGGATTTGATTACTTTTGAAGGAAAATTTTTCCGAAAAGACATCGGGAAGGACCTTATTCAATTAGGAATTACGAATTACGAATTAGGAATTCAAAACTGACAATGAGTCGATTACGGATTTTTAATTCGTAATTTCTAATTCCTAATTCCCAATTGAAACCATGGGTTGCAAATCGTGCGGCACCGGGGGCTGCGGGAGCGTGAAAGCTTCCGGGCAGCCCGCCGGGTGCCGAAGCAACGGCGGCTGTAGCAGCGGCGGTTGCAATAAAATGAACGTCTTCGACTGGTTGAGCAACATGGACGCTCCGGGCGTCGCTACGCCGGGTGTCAGCCGGTTCGACCTCGTCGAAGTCAAATTCAAGGGCGGTCGGAAGGAATACTTCCGCAACGCCAATGGCATCGTGCTCCACACCGGCGACCCCGTGGTGGTGGAAGTGCCCAACGGCCACCACCTGGGCTACGTATCGCTCCAGGGCGAACTGGTGCGGCTTCAGATGCTGAAGAAGCGCATCCAGGCGGGCGACGCGAAGGCGATTTACCGCATCGCCACCGCCAAAGACCTCGAAAAGCACCAGCAGGCCATCGCCCGCGAACTGCCCACGATGTACCGCGCCCGCGAAATCGTTCACGAATTGAAGCTGGCGATGAAACTCTCCGACGTGGAATTTCAGGCCGACAACGTGAAGGCCGTGTTCTACTACTCGTCGGAAGAGCGCGTGGATTTCCGCGAACTCATCAAGCTCCTGGCGGGCGAATTCAAGATTCGGGTCGAAATGAAGCAAATCAGCCTCCGGCAGGAAGCCGGGCGGCTGGGCGGCCTCGGCGTGTGCGGACGCGAACTCTGCTGCTCCACCTGGCTGACCGACTTCCGCAACGTGACCACCTCGGCGGCCCGCTACCAGAACCTCTCGCTCAACCCCGTCAAACTCTCCGGGCAGTGCGGGCGGCTCAAGTGCTGCCTCAACTACGAACTGGAAACCTACATGGACGCGCTCAAGGACATCCCCAGCCTCGACGCGCCCCTCCAGACGGGCAAAGGCGTGGCGTTTTTGCAAAAAACCGACATTTTCCGCCGCATCATGTGGTTCGGGTTCAAAGGCGACGACGCCTGGCACCCCCTGCCCGTCGAGCAGGTGAAGGAAATCATCGCGCTGAACAAAAAAGGCATCGTGCCGCCCTCGCTGGAGCAACTGACCGAGGTGGTATCCGAAGCCCCCGCCGGGCCGATCAACAGCGACCTGGCGCGGATGGACAAAAAATACAACGACCGCAGCCAGCGCGAAAAGCAGCGGATGAAGGCGAAGAAAAAAGGCGGCAACGCTCCGGCGGGTGCTGCTCCGGCGGGAGGCCATCCGACCAACGCGGCTCCGGCTCCCAAACCCGCCGCCCAACCTGGTCCCGAACGCAGCAACGGCCAACCGGGGGGCGGGCGGCACAACCGGGGAAGAAGACGTTGACAAGCATGCGCAAATTCTTTTTTCCGGTCCTGGTCCTGCTCCTCGCCGCCTGCGACCCTAACGTCGTGTTCAACGACAATGTGGACATCCAGGACGGCAAGTGGTTCGTCAAGCAGGTGCCCAGTTTCGGCTTCGACGTTCCTGATGCTTCGGCCCGGTATAACGTGTACTACAACCTGCGCAACGGCCGGGCCTACCCGTACTACAACCTGTACCTGACCCGCTACCTCTACGACGCCAAAGGCAAGCTGGTCGAGAAAAAACTGGATCAGCTATTCCTGGCCGATGCTACCACCGGCAAACCTTCAGGCACTGGCCTCGGCGATTTGTTCGACCACAAAGTTTTGGCCCTGAAAAATTACCGTTTCCCCGCTCCCGGCCGCTACACGCTCAAAATCGAGCAGTACATGCGCCAAAACCCCCTGCCCGACGTGTTCAGCGTGGGCGTGACGGTGGAGCGGGTGGAGGAAAAGGAGAAGTAAAAACAAGAAATGAAAGAGGCAAAGACCGGTGTGCTCCTTCTGCATTTCTTATTTTTCATTTCCTGTTTTTACTTTTCTGAATTAGCACCTTCCCAAGCCCACCCCGCGTTACCTTTCCGTTAAAAGTCAATCCGATAGCACTTTTCCGGGCAAAAAGCCGTACCTTTGCGGGCTGAATTTTAGTCGATAGTCGTCAGTCCATGGCCGTCAGCGGAAATGCAACTGCACTCGACGGATGACTGACGACTGTTGACTGACGACCATCGACTCCTGCATGCAATCCATTCGCAATATCGCCATCATCGCCCACGTCGACCACGGCAAGACCACGCTGGTTGACAAGATCATCCACGCCTCGAAGATTTTTCGGGAAAACCAGGAATTCGGCGACCTGATTCTCGACAACAACGACCTCGAACGCGAGCGGGGCATCACGATTGTTTCCAAAAACGTGTCCGTCCGCTACAACGGCGTCAAGATCAACATCATCGACACGCCGGGCCACAGCGACTTCGGCGGCGAGGTGGAGCGGGTGCTCAAACTCGCCGACGGCGTGCTGCTGCTCGTGGATGCCTTCGAAGGCCCCATGCCGCAGACCCGCTTCGTGCTCTCGAAAGCCCTCGACCTCGGCCTGAAGCCCATCGTGGTCGTCAACAAGGTGGACAAGGAAAACTGCCGCCCCGAGGAAGTCCACGAGCAGGTGTTCGACCTGATGTTCAACCTCGGTGCCACCGAAGACCAGCTCGATTTCCCCACGCTCTACGGTTCCTCGAAGCAGGGCTGGATGAGCCTCGACTGGCAGAAACCCACCACCGACATCACCGCCCTGCTCGACGCCGTGGTGGAATTCATCCCCGAAGCTACCCAGCGCGAAGGCCTGCCGCAGATGCAGATCACCTCGCTCGATTACTCCTCGTTCGTGGGCCGTATCGCCATCGGGCGGGTGCACCGGGGCACGCTCCGCGAAGGGGCGCAGATGGCGCTGTGCAAAGCCGACGGCTCGGTGAAAAAAGTGCGCATCAAGGAATTGCAGGTGTTCGAGGGCCTGGGTAAGCAGAAAGTTGCGGAGGTTTCGTCCGGCGAAATCTGCGCCGTGACGGGCATTGACGATTTTGAAATCGGCGACACCCTCACCGACCCCGACACGCCCGAGGCCCTGCCCCGCATCGCCATCGACGAGCCGACGATGAACATGCTGTTCACGATCAACAACTCGCCGTTTTTCGGCAAGGAAGGCAAGTTCGTCACTTCCCGCCACCTCCGCGACCGGCTTTTCAAGGAAACCGAGAAAAACCTCGCCCTGCGGGTGGAGACGACCGATTCGGAGGACAAATTTCTCGTGTACGGCCGGGGCATCCTGCACCTGTCGGTGCTGATCGAGACCATGCGCCGCGAAGGCTACGAACTCCAGGTGGGCCAGCCCCAGGTGCTGTTCAAATTTGACGACGAAGGCAATCGCCTCGAACCCATCGAAACCCTCGTGGTGGACGTGCCCGAGGAAACCGCCGGAAAGGTCATCGAACTGGCCACCCAGCGCAAAGGCGAACTGCTGGTGATGGAGCCAAAGGGCGATTTACAGCACCTCGAATTCGAGATCCCCTCGCGGGGCCTCATCGGGCTGCGGTCCAACGTGCTCACGGCCACCTTCGGCGAGGCCATCATGAGCCACCGGTTCAAAGCCTTCGACACCTACCGCGGCCCCATCGCCGGGCGCATCAACGGCTCGCTGATTTCGATGAACAACGGCACGGCCACGCCCTACGCCATCGACAAACTCCAGGACCGGGGCGTGTTTTTCATCGATCCCAACGAGGAAGTGTACACAGGCATGGTCGTGGGCGAACACAACCGCCAGAACGACATCGTGGTGAACCTGCAAAATGCCAAGAAGCTCACCAACATGCGCGCCAGCGGCTCGGACGACAACGTGCGGATTGCCCCGAAAATCCAGTTTTCGCTTGAAGAAGCGATGGAATACATCCAGAAAGACGAGTACCTGGAAATCACGCCGAAAACCATCCGGATGCGCAAAATTTACCTCGACGAAAACGAGCGCAAGCGGATGGAAAACAAGTTTGCCACGGTCGAAGCCTGAGCGCAGGCAGTTGGTCAAGTCGGGAATTGGGTAGTTGGTTGATTGGGGCGTTCGGACCGTTCTGGTGTCGAGTACAAATTACCCAATCAACCAATTACCCTTTTTACTTTTTTACCGATGTTTGCAAATCCGTTGCCTCCCGGCAGCGGGCCACGTGCATCCCTTAACCCCTGTTGACCCGTTGAAATCGTTTCGTTCCCGCTGCTGGAGGGCCTTGCTGCTGGGCCTGTTGCTGGTTGCAAGCCGTCCGGCCGTTTACGCCCAGGCCAAGGTGGACCAACTCACCGACGCGCAGATTCAGGAGTTCATCCAGAAAGCCCAGGCCAGCGGTCTGACCGAGTCGCAGATTGAGCAGGCCGCGCTGGCGCAGGGATTCACGTCGGAAGACGTGACCAAAATGCGCGAGCGCATCGCCAAAGTACAGAGTGGTGGCGTTCCGGTCGGGGGTAAGAAAACCGTCAGCGATTCGGGTGTGGTGCGGCGGATGCCCCCTGACGTGAGCCGCCGCCCGACCACGGAACTGGACAAAAAGCCCCTGCCCCGCGAAAAACCCGAAGAACGGGAGTACCGCCTCGTGCTGGAGGCCCTCGAAAAAGAACCCGACAACCTGCGGCTCCTGGCCCGGCGCGACTCGCTCGAAGCCGAACGCACGCCGGACGTGTTTGGTACTTCGCTTTTTTCCAACACCAAACTCACTTTCGAGCCGAACCTGCGCATCCCGACGCCGATGGGCTACGTGCTCGGCCCCGACGACGAACTGGTGGTGGACATTTTCGGCAACGCCTCCTACACCTACAAACTCAAAGTAACCCCCGAAGGCACGGTACGGATTGAAAATCTCGCCCCTGTGCTGGTCAGCGGCCTGACCATTGAACAGGCCCAGGCCCGCATCATCAGCCGGCTGCGGCAGGCCTACGCGGGCCTCAACCAGCCCGGCGGCGGCGTGTACGCGCAGGTAAGCCTGGGCAACATCCGCACCATCCGCGTGACGCTCACCGGCGAGGTCAGGCTACCCGGCACCTACAGTGTGCCTTCGCTGGCCACGGCCTTCAACGCCCTCTACGTGGCGGGAGGGCCTTCCGAAAACGGCTCCTTCCGCAGTATTCAGGTGCTCCGCGCCAACCGGGTGGTGCGCACCATCGACCTCTACGATTTTCTGCTCCGCGCCGATCAGAAAGACAACATCCTCCTGCAGGATGGCGACGTCATCCGGGTGCCCGACTACCTGGCCCGCGTCGAACTAAGCGGCGAAGTCCGGCGCCCCATGCTCTACGAAATAAAACGGGGCGAAAGCCTGCGCGACGTGCTCCAGTTTGCCGGGGGCTTCACCGACCGAGCCTACACGGCCAGCCTCACCCTGCGACGCAACACCCCCCGCGAACGCCGCGTGGCCAACATCACCCAGGACGAACTGGCTACGTTCATCCCCCAGAGTGGCGATAAAATAACGGTCGGGAAAATTCTGAATCGTTACGAAAACCGCGTGGAAGTGCAGGGAGCCGTGTTTCGTCCCGGCCAGTACGCCCTCGAACCGGGCACGAGCACCGTGCGCGAACTGCTCCAGAAAGCCGACGGCCTGCGCGAAGACGCCTTCCTGAACCGGGGCCTCATCCGACGCGAAGGGCCTAATTTACAAACCGAAACCCTGTCGTTCGACGTGGGCAAACTCCTGCGCGGCGAAGCACCCGACATCCCACTCCGGCGGCAGGACCTGGTCCTCGTACCCGCCCTCCGCGACCTGCGCGAAAAATACACCGTGACCATCAACGGGGCCATCAACAAAGCGGGCGAGTACGATTACGCCGACAGCATGCGCGTGGCCGATCTGGTGGTGCTGGCGGGGGGCTTCAGCGAAGCGGCCATCCCGACCCGCATCGAAGTGGCCCGGCGCATCAAGGGCGACACCACCCACGCGCCTAACGAGCAAAGCGTGATGATTTATCGCTTCGACATCGACGAAAATCTGCGCCTGCGCGCCCAGGACGCCCGTTTCGTGCTCAAGCCCTTCGATGTGGTATACATCCGCACCGACCCCCGCTACGAAGTGCAGCGGCAGGTCATCATCGCGGGCGAAGTGCGCTACCCCGGCCCCTACGCCATCCGCGAACGTTCGGAGCGCATCACCGACCTCATTGAGCGGGCCGGGGGCCTGCGCCCCGAGGCTTTCCTGAGAGCGGCGCGTTTCTGGCGCAAAACCGAACTGGTGGCCGTCGATTTACGGGAAATCCTCGACCATCCCGACCGCGAAGCCAACCTGCTCCTGCGCGACGGCGACAGTTTGATTATTCCGAAAAAAACCGAACTCGTGCGCGTTCAGGGAGCCGTGCTCAACCCGGCAACGGTCAATTTTGAAAGCGGGTACTCCCTGCGCGATTATCTTTCCGAAGCGGGTGGTTTTACCGACAAAGCCATTCGGCGTAAATTGTACGTCGTGTACGCCAACGGCTCGGTGAGCCGTACGCGCAAGGTGATGTTTTTCAACAAATTTCCACGGGTCGAAGCCGGTTCGACCATCATTGCCCCTTCACGTCCCGAACGCGAAGGTCCCCGCCTCTCCGCCGCCGAGCGCGTGGGTTTGTATTCATTGTTCGGCTCCCTGGCCGTGGCTATGGCCACGATTCTGTCGCGTTTGCTGTAAAAAAACGGTTTCGTTCCATCCTGGCTACTCCCTTGACGACCACCGAACTCCCTCCCCCTCCCACCCTCTCTCCGGTCCGCGCCGACGAGGTGCGCATCAGCCCGGACACCATTGCCCGGTTTTTCCGCCGGAATGGACGGCTTATCGCCAAAATCACGGCGGCATCCACCGTTGTTGGCATCGTCCACGCCCTACTGGCACCGGTGGAGTACACCTCGCAGGTGCGCCTGATGCCCGAATTGCAGTCGAGCCTGGCAGCGGGTTTCAGCCAGTTCAAATCCCTGGCCGGGCTGGCGGGCATCAACCTCGACCGCATGGCCGGTGGCGACGCCGAGGCCGTCCGCCCCGACTTATACCCCAACATCCTGCAAAGCACACCGTTCTTGCTTTTTGTGATGGAGCAAAAAATCACCGACCCCGAGTCGGGCCGTACGTTGACGGTCGAGCAGTATTTGACGGAGAAAAAACGGGCCACCCTCACGGGCCGACTTCAGGAAAGCCTTTCCGGCTGGACGGATTCCGCCCCCTCCGATCCGCAGCGGGTGGCCACGGTCAAGGCCCTCCAGGGCGTGGTAGCGATGGACCGCAAGCGCGAAAAACTGGCTGAAAGCCTACAAAAACGCATTCAGGCCGACCTGGACAAAAAAACGGGCATTATTTCCATCTACGTAGTCATGCCTAACCCCGTCGTGGCCGCCGCCGTGGCCCGCCTGACGACGGGCTACCTGACCCGGTACGTGATTGGCTACCGCACCGGCAAGGCCAGTCAACAGGCGGATTTTTTGCAGGAACGCGTCAGTGCCGCCCGCCGCCGCTACGAATCCGCCGAGTATGCGCTGCGCAACTACCGCGACCGCAACCGCAACCTGTTTCTGAACGTGGCGCAAATGGAAGGCCAGCGCCTCCAGGCCGATTTTACGCTCGCCCAGCAGGTGTACAACGAGCTGGCCCGCCAACTGGAGCAGGCCAAAATCAAGGTGCAGGAAGAAACTCCGGTATTCAAAGAGTTAGAGCCGCCGCAGGTGCCCAACCTGCGCAGCGAGCCCAAACGCACCCAGTTGGTGCTCGTGTACGGGTTGTTGGGGGCGGTACTAGGTACCGTCGCCGCCGTGCTTCGCCGCCGTCCGTGGCAACCGCAGGTCCGGGTGCGTACCCGATAAAACGGATGTATTCCCTGTAACCTTCACCGCTTTCGTGCATGACCCAATGACTTCGTCCCTCCGCATCGGCATCATCGGTTTAGGCTACGTTGGCCTGCCGTTGGCGGTCGCGTTTGCGCGGTACCACGCCGTCGTGGGGTACGATAGGGACCCGGTGCGGGTCGCCGAACTCCGGCAAGGGCACGACCGGACGCGGAGCCTGCCTACCGCCGAACTCCGTGCCGCCACCCTCACCGTCACCGCCGACCCGGAAGCCCTCCGCGACTGCACGGTGTACATGCTGACGGTGCCCACGCCCATCACGACCGACCACCGCCCCGATTTGCGGCCCCTGCTCAGTGCCAGCGCCACCGTGGCCGGCGTGCTGAAATCCGGCGACGTGGTCATCTACGAGTCCACGGTGTATCCGGGCTGCACCGAAGAGGACTGTGTTCCGGTACTTGAACGCGAGAGCGGCCTGCGGTACAACCAGGATTTTACCGTGGGCTATTCGCCCGAACGCCTCAGCCCCGGCCAGGGCAGCCGCCCGTTGACGGACATCGTAAAAATTACCTCGGGATCAACGCCCGCAACCGCCGCGTTCGTCGACGAATTGTACCAGCGCATCGTCACGGCGGGTACGCACCCGGCCCCTTCCATTCGGGTCGCGGAAGCCGCCAAACTCATCGAAAATGCCCAACGCGACGTCAACATCTCGTTCATGAACGAACTGGTGCTGCTGTTCGACCGTCTGGGCCTCGACACATCCGCAGTCCTGAAAGCGGCCGGTACCAAGTGGAACTTCCTGCCGTTCCGACCCGGCCTCGTGGGCGGGCACTGCATCAGCGTCGATCCGTACTACCTGCTTCACAAAGCTGAGCAGGTCGGCTATACGCCGCAGGTAATTGCTTCGGGTCGGCGCGTCAACGAACACATGCCCGTGTTTGTGGCTGGCAAATTTGCCCAACTCCTCGTGGCACGGGGCGTCACCCTCCGGGATAGCCCGGTGTTGGTACTCGGAATTACGTATAAGGAAAATTGCCCGGACGTGCGCGATTCGAGGGTGGTTGAGGTCGTGCGAGAACTGCGCCGTTTCGGTCTTGACGTCGACGTAACCGATCCGTGGGCCAACCCCGCCGAGGTTCAGGACCGGTACGGATTGACGCTGAAAGCGACCCCCGACCGGGTTTATTCGGCCCTGTTGGTTGCCGTACCTCACCGTGAATTCGAGCCGTCGTACACCCGGCGATTTGTCGAAAATCCCACGCATGTTGTCGAATTAGATACCCTCTGGAAACCCCTGCCTACGGCTTAGGCACTCGCCCGAAGCCGTCTGGATGATTCGTACCGTGAAGCGAAAATTAGCCGGTAATTTCATTTTCATTGGCTTGGCCCAAGCGCTCAACCAATTCACCCCCATTGCCATTCTTCCCTACCTGAGCCGAACCGTGGGAATGGAAGCCGTGGGAGCCATTGTGTTTTCGCAGGTTCTGATGAACTACCTGGGTACGGTCGTCGATTACGGGTTCAGCATTTCGGCAACCCGTCGCGTTGCGTTGCACCGCGGGAACGCCGAGGAATTGTCCAACTTATTTTCTTCCGTGCTCTGGGTGAAAGGATCGATTGCATTGGCGGTGCTGCTCCTTCTGGCTATAGCTTCCCCGTTAATTCCCTGGCCTGTTTTAATTGTGCTTCTTTCATTTCCGCTCGTGGCCGGAAAAGTGTTGATGCCTCAATGGCTGTTTTGGGGGTTGGAGAAAAACAGCACGTTCGTGGCGGCTTCGCTGCTGGCCAAATTGTTTTTTATTGTCTTTCTGTTTGGATTCGTGAAAACTGCGGACGACGCGCCCTGGGTGAATTTCGCGTTGGGCAGCTCCGATGTACTCGTTGGCCTGCTACTGACGGTGCACTGGATTCCCAAACACCTGAATGTGAAGATCCGGATCATCGAAAAAAGGTCGTTGGTGCAGTTCACGAGGGAGGGCTGGACCGTTTTCGTATCCAACGTGGCGGCGAGCCTCTACCTCAACGCAGGAGTGCTCCTGCTGGGCCAGTACGTGAGCGGATTGAATTTTGGCAAGTACGCCGTTGCCGAGCGCATCACGACGACGCCCCGTTTGGTAAGCGGTTTGCTTCTTCAGGCTGTGTATCCCCACGCGAGTCGCCTGGCCATCGAATCAGGAAAAATCGCTGGTGAGTTTATTAGCTGGTTCCGAAAATTGATAATCCTACTTTACATGCTGTGCGCAGGAGCGCTGTTTCTTTTGGCCGATTTTTTGACGTTTTTATTTACCGG
>ERZ1066120.23-NODE-23-length-175517-cov-41.166412_pt1 | contig 175517 bp, 128 predicted proteins | sample MGYA00382767_ERZ1066120 | MGnify/ENA primary metagenome ERZ1066120 (study PRJEB33369, sample SAMEA5778350) | biofilm metagenome | biome: Industrial cooling water; feature: Water cooling tower basin; material: Biofilm | place: United Arab Emirates | collected... | reverse complement strand
ATTTTGATTGTAGAATTTGCCAACCAGCTACGAGAACAGGGACTTTCAATTACGGTAGCAGTGGTACAAGCTGCACAAGCACGATTACGTCCTATTCTCATGACAACAGTTTCAACCTTAATCGGTAGCTATCCACTGCTTGTCGCAACAGGAGCGGGGTCTGCTAGCCGAGTGTCATTAGGTACAGCGGTTTTTGGTGGAATGTTTGTTTCTACATTCTTGAGCTTGTTTGTAGTGCCAGTAATTTACATCATTATTATCAAGATTCGCAATATAAATTTTTATAGACCAAGCTAAAATTTCACCTAGATTTCATTGTTACCTGCCAAACTAATAAGTAGAGGTAAAAGCCTTTTGAATAAAATTCCTTAATAAACACAGCTATTCGGATTAATCTTTAAACTTTAGCGACTTGATTATGTATGCGGGTGTTGTTAGTCGAGGATGAGCCAGATTTAGGAACTGCTATCAAGCGCACTCTCAACCAGCATAAGTACTTGGTTGATTGGGTCATGGATGGTACAGATGCATGGGGATATTTAGAAGATAGTTCAGCAGAATATACTGTAGCTATTCTCGATTGGATGCTTCCAGGTCTCACTGGTTTAGAATTGTGTAAAAGATTACGTTTAAAAGGAAATTCTCTACCTGTCTTGATACTCACAGCTAAAGATAGCATGGAAGATAAGATTACAGGTTTGGATGCAGGCGCCGATGATTACCTAGTAAAACCGTTTGGGATGGGAGAATTACTGGCAAGGTTACGAGCATTGCAGCGTCGCTCTCCCCTATTTCAACCCCCAAAACTAACCGTTGGCAACCTAACTTTAGATTATGCGAATAATTCAGTTGCTAGTAGTGACGCAACAGCTAATCAACAAGTAATACCTCTGACTAATAAAGAATTTCAAATTCTAGAATATTTAATGAAACATCAAAACCAGATTGTTAGTACTGAACAAATTCGTTCGGCAGTATGGGAAGTTAGTGCAGAAGCAGGAAGTAATGTGGTGGCAGCACAAATACGTTTATTGCGTCGTAAACTATTAAATAGTGGCTGCGATAACCCAATTGAGACTTTACACGGTATGGGATATCGCCTTAATTGAGCGCAATGAATCAAAATAGATTATTCCGACTTACTCGCATTCGCCTAGCTTTATATTATGCCGTTGTCATGGGTTTAATTTTAAGCTTATGTGCCTTCGGTTTTTACTCTTCAGTATTTCATGCTCATGTAGTAGCTTTAGACAATGAAATCGAGTCAATCGCTGGAACTATACATGACACTATTGAACCAAAGTTGCCAACACCTGGACGTTTGGAACCTGTTGTACAGCAGTTATTTCCAAATTTGAGTATGTGCATAGGCGCCAGTTGTATTCAACAGCAACCAGATACGAAACGTCACGTTGTTGGCGCCTTTGATAAAAGTAATTACTATATTCGTTTTTTTGATAATTCTGGAAGTTTGATTGCAACAGCAGGCAACTACCCAGAAGGTATATCTAATAATTTTAATAAAAAAACTTGGCAATTTGTTAAAGATAGACAAGGCAATGAATTTCATCAATTAACAATGCATTTACACACTCGATATAATGGTGATTGGGGTTATTTGCAAATTGGGCGAAGTTTAGAAGAATTTAATCATTATCTTGATAGTGTAAAATTAGTTTTAGTATTAGGTTTGCCAATAGCGATGGGTATAATTACTGCTGCTAGCTGGTGGTTATCTGGATTAGCAATGCAGCCTATTTATAAATCCTACAGACAAATTCAACAGTTTACCGCCGATGCCGCACACGAACTACGGACTCCTTTAGCTGCTACAGGCGCCACTGTAGAGTCCGCGCTGTTATCGCCACAATTAGATGAAGAAGAAACGCGCGATATTTTGCAAACTATCCACCGACAAAATCAGCGACTGACAAATTTAGTTGTTGATTTACTTATGCTAGCACGTTTAGAGAAACAGTCTATTAAAGAACTTAAGCAACATGAAAAATGCTGTTTAAACGACATAATTAGCGATTTAATAGAAGAATTTCAAGCAATGGCAACTGCCGCAAGAATAACATTAACATCTGTCGAAAACGCGCATCAACACTTAAATATTATTGGCAATACCGACCAGCTTTATCGTTTGTTTTCTAATTTAATTGTAAATGCAATTCAATACACGCCTACAGGAGGAGATGTAAAAATTTTATTAAATAGAAGTGAATATTATGCTGTAATTAAAGTTCAAGATACAGGTATTGGTATTCCACTTCAGGAACTTCCTCACATTTTTGACCGCTTTTACCGTGTTTCGAGTGACCGTTCTCGCAGCACTGGTGGTTCAGGTTTAGGTTTATCTATTGTTCAGGCTATAGTTAGTGTACATAAAGGAAAGCTAAATGTAGAAAGTGAATTGTGTAAGGGTACCACTTTTACAGTTCAATTACCTTTGGATAATACCAATTTTAAGAACAAAGGTTCTATTTCTTTATTCAAGGGTTAATATTACAAGACTCACTACAACTAAACCAGCACCAATAATATTACCCTTATTTAATAGAACTTTAGTACTGACTGAGTTAATTTAATTACTTAAGTCCTCAGTGTGCTGAACAAGTCAGTACTATTTCTCAGTCAGAGATACAAGTAAATTCATTGCTAAGTGCGGTATATAAGTAGACATAATATTAATTACATGATATCTTTACACTAAAGGGTTAAGAGCTTATTAAGGCTTCATTATTAATCAGTTATCCAGTGTGATAATAGTTGAAGTATTCAATAAGACATTATCAATATGAGCTTTAAATTGCATCTGTCCCAAATATCTTACTTACGAAGGAAGACTTTAATGAAAAGGGCAGAAAATAATATTGATGTGGAAAAGTTACTTGCAGAGAGTTTGACCAAAGCAGGTCTGATTGACGAAAAACAATTATGCTCTGTAGTTAAGCAGCAGCAGGTAAGCAAAAAAAGTCTCGAAACCATTTTAGTTGAACGAGGCTGGGTTAAACCACAAACAATTACATATTTCAAAGAGAATTTACAAAATAGCTTTGAGCAACAAACAATTTTAGAGCCTGAAAATATAACTATTAATCTTTCTCCTAAACTTGCTTTCAGAGTTTTTATAACCATAATATCTTTTCTTGTATCTGCAGGTCTGATTGGAAGCTTAAGTCAGCGGTATCTCCCTGACTTTTTCTTACGTGATGCTTTTGCTATTGCATTTAATCTTGATGGAGAAATGAATATACCCGCTTTCTACTCAGCATCGGCATTACTCTTTTGCTCAATCATTTTAAGTTTCATAACTTACATTAAAAAGAGTAGACATGATTCGTACACTCTTTACTGGGGGGGACTATCATTTATATTTGCTTTCCTGTCTTTCGATGAAATAGCTAGTCTGCATGAACACATGGTCGGACCAGTACGAACAGCTCTTGGAACTAGTGGCTTTCTATATTTTGCTTGGGTCATTCCCGCAGGCATTGGTGTATTAATCTTTTTACTAGTATTTTTGAAATTTATAACTAATCTGAATGCAAACACCAGAAACTTATTTTTGATAGCTGGTGCAACATTCATTGCTGGTGCAATAGGTTGTGAATTAGTAGGGGGCTATATTGTTAGCGTGTACACGAAAGAGTCTATCTTTTATATATTTGAGGTTACTTTAGAAGAGTTGTTAGAACAGTTAGGAGTAGCTATATTTATATATGGACTTTTATCACATATTAGTTTTTATACTAAAGACGCATTTTTGAAAATTCGAGTTCCCCATCGAAATAGAACTTACGTTGCATAAACCGAGTTTATAACATTTTATGCGTAAGTCTTGTATTCACCAGATAAAGATATAGAACCAGTATTTGATTTGCAAACTATATTAAATGAGTTATATGACCGTGCTAGCTATGATTTAGTAATCAATAAAAGAACTTAGATAAGTTTGGTAAATTTGTGTGGCAAGTAATAATGAGCGAACAAATGAGGTATCTAAAAAATGTTCTTTACCTTGTGTTTCTTCAGCTAATTTATCTGACATAAACATTTATAAATATTACTCTTCGGAAATATCATCAAAATTAATGCTACTTGGTATAGTATTAAAACCCAGTCTATCTAAAGCTATTATAGAGTTTTCAACGTCTGTATTATTAATGGTTCATTCCCATATGCGATGCAAGAGGTGGCGCTTATTAATACTCATGTAACACCTATAACGTCCACAGGCTAGAAGCCTGGGGCTATTGATACAAAGCCTACCTACGTAGGCTATTTTTTTAAGCCCACTTTCTGTGGGCTTTGTTCGAGAACGCCACACCATTCTATGGTGTTGGCGGGTTAATGGTATGTCGGGTATGATGTGACGGAGTTTAATAAGAATGCTGATACGAAATTTGGCGCCGCGTAACCCAAGGTCTTTGTACCCACAACACTTCCAGCAACCACCGCACTGGTAAGCAAGAAATTACGCCGTGTAGTTTTTCCACTCATAAGCTACTTGATGTAATGGTGTCTTTTTATATTTTATCTAAGCTTAAAATTTTCAACTTGATTTTTTACTGCAATATCAACTTGTTTTAAAAGCGTTTCTATATTTTGAGAATTATCAAGTACTACATTCGCACGCGCTATTTTTTCAGCAAGTGGCATTTGACTTTTAATTCTAGCTTGTGCTTGTTCTAAATTTAAGTTATTACGTTGCATTAATCTTTCTAACTGCTGCGACTCTGAGCAGCTTACAACCCATGTTTCTGTAACTATATCAGTCATTCCTACTTCAAATAATAAAGGGATAACTAGTATTAAAATATTATTGGATGATGTAATTATTTCTTGATAAAATCTTTCTTTTACATAAGGATGAATTAAACTTTCAACCCAAAGGCGTTCTGATTCATTATTAAATATAATCTCGCCTAATTTCGCACGGTTTAGTTCATTGTTTGTTAAGATATCTCTACCGTAACGTTGTGCGATTTTATTTAATATGGGAGAATTAGCGGCAACTGCTTCGCGCGCGTATATGTCAGCGTCTAATATGGGTAATTTATAAGTTTTTTCTAAATAGTTTGCTACTGTACTTTTTCCTGTGGCAATACCACCTGTTAGTCCTATTATACGTTTCATTTAATAAAAGGTTATGAATTGTAGAGACCGTATATGTACGGTCTTTGCTCCCGTTACGGAGACGTGACATGTCACGTCTCTACACCCCATTCAATTAGGGCTTGTGTTAATCCGGGTAAGGTGTATTCGACTGCTTCAACGTCTACGTGTCCGATAAGTTCGCGACAACTTTTTGATGTTTGTGGACCGATGGAGGCTATACATACACCCTCTAAATAATTATCGATGGAATTGTCGCCGAATACTTGTTTTGCTAGTTCACAAAAATATTGCACTGTTTTGGAGCTAGCAAACGTAATGATGTCTACTGTACCACTTTGCAGTGCAACTTCTGCCGAAGGGGGGATGCTTTTAGGACAGCATGACTGGTAAGCACTTACTTCGATGACTTCTGCACCCTTTGCACCCAATTCTTTTACTAAGACTTCACGTCCACCGCTTTCAACGCGCGGAAATAAAATCTTTTTATTTGTAAGTTCTTCTGGAAAGTTTTCAATTAATGAGTCTGCGACGAAGTTCGGGGGAATATAATCCGCACGTAGTCCTCTCTTTTCTAAACATTGAGCCGTTTTTTCTCCAACTACAGCAATTTTGACATTCTTTAATGAACGTGCATCGTAACCTTTCGTAAATAATCTGTCAAAGAAATATTCGACGCCATTGGTGGAAGTCAAGACTAGCCAATCAAAGCTTGATATATTAGCTATTGCATCGTCTAATTCTGACCAAGTAGAAGGTTGACAAATTTCTAGTGCTGGCATTTCTATAACATTGGCGCCACAGTCAGTTAGCATTTGGGAAAATGGACTTGACTGTCCTGCTGCACGTGTTACTAAAATAGTTTTGCCAGCAAGAGGGAGGGTTTGTGTTGGTGGAAGGGGAGAGATGTTGGTAGGCATAAATGGGTGAGTGCTACTTACCTATCGCTTGGTCGGTCTCTACATTGTCTGCTTGAAGGTACTTCCTGAGTTGAACTACTTCACCAATTGTAATTACTATTGGTGAGAGTGAAATATTTGCTGTTATTTCGAGAATTGTTTCGAGCGTTCCCGTCCAGATTTGCTGTTGGGGTGTCCCACAATAACGTACCACAGCAATAGGTGTTTTGCGCGACTTACCATATTTTATTAGCCGATATATTACTTCTGGTAGAGTACTACCACCCATCAGCACAACTAATGTTTCAATTGCCGCTAATGCCTCCCAGTTCAGTGCATCTGGTTCATGCGCTGTAAAAACTGCAAAACATCTACTCAGTACTGGGTCGGTTAAAGGTATGCCTGCTAAGGTCGGCGCCGCTATTGCTGAAGAAAGACCTGGTATAACTTCAAACTCACAATTCGCTGCTTTTAATGCTTCAATTTCAGAAGTACATCGTCCAAATATAAACGGGTCTCCAGATTTTAACCGTACTACTTGTTTTCCCTGTTGACAATATTGCACTAACAACTCGTTGATGGAAGCTTGCGCTGTACTTGGTTTTCCTCCACGTTTACCAACATCAACTTTCAAACAATCTGATGGTACCAACTCTAATAACTCCGCGTCAACAAGTGCATCATAAATTAGTACTTCTGTATGTTGTAAAAGTTTATAAGCTTTTACCGTTAAATATGCCACATCTCCAGGTCCGGCGCCGACAAGATATACTTTGCCCATTTGATATTATCGTAGGGCGGGTTTACAAATATCCACCCTTACTTAAATTCAGTATATCTACTAGTGCGGTTCATAAAGTTTTCTCTTATAACTTTGAGATGTGTTCCCCTGATCTCGGCTTAATAAAACTATTGATGTCAAAAGTTTATATCAAACTTGATATTCCTGATTTTTTAAGCGATTTAATTTTCTACCATTAGGTAAGTTCTGTAGCGAATCAATAACTGGCAGGTATATTGGTATGTTGGCACAAATTAAATTTTCTTTACCGTATAAACGTTGCAAAGTATTAGTGAAATATAATACTGACAAAAGCTATTATGTTCAGTATTTGAAAGACTTTGAGACAAAAAGTGTCGAATATTGTTGGTGTCGTGCTAACCAAGCTTTAGAAATTGGTACCGAGGTTGATGGCTATTTATGTCCAAATAATAGTCTTGATAGTTTACCTACTCTTATTGTTGGTGAGTGTAAATCGATTATACCTAGCTTTGTTTAAAAACCCCTGAAACCCGGTTTCTTTTGGAAACCGGGTTTCTCGTATTTACGCAGAATTTACAATAACGGTTTTTTGAGTTTTTGCGCTTCGTTTAGAAACCAGGTTTCCTTTGGGTGTACTTGAAGGTTATTATAACTAGTGATGGGGAAACCTGGTTTCTCGTATTTACGCAGAATTTACAATAACGGTTTTTTGAGTTTTTGCGCTTCGTTTAGAAACCAGGTTTCCTTTGGGTGTACTTGAAGGTTATTATAACTAGTGATGGGGAAACCTGGTTTCTATGAATTTGCCTTCGTCTTCAAAGCTTTGTTCACCATTACCTTGTACTTTTACTATAATACGGCGCCTAATTGGTTTCCATTTTCCTTGTCTTGGTGCTATTTTTACGATAACTTGTTCTGCTTCAGTAGATACACTTATTTTTGTTGTTGAGTAAATATCTTTTTGATATTCAAAGCTATTTCCATCGTCTTCGTAGAGTGTATATTCACTGTTTCCTGGAAAGATTAGCAGTTGTAACTCGTTTAATGGATGTTCGTCAATGTATTGTGTGACTTGTTGCATGGGAATAACTGCACCTGCACGCGCGTATAATGGCATTCGCTCTAATGGTGCATGTGCCAAAATATGAGTGGCGCCATCTACATATTTTTCTCCTGTCCACCAATCGTACCAGGTACCACTCGGTAAGTATACAACACGATGCTCTACTCCCGGTCGATATATCGGCGCCGCCATTAAGTCACAACCTAATAATACTTGGTCATAAAGCATATAGGTTTTTGGGTCGTTGGGATATTCGTACACTAAAGGCCGTAAAATAGGCGCCCCAGTTGTAGCTGCTTGCCAAAATAAAGTGTAAAAAAAAGGTATTAATTGATAGCGCAAATTAATATACTCACGACAAATATTTTCTACCCTTTCACCAAATACCCACGGTTCATGACGCGCGGTACTCATCGCTGAATGTGCCCGCATCAACGGATACAACATTCCCACCTGCATCCAACGCGCAAATAATTCTGCTGTAGCATTACCTGCAAATCCACCAATATCACATCCAACAAATGCTACTCCCGAAAGCCCCATATTGCAAAGCATTGGTAGCGACATTTCTAAATGTTCCCACTGCGACTGATTATCACCCATCCACACACTAGAGTAACGCTGCACTCCTGCAAACCCTGAACGTGTTAATACGAACGAACGCTCGTTAGGGCGATGTTTAATTAAACCTTTTGCGCTAGATGCAGCCATATTCAAACCATAAAGGTTGTGAACTTCTGCATGGGTAGTATTATTTTCTTTTCCTTGTGGTGCATTGAGGGGAAACCAGATATGAGTACCACCATCACCGAATGGTCGGTCATTAATTGCGGGTTCATTCATATCGTTCCAAATACCAGCAATACCTATATCAGTGAGAGACTTATGTAAATCACCCCACCATTTTTGAACATCCGCACGCAAAAAGTCAGGAAATACAGATTTATCGGGCCACACATAACCATGAAATAATCTACCATCCGCTTGACGCACGAAGTAATCGTTTTTTATTCCTTCATCAAAAACATGGTAATTAGCTTCAGGTTCGTATTTTACTCCTGGGTCAATAATAGTTACAGTCTTGAAGCCATTTTGTTTTAAATCACTAATTAGTTTTTCTGGGTTCGAGAAGCGGGCAGGACTCCAAGTAAATACCCGAAAACCTCGCATATAGTCGATATCTAGGTGAATAACATCACAAGGAATACGACGAGTTCTAAATTCTTGTGCGAGTGTGCGTACTACTTCTTCTGATTCGTAACTCCATCTACATTGGTGATAGCCGATTGACCATTTTGGTGGTAGCGGCATTTTTCCTGTAAGTTGGGTATATGTATCGAGTATTTGCGCTGGTTTGGGGCCATATATAATGTAATAGTCTAATTCCCCGCCGCGCGTTTCCATTTTCCATACACCAGGTTGTTCGGCGCCGATATCAAACTGGCTCCAAAAAGTGGTATTAAAGAAAATCCCATATGCAACATGTGGACGCAGCGCAATAAAAAATGGAATAGCGTGATACATTTCGTCAGTGAGCGAACCATAATCTAAAGCGTCTGTAGTCCAGTTTGTTTTGACTTCGCTGCGTTTATCGAGTAACCCAGTACGTTCGCCAAACCCATAAAAATGTTCGTCAGCTTCAATACACTTCCATCCTGCAACGGCGCCAAGTCTCCAACCCATATTAGTGGTAGCATCGGTAGCGAAAGGGCGCCCATCTAAATCAAAGCAAGTTATTCGACTTGAAGATTTATCTATATATATATGTATAGATTCTGTTTTTATTTGGACTTGTGTATTTATATCATGCACCTCAAATGAGACTGGTGCCCATTCAGAATCATCACGTGTTACTGCCCAACTTGGACGCTCGGTAAACTCACCCTGTGGCGCCAAACGGACTCGTAATAAATTAGGCGCCAGTACAGCAATGGAAAACTTAGATGAGTCGCAATCAAAAATAATAGTTCTATCGTATTGCTTCCAAGCTTGAACTTGACCGATTTTCGTCCAGGGTTGGTCTGTGGTAGGCAGTTTCCCGAAATATTGTGGCATAAATAAGCGCGCTTTGTTTTTGATACCACAAATAAATGTAAACAAAATACGTGTCAATAAATTATCTATCTTAAGAAATACAATTAATAATTTTTTCTGCCTTGTATAGCATGTTCGGTAACGTAATCATAATAAAATTTATGTAGAGACGTTACATGTAACGTCTCTACGTATTTGTTTATAGGTATAAATACGTATTAATTAGCTGAAGAATCATGAAATTTGATTTAAAGCACTTGTCTAATAAAGGGTGTCTCTATAACAACTATAAATAAGACTATTAATTACTTTCATTTAATTTATTAATTCAAGTTAGTTATAAATTTAAACTTTGCTTTTACTAATTCATGTTAGACTAATATTACTTAGAATCAGGGTCTAAAGGCTTGGCGCCTTATTATCGAGTTTTGTCTACAATCAGAATTAAAATTATTAAAAATAATTAATGTTTTGAACGAGCGCTTTGTTACATTTGCGTGTAATTTAGTATTTAATATAAATTTATATGAATAGATCTGAAAAACAATTAATAATAAAGCAAGAAATATTACTGCATCGTATTGCGAATCGCGTTCGGCAATCATTGGAATTAAAAGAAATTTTGAGTGCAATGGTTGGAGAAATGCGCGCGTATTTAGACACCGACCGTGTTAAAATTTATCAGTTTAACTCAGATGGTAGTGGAGTTGTAATTGCAGAATCACTTGCAGAAAACCAACTACCTTCTTTAAAAGGTTTGCATTTTCCTGCGGATGATATTCCTTTGTTTGCTCGCGAATTATTTGTACAAGCACGACAACGCACTATTGTAGATTTGACGACGCAAGAAATTGGTGTTAGTCCTCTTAATCAGCAAGAAGAATATAACGAAAACCAAGATATTCGCTATCGTCCTATTGACCCATGCCATATTGAATATTTAAAAGCAATGGGGGTAAAATCATCTGTAGTTGTGCCGATAGTTTTGGAAAACGAGCAAACAGGCAAATATCAACCACCTTCACTACATTCATCAGCACAACTATGGGGACTATTGGTATCACACCATTCTAAACCTCGCAAAGTCACAGAAGAAGAACTACAACTTATTCAAGCAGTGGTTGACCAAGTTTGCATCGCGATTAGTCATTCAATTTTACTCAACCAAGTTCGTGAACAAGCACGTCAAGAAGCAAATATAAATAATCTTACAAAAGTACTTTACACTTCTCCAACTGTAAAATTACAACCTGCGCTTGAAGAAGTGGTGAAAACCTTTAACGGTTCGGGAGGAAGGTTGTATCTGCTAGCTTCTGACAATCAACCAGTAGAAATTTATACATGTGGAACCCAACCAGATTCAATAGACACCGAAGAAAGTCGAGTAGTTGAAGAAAATCAGTTGTGGCAAAAGTACTTACATTCAGTCGTAGAAACATTAGTTGATCAAACAGGTTATAAACCTTGGTCAATAGAGTGGATGCGAAACATGTACCACATCGGTAAAGCTGATGTTGAAAACTCACAGGTTAATTCCAAATTATGGGCAATAGATGATTTATATAGAGAACCGCTATTTCGGACTTTAGCTCCATTTTTTGAATCGTCTCGAATTCGTAGTTTGTTAATTATCCCTTTGCAGTATGGTGAAAAAATTCTTGCTTGTCTTACAATTTTTCGCTCTGAAGTTGATACCGAAATTACTTGGGCAGGATATCATAACCCCGACACACGGCAATTAATGCCACGACAATCTTTTGAAGTTTGGCGCCAAATTAAAACAAATCAAGCACAAGTTTGGAGTGAGAATGAGATTCGATATGCGAATGCAGTGGGTGAAAGATTTGCAACTGCTGTTGTACAATATCGTTTATATCAACAAGTACAAGCGCTGAATACAAACTTAGAATTACAAGTGCAAGAGCGCACCAATAACCTAAAACTTGCTCAAACACAGCTTATTCAAAGTGAAAAAATGTCAAGTTTAGGGCAACTTGTTGCAGGAATCGCACATGAAATTAATAATCCCATTAACTTTATATATGGCAACATAACTCATGTTGATACCTATACTCAAACTTTATTAGATTTATTTAAAAACTATCAAAATAAATGTCCACACCTGACACAAAGCTTAAAAGAGAAAAATGAACAAACAGATATTGAATATATCTTTGATGATTTACCTAAACTTTGCGACTCACTAAAAGCAGGCGCCGAACGTATTAGCAATTTAGTAACTTCCTTACGAACCTTTTCACGTTTTGACCAAGCCGAAATCAAAAAGGTTGATATTCACGAAGGAATAGAAAGTACACTTTCACTATTACAACATCGTTTAGAACCGTCTGGTACTGGCGCCCAAATAGAAATCATAAAAAATTACAGCAAACTTCCCTTAGTAGAATGCTTTGCAGGTCAACTAAACCAAGTATTCATGAACTTACTACTCAATGCCATCGACGAATTACAAGCATGTGACCAAAACCCCAAAAAAATCGTCGTAATAACCACTTCAGTGGTTGATAACTCCATCCAAATATCCTTTACAGACAACGGCAGAGGAATAAAACCATGCCATCAACATAAAATTTTCGACCCATTCTTTACAACCAAACCCGTAGGTAGTGGTATTGGACTAGGATTATCAATTAGCTATCAAATAATTGAACAGCACAGAGGCAAACTTTCTTGCATATCCCAACCAAATCAAGGAAGTAAATTTATAATTGAAATTCCCATACAACTGTATTGAAGAAAATGCTGTGATACGCGCGCTATGTTTTCTGACTTTCTATGCTAAGATATTTAGCACTCAGTATTGTTAAAGCCTGTGTTTCGTAGCCATTTTTTATTATTTGGGTTAAGATGTTTACATTTTTATTTAATAATCTGGCTTGGACAAACAGTTGTTCTTGCTGAGATTAAACCTGATAATTCATTATTGAGTGAATCATCGTCAGTTAGGCAAGGGGTTAATGTTGGAGGAAAAATAGGAGAACGTATTGATGGTGGTGCAGTACGAGGCGCCAATTTATTTCATAGCTTCATAGAATTTAATATTAATAATGGTCAACAAGTTTATTTTTCCAATCCCGCAGGAGTTGAAAATATCCTGACGCGCGTAACAGGGAGTAACCGTTCTGATATTTTAGGAACGCTAGGGGTGTTGGGAAATGCAAATTTGTTTTTAATTAATCCCAACGGCATAATATTTGGAGCAAATGCACGGTTAGACATTGCAGGTTCGTTTGTCGCGAGTACAGCAGATAGCTTGATGTTTGACAATAGCTTTGCTTTTAGTGCTACTAATCGTCAAATTCCACCTTTATTAACTATAAACGTACCTCTAGGTTTGCAATTTGCTACTACTGCTAAACCAATTCAAGTAGAAACAGGTAGGTTAGAAGTACCCACAGGTAAAGCTCTTGCTTTAGTAGGTGGTAATATTTTCCTTTCTGGCGCCACTTTACAAGCAACAGCAGGACGAGTTGACTTAAGTTCGATAGCAGAAAATGGGACTGTTGGAATAAACATGGAAAACAATCTTCTAAAATTCCGTTTTCCAGAAGCGGTTGCAAGGGGCGATATTTTTCTTTCTCAAGCAGCGCTGGTTAATACTAGTGGTGAAGGGGCTGGTGATATACAGCTATTTGCTAGACGGGTGTCTTTAACTGAGGGTTCTCGATTAGTTACAAATACCTTGGGCGCCAATACTGGTGGTAGTTTATTAATAGATGCTTCTGAATCTGTAGACTTAGCAGGTATTCGAGCCAATAATAATTCAGGTGGAATATTTGCTCGAACGCTTGGAAGTGGCGCCGCTGCAAATGTCACCATTAATACAAATAGGTTAACTGTTCAAGAAGGTGCAAGGATATCGACTGCCACGTTTGACCAAGGACGGGGTGGAAGTTTGCTAGTGAATGCCCAGTCAGTAGAAGTGATTGGTGCAACAGTTAGTGGAGAACCTTTTAGTGCTTTTTTCGTAGATTCGGAAGGTAGCGGAGATGCTGGAAATATTACGATTAACACTTCTAGTTTAATTCTCCGAAGTGGTGGATTTATTGGTGTTGCCACGGTTGGTGATGGACGTGGAGGAAATCTCATTGTTAATGCAAAAGAGTCTGTACAACTTCTTGGTACTACTCCTGATGGAAATATAGCAAGTAGTTTTGCTGCTTTTACACTCGGCGCCAAAGATGCAGGAAATGTAACTATTAACACTGGGAAGTTAGTTATTAATGATGGAGCGGACATTTTTGCTGCAACTTATGGAGCGGGTAGGGGTGGAAATATAACAGTCAATGCCGAAAATGTGGAAATTAGTGGCACTGGAAAGGTGGGAAATACTGTGTTTGCCAGTGGCTTAGTATCGCAAACCGAATCCCAAGCTACTGGTAATGCTGGCGATGTGTTTGTTACAACTGGCAAATTAACTGTTAGAGATGGGGCAAGAATATCAGCTTCAACATTTGGTGCTGGCAAAGCTGGGAATGTAACTATTGATGCTTTTGAATCTGTAGACGTGTTTGGCACTTCTTTTAATCAAGAGTTAGCTAGTCGGCTTTCTGCTCAAGTCAATACAGATGCTACAGGGAATGGTGGAGAATTACAGATTACCACAGGTAAATTCAGTGTTAGGGATGGCGCCCAAGTATCTGCTTCCACATTTGGTGCTGGTAATACTGGCATTTTAGTTATTAATGCTAGAGATTTGGTAGAAGTTAGTGGCGCCTCGGCAAATAATCGCATTGCCAGTGGATTATTTAATCAAGTTGGTAGTGGTGGCACGGGGAATGCCAGAGATTTTAGAATTGATACCAAACAGCTAATTGTAAGGGATGGAGCAGAAATATCCGCATCGACAAGAGGTAAAGGTAATGCAGGTAGCTTGGTAGTCAATGCTAGTGAGTCAGTGCGAGTTGTCGGTACAGGACTTAGTGGTTCGCGCGTCACAAATTTGTCAGCACGTTCGTTTGAAGATGGTAACGCTGGAGATTTACGAATTACAACGGAGAAATTGTTCGTCGAAAATACAGGTAAAATCAGTGTTAGTGGTACAGGCGCCGGTCAACCAGGTAGTTTAGAGGTAACAGCAGGAACTATTTCTTTAAATCAAGGTAGGATTGATGCGGAAACTACTTCTGGTGGTAATGCCAACATTAGATTACGTTCTAATGATTATATATTGATGCGGAATCAGAGTTTAATTAATGCCAGAGCTTTGAATAATGGTAATGGTGGCAATATCAATATTAATACAAATTTTCTAGTTGCTGTTGACGAACAAGACAACGACATTATCGCCAATGCTTTTAAAGGTTCGGGAGGGCGCATTAATATCAAAGCTGAAAGTATCTTTGGAATTGCACCACACAACGAGTTAACTATAAGAAGTGATATTAATGCGAGTTCAGAACTGGGAGTTGATGGAACTATAGATATCAATACACCTGATGTAGACCCTAGTCGCGGACTTATAGCTTTACCTACAAATTTGGTAGATGCTTCTCAGCAAATTGCTCAAAACTGTCGAACGGGAGGTGTAACAACTGCTAGCAAAAGTGAGTTTGTAATTACTGGTAGAGGTGGTTTACCAACTAACCCTAGCGAACCTATAAGTGGTGATGCTGTTTGGCAAGATTTGCAGTTTTATTCTGATAATGTAGAAGTATCGCGTGATGGTCGAACACCACTACCTGTTAACATTATCGAAGCTCAAGGATGGATTATTGATAGCCATAAAAATGTGATTCTTGTTGGTAGCACAGGCATCCCTGCCTGTAAAATGATGTAATTATATTTACCACAGAGGCACAGAGAACACAGAGGAAGATCAATGAACCACATAAGGAGCGAAGATTTCCCGCAGGGTAGGCACAAAGGACACAAAGGAAGAGTTATTAAGAGTTTGGTTAGGTGCCGCAATTGGTGTAGTGGTGTCAAAAACTTGATATTTGGTTTAATTATAATTCTCATACTTAACATACTTCCATTTCACCAGGTTGAAGCTCTTCCTGTATTAGTTCAACAAGGTAAAGAACTTTTTCAAGCATCACGTTTTACTGAAGCTGTAACTATTTGGCAACAAGCACTTAATCAAGAGAAAGCTCAGGGGAATCTATCAACACAAGCAATGCTGTTAAATCATTTGTCTCTAGCTTATCAGGAGTTAGGACAATGGCAACAAGCAGAAGCTGCAATTAGCTCAAGTCTTAAACTTATTCAATCAAATCGAAACTCTAATAATCTCGTTTCTAGAAAACTTATCTTTGCCCAAGCACTCAATACCCAAGGCAGTTTACAATTAGCGCAAGGTAAAACAGAGCAAGCTTTGCACACTTGGCAGAAAGCAGCAGGCGCCTATACAGAAGCTGGTTCTATTTCTGGAAAAATAGGCGCCAGTTTGAATCAAGCTCAAGCGCAACAAGCTTTAGGGATGTATTTACAAGCGCGTAAAACATTGAAAGAGTTAGAACAAACGCTCTTAAATCAACCTGACCAAGAATTAAAAATTACAGGATTGCGTAGTTTGGGCAATGTGTTAAGACTTGTGGGAGATTTGAATGATTCTCATCGCGTTTTAAAGCAAATTACAAAGATACAAAATATAAATACAACATTTAAGCAGCATCTGAGCCTTACCTTTTTGAATTTGGGCAACACTGCGCGCGCTCAAGGAGATACAGAAGCTGCATTAGCATATTACAAGCAAGCAATCGCAACTTCTTCTCGTGGAATTAAACAGCTTCAAGCTGAAATTAATAAATTGAGTTTATTAATTGAGACTAAGCAACAAGCTGATGCTGAAATTTTATCTAAGCAAATTTTAAGTAAACTTACTGATTTATCGACCAGTCGAGTAGCAGTTTATGCGACTATTAACTTTTCTCAAAGCCTGATGAAATTGGGAGATGGAAATCAAAAAGCATCGGCTAAAATACTTGCAAAAGCTATTCAACAAGCTAAAAATTTAGGCGACCAACGAGCGGAGTCTTATGCTTTGGGTTATCTGGGTGGAGTGTATGAAAAAAATCAGCAGTGGTTAGAAGCTCAAGATTTAACACAAAAGGCTTTGCAAATAGCACAAGCTATTAATGCCTCAGATATTACATATCAATGGCAGTGGCAATTAGGACGAATTTTAAGGGCTAGAGGAGCAGTCGAGCAAGCAACAGGCGCCTATAAAGTTGCTTTTACAACGCTCAAATCTCTACGTAGTGACTTAGTAGCAATTAACCCGGATATTCAATTTTCGTTCCGTGAAAGCGTAGAACCTTTATATCGGGAATATGTAGAAACGCTATTATCTGAGGAAAATTCGGGGAAAATAGAACCCAGTCAAGAAAACTTGAAACAAGCTCGTGCAGTAATTGAATCTTTACAACTGGCAGAGTTAGATAATTTCTTTCGTTCGGCTTGTTTACAGGGACAAATAGTTCCAGTCGAGCAAATAGAGCGTTCAAATGCAGCAGTAATTTATCCCATCATCCTTAAAGACAAACTCGAAGTAATTGTGAGTATACAAGGGCAATTACTTCATCACTACAGTACAAAAGTATCTCAAGCACAACTAGAACAGGTTTTGGAAGAGTTACGACTGTCTTTAGAGAAACCTTATACTACACCAGAAGGTAAATCGCTTGCACAAACAGTTTACAGTTGGTTGATTAGCCCAATAGATACAGAACTATTACAAAAACAAATCAAAACACTTGTATTTGTCTTAGATGGTAGTCTGCGAAATGTGCCGATGGCTGCTTTATATGATGGCAAACAATATTTGGTAGAGAAATATAGTATCGCGCTAACACCTGGATTAGAGTTGCTCGGTCCCAAACCTTTAAACCGAGGCAAAATAAAAACTTTGGTTGCTGGACTTACAGAAGCACGACATGGGTTTAGCTCATTACCCAATGTAAATGATGAAGTCGAAGCAATTAAATCAGAAATACCCAGCGAAGTGTTGCTAAATCAAACATTTACTAGTTCTGCATTACGTAAAGAGGTTGATACGCTTCCTTTTTCGGTTGTGCATCTAGCAACTCACGGTCAGTTTAGTTCTAATGCTGACGAAACTTTTGTACTGGCTTGGGATAGACCAGTAAAAGTTAACGAATTAAGGGAATTGCTACGGGGTAGAGAAGAAATTCAACCGGAACCAATAGAACTACTTGTTCTAAGTGCTTGCGAAACAGCCGAAGGAGATAAACGAGCCGCCTTGGGACTTGCAGGTATTGCTGTACGTTCAGGCGCCCGTAGTACTCTTGCTTCGCTGTGGAGTTTGGATGATGCATCTGGCGCCCGCTTAATAAGTCACTTTTACCGGGAGTTAGCCAAAAACAATATTACAAAAGCAGAAGCACTGCGACAAGCGCAACTAGAGCTACTAAAAGACCCAGATTATCGACATCCCATACATTGGGCGCCTTACGTGTTGCTGGGTAATTGGCTGTAGAGACGTGATATATCACGTCTCCACCATCGCGTTTCCACATCACCAAAAAAATAGTTTCAAAAAAAATTTTCGTGGTTACTGCATAAATCAGAAACACCAAACGTGTATTGCGGTAACAGGAAAAATAAGCACACTCAAATTAATAAGCTTGACCTGTTACTCACAAATTAAAACACACAACAGGAGTTCTGAAAATGTCTATTAAATCATTAACCAAAGTTGCACTTCCATTAGTATTTGCTGCCAGCGCTTTTTCTTCAGCAAGTGTTTTTGCAAATGTCAAACAATCCTCTCAAGCACAAAACTTAATTGCTAGCGCTCCTACCAAACAGTTAATAGCTACTGTTCGGTCGCAAGGAGAACCCCAACGAGGTCAAAAAGGTCGTTCCAGTGGAAATTTTAGCACAGATAATATGCCAAAAGGCTACAACAATCTTTGTTGGGAAGTATCTGAAACTTCTGCTGTAAACCCTTCTGGAATTAAATTTAATGTCAAAGAGGATTTACGTGTACTAAAAGACAAAACTCACTTTAGCAACGTGATTCCTGGTACAAAAACTGGTGTAAAAAAAGCTCGTAACCTCTATATTTCAAGTCCGGAAGGCGCCTACGATAAATTTGGTAATACAGTCGGATTTGCTGTGAATGTATATGCATGTAATTAAAATTATTGCCTAGTAGTAGGGTGGGCACTGCCCACCATACCTAATACCTAAAAATAAGGAATTTCAACTATGTTTATAACAAATAATCTCAAAAATCGTAAATCGCTACTATCAGTTATTACGCTTTTAAGCCTCGGCGCCCCTTTATTTACTTTTTCCCAAGCACAAACTGCAAAAGCCAATTCTAACTTCGTTAATTGCATTTCTCAAGCAGGGGTAGACATTTGTGTAGAAGCAGATAAAAGTTATTACAATCTCTACACTAAATCTGGGTCGGTGACAAGTCAAAAAGTATCGATAGATGGTGGAGAACATTGTCCTGTTTTTGGTGCAATGGATACAGCAAACAGTCAGCTTCGAGTTGAGGGATGCACATCATACTTTAGACCACCGCAATTGAAGGGTGCTGTTCAAATTTGTAATTCGGGAGCATGTAAAACAGAACCAATAACCTTGAATTTTCCAAATCGCACAATGTCATCGGACGATAGATTCGTTGGCGCCAAGGGATACCATTTGTATTTGGATGGCGCCTTTATTGGAACTATGGAGAAGGCTACGCGCCAGGAAGCAATAACTCATTTAGAATTGACTAAAAAAACATATCCTAATAAGAAAATAGAAGGCTATTTCAACGGTCAAAAAATTGGCTATGAGTTGTTTTGGAATGGTGTGCGTGTTGGATTTGAGCCAAGTTGGGATACAGAACAAGCTATCGCTAATTTGCAACAAAACAAGCAAGCTTATCCTAATAAGCGAGTTGAAGGTATATTAAACGGTAAAAAAATTGGTTACGAGTTGTTCTGGGATGGTGTGCGTGTTGGATTTGAGCCAAGTTGGGACAAAGAACAAGCAATAGCTAATTTGCAATGGAATCAGAAAACTTACCCGAACACGAAAGTTAAAGCATTACTAAATGGTGAAAATGTTTACTTACCTAGTATTCCTAGCACTCGTCCAAATTAATCTTAATTGCTTATTTGTAGGGTGGGCATAAACCACCTTACTTATTACTTATTTGTATAAACTAATAATAGATTAGAGATAACGTCGTATTCTTCATAATATTTATTTCTCATTCAGCAAGAACGACGCCCGTCGCGTGTAACAGTTTAGAGGTTAGTTGATGGTTTTTTGAGGGAGAGGATAAGCGTCATATCTTGCGTAGGTGAAGGAGAAAACCCATAGTACTGATAAAATTGCTTCGCTTCTTCTGATATGGCGTGTACTACTATACCGCGAATCCCTACTATTTCCGCCGCTTGCGTAGTACGAAGCACAGCATCTTGTAATAATGCTGTACCTAAGCCCTGACCCTTCCATGCGGTATCTACTCCAAGCCTTCCCAGAATGACTACAGGTACGGGGTCTGGCATATTGCGTTTTATAGGTGATGGTGTGTCGATAAGTGCTAATGCTCCGGAAGAGAGACAATAATAGGCAATAACTTTTTGTTCATTCGTTACAACATAAGTACGTGATGCATTATTTTTCTGGTTGGTAAATGCACGACGTTTTAACCAGTCATTGAGACTGATAACCCCGCAATCAAAATTATCCAGTATGTGTGTATCAGAGAGAGGAACGGGGGCTTGAAGCATTATTTAATCCACGGTTTTTTTGCATTCATCAAGCGTTCAAATCCTTCATTTTGAGGAGGACTATCCAGAACACTCAGAAAATACTTGTATGTTTCTTCATCTACTTGCAGGAAGGTTTGGTCAAGCAAAGTATCCTCTGCCGCGCGTCGTGCAGCATCAATCATGAAGTCAGAATATGATTTACTTTGTGCTTTTGCTGCCCTGTCAATGAGTACCCGCACATCCTCACGGATATGCAAATTGACAGTATGAGTAGTAATATCAGGGTTGTTATTTGATTGCATACTATTCTCCTTTAACCTTATACATAGCACATAACTACTATATACACAATGTGTATTTTGTTTGTAAATTTTGTAACTTCTGCCACAAAAAAGCCTGCTTTATGAAATAAAGCAGGGTTGGAAATTATATGTGGTCTAGTTTAGAAAACTTTATGAAAGAACGTCTAAGCATTCAATTTCTATAACTTTGCTGTTTTTAACGGTGAAAATAAAAATAGTAGGACTAGGATTACTAATGCTGTAATTGAATAGGCTTACATTACCGTTTTTAGAGGGTTTGATTTTACCATATGTTTTAATCAATTTGCTTTGACTATCACCTATTTTTACTCCATCTGGGGTGGCATAGTTAGAACCGTTAGCTTTAATTTGATATACATTATAGCTACCAGGTTTGGAACCTTCACCCAATTCAACTGTAATTCCTGAATATTTAAGAGTTCTAGTTTTACCAACGGCGCCAAGAAAGCTGTTGCTGACTTGTATCGGTTTACCTAAAATTTTTCTTACTTGTGCTTCAGACATCGACAGTTTGATACCACCCACTCCAATGCGGTCGTAAGTTATTTTTGCTGATTTAGCAGTATTTTGAGAAATTTGATAAGTTGTAGGAGTGGTCGCAATTGCTTGACTATGGGTATAGTTAGCGAAGGGGATAATAACAGTAGCTACTGCGAAGGAAATTGCTTTTAACATAATTAGATTCTCGATTAGTGTTTTTTGCTAATCGCTATCACGTTGATGTTGGCAAAATTATGCACTCTACTGCCAAAATATCCCCAAAATTTTTTTTATCGTCAACTACTGTTTATTTTGGCAACATGGAACAACAGGCGCCGTAGCCAAATTACTTAAATTAGTTTGCGTTAGTAAGTCAGTCCAAGCTGATATAACTTCTGGTTCTCTACGCTTGCTGTTTTGAATTTGCTCTCCTAGTGTTGTGAGGGCATCGTGCCACATACCATTATTGGCATAAAAAGCTGCACGCTGTACAGGCGCCTGCAATTGTTGGAGTTGCTGTTTTTGTGTTGCATTTAAGGCAACTTGGGTTACAGAACCGCGCACAAAAACAGAACTTGAGGGTTTATCTGGGTCGCAATAAACAGAGAAAGTCCAGTTATATGATTTTCCTGGCTGTAAAGCGACAGTTGGTTTCACTGTCACGCTCACAACTCCAGCAGGCGCCTGTGGATTAAACTTTGTCTTATATATATAGTTATCTGCTTCATCCTGTAGTACAAACTCTACAGGCAATTTGCTGGTTAATTTTTCTGGTACGTAAAACCAAAATTTGGGGTTTTGCGATGCTGACTGTCCCCAAATAAACTTTTGTGTGCCTTGAGTTTCTGGTACTAATGCTGTTAGTGATGCATATGATTTACAAGGGCCGCGACTACCACCTCCTCTACCTCTACCACGTGGGGCGCCTGGGTTAGGTGGTTTTGGAGTAGAATAGCGTATTGAGGTTCTAGCTGTTTGAGCGTTTGCTTCTAAATAATTAGAAAAACTGGCAAGGGTTAAAGCTATTAGACAAGTAAACTTAATAGTTCGTGAACAAAAAATGTTTTTCATTTTATTTTTTTGGTTAAATAATATACCTGACTACTAGAAACAATTAAAGTTAGTATTGGTGGTACTAAAGGTAAATAGCATCCTTGTATCAGTAAGACAAAGCAAGTTAGAGCCAATGTTCCTACTGTTATACTTAAAGTAATAATAATTAAAGAATTTCTGTGAAAATACCAGGTAATTAAACCACCCGTTAAAGACAAAACCCAAATCCAGCAAAATTCACCCCATTGAGGTAATACCCACAATAAAGGTCGTTTATCTAATGCTGCACTAATAAGCTGGCTAACCATTTGTGCTTGCAGAAAAACCCCTGGTGTGCGCTGTGCAAAACCTCTACCATATGGTGTAGACCAATAATCTCCACTAGATGCGGATGTGACTCCAATTAAAACTATTTTGTCTTTAATCGCACTAGGGTTAATTTGTCCAGAAAGGATTTGATTAAGGGTTACTTGTTGAGCAATATTTCGAGGTGAGGAGCGGTAATTTAGTAACAGTTGAATGCCATTGGTATCTACAGGTTGATATCCCAAGGCTGGACTTTTAAGAGATGGAAATGTGGTATTGCCTAGTTTGATTCCTTGTGAGCTAAATTCCGCTTTTATACCTTGAGCTTTTAAGTAATTGAAAGCTAATTGAACATTAAAAGCTTTATCAGTAGTACAAGGTGAAGTAGGGTCTGGAGATAATTGTAAAAGATGACGACGCAAAACTCCATCGCTATCTTCAACAAAATCGCTAAAACCTAGTCGCGCGCTTGGAATTTCTGGAGGTGGTGCAATACCTGTAGGGTCTTGTTCTGTGTCGGTGCTTTTGCAAATTGCAATTAAAGAACTTTGCTGCATTCGCTTAACTAATTCTTGCTGGTTAGGACTAACAGCAAAATCTCGGTATATGTCTAGACCAATTATTTGTGGTTGGTGCTGCTCTAATTTTGTTAATAGTAAGTTGAGATGTTTATCTGATAAAGAACCTAGTCTTGGTTCTGTTCCTTGCGATTGAATATCTTCTTCTGTAATGGTAACAATTAATAACCGTGGGTCTGGGTCTGATTCTGGTCGTAATTGCATTAAAGTGTCATATGCATGGAATTCTAAGGTTTGAATGATATTTAAATTACGTAAAAATACTAATAATATAGTAGTTAATAAGCTACTTATAAACACTAACGGTAACTGGTGCCAGTTGGGTTTTGGTAGTTGAATTATACGCCGACCGCGCAGTTCTTGCCAATTAACTGGCGCCTCTGCTGGATTTTGACAGATTACAGGCAACCAAGTAGCACAAGGAAAATCTCCTTCTAATGACTGTAATTTTTCTCTAGCTTCGCGGACTGCACTATATAAAGATTGCCCGCGCGCAAAAGTAGTTAGAAAATGTTTCAAAAATTCCTGTGCAATTTTATCTGGTACAGGTTCTCGCATCACAATTACTTGGGGTAAATGCAAATCAGCTAAATCGCGCGCAAGTCCCAAACCATCACACGAGTTAAAGATTGCTAGCTTCAAACCTTGAGCTATCGCTTTTTGCAAACCATATCGTAACTGGTCAATAGTCAAACTAGAAGTTGGGTTAATTTGAATTTGCCCCTTTCCTTGACTGGTACTGTGTCCTGCAAAAAAAAGGATGTCCCAACCAGACTCCCATAATTGCTCGGTTAACTCAGTACGACTTGGTTCAATCAAAAATTTTAATTTAGCATTGGGTAATTGCTGAAGCAAATGAAGGTCTGTCTCAATATCAATACGTTGACGGTCACCTAAAATAGCTAAAATCCTCACTTTACCTTGAGTATTTTTTGTAGCTGTTTTGATGGAGCGGGTATAGTCTATTGGACTCAGGGCAATTTCTGCCTGGGGATAATCTATCAAAAAATGCCACAAACACCAAGGCAACTTTAATACTTGTTCAGATTCTGCCGTAATCATCAAACGAATATTATCTGTTGGTGTTAGTTGTGTGCGTAGTTTCCGGTCAATATTCAAAAATGTCGATGCGTTCAACCAATCATTGAGACTATGTTTTAATTCTTGACTTAGTTTTTCAAACTCTGCTTGAGAAATATGAGTAACATCCTCTTCCTCAATTTCAAATCCCCCAATTTGCTGACTACGCCATCCTAAACTGCCATACAGTGCTGTGTATAGCTGTTGCCAACGTTGATAAAGATTTTCGAGTTTTGGCGCCGCAGGTAATTCCCCAGTAAATTGCATTGGTGTGGAAACATCTGTAAGCCAAAGTTGAGCGATGACAGCAGAAAAACCCTGCTGTAAATTTCCTTTACCTAAATTGAGGACGATTTGTTTGTTCATGGTGGTTGTTATGTAAGGGAGACGTGACATGTCACGTCTCTACACAATTTTCTGTGAAACAAAAATCATCTAGTGACACTTGTAAACTAAATTGTGCATTTGTAGGACATTTAAACCGCTTTAATTGGATGGAGTTATCCTGATTTCTAGCAGTAATCGACTGGATAATTTCTCCAGATGCAGAAATTAACTCTAGTTTGGCTTGTTCTGGTAAATATTGCGCGCGTTCTTTCGCATGTAGTTGAACACGAACCAAGAGCCTACCATCAGTTTCTTCTGTTAATATCAGCATTAAAACTAAAGTTTGATTACCTTGTTTTGTCGGTAAATCAATCAACTTAGCTTTTTGAATTGATGTTTGTTCTGTATCAATACCTTGTCGAAAGCTAAAAGCAAAATTTGGCTCTTGATTAAATAATGCTTCGATGCTTTGCCAAGTGTTTGTAAGAACGCCTTCAAATAATTCACGTAAACTAACAATATTAGGCGTTTGGTGCAAATGTTCTTGCCAATCAGGACGAGTTAGTAAGGCGCCCCAAGTTTCAAACGGTAATTCCAAGCGAGGATTTACAATAGATGGATTGATTAGACGGCGCCAGAGATTTTCGACTTGGGTATCTGGTAATGTTGGCAAGGGAGCTATTTGAGCTTGTGTTACCTCTGTGGGATATAACTGCTGCACCACCCACAAAACGCTTATATCCTCTACCATTAGATTGGCATCTAAACAGTAAGTGCGTTCTTCTGAGTTATAGCTACCCTGATTTTTTATTTGTTCGTGGGTAGCATATCCCCAAACTCGCAACCATTCGCCATCTGGACTAACTTCCACTCCTAAATAGTAATCTCCTGCCCAATTCGGAATATCAATCCACTCTTGAGGAACAGATAATTCTCTGGTTTCTACATTTTTATCTGGAATTAGAATTAGGCGCCTTGTATCCATAATTATGGCAGTGCCGTTTACTAATTTCCATACATTACTGTGGGCGACATCAGTCCAGACTTGCGCTTGGGGAGCGTACTCAGCTTGCAACCAAGGCAAAAAAGTATCTAGACAAATTTGGTTGAGAAAAGTATTCCAACGGCTGTTCGCACTAGTACAAAACTGAAGTTGGCGCCAAGAAAAGTCTTGCACCTCTCTTGAAACTTCTAATCCGAGTTGAGTTGGGGTATGACTAGAAAATGACATGGCTTTACTCCTAATTGGCTTGATTGTCAAGATTGTGGAAATAATCCTGCAACCAATCCTCTAAAACTGCACTAATGTGCTTAACCACGTTGGTAGTCGGAGAAATATGCAGTTTTTCTTGGCTCCATTTAGTAATTGAGACCAGTAAAAGTTCTCGTGCTTTAGATAAACGGCGAGAAATCTTATACTGTGGTACTTCCAGCTGCTTGGCAATTTGCTGTTGCGTTAACTTTTGGCGATAGTAAAAGTCTAATATCTGTTGAGATTCAATATCGAGTTTTTTTAAAGTTGTAACCAAGAAGCTACTCAGTTCAGTTTGTTGATTTTTCTTGGATATGGCTTCCTCTTCTTCAATTAAATTTGCTAGTAACGATTCATTGCTTCCAGAAGGTAAATCATCTTGTAATTCCCGTTCTCCTTGTCCTGGTTTAGGGACATTAAGCGACGACACGACTGGGTATAAATAAGCACGGACGTGTTTAGCACAAATCAGTAACCATTTTTCCAGATTAGCACTCTCTGAAGGCGCCTCGGAGTCGAGTTGAGTTGCTGCACGGTTATAGTTTTGGGTAATTAATTCCCAAGTATCTTGGTCTGGACGCTGTAGCTTGCGATTTTTGGAAGACTTACTTTGAATATAGCCATCTTCAAAACAAGTCCAGGCTAAAAGATAGCGCTTAATAATTTCGGAATTAAATCCAGCATTCTCTAAAGCTTCTTGTAACCGCTTACGACTCGTTTTCAGTAATAATCCCCAATCACTGCAAAAATCAATTTCTTGCTTTTGACGTAAGCCATCACGGATAATATTCCCAAAAGCCGTACTACTATAGCTCTTCAAACTTGCCTGTAAGTCAGGGTTACAAGCTTTGAGAATTTTGGGGACAGAGGCAATAGCAATTTGAAAACAATCAGACAAACTACACTGCACGCTAGCAAACTGAGGCATCGTTCTTTTAGCTGCCCAATAACAGCTTTCTTGTAAGTAAGCAGATAAATGCCCCATATTTATAGAGTTTGGCTCAGTCAACCAGGATTTGTGCCAGTAAACAGCCCAAAAATTTTCTGATTTGTCTTGAGGAAATTTGAGCAAGCAATTTTGGATACTGCGACGCAACTTTGCATCCCATACCCAACCACTCAAGTAATCAGTCTCAAACTGTAGGAAAGTCGCGAATATTTCTGGAATATCTTGCCGAGAGCGCATTAATTAATGATTTACTGTAAATGATTGATACAATAACAGTCTAATGGTATAACTCTCGATTCGCAAAACATAAGTCAATAGCCGCCCAACTATAGCTGTAAAAAATAATACTTTACTACCTCAGTAATTGTTCGCCTACTTTTCTCTATGGCATTTATTATACTGTGAGAGAAATATCTAGCCAATTGCTGTTTTTAGATATACGCTTGCATTCAACTGACATTAGTTAATGTTGTCTGCTGCTTTGTCATGCCGTTGTAATTGGGCACTTTGGGCATCTATATAAAAGGTAGTGAGACATGTTTTTAAATATTCTGATTCGCAATCCAGGATTTTTTTTCGCGTATATAACAATAATCATCGTTTCAATAACAGTGCATGAATTAGCACATGGCTTTGCTGCCATATATCAAGGTGATGACACTCCGCGCGTTAGAGGTCATATTACCTTGAACCCTGTAATACATATGGGCTGGCATTCGATAATCTTTTTGTGCATAGCAGGTATGGCTTGGGGACAAATGCCTGTTAACCCGTCCAAGTTTCGCTCCAAATATGGAGACGTTATAGTTTCTGCTGCTGGACCTTTGTCTAATTTGGCATTAGCTTTTTTATTTGTGTTGTTTATAAAAGTCTCATTAACACCATTCGCTTCGTTTTTTTTTAACGAGGATTTTTTGTACATGGCAGCAAGAATCAATGTAACGCTTTTTTTATTTAACTTATTACCACTTCCACCACTTGACGGATATAGCGTTTTTAAAGAGTTTTTTCCTGAGCTTAGACAGTTAGAATATAATCAAATGGGGCTTTTCATTTTAATGGTGTTATTTTTAATTCCTGGTTTTAGCCAATTTTTAGGAACGATAGCCGATTATATAATTTCTGCAATGATTTAATTTTGGTTGGTCGCAAAGCAAGAGATAGAAGAAGGTTAGTATCTACCTGTGATTATGAAATTAAAACACAATATAGTAATAATCGGCACTAGCTTGTGCCTAGTTTCTGCAATAATTTTCTTATCAAATCAGTTTGCTGCATTTAATATTCATTCTTTGTCCTCATCTTTAAGACTAGAGAGTAATCTAGCGACTGTATCAAATTTTAATGTAAGCTGCTTAACAAATCAGCGCTCCCCGTTTTTAAAAGTAGTCGATTTAATGTTAAGAGTTGTAATTATTTCTTTTCTTGGTGTCGGAACACTCAGCTATTCACCAAGGTTTGAACGTTATTTTGAAGTAATACCTAAGAATTATAAATTTATTTCTCTGGTTACTATTACTTTAATCTCTTTACTAATAATGGATAGTGTCTTCGTCTCATCTACACGGATTAGTTATAACTGCCCTTAACACCCAGACAACAATAAAGACGATTTTTTGCGATAATTAGGTAGTACTTATACAAAACCCCTTTTTGGCTGGGGTTGTTGGTCTTGAGAGTACACGCATTCCTAAGTACCAAAATACACAAGGAGAGTCTAACAATGCAAGCTGACCAAATGCAAGAGCAAAGGGTAATTGAAAAATTACGGCAATTAGTTCCTGAACAAATTTTGCTGGTTGAAAACTTTATTGATTCTTTGAAAGCTCAAAATAGTGACGCTGCCATTACTTTAGCTGCTGCAAAGCTTTCTGAAGCGGTTCTACAACAAATCTGGGATAACCAGGATGATGCCGAATATGACAAGTTATAAATTTGGCGATGTTGTTTTAGTCCCGTTCCCCTTTACTGACCAGACTGGCGCCCACTACAAAATTTGATTGTGCGCTGTAATATTTTTGACTGTATTTGCTAATGCTGTTAGGTTAAGGCTATTAAGGATGCTGGACTTGATAGGGCGTTTGTCATCCCAAAATATTAGCGATGAGTAGAAAGCTTTTGAAGTAGGAGAATTTAAAAGTTTAAATGTTTGATTTGCAGTTTCTTCATCATCAAAGCTGAGAAAATAAACAGTATCATCGAATATAGCAGGTTTGTTACATAACTTTCCCACCAATTTAAAGTCTAATTTTTTGTACAGTCCGCAAATTGCTATTTTCCAACTTGTAAAAGTATAGGCGCCGACTCCAAAAATAGAAAAGCGAGGATTACCTTGATATATTTTACTTTTTCTGTTGTGTAGATAGTTTGCGTGCAATTCAAGATATTTCCAAGTTTTAGTAGCTATATCTTGAATAGACTCTGTTGACTCTCCAACAAAACTTTGAGTAACTAAAACAAAACGTTCAGTTGTGTGTATACGATTTTGTGCAACATCAGACCCTTTCATTAAAGGAAATAAATAAGTATCTTCAATGTCTACTATTTCTCCCAGTCCATTCACAAGCTGATTATTAATTTTTTTAAACTCCATTACATTTGAACAGTCATGCTTTATACCAGAGCGCCATTGTAATTGTGATTTTTTGCTTGTATTATATAAACTATGTAATTTGGCAAAAGAATCGATATCTTGAACTAATATATTATTGTAATATCCTATTCTTTGAGGTGAGGAGCTTCGTAAACTCTCAAAAACATCACAATAATATTGTTTTGAGATTGAATCAAATTTACAAAATAATAAACAAGCTTCAACGTTGGCGTTAAAGTATTTTTTAGCATCTATTTTATAAGTAGTATAATTAGAAATATTAAGATTATTTGAATGAAGATAGCTTAGTATTTTTCTAGCAACCGCAGTTTTACAAAGCATTGCAATACAAGCATTTTGATTCTGTAATAGTTGAACAAGCTGTATTAGCATCCATTCGGATATATCAAAATTGCTTTTCCCTGTAATAGCGTCTAAACCACTATGAAGAAGGAAGTTATTTTTGTTAGGTAGATTTACACCTCCAATATATCCTTGTTGTGAATTAGTTACCCAAGGAAAATTACCAAGTACTAATATATTACTGTTGATTTTACTTATTAGTGATGACCAATCAAATTGATAAAAATCTGCATGTTTTACATCAATTCGTATATCGCGCGCAATTTTATCTCTCTTACTCAACTCATTTAAATAAGTTTGATTAATTTCTACGCCAATAATTTTTTTAGCTGATTTAAATAATTTAGCCGCAGCTTCTATAAAATTCCCTACTCCACACGTAGGCTCAATAATAACATCTGGATTTACACCAAGCTCAATTAGCTTCTCACACACTTTAACAGCAAGCTCGAGCGGTGTCTGAAAATCTCCATATTCTAATTTTTTTTGATGTGTACTACTAATCATGAGTTGTGTTTATAAACGCACAAAATCAAATATAATATCTTAAAATACCTAAAATAAAAAATAACATTTTACAAAATGCAATAATGTGGTTTGTGTCATTAAACTTGGGAAGTAGGCGCCTCTCTTACCTCTTACCTCTGTATCTCTGTGTCTCTGTGGTGAATAAACATAGCACTAAAACAAATAACATCCAATAAAAAAATTCCAAAATTTCCCTCTTCTGGAACGGGCAAGGATGCCCATTCCACAAACAAGATTAAATGTAAGACTTTTACGCTATTATGATAATTGTTATCATTATTGTAAAAGTGGTTTAGTACTTAGTTATAAATATGGTAAGTACTACTCAACATCTGTATATAAGGAGAGTTTATGACTAGTGCGGCTGCAATTAGTTTAGATAATAATATTGAGATTCCGAAGCGTGGAATGCCTGTAACTATAATTACAGGGTTTTTGGGCAGTGGAAAAACTACGCTGCTTAACCAAATACTCCAGAACAAGCAAGATATGAAGGTTGCTGTTTTGGTTAATGAGTTTGGTGACATTAATATAGATAGCCAGTTACTCGTTTCTATGGACGAGGATATGGTGGAACTGAGCAATGGTTGTATTTGCTGTACTATAAATGATGGTTTGGTTGATGCGGTTTATCGAGTGTTGGAACGAGAAGACCGTATTGATTATATGGTGATTGAGACTACTGGTGTTGCTGACCCTTTGCCTATTGTGTTGACTTTCTTGGGAACTGAGCTAAGAGATTTAACTAATTTAGATTCTATACTTACTGTTGTTGATGCTGAAAGTTTTGACAAAACTCACTTTGAGAGTGAAGCTGCGCTAAAACAAATTACATACGGTGATATTGTCTTGCTTAATAAAACTGATTTGGTAAGTGAAGATAAGCTGGTAGAGTTAGAAACTTTCATACGTAATAAAAAAGATACTGCTAAAATTTTACGCACTCAGTATGGAAAAGTTGCTTTACCTCTAATTTTAGGTGTAGAACTAACGCCTAATGACGAGCATGTTTTTGCAAAAGATGACCATCACGACCATGAGCATCATCATCACGAACATGAGCATCATCATCACGAACATGAGCATCATCACCATGACCACCATCACTCGCACCATTTAGAAAATGATGGGTTTGTGTCCGTGTCGTTCCAGGTTGATAAACCCTTTGATGTTAATAAATTTGAGCATTTTTTAATTGAGGAAATGCCAGATAACGTATTTCGTGCCAAGGGTATTCTTTGGTTTGATGACAGTCCTTTACGTCATATCTTCCAACTTAGTGGACCTCGTTACAACTTAGATGCGGATGAGTGGAAAACGGCGCCATCTAACCAACTTGTCTTTATTGGGCGCCATCTTGACGAGAATAAAATTCATTCTCGTTTACGTGAATGTCTGATATGATAGGGAGTTCATTGTGGCACAGGCATCCTGCTTGTGCTTGCCTACTATGATTGAATCTAATTGAAATGACTACACCCAAAATTACAGTTGTTGCCGGAACTTTAGGTAGTGGCAAAACCACTTGGATTCTTCAACAGCTAGCATCTAACAACCACAAATTCCCTTACAATAAAACACTATATTACAGTCCCGGTACAGGTAAGCTACCCATTGACCAAACTCGCATATCATCAGAATGTCCTGGTGTCAAAGTATTTCATGATGGAGAAGAAGCAGAATTTCTCAACCAAATAAATTCTGCGTTATCAATATATATAGAAATTGGTTTTTACTTAGAACTAGCCACTATCTCTAAAATCTTACCTAATAATCAGCCATACCAAGCCATTGCCGTTTTACCACCTCATCTCAAAGACAAAGATTCTGATTTACATCAATGGGCATCAGAAATTATATCCGGCGCCTCAGTTCATGACACTATATATATAGATAACTCCACTCAAATATGGCGAGTTCCTCTCAGCGGAGAAGTGATTGACGAAGATAGCTTAGTAGAATTTTGGTATGAAGTTACTAATGGCGCCTATGGAAATGTGACTCGTGCCAAAGGTATTTTTGATGTCAACGACGGTAGGTCACTTTATACTGAGTATGTAGCTTCCTTACCACCAACTGGTCTATTTGAATTAGATTTAACGCGCAACTTAGAAGGAAGACCCAAGCGTTTTAGTGGTATAGAAGTTGTAGGAAGTAACCTTGATGAGGTAACTTTAGGACAAACTTTGCAAGATTGTTTATTGTCAGATACAGCTATTACACAATATCAAGAACAAGTCAAACAAGTATTATCAGAAGGGATTGAAGAATGAAAATAGCAGTCATATCATGTATTCATGGTAATATCGAAGCTCTTGATGCAGTTTTGCTTGATATTGATAATCATTCATGCGATAAAATTTTTAGTTTAGGTGATTTAGTTGGATATGGCCCTTTCCCCAACGAGGTAGTAGAAAAAATTCGCGCTCTTAATATTCCTTCCTGCATTGGTTGTTGGGATGAAGATATTGTTGAAGGTTTAAATGCTTGCGAATGTAGTCATCCTTCATTACTAGCAGAAAAAAGAGGACTACGCGCGCACGAGTGGACAAACAAACATACTTTACCAGAAAATCGTGAATTTTTAGCTACATTACCTCATGCATTGCATTACGAAAACTTAGCTTTTGTTCATGGCAGTCCCCACAGTAACCACGAGTATTTATTACCTGAACTTGATGCTTTTGTTGCATTAGAACGAGTACTTTCATCAGGCGCCGATGTGCTTTTTTGTGGTCATACTCATGTCCCATATGTTCGTAAACTTGATGCTACAAACTTACATTTTTCACTTGTAAACGATAAAAAACAAGAAAATCGCAGTTTTACCGCAAATTTAAAACAAATTATTAATGCGGGTTCTGTGGGTGAACCTCGACACGGGCGCCCAAATGCAACTTATGTAATTTACGACACAGACACTCAACTAGTCACCTTGCGCGAAGTTACTTATAATTACCAAAAAACTTGTACAGCAATTATAGAACTTGGTTTACCTGCTATTTTCGCTTGGCGCCTAGCACGGGGTTTAGAATTTGCAGAACGTGCCGATGACCCTACACATGTTTGTACTAGATAAAGGTAAAAAGGTAATATTATCATATGAAATGGGCTATTTTAAGCGGTATTGAAGGAAATCTTGCAGCATATGAAGCTGTACTAGAAGATATTAGGCGCCTTTCTCGTTACATCGAAGCACTATATATTATTGGTGATTTAGTTGGACCGACACAACAATCAGAACAACTAGTAGAACGAGTGCGTAAACCTCGTCGTGGAGAACTAGAACCTTTAGTTTGTAAAGGATGGTGGGAAGAACAATGCTTAATATTACACGCAATAACAGGAAATGGTACACCCACAGAACTTATAGAAAAATATGGCTTAGAAACAGTCAAACAACTATGGGAATATGTACCTCGTCAAACAGTACGATGGTTAAGTATGCTTGATTTTGGCTTCTTTGAATTAGATAGCTTGTTAATTCATGGTTCTACAGTCTCTGTTAGCGAAGCATTAACACCAGAAACTTCACCAATAACAATGTTAGACCGAGCAACACGGATGCAAGCAAACAATTTATTTTGTGGTCGTTCCGGTTTAACCTTTGAGTACGAACTCACCAGTGGTTCTATAACCAACTCTGTAACAACCCTAGACACTCAAACTTCCCCTAATATCATCAACGCTCATCCCCGCAAAATTATCGGAGTCGGAAACGTCGGTAGAACCCCAGGACAAGCAAGTTATACAATTTACAACCCCAACACAAATCAAGTTGACTTCAAAACTGTTTATTACGGCAACAATAAAGGCTTTAACGCTCAACCGATGGCGCGCGCGGGCAATAAAGTGATCTAGAGGCGCCGTCTTTGGGGTGTGTACATTGCCAAATGCAAAGAAACTATAACTTTTTTGCACAACACTTGAATAACTGTTCAATTGTAGTAATATAGTAGATGTACACCATACATCGGGTGCTAGCTATGACGACAGTTACTCAAATGAAATGCGCTTGCGAATCTTGCCTTTGCATCGTTTCTCTATCCAGTGCTGTGATGAAAGACAACAAACCTTACTGCGGCGAAGCTTGTGCAAATGGACATGAAAACGGTAAAGGTTGCGGTCACACCGGCTGTGAATGCGATAAATAACCCTGGCAACGGATGATAAACGGATGTAACGGATGGTTGATTCTTCTATCCGTTACATCCGTTTTATCCGTTGCAAATGTTACTTTTTTTTACGACAATGTAGCAACTAGCTAGATAAAGATTACTATTCTCACTGTAAATTGATACGGTACTTGTACCAAAAAATTACAGAGGAAAACTAATGTCTTTAAACGTAAGCGTGCATCTGCTTGAACAAGCACAGTTAGATAACATTGACGAGACAGAGTTTGTTGAAACAATCAGAGAATCGTTACCATACGCTTGGAGTGTTGTATCCGGTCTTGTAGAACAAGTTACCAGAGGAGAAGAGTGGGCAAACCATGCGGTACCACCACCAAGTGAACAAGCGCGCGCCCAGCTATTGCGAATGATGGGTGGTGATGCAATACGTGGCGCCGTTGAACGTTATTTTGGTGTCAAGCTAGCATTCCAAAACTGCCATAACGTCGGAGTTTTTCGTTTAGATAAGCTCAATTCACCACAGTATCTTGATTTCATTTCAATTAGGCGCCAAATTCTCAACCAAACACCTGAACTAATCGACTGTTAGACCTCAAATGTTGTGGCACAGGCATCCTGCCTGTGTATCTGTATTATTTTCTTTACCACAGAGACACAGAGTACACAGAGAGAAAAGAAAGAATAATCCTAACCTAACTCACTTATTAATTTTTCTCTTTCTGCTTGTAGATTTAGCCTAACCTTTTCTCCTGATTGGCATTTTTCTCTAACTTCAAGCATTGGAGCAGTGTTATAAACATAATTTAACAGTTGAGGAAGCTTTTTAGAACCTGCCCACTCTTTTCTAATATTATCAAGAACTAACTTTATACTCACGGGTAGTTGTAAATCATCTACATTACTTGCTTGAACACCCAATCTAATTAGAGTTGCATTTCTCTCTCGCTCTATTGCAACTTCTTTTCCATTCATTCTACTTAAGACTATATCTACATCTTCATGCCAAAGACCAAAATTATAATAATACCAATCTAGTTCTGTAAGCTGATTACCTGTCCATTTAACAGAGTACAAATCAGCAAGATACAAAAACTTGATTAATTGTGTTTTCGTAATATTTCCTTTTGTCGCGTAAACAAAGTATTTTATGAGTTTTTCCAACATTGCTTTTTACTCTACTCTTCATCAAGGCTAAGTATTAATTGATACTAAAATCTTTGCGGTAACATCTTTTAAATAATAGCGCTAATTTTTTCATCCTTCCTGGCAAAATATCCTATAAAAACTGTTTCTTTGCTTTATTTAGTTCAATTATACTATATTGATTTGCACAAAATCAATGCCGCCAGTGGTAAAGTTCTAAAAACTTTACATTCTGAATGAAGGTTATCACGCTGGCACATACACCTCAGCTATTTAGAAACCCAGTTTTTTTCGTTTCTGTTGAAGATTGTTGTGCTTAGTGATGAAGAAACCGGGTTTCTTTGAGATTAGTCAGTGCTTGTAAGATTAAGAAATAGGCGGCAAATATACAGCCTTCCAACCTAAATAGGTTTTTTGTAAAGATTATCTTGTGGGATGGGCTTTCTCTTGCCCCGTTCCATGTAAACAAGTTAGGGGCGGGCAAGGATGCCCGCTCCACAATGGGCAATATATACAAAGGCATAATGTAACTCATGCAATTGTTACGGTAATTGATCCCTAGGCGCGATAAGATTCAAATAACTTTAGTTGTATTTAAAGGTCTAATGGCAGAAACATTATTCTTCAACGCTCTGCGGGAAGCCATTGATGAGGAAATGGCGCGTGATAACACTGTATTTGTACTTGGAGAGGACGTAGGACACTACGGAGGCTCTTATAAAGTAACAAAAGACCTGTACAAAAAGTATGGTGATTTGCGCGTTCTAGATACTCCCATTGCTGAAAACAGTTTTACTGGTATCGCAGTCGGCGCCGCGATGACGGGTTTACGTCCTATCATCGAGGGTATGAACATGGGATTTCTGCTCCTTGCGTTCAACCAAATTTCTAATAACGCTGGGATGTTACGCTATACGAGTGGCGGTAATTTTAAAATTCCAATGGTAATTCGTGGACCTGGTGGTGTTGGGCGCCAACTAGGAGCAGAACATTCACAGCGTCTTGAAGCTTACTTTCAAGCTGTTCCCGGTTTAAAAATTGTCGCTTGCTCAACTCCGAAAAACGCAAAAGGACTTCTAAAAGCTGCTATTCGTGATAATAACCCAGTGCTGTTTTTTGAACACGTGCTGCTTTATAACTTAAAAGAAGACCTACCCGAACAAGAGTACGTACTGCCACTCGATAAAGCTGAAGTTGTACGCCCCGGTAAAGATGTCACAATACTAACGTACTCACGGATGCGGCATCACGTTATGCAAGCCGTAAAAAATATAGAAAAACAAGGCTTTGACCCCGAAGTCATTGATTTAATTTCGCTCAAACCCTTAGATTTTGATACCATTGGCGCCTCTATACGTAAAACCCACCGTGTAATTATTGTGGAAGAGTGTATGCGAACAGGTGGTATTGGCGCCGAGTTAACTGCTTCTATTAATGACCGCTTGTTTGACGAATTGGATGCACCAGTACTACGACTGTCTTCGCAGGATATTCCAACTCCTTATAATGGCGCCTTAGAACGTTTAACTATTGTGCAACCAGAACAAATTGTCGAAGCTGTCGAAAAAATGATGACACTAAGAGTATAAAGTCCTGAGTTCTGAGTGCTGAGTTGAGAGTTAGGGGTTAGGAGTTAGGAGTTAGAAGTTAGGAGTTAGGAGTTGTTACCTACTCAGCACTCAGCACTCAGCACTCATTACTCAGCACTCAGCACTCAGCACTCATTACTCATAACTGGTTAAAAGAGCGTTATTATAGCGTGTGTCCGCACTCCCGTTATGGTATGCAGCAAAGACAGCAATCGCTATTAGCCCTAATTATTGTTATGGTAATTGCCGCCATCGCGGTGATTGCCACTCCTGGTTTACGTGTACCCCTTGGTCTCGATTTACAAGGAGGTTCCCAACTTACTATTCAAGTCAAGACTACACCAGAAATTAAAACAATCACCGAACGTGAAATGGAAGCCGTTCTCAAAATCATTGAAGGACGCATTAACGGTTTAGGTGTTTCTGAAGCTTTAGTTCAACAAGCTGGCAGTGACAAAATTTTAGTCCAACTACCTGGTGTTAAAGACCCTGAACAAGCCGAAAAAGTTTTGGGTGGAACTGCTCAGTTAGAGTTTCGCAAGCAAAAACCAGGTACAGAAACTCAACTTCCTGTGTTTTTCGCTTCACGTAGTGAGTTAAAGGCAAAGCTCGACCAAGCTCTTAAAGGCAAAGATTCTTCAGCAATCGCTAAAATTCAAGAAGATTTACAAAAAAATAATCAAGCTATAGCAGAATTATTTGAAAGTACTAATCCTCCACTTAGCGGTAAATTTCTCAAAGATGCCCAAGGTACACCTACCCAAGGCACTACCTGGGAAGTCGCAATTAGTTTTAATCAACAAGGTGGCGATTTATTTGCCCAAATAACTAAGGAACTCGCTGGTACTGGAAGAAGTATTGGTATTTTTCTGGATAATGAACTTATTAGCTTTCCAAGTGTCGGCGCCCAGTTTGCTGCTACAGGTATTACCGGAGGTAATGCGGTAATTACTGGTAATTTTACTGCCCAAGAAGCTACTGGCTTAGGTATTCAGTTACGAGGCGGCGCCCTCCCTGTACCTGTGGCAATCGTCGAAAACCGTACCGTCGGCGCCACCCTTGGTAAAGACAGTATTCAAAGCAGTATTTATGCTGGTATCGGTGGTCTTACCCTTGTACTAGTATTTATGGTGGTGTATTATCGACTACCAGGTGCCTTAGCGGCTGTTGCATTAATAATTTACGCTTTACTTTCCTGGGCTGCTTTTGGTTTGCTACAGGTGACGATGACATTACCTGGTATCGCGGGGTTTGTTCTTAGTATTGGCATGGCAGTTGATGCCAACGTTTTAATTTTTGAACGGACGCGCGAAGAATTGCAGGCAGGTAAAACTTTGTACCGTTCTGTTGAATCAGGCTTTTATCGAGCTTTTTCCAGTATTTTAGATGGTAATGTCACAACCTGGATTGCCTGCTTCTTCCTGTTTATTTTTGGTTCTGGTTTAGTCAAAGGCTTTGCTGTAACCTTAAGTATAGGAGTACTCGTTAGTATGTTTACAGCAGTTACATGTAGTCGCACTTTCATGTTTTTGGCAATAGGAATTCCCGCATTGAAGAAACCAGAATATTTTTGCCCTAACTTGGCGCCAGCTAAAAAAGTGGAGGCAGCACGATGAAAATAGCTGTAAACAAAAGGCGGTCGCTATGGTGGGGTATTTCTTCTGCTTTACTTATCATCGGTATTATCTCGATGGTAATTTCCACGTTTAACCCTCAAATTAAGGCGCCTCTACGTCCTGGTTTAGATTTTATTGGTGGTACACGCTTACAGTTAGAAAGAGACTGCACACAACCTGGAAACTGTGATAAACCAATCGATATCAACGCTGTGCGTGAAATCGCTCAAGCCAGAGGACTGGGCGATGCCAGTATTCAGCTTATTACCGATGAAGAAACAAAACAAGAAAACGGTATATTAATTCGCTCCAAAGACTTAAGTCCTGAACAGCGTACCCAACTCGAAAACGCACTCGCAGAAAAAATCGGCGCCTTTGACCCGGAAAAAAAATCAATTGATACTGTTGGTCCAACTCTTGGACGAGAGCTATTTACCTCTGGTTTAACTGCTCTATTTTTGTCACTTATTGGTATATTAGTTTACTTAAGAATCAGATTCCAGTGGGATTATGCCGTATTTGCAATTGTTGCTTTGTTTCACGATGTATTAATTACAATCGGTGTATTTTCAATACTAGGTTTTTTTGGTGTTGAGGTAGACAGCTTATTTGTTGTTGCCCTGCTGACAATTGTTGGTTTCTCGGTAAACGACACTGTGGTAATTTACGACCGAATTCGGGAAACAGCGCAAATTGAAAAAGGGCGCTCCATCACCGAAATTGTTGATGACGCAGTAGACCAGACTCTCGCTCGCTCGATTAATACCACTTTCACAACAATGCTAACGCTGTTCGCCATCTTCTTATTTGGTGGAGAAACACTCAAAATCTTCTCTTTGTCTTTGATTGTTGGCTTTACTATGGGCGCTTATTCCAGCATATTTATTGCTAGCACTTTACTCGCTTGGTGGAGACAACGAATCGAAAAAGGCACCCCTCCCCCAAATACTGAATCAGTTGCAACCTGAACATCGTATAAATAAAGACAGCAGGGTATCCACCCCCTGCTTCTTTCAATTTTACTTGTATTTTCAATTCCTGATTTCATGGAAAATCTAGATAAAGACCCTATTTTTAATGCACAAGTTCAGAAATTACACAGACTCACAGTTTATGCTCGGTGGTTATTTGTTGGTTTTCTGTGGATTTTTATTGCTCCTATCTGTTTATGGAATTTACGTGGAGAAATTGCTTTGTGGCGCCAGTATTTCACATGGGTGGCTGTACGCTTCGGTCTTTATTACAACCCACTAGCTACTTTAGGTTTAGCATTTTGTATTGGTATGACAACATCTGTACTGGTCTGGCAAAGTCGAAATATTTTATTTGGTTTACCTCAACGCGATAGAGAACGTCTCGAAAAACAAGTCTTTCTAATTCGAGAACAAGGCGCCACGCATCCTTTATGGAAATGGATTTTTCGCTCTTAACCGGGTTTCTTTGTCAAATATTGTAATAAAAATGAAGATTTTGCTTAGAAACCGGGTTTCTTTGTCAAATATTGTAATAAAAATAAGGATTTAACTTAGAAACCCGGTTTCTTGTTATCAAACCTTAACATACTGTAATCTTTTTTTATATAAATCATTAGAATAGTAGTCATAAATGTGTTTTGTGAAACATTTCGCAGAATAAAAGTAAGTAAATTAAGTAAAAATTGTGAATTTGGTATTATCAAAATGAGTAATGCTCACATTCAGTTTAGCGAGCGCAAGTCAGATGTAGACTTTGAGCAATTGCGCGAATTATTTAAAATTGCGGCATTTTGGGCGTCTGAGCGCAGTACTGAGGATTTAAGTATCGCAGTCGCTAATAGTGAACCTGTGATAACAGTTAAAGATGGGGAAAGATTGATAGGTTTTGCAAGGGCAACAAGTGACGGTATATATAGAGCTACAATTTGGGACGTCGTAATTCACCCTGATTACCGTTCTCAAGGACTTGGTAGCAAGTTAGTAGAAACCGTTTTGAGTCACCCCAAAGTCAATCGAGTTGAGCGTACATACTTAATGACAACTCATCGACAGGGGTTTTACGAAAAAATTGGGTTTGAGAAAAACTCTACAACCACAATGGTTATATACAATCAATCTCAATTTAACTCGCTGCAATCATCGGTGCAGTTTCAAGAGTTGCTAGGTGGATAGAAATTTGCAATCTCGTTGTTGCTTGTGATTGTGTGTTGTCTGGGTATGGAACAACTTCAAGCTTGCCTCCTAATACTTCAAGTATAGTTGTAGCTAGTAGTAATTTCATACCTGGTGATATTGCTTTGTCTTCGAGTTCTTTCAAGTTTTGTTGAGCTTCAATATCCATTAAATTTACTATTTCGCTGCTTGGAAATGCATAAGTTGGTACATCTAACCAAATGTAAGTATATTTGTTTGTATCGGCGCCTGACACAGATACATAAATACTGCCTTCTTCCATTTGTATTTCCATTTGAGCAATTACAGTCTCGATTAAAATTATTAGTACTTGCCGTAGCCATTTAATATCTGTCAACACATATATTTCTGAGTCGGGCAATGAAATTTTAAATGGATAATTGCGATTTTCTGCCAACATATATATCAAATCATGAACCTCCTGCAAGAGTTCATTCAAAGATTGTGGCTGCATATTTAAACAGTTGTTACTGCGTTCTGCACGAGCAACATTGAGAATTTCGTCAATTAACTTCAGCAATTTTAACGCTCGTTCATGAGCATCAGCGATAAATTGGCGTTCTTCTTCTGGACTTTCACATAAATCAGACAAAATCAACTGATGCAAACCAATTAAACCGTTTAATGGTGAACGCAATACATGTGTTGTGCGTGCTAAAAAACCTGCTTTAAATTGGCTCATCTCAGTTGCGAGACTATATGCTAAATAAAGATGCTTAATTTGGTTTCGGAGTTCGCTTACTTCATCTTGATGCGATTTTTCTGATACAATTGACCTAGATTTTTTATTAGTAAACAAACTGCGGAATCCGGCGCCAATTAATAGTCCTACCGCTAAATATATCCAATTGTTCCAATTCATAATTTGCTGCCATTAAATTAAAATAAAATTATAGAAACCGGGTTTCTTTTTTTAATATTGTAATAAAATTATTATTTTGCTTAAAAACCCGGTTTCTGGTTTCTTAGTTTATAAATTTTAAGGCGCCTTGTCGCAAAATATCCCAATTATTACCATTCCATTTTATGACGGTTGAAGGTACTCCAATGGCAGCAGTATCTTGGCATTGACTATCGAAGAGTGTAAGCACTTGTGGAAACTGTTGTGCAATTTCTGTCATAGTTAGCAAAGCACTTTGACCAGATAAATTTGCGCTTGTAGTAGCCAGAGCGCCAGTTTGTGCCAAAATTGAACACGCAATTTCACTTGCTGGCACCCGTACACCAATTGTTGTAGGGTCATTTGGATTCATTGTTTTTGCAACAAGTGATGAAGTTGGTAACACCATTGTTAATGCACCAGGTAAATATTTAGCTGCGACTTGGCGCCAAATTTCTAATTCATATTTACTACCATCTACAAAATTCCACAATTCAGATGGATTAGCTGCCATTAAAATTAAGGGTTTATCTAAACTGCGTTGTTTTGCAGTGTAAATCAAATCGGCATTTTCTGGTTTTGCTGCAAGTGCTGGAACAGTATCAGTGGGAAAGCTGACTAGTAAACCTTTACGCGCTCCATCAATCAGCGCATCCATTGAAACTTGAGGCATATATTTTTATCTATAAATATTTATAAATTTAAACCATAAATTTAAATTATATAAGCAACTGCGAATCGTTCAATCCCAGCAAAATCACTATGAATTTCTATATTGCAATAACTACCGTGGTTTTGTAAAAGTTGAAAAACAGTATCCGCTTGTCCTGCCATCATTTCAATTAACCAGACTCCACCAGGTTGTAAATATTCTGGTGATGATGTAATTAATTGACGGATACAATCTAAACCATCAGTTCCACCATCTAATGCTAAATGTGGCTCGTGATTCACAACTTCTGGTTGTAAAGTTAGTACAGTACTTGTGGGAATATATGGTGGATTGGAAACCATACCGCTAAATTTACCTTTGAATAAAGCTAAAGGTTCCCACCAGTTACCCTGATAAAATTTTATACGTTCAGAGAAGCCTAAATTACGAGCATTTGCTGAAGCTATTTTAAGAGCTTCGGGACTGACATCAACAGCATGAATAGTTGCTTGCTTAAAAGCATCTGCAAGTCCAATCGCAATGGCGCCGCTTCCGGTTCCCAAATCTGCCCAATTCCCAAATTGAAGAATGTTACTATTTTTGACGGCGCCAATTGCCAAGTCTATTAAATACTCTGTTTCTGGTCTTGGTATTAAAACAGAGGGTGATACGGATAGCTCAAACTGGCGCCAAGGTTGAGATGAAGCAATGTACTGCACAGGCAAACGTTCTTTTAAACGTTTTTGCCATAATGCATCTAATTCTTCAATCTTTAACTTGATGTTGATTTGAGCTTGGTCTTTGTATGACCCTAAACGCAATGCTAAACCATCTAACTGTGTAATTCCCCTAAGTAACCAATCCACTTCTGCAACTTCTACGTCATGCTCAACGGCCGAAGCAATTGCTTTAAGGCGCCATTGCCAAAGTTGTAAACCAGAAATTGAGTAAGGATATTCAGACATAACACAAGGGGAGATATAGAGACAGAGAGTTACCCTATCTCCATATCATCTTACTTTTTGGGAGCAGGACGATTAGCTGGTTGTTGGTTTGGTTTCTGCTGTGGGTTGTTGCTAGATAATGTACGAATGTATTCCCGTGCTTCTGGGGATGGGAAGAATACTACTTGCTCAAGCCACTTGTCATTTTTATCTTGCATTGTTTTGAGTACACCATCGACATCAACAACTTGGATGTCAGCTTTAGGAAACTTTGGCTTAACTTGATTTAGTAAAGCCAAAGCATCTTGCTTACTCATAAACAGTGGAAAATACTCTTGTTTGTTTTGACCGAGTTGAATCGGAACATATCCTTTGTCGGGCGCAAATCGTACCATAAACACAGGTACGCTTCTAAACTGTTTGACATCTTGACCACTAGCACGGAGCAAGTCCATAGCTCCTTTAATTTCTTGGTCAACTGGTTTAAAAGCAAACTGTAAGCGCTCATTTTGGTTCTTTGTTTGCTGTAACTGCTGATAAATGCTGCCTAAAGGTACTGCTGTTGCCTGCAAGCTTTTTAACATTTCTGCCATTTTGGGGTCAGGGTTTTTGACTGCTTGCAGTTCTTTAATAAAAGCTTGAGCTTCTGTTTTGCTCATGTAAACTCCTGTCACCGAACCAGCAGGTGCTTTTTTGCCGTCCGAAGCAGCAGGTAGCTGACGACTAAGTGGCAAACCTTGAGGGTTGGTAATCATCCAAACCGGTACAGCATCCAATTTTTCTTTGATTTGTTGCTCTGATAACGCAAACGCTGGGATAAAACCACCTAATACTGTTGTTAATACAGTACTTCCGACTATACCTAATGTTGTGCCCCAGCGAATTAATGATTTCATAACCTCTCCTAACACATTAAAACTTTTATCAAGCCGAGATTCTAGTTTGGTTGAGCGGTAAATAGTTTTAGTATTTCTAGCTATACTACCGTCTTAGCCAACTAATAGCACTATTTTTTTTAAGCATTGGTTGTACTCCATAAGCATTGACTATATATCTAGCAATGCGTGTGGAATTACACGCTCAAACGATGAAAATTTGGTTTTCACCTGCATGGCGCTCAGGGATGCAAATGTAATTGTCTTTATCTGTTATATTCGACGGCGCCATAAAATGAATCGTTCCGTGTAAAATAACTTGCAATTGTTTTAAGTCATAAATTTTTACTTCGGTTTTCACTCAATTTGTGTTGGCGATTAACTCATGAATAAGAACGTGGTGTCTTATTTTGGGAACGTTATTCAATGAAAGCACGCGCTCTAAATGTTTGAATACGAATTCAAACAAGTACACATCCTAAGCAAGCAAAAACTCGCAGTCAAGAGCATTTAAAACAATTAAACTTAGATTAAATTTTATTTTTTAATCACTCATACTAAAAAACCCAAGATTAATTAATTAATCTGGGTTTATAGAAACTAATATACTATCGGGATGACAGGATTCGAACCTGCGGCATCCTGCTCCCAAAGCAGGCGCGCTACCAAGCTGCGCTACATCCCGTTTTTTACTTAAGCCGCTTTCTCGATGAACGAGTTATCCAACTTAAATAAAGTTAGCATACAACCCGCTATTTTACAAGAAAAATATTATTTTTATTTTCTTCTACTTTTTACGTGTCATTTTTGTACTAAGTAAGCATACTACATGAGTTTACTGAGGATACCAAAACATACCCTTAATACCTTCGGGGTCAGGCATAAAACCTAAGCCACGATAAAAATCAACAACATGGGGGTCAGCAAAAAGTGTGACGTTGCTAATTTCCTCGCTTCTAAGTTTTTTGAGTACATATTTCATCAGTGCCTTACCCAGACCTTTTCCTTGGTAGTCTGGATGAACGACCACATCCCATATTGTGGCGTTAAATGCGTGGTCTGAGGTTGCGCGGGCAAAACCAATTAGGCGCCGTTGGTTTCCTCGAACCTGCCACATTGAGGCAACGAGAAAACTATGCTCAATAGCTTTTTTGACTTTTCGTAAAGGACGACGTGACCAACCAACCGCATCACAAAGTTCTTCGAGTTCGTAAAGGTCAATGTCGCGCTCGGTACTAAAAACAATACGAGTTTCTGCTTTGGAAGCATCGGTGGCGCCATTGGGAATGGATCTACCGTTTGCATCCATAATTTGCTCTTCAAAGGGAGTAGTGCGGGTTGCCGCAGTCTCCGACGTACTAAACCAAGTTTTCCAAAAACCCATTGCCAGGTGGTTCGGGTAGTATAACTGAGGGAGTTTCCACTCTCATGAATCTTGATAAGCTTGTTTATGGTGGTAACAGAATAGGACGTGTCACACTTAAAGTGATGTTAAGTGCGCTCTTATCGCATATCTAATTAACCTTTACCATTCATGAGCTTATTTCAAATCAATCAATTTCAACTGTAGCACTTTGTTGCAAGACTCCGGATAATATTGCTGTACTTTTAAGGTCTTATTTTTCGGTTTGATGCCTGTTAATTACTACTCACTACCAAAAACTTATAATGGCAACTGGATTAAAAACTTCTACCCTAGAACTTCTCAAACGCTTTAATCGAGCGTTTCCCCAGTTCTACGAGCAATTTGTGAGCAGCGAAATTCAACTGCAAAATTTACGTCTAGCTTATCGGTTATATAAAACTCGACGTGCCGTTATTGAATTAAAACCCGAGGGAAGTAAAAGCGCTTTGCATTTCGCTTACCGGAATCAATCATTCCTTCTCAGCGATATTTTTGGTGTACTAGCAGCTTATGGACTAACAATCCATTCACTTTCGTTATACGGTCAAATCAAACCACCGATGCTAGTTTTTATGAAGCTGATAGTATCGCGTGGAAGTAAATCGCTTACCGATAAAACCGCTGAAAACGTTTGTCGTGCAATACGTGAAGCATTAGGTGGTCGATTTGAAGTAGAAGAAATGCTAGCAGTGGAATTTAATTTAGATGCTGGTTTAGAGCAAGTCCAGACGGAGTTTTATGTAGACCCAGTGTTTCACCTACCTGCATTAGTAATTGAAGCAGACAATCAACCAGGCTTATTTTACAAAGTCATGTACGCGATATGGCAAGAAGACTTGTTAGTGGTGAATGCTAATTTATTAGTATGGCGTGGACGTACTCGTCTAATTCTCTACTTACTCGGGCCTAACGAAAGTTTGATACCTGAGTATTTAGGTCATAAAATTGCAGAAGGGGTGCGAACGAGATTACTTGGCAGATAAACAATTTTAATTTATACGCTTAAACTTTCTTCCATTACCCTTGTAAATTCATATTCAGTTACATGCTAACAGGCACTACTGTACCATAGAGGTATGGCAACCATAGAAATTAGAAGCGTATTACACGCATACGAGTTCTCAAAACCTACGTCATGCCCCGACACTATAGTTTTTATCCACGGTTGGCTAAATAGTCGTGGATACTGGCAGCCTATAATTTCTCGTATCGGGGTTGATATTCAGTGTTTATCATATGACCTTAGAGGTTTTGGCGAATCACAAGCGTCTACACATAGCAAAAACGCTCGTGAATTAGTTACTTCGTCAAATCTAACTCCCAATTATGGTAGTGATTATAGTAGTGATGTTACACATCCCTCTGAATCGCTTTATACTCCGTCAGCTTATGCTCAAGATTTAATAACTCTTTTACAAAAACTTCAAATTAAAAGCGCTTGGTTGGTTGGTCATTCGTTAGGAGGAACAATCGCGCTTTGGGCTGCGGCAAAACTTCCTGACACAATCAAAGGTGTTATTTGTATCAATTCTGGTGGTGGAATTTACTTAAAAGAAGCATTCGAGCAATTTAGGTCAGCAGGGCAAAAATTTTTACAAGTACGTCCCCGTTGGCTTTCTCAAGTGCCATTAATAGATTTATTATTTTCCAGAACCAGTGTAGCGCGTCCCTTAGATAGACACTGGGCAAGGCAGCGAGTAATCGATTTTGTTGTAGCAGACCCAGAAGCGGCATTAGGCACACTGCTTGAATCTACTACAGAAGAAGAAGTAAATACATTGCCTCAACTAGTAGCCCAACTTGTGCAACCAGTTTACTTCCTTACAGGCGCCGAAGATAAAGTCATGGAACCTAAGTACGTGCGTCACCTAGCAAGTTTCCATTCCTCATTTCAATACAGCGGCGATAACGTCATAGAAATACCCAACTGTGGACATCTAGCAATGTTAGAACAACCAGACGCAGTAAGTAACGAAATTCGCAGGCTAGTAGCCCAACATTCTTGAAAAGTCAGGAGTCAGGAGGTAGGAGGTAGGAGGTAGGAGTCAGGAGGTAGGAGTTAGGAGGTAGGAGGTAGGAGTCAGGAGGTAGGAGTTAGGAGTTAGGAGTTAGGAGTTAGGAGTAGGGTGGGCAGTGCCCACAGATGCAAAATTTAGTACAATTTCATTACTTCGGTAAGTGCTAGCCTTGATTGAACGCCTAATGAGAGTGGTGAGGTATGACTGAGAGCCAAATGTTCTGAAGCAGCACATCCAATCATCGCAGCATTATCAGTACAGTATTTCAATGGTGGGAATAATACTCTCAGATTATTTTCAGCACAAGCCGCTGTAAGTGTCTTTCTCAACGCGCTATTAGCAGCAACACCACCACCAACAGCAATTGTATCAAGCTCATAATCAAGGGCACACCTAACAGCACGCTTAGTTAAAGCCTGTGCCACAGTTGCTTGAAAACTAGCAGCAATATCTTCTACGGGTATAGGGGCGCCAGTTTGTTCTATCTGCTGCACAAGACGTAACACAGCCGTTTTTAACCCACTAAAACTAGCATCATAGGGATGATAGCCACCATTAGGTAAAGAAACTCTTCCTTCGGGAAACACAAACGCCTTACTATTACCTTGAGAAGCTATACGGTCAATAGCAGGGCCACCAGGATAACCAAGCTTTAGTAGCCTAGCCACCTTATCAAAAGCTTCCCCAGCAGCATCATCACGAGTTTCACCCAACGTCTTATAGGCGCCGCATTCTTGTACATGAATTAAACTCGTGTGACCCCCCGAAACTAGCAAACTCAAAAAAGGCGGTTTTAAAGAAGGCTCACTTAAATAAGTCGCGTAAATATGCCCTTCCAAGTGATGAACACCCAAAAACGGCTTAGAATAAAGCATCGCCAGCGTCTTACCCGCCGTCATCCCCACCAACAGCGCTCCCACTAAACCCGGAGCTACTGTTGCTGCAATTCCATCAATTTCTTCCCAACCAAGTTGGGCATCTACCATTGCTTGTGTAATGATGTCGTTAATAATTTCCAAATGCGCGCGTGAAGCAACTTCTGGTACAACTCCACCATACTGCTGATGCACAGGAATTTGTGAAGAAATAATACTGCTTTTAACCTCACGCCCAGAGACAATAGCCACTGCCGTCTCATCACAGCTTGTCTCAATCGCCAACACAGTCGCCATAATTTTAAGTGCTGAGTAGAAAGTGCTGAGTAGAAAGTGCTGAGTGCTGAGTGAGTGCAAGAGTTAGGAGTTAGGAGTTAGGAGTTAGGAGTTAGGAGTTAGGAGTTAGGAGTTAGGAGTTATTTCCCACTCAGCACTCAGCACTCAGCACTCAGCACTCAGCACTCTCCACTTATTTTAACTTTTGTTTGCGAAGCTTTAACTTTTATTTACTTCAACTTTACTCGCTTTACCGCCACAGATTATGATGACATGCTAGTTAGGCAAATAAAAATTGTACAGGCCGCTTCGTTTTGTACAAGGAACTTTTTGTTTCGTAATAAAAGGAAACAATATCATGCAACGCTTGTTTGCTCTCTTTCTAGCCCTATGTCTATGGTTCAGCTTTACCCCGCCAACCCTGGCGTTAGGAGCTGACTTAGTACCTTGCAGTCAGTCTCCAGCCTTCCAAGCACGCGCGGAAGCTGCGAGAAATACTACTGCCGACCCAAACTCTGGTGCGAAGCGTTTTGAACGCTATTCACAAGCACTATGTGGTCCTGAAGGTCTGCCTCACCTAATTGTAGATGGGGGTCTCGACCACGCAGGTGATTTCTTGATTCCTAGCATCCTGTTTTTGTATATCGCTGGTTGGATTGGTTGGGTTGGTCGTGCTTACATCATGGCTGTACGTAAAATGCCAAACCCAGAAATGAAGGAAATCGTTATCGATGTTCCTTTGGCTCTCCCAATTATGCTAAGTGGATTTACATGGCCCCTTGCTGCAATCAAAGAACTTACGTCTGGTGAGTTAACTGCTAAGGATACAGAAATCCCCATTTCTCCACGCTAGTTAAACTTACTAGTTATAAACTATACTTCCACATTTAATTATGTGGAAGCGCGCTCGATGGTTAAAGTCTCTATTAATTAGAGAAACGAATTAAGTGGAAATACTTTTGGAGCTTTACTCATGCAAAATGGTCTTCTTAGATATTTATCCCTTGCCCCAGTCACACTGTTTGCTTTATTGATTGCACAAGCTGTACTGTTGATTGTATTTAATCTCATTTTCCCAGACCTGCTTTTCCACCCAATGCCCAGATAACTATTAGTTATGGGGTATAAAAAGTAAACATGATTGTTTAAAAGTTATGACAGCTAAGAGTTAGATATTTATTTCTAACTCTTAGCTGTCTATGAGTGTTTTTTATCTACAATAATCGTTTTGCAAAAAAATATTACGTATATCATGCTTTTAGCAAGGTGTCAAATAATGAGTTATTTTTGATTATCTTTAAAGTATTTTAATAAAAATTAATGAATCGATTTGTAGCGCTTATTAAGTTTTTTAAACAGAAGTTACTTTATAGTACTCAGCTACATTTATGATGAAGGAAAAATCCTGCCAAAATTTCAATTCACTTAGATGAGGCAAAGATAAAATATGGTACAAGCAGTAGACGCATCAAAAAATAATCCTAGCGACCCTAGGAATCGTGAGGTCGTTTTCCCCGCAGAACGCGACCCGATGCAAGGCAATTTGGACACACCAATTAATGCTTCTCCCTTGAGTAAGTGGTACATCAATAACTTACCCGCTTATCGCCCAGGTCTTACACCTTTCCGTCGTGGACTAGAAGTTGGTATGGCACATGGGTACTTTATTTTTGGCCCATTCGCTAAACTTGGCCCACTGCGTAACACCGCAAACGCTAATTTAGCTGGTTTACTGGCAGCTATTGGTTTAATCGTTATTTTGACTGGTACTTTATCGCTGTACGCTAACAGCAACCCAAAACCAGCACTCGGAAGCGTAACAGTTCCAAACCCACCCGATGCTTTTACCTCAAAAGAAGGTTGGAATAACTTTGGAAGCGCGTTTCTTATTGGTGGCATTGGTGGCGCCGTTGTTGCTTACTTCCTAACCAGCAACTTGGGAATTCTCCAAGGTATAACTGGATAAATTAGTACAGATGTGAATCTGAATAAATTAGTACAGACGTGAATCTGGATAAATTCGTACAGACGTGAATCTGGATAAATTCGTAGAGACGTGATTAATCACGTCTCTACAAAGAAACCGGGCTTTTTTTAAAGCCCGGTTTCTGTTTTATATTAAGCGTTCAGGGGGCGCCGACGTTATTGTTTACAATTGGCGAAACTATCCAGGGCAGTTTCAATTGACTGTAAAGCAGCTTCAAAATCGTCGTTGACAATTTGAACGTCAAACTCGTCTGCGGCTTGAATTTCTTCGTGGGCACGATTTAAACGGCGCCTAATTGCTTCTTCGGGGTCTTGACCGCGACCGCGTATACGGTTTTCTAATTCGGTGAGCGAAGGAGGCAAAATAAAAATGCTCTTGGCTTCTGGAAAAGAAGTGCGAATTTGACGCGCTCCCTCTAATTCAATTTCTAGCACTACGCACTTACCTGCATTTATTTGGTTAAGTACAGCAAGTCTAGGAGTACCGTAATAATTTCCGGCAAACTCAGCCCACTCCAAAAATTCTCCATGAGCAACTAGTTGTTCAAACTTACTACGCTCGATAAAATGGTAGTGTTTGCCATCTATTTCGCCTGGGCGAGGCGCCCTCGTAGTCGCCGAAACAGAATAGTATAGTTCTGGATGACGCTGGAGTAGCGTCCGCATTAGTGTGCCTTTGCCAACTCCACTTGGACCTGTCAAGACTATGAGTTTGCCTTGAGACAGCTTTGAAAAGGTAGTTGCACTATTCTGGATGGATAAAAGTTGCATCATCCGCTCAACCTGTGAATAAATCAATATACATTATCCATTAGCCATGTGTAAAGTAGGGGTATAACCTAACACGATAGCTAACTTCAGTATCTGTAACTTTGTTAACAGATAAACTATTCTAATTCACATGTTACTGCCGATAAATGTTTTTTAGGGGTAGGGATTTAAACCCACCCATAAATTTTTGATTAATTATCCACAACTTGATGTTCCCGCGAAATTACGAAACGATTTGCTACCGTTTCTGGCTGTATCGCTGAGAGTATCACGTGACTCGAATCTGTAATGATTACAGCCCTAGTACGGCGCCCATAAGTGGCGTCAACCAGCTGACCCCGGTCACGCGCATCGGTAATGATACGCTTTATCGGAGCTGACTCTGGACTGACAATGGCAACTACCCGGTTGGCAGAGACAATATTGCCAAATCCTATGTTGATTAGCTGAATGTCCATATAAAAAACTTATTCAATGCACGGTGTGAGGTTAAACACAATATTCTTTTCACCCAATACAGGATGCCGAATCGAATTTACCTTAAAAGCGTAAATACCGATACGGGACTAAAGAAGAAATTGTGTTTCTACAAAATACTATTTCTCATGTTATCCGTAAAAAATTGCAGTTACAACGCCCTAAAGTCCTCGAAATGCTTGTTTTTTAATTATCATTGCTTTTTTTAAATATTTATCAATCTCAATCGATAAATCTTGAATAAAAATCTCTCTAAAGATACAGGTAAATCCTTATGAATAAAATGTAAGCAAAATATTAAAGTCAAATCTATTACTTCATCAAATGTTACACATCGAATATCCGTAGATACAGAAAGCATCAAATAAACTAAATTTATTTGATGCCACAAAGAAACTAAAGAAACCGGGTTTCTTGATTTAGAAACCGGGTTTCTGTACTGTTTTAAGTTTGTTGAATTTTTCTCTCAGCAATTGTAAATTAGGCGCCTGACCACCATAACGCCAACTAACATAAGATGAGCATATTTCATCAATAACTTCTGATGTTGCTGCTGGTTGTTGCATCCTAGATATTTGGGCATATTCTAGTGGTGTTTGAGATGGATGTTTTTTAAAACCACTCGTAGCAAGCCACTGTAACATCTGCTGATAAAGACTTTCCATTGGTGGCAGTTTGTTAAGAGTTTTTCGGTTCCGATATCCTTTCCATTGCTGGCGTAATAACCAAATACCAAAAGCTGTTGCTGTTGCAATTATTAATGCTTGGATTATCCCAAAAAAACCTTTTGTAAATAAACCAAAGAACCAAACAAATGTCCTAGCTAAAAATGAGAATATAGCCCCAAACAAATTATTTAGCAAACCACTCACTGGAGAAGGCAACCAAGAAGCCACCCATTTCCAAAACTGCTGAAGTACCGAAAATGTTTGAGTTTCTTCTATTGAAGGGGGAATTAGAGGATGTTGAGGTATTGGGTCAAACGCAAACCATCCATATTTGGGAAAATACACTTCGGTCATCGCGTAAGCATCGGTGTTACGAACAATATACAAACCAGTAAATGGGTTGAACTGTCCTGCTCCAAAACCTGCTACTAAGCGCGCTGGAATACCACAAGAGCGTAGCATCATTGTTAATACTGTAGAAAAGTGGTCAGGATAGCCACCTTTATATTTAAATAAAAACGCTTCGACTAAATCTTCGTTTTGCTCTAAAAAGGGAAACTCTAAAGGGTTTTCGGGGACTTTGTAGTTTTGTTTTAAGTACTGCGCTAAGTAAAGCGCTTTCTCGTAAGCTGAATCTAAACTTTTATCTGCAAAGCCAACACGATTTTTATTATAGTTCGCCAATATCTCTTCTGTACGAATGCGAACTTTCTCTTGAATGGCTTCTGGAATTTGTAAGTAATACTTAGAAATGCTATCTGGATAATCATTCCCTGCTTTATTTAATAGAGTTCTGTCACGCAGTGGAACTTCAGAAATAACTGTATATGTTAAGCCATCTGACAAACCTACAGGCGCCCGTAAACTATTTTCTGTATCTACCGCTATCACCGGAGTTGGAAAGTAAATTTCCTTGGGATGCGCCATAGCTGGCACTAAGTTCGGTAAATCAGCTAATACTGTATATGTCTGTACTATTTCTTTGGTGGCGCCAACGGCGTTAGGTCTAGGTATATAAATTTGATAAGACCAAGGAGAACGTCGAATCGTTTGTACTTTATCGTTACGAGAAATTTCCCAACCTTTGCCTGTATAGCGGTCAAATGCCAATACCCGCCAAAACCCCTCAATTTGTGAACGCACTCGCATTACAACTTTGGGCGTCATTTCACCGCGCAGGTTTTGATTCATGCGACTATTAAAGCCGTAGTAAAAACTTGAGTCAACTAACCCTTGCTCCCCATTCTCTCCTGGGGCATTTGCACTACCTGGACTTGCGGCGCCACCATTTCTATTACCTGCACGCACATAACCAGGATTAATAATGCTGCGTCCAGTAAAATTACCTTTGACTTCGATATTAGAGCTAACTGGAAACATTCGCAGTTGATAGCCTGGAAAACGCGGTAATACGGCAAATATTCCCAAACCGATAACTAAAATTAATCCAAAAAGCAAAAAGTAAGAAGGTAAAGACGAAGCCACATCTGAATGCTTCGTCTTCTCCTGATTAACTATTGGCTTTGTAATACCTAGCCTTGAACGGTAATCGAATATTAAAGTTGGTAGGGCGATAGCTAAAAATAGTAACAACACTGGTGCAAACGCTAAAGTTTGACTTAATGTTGCCGCTACACCTATCAAAATCATACCAATAACAATCGAATACCCCAAGTCTTTACGCCTAGGCATATCAAAGCTATGGAGTACTTGGAGTTGTACTAGTAACTGCGCCAAAACTAATCGCGTATCGTTCAATTCCCCCAGTATTCGACCAAAGAAAGCACCTAGTGCTATTAACATCAAGATCGCAATTCCAAATTTGACCGATACATTACTGTTTTGGCGTCTTTTATAACTCCAAGCTGCCCCCGCAACTGAAAGCGGTGCTGCCCAAAAAGATAATTGAGTTTCTGCCGCTATATCTGTTGCAATAATTCCCACAATTACATTTGCTAGCACCAGCACCCTTAAAGCAATTGAATTTTCTACTTCGATTGCAGATGCCTTAAACCTGTTGCGCCAATAATTCCATTCAGGTTTTGGGGCGCCAAGTCGTATCCTGGTAAACATTTTTTAGTTATAAAGCAATTAGTGGATGTAATCACTAAGCGATGCATTTGTAGACAACGGATACTAATGTAGTCAGTATAAACTCTTAATACATTGTCCGGAAAAATGCTGTTAACCGTAGACCGGAGAGGCACCGTACCGTCGAAATACGACATGTACTAGTGCCTTCCTAATGACCGCTTATTTATACCAAGCATACGCTTTAAACTAGGTTTCGTCACCTGACTCGAAAACCAACAAGAGCCTATCTAAAATTGGTGCTAGCAGTAAGTATTATTTTCTACATAGTGGGAAGAATTAAAAATGTCAACGGTTGTTGGTCGATTTCTGTTAGTTTTACTTCGAGAGTGTAAGGTTGACGTGGAGAAACACAAAGTATTTCTACACGTAAATTACCTGAACTCGAAGACTGAGCCATTGCAGTTGTGCTAGCATTACCAACTTTGATATTTCCTTGAGTAGGTAAATCAGCCCGAACACAAAGCTTTGCTTCGGCGCCGTATTGTACGTACTCAACATGAAGTTTGATAGCACCAACATCAGTTAACCATTCTCTTTCTACAACTGGATTAGTCGCAGAAACAGGTAATGTTAAGTTATCAAACAGTTGTTTTGCTGCCAACAATGAAACGGCCATTTGCTGACGACTTTGAAGATCAAAGTAATCACCATCCAAATTAGGCATTGCTTCAATGGTCGAAGCAGAACGATAAGGAGTTCTTAGCACTAATCCAGCTAAATCATTAATTGCCTGCTCATCGTTAGGAAATAAGCTTTCCACAGCAGCCACTAATTTTGCTCCTAACGGTAACGAAGAAGCAACTAATTCTTGGCATCTAGCCATTATAAGCTGAAATACACGTTCTGGTAAGTCAATCGGGAGCGTTAAAGATGCTCCACGACCCCATCCCCACGTAGGAACTAACGCGACTGAGGGATTGTCTACGTAGTCAGGATATTCTTGGATTTGGGTTTCCCAAGGGAATAACGGAGGATGGTTTTGTATTTGAATTTGTAACCGACGTTTAAGGACGGCTTGGAAACGTTCTTGCACAGTAGGAATTTCTCCTAGTTAAGAGGTTTGGGGCGTCCATTCCGGTTGCTGCAAATCCATTGGAGTATTCGCAGCACTCGGTATATTTTCGACCCCGTTATTTTCCTTACAATTGACCGAGGTATTTTCTGATTCTATAGCATACGCACACTATTAACCATCAAAACAACTGGTTTTATAAGGATTCTGAGTCACTATTCATGAGTAGATGCACCCGATCCGGACACTAGAGAGTTACGAATTTCCCAGGCTTGTTCAAGAATTTTAAACCATCGTTTTTGTAGTTGTGCCATTGATAACCCACACAACTTGGCAATTTTTTCATCAGGTTCTTTTTGTTGCTTTAGTTCGAGTAAAGACCGTTGCTTCGGATCCATTTCTTCAATAAACTTTTCCCACTGAATAGGTGTCAAGCCCAAATTTGTACTCAAATCAGCTTCAAGCCATTCGTGAACTAGTTCCCAGCGGTGCAGTAAAGCAAATCGAATCAAGTGATACTTAAAACGCTGTTGTAAATAATCGCGTTGCCTGGAGGTTAAATTCAAAACTGATTCGATTTCAGTTGCCGACATATCCTGTAACCGCAGCGCAAAATAATCTGCACAATCGGTTTGTTGTCGTTCCTCTAAATAACTCATTAATTCAGTTATGACAACAGAACGTAGCGTATCTTCAGTTGGTTCTGGTTCTGGCTGTGTAGCCATTGCGCTTCGCAACATTTGAACCGCTGGTTCTTCCCAAGAGCCATCGCTTTCACCTCCACTACCTTCGGCAGCTTGTTCGATGTCAACACAGGTTTCTGGTGGTTGTTGTTGAGAAAAAGTTTGTGCGCGCAGAATAATAAGTTGTTGCTGTCTTCCTGGTAAAGGAATGCGACGTTTACCGTAACGTTCGGTGAACGCCATATACTCGGCTAATTCCAGAAGTGTATGAGGCTGGTAGGTAGCACCGAGTTGATTTTCTCTGCGAAAAGCATTAAGAGCTTCTAAATAAAAACTTTGTAGAAAATCTTCAATTATCGTTAGGCGCCCTTGATAGCTCAATTGGCGTTGCGGAGGATTAATATAACGATAGATAATTGCACTCAAAGTACTGTGAAGTTCGACCCTGCCACGAGATGAACCTAACTGGTAATATCGCAAGCACTGAGTCAGGCGATGTCGAGCCAGGGTAATGGCGGAGCTTTCTATAGAGCCAGAAGCTTGGATGCGTTTGCTCTCATTGCAAATCCGATAAACTTCGTTGGTGATACGCATTGCCACATCGTGACAATTTTTCTCCGAAGCTTTGGTTGATTGCCTAAGTTCCTGGAAGGAAAGTTCTAATATCGCCTCCACGCCGATAGAATTTTCTCCCTGAATAGTTGTGGTTGCGGCTAAATTCATAGTCTCGTTCTTAAAAAGACCCTAACATAATCTATTTACAGCCTGGGATCAAAATAAATAATTGGTAAAAAAGTATTATGTCTCAGATTAGCGCGATTGACGCACACCATAATTAAAGAATTGGTTTAGTTTATTATTCCCAACCAAGTGGCGATTATTTAGCTATGCCTGACAAAATTCTTCTCGACCGTTATCATTTTTCCCTCTGGTACATTTATGGATTTACAAGCACAAATTCAATTGCTGAAAGAAAATGCACCCCAAGATGGCATTACACCACAACTGATAACAGCAATCGCTCCGGCTTTACAGACGCTTGCTCAAAGGTTAGCCCATAAACGGTACTTCATCCTCCAAAGTATGGACGAAGAGTGGGTTGTCACTACATTGAGCAATCGTACTAATCCAGAACTCGAAAAACGAGTGGTATATGCTTACCCTACATTACAAGATGCGATTAAAAACCAATACAGGAGGGATAACCCTCAGTTAACTGCCACTCCCTACGGAGTTATACACGTTTTGTTTCAGTTAACGGCAATGGAACCCGTAGATAGTATAGTTTTTTTTGAAACTTCTGGCGTGAGTGGTGATACAATCGAAATCCCACGTTTTGAGCTACAATTATTGATCCAACAGGTAATGGCGCCGTACCGTAACACCTCCGTGCCTCCTGATATCGCTTAAAAACTACCAGATATCAGCTTAACTTGTCATACGGGTTATTGTGGGAAATTGCTGTAACTATTTCAAGAGCTAAGGGTAACTAGCACTACTGGATTTTACCGTCTGTGCCTACTCCTTAGCTCTTTTAAGACCAATAAATTAAATTTGGTAAATAAAAAACTTAATACAATCGACTCAGCGCAAAATCAGTCATGTTTATCAAAGCTTGACGAGACTCTGAATATGGTAAATCTACCAAATGCTCTACAGCCAACTTCGCATGATGTGCTGCTAGTTCCCTTGCTCTTGCGATACCTTGACTGTCCGAAATTAACGCCAACGCTTGCTCTAAGTCTCCTTCTTGGGCAAACTCTCGCTCTATTAGCATAAACAAAGCTGGCTTTTCTTCCAACGCATACAAAACAGGCGCCGTCAAGGTGCCGCTTTTCAAATCTGAGCCAGCTGGTTTGCCTAACGCTTCTGACGAACTCGTAAAGTCTAAAATATCATCAACTATTTGGAACGCCAAACCAATGTCACGTCCATAGCAATACAAATGTTCTGCTGTTTCAGCAGAAACTTCGCTCAACACTGCGGCAGCTTTGGCGCTGTTAGCGAATAATGTTGCAGTTTTATAATAATTTTTTTGAAGATAAGTATCGATTGTGATACTCGCATCAAAACGGTTTAGTCCCTGTTGAATTTCTCCAACCGCGAAATCCATCAATACTTGTGATAAAAGTTTTACAACTTCTAAATTATCTAAGTTGGCTAAGTGCCAAGAAGATTGGGCAAAGAAGAAATCTCCTGCCAGTACAGCAACGCGGTTGCCAAATAAACTATGAATTGTTGGAACTCCACGTCGCTCGTTCGACTCATCTACTACATCATCGTGTACCAAACTCGCTGTGTGAATCATTTCTGTGATTTCAGCTAGGCGCCGATGACGAGTTGTAATATCTTCGGACATGGTAGCGCGCGATACAAGCAGAACTATCGCTGGTCTGATACGCTTTCCCCCAGCTCCAAATAGGTGTTTTGCCGCCGCATAGAGGATGGGGTGGTCTGTTCCAACTAACTGTATCAGATTGTCTGCTAGTAATCGCAGGTCTGCTTCCACAGGAGTAAAAAGGGAGGTTGCTGGGGTCATGGATGGGCGGACTCTGGCTTAAGTTACGAAAGTTTACATATTCTATACTCATTTTAAGATAACGCAGGTAGACTGCAAAGCTCCGCAGTGAAGAATCATTGTATTAATCAATAGCAACAGCAGTATTTTTTTTCTACTCACAATGCCTCAACAAGGCATTTTGAGGTGTCATGTGACCTCAAAAGAAGCCAAATGTATAAAAAGATACTTTAAAATACTTGCTGAAGTGAGATAATTATTGTTATATTATTTACTACATAAGGAAAGGGTGCAAAATTATTAATATCTACGTAGATAATATAATTATTATTTATACAATAGGCAACAAACAAAAGAAAAACTTATTTTTGTGATTGCCAAAATATTTGAAAAATAACTCAGAACTGAGATGAAAAGTCCCGGTGGTTATGTTACGCTAAAATTAAGGGACTTAAAAGTTTTTTGTTAATCACCGCACGAAAAGTAATGCGCTTAAGGGTGTTTTGCTTTTCGAGAGTCGTGAGTCAAATAGATACCTTTCGTTGAACTAAGGAAGCTGTTTTTAGCAATTTCAGTAGTTTGACAGTAGGTTCATATAGTTTCTTGCCGGAAGAGCGAAATTATTTCGGTAAAGGAGTCAGTAAGCCTTTAACGCTTAATTAAAAGGCTTATATGTCCTTTGTTGTAAATAAACACAAAGGCAAAAATTTTGCAGACTTGAAGAGACTGTCCAGGCAGCGCTCTAAATTGCTGTATGGCGTTTAGATAGCTGAATAACAGCAGTGAGTCTGTAAACATAAATAACTATAAAGCCAAAAAGCAAAGAACTTAGTTCTAGGCAAACTAAACCGTACTAGTTGTTGTTAGTACGCGCACAGAGTGCTGCTGTAATCGTGAGATGTATTCGCACGAAACGCGGGAACGCTAATGGCGTTTGCTTAATATTAAACACAAATAACTCGTAAAAAAAAATAGTTCATGTGAGAACGGCAATGATCATTTTTATATTAGCTTCTGGATATTTATTTACTGTATACCTCTTATTAGCATTAGCGAAACGTTCTGGAAACAAAACTTCGCCAATTGATGATTTGTAACAGGTAGCACAGGCATCTTGCCTGTGCAGAACTCAAGCCAAAATACCTAACCCACAGTTTACAACTTCAACTGTTGGAGTGCAACCGAGCCAGTTTACAGAAGTAAGTGCGAACGTTTCTGGGCAACCACTGACGACAAAGCGAGTTGGCATCGCGGGGAAGTTGTTACGTAAGTTGAGTATATCAAGTTCAGTCGCGCAAGCAGAAGCAACGTAAACTGCTGGGTCTACAATGTTAACTGTGCTTGGTAAAAGCGAGCGTAAAATTGGCGCCAAGTGAGGATAGTGAGTACAACCGTAGACCAATGTATCGATTTGTTGTTGAATTAGTGGCTCTAGGTATGAGGTTGCTACTTCAACAGTGTAAGGGTCATGGATACGGTTTTGTTCGATTAAAGGGACAAATTCAGGGCAGCTAACTTGCCAAACTTGAGTTTGAGCATCAATTTCTAGGATAGCGTTTTTATAGGCGTTACTTTTTGCTGTGGCAGGAGTCGCGATAACACCGATACGTTTTCCATGTTGAACTGCGGCCAAGGCGCCTGGAAGAATAACACCAATAATCGGAAAATCAAATTCTTCGCGTACAGTTTCAAGGGCGAGTGCAGAACTTGTATTACAAGCCATTACCGCCATCTTAACACCAACACGCTGCATCCAAGTTAGAATTTCGCGGTTAAACTGAATAATTTCAGCTTGAGAGCGAATACCATAAGGTAGTCGAGCCGTATCTCCAAAATAGAGAATCGACTCATTCGGAATTTGGCGATACAGTTCGCGTAGTACAGTTAAACCCCCCACACCACTATCAAATACCCCAATCGGGGCACGCTGTGGCTCTGTGTAATAGTTAAAGTTTTCTTGGAGAAGATTAGTTTCAAAAGTTGAAGATAGAAACACAGCTACTTAGTCTTTATATTTTTGAATAACAATACAGGATTTATAGCAATTAGACAAATATCTAGCCAAGGAGTTTTTTTACAAACAGGGAATTTTTTGTAGAGACGTGATATATCACGTCTCCACATTTGTGTATTTATCTTCCTAAATATCTGAGAACACCGCGTGCAATAGCTTCAGCCATGCGATTTTGATATTCACGATTACCGAGACGGGGGTTATCTTCTCTTCCTGTCATGTAACCAGTTTCTACTAAAATCGAAGGCATTGAGCTTTTTCTCAAAACGTAAAATCTGGCTTTACGGGTGCCTCGGTCTTTGATGGTAGAGATATTTTGGAGAATGCTTTGGCGAACTGCTTCAGCAAGACGATAACCGCTGTCATAATAGTAAACTTCCAAACCGTTGACATCTGGGCGCCCACTGATAGAGTTAGCGTGGATGCTGACGAATAAATTGGCGTTAACACGTTCTGCCATGTCTACCCGTGGTTTTAAGTCAACAAAGTAATCAGAATCACGAGTCATGACAACTTGAATACCATTTTGTTCCAAGATTGACCTAACTCGTAAACCTATAGGTAAAATTACGTCTTTTTCAAGTAAACCACGAAGACCTGGGGCGCCTGAATCTTTACCTCCATGTCCTGGGTCAACAACCACAACAATTTTACCTCTAGGAGTTGGTTGACCGATTGGAGGTCGTGGGGTAGGTACAGGGTTGCCACCGGGGGGTAACGGTTGGGGGTTAGGACGTGGAAGCGGTAATGGAAGGACTACAGGAGGTTGAATCGGTCGGGACGGTGGATTAATAGGTGGTAGGGTACTTATACGTCCACGAGTCAGTTCGAGTGATAGTAGTTGACCACTAAGTTGATTGATTTGTCCAAATTGTACTCCCGCAGCAGGTTGTACTAATATTGCGACGGTGTTGGGGTCTTGCTGCTGTAAACGAACTTTTAATACTGGACTATTGGCGCCAAAACTTGGACCCCGAACGTTTTGCTCTAACTTGGCGTTAGGAATAGTAATACGATATTGTCCAGTAGACCTATCCCACCCACCACTTCCCGTTAAACGCTGGTCTCCACTAATAATTAGCTGTGTACCTGTAGCGTTAAGCTCAACCGATTGAATTGTGGCAAGTGTATTAACAGTTATTGGTGGATTTGGGTTTGGTTCGTTGAGAGGAGGACGAGGAGTATTTGGACTTGGGAGTCTAACAACTGGGGTAGCGCTAGGAATTAAAATCAATCCATTTGCACCACTTAATGAAGCATTCCAGTTAGGACTGTCTCGATTTACCTGTAGCTGCATTCTAACAGTTGGAGTTTTAGAATTTAATTGAGATAATAAAACTCTGTTAACACCGTGTTTATTAACTGAAATGTCGCGTTGCGCTTGCGATGATATTGTGGCGCCAGTAATGTCTACATCTATCGAGCGTCTATCGAGACTACGAATCACTCTCAACTGTGGACTTCCAGCCCCACTGGTGCGAACAAAAAAACCATCACCCGTAATTTGAACATTCTCAACTGTGGTTGGTACGGACGAAGCGGCAACTACTGTTGTACTTGTTGATGGGGGTAAGGGTCTTGAGTTATTTGCATTGCTAGGAGGCGTGTTATTGGAGGGAGTAGTAACTACATTATAAATACCTTTATCAGAGGAATCTCCAACTTGTTCACGTTCGGGTTTTGGTAATTGAACATTCCAACGACTGGGACTAACCCCAACAAATTTGACTTGAGCAGGGTCAAGCGTAAAACCAGGTGCAAGTTCAACGACAAGACGCGCTGTATTTTCGTCAAATTGTCCGATACGAAGCGAACGTATTGCCCCACCGATTGGTTGCGTAAGTTGAGAACGACCAAACCGCGTTCCTGGTAAATCGATAACTACCCGTGTTGGGTTAAAAATTAGCTGTGCTTTTGGTTGCACGGCGCCGTCGGTAACGATTTCCAATCGATTTTGATTGGCATCAAACCGCCAAGAGTTCAGTTTAGCTGCATGGGCGGGCGACGGAAGTATGAAGACAGTAAAAAGGGTGCTGGGTAGTAACCAGTTTAATCTCACAGTGTTTTCTCCTGAATCCATTGATGTAACGCCATGAAGCGTCAATCGGTTAAATATAATGTTTTGTTTTTTTTAGCTATTCCTCACACCGTCACCCAACGAGAAGCAGTAATTGCAGGCGTTCTGGTCACCACACATCTTGATACAATTACGTATCAAAAATTGCTCGAAGAAGCATTATTCTTACGCCAATCATGAGATAACCAAAATTAACAGTAAGTGTCAATCATTGGTTGTAACATACAGCACGTGTTATTTGAGATTTTCAGAACAGCGACACGGACAGGCGCACAAGACATACGTTTAACAAACTGCCTAAAATAAGAATTGTATTTTTTGAAACAATTTATCCAGTTTTGAATCGTAGTGTCAACCCAAGCATAAAAAATAATAAATTTGTCGAAAGGTAAAGTTGATGGAAGTAGCGAGGAATAGGACGTATGAGCAGTTATCAACAATCGATGCACGTAAGCGTTATATAAGTCGCTGTCTATGTAGTCGTTGATTGTTGGAATTTTGTTCTTGGTCAGGGGTGTAATATTTGATGCTGACCAATAAAACTAGTTACCAATAACCCAGACGCGATATATTTGCTGCGGCACACTGCATGAACGTGTCTCTACAATGCTATTTGTAATGGCAGTACAAAATACTTGGTGTTCGGTTTAAACATATGAGTCTATTTGCTATCGAATTTGTCGGAGATATTGCAAAACACCGCGCGCGATGGCATCAGCCATTTGAGCTTGGTATTGTGGTGTCACGAGCCGCGATACGTCTTGAGTACCTGTCATAAACCCGGTTTCTACTAAAATTGAGGGCATTGAGCTTTTTCTCAAAACAAAAAATCTAGCTCGCCGTACTCCTCTGTCTCGGACACTGAGACTCTGAAGTATGGTACTGTGGACTGTGCGAGCGAGTTCTAGACCACTGTCGTAATAATACGTTTCCAATCCATTCACATCCGGACGACTTGCGCCGGCTGAATTCGCGTGGATGCTAACAAAAACATCAGCGTTGATTCGCTCTGCCATTTCCACTCGACCTTGCAACGTCACAAAATAATCGGCATTGCGTGTCATTACGGCTTGTATGCCGTTTTGCTGAAGAATTTGAGCTACTCTAATGCCTATTGGCAAAATAACATCTTTTTCCATAGCACCCCCTATCCCAAGGGCGCCTGAGTCCTTACCACCGTGTCCTGGGTCAATAATTACGACTAAACGCCCATCATTACGTCTTCGCCCAGGTACAGGGTCTACAGGAGGACGTGGAGGTTCGCCACCAATAATTGGCCCCGAACCACCTGGTCTAATTGGGTCAGGAAACGGCGTAATTGGTGGTATTGGTCTATTACGACGCAATTCGAGCGCTAAAAACTGCCCAGTAATTTGATTTAGTTGCCCAATTTGCACTCCGCTAGCAGGTTGCACCAAAATTACTACAGTATTCGATTCTTTTTGTTCGGTTAACCGAATCCTAAGAATAGGGCTATTACTATCAAGTGCTGGACCACGAACGTTGTTGGTAAGACGCGCGTTTGCTACGGTAATACGAAACATTCCTGTTGTTCTGTCCCAACCGCTTGTGGCAATAAAGTTTTGGTCTGCACGAATAATTAATTGCGTTCCACCACCTGCAAGTTCTACTGATTGAATTGTTGCTGGAGTATTACTGCGACCTGGTGTTGGTGGAATACCAGGGAACGGAGGAGAAGATGGAGGTGTAGGGGAAGGTGTAGGGGAAGGAGCAGGATTATTTGAACCACCACTATTAGACCCTGAAGTATTGCCGCCACCACTAAAACGGTCAGGTAAAAAAATCAGATTGTTAGCATTTTTCAAAACTCTCCAGTTAGGGCTGTTTCTTTCAACTTGTAAAGACATCCTAACAATGGGAGTATTACCTTCAAGCTGCGACAAAATTACTTGGCTAACACCAAAACGATTCACCATCATCTCTGGCGTTAAAGTTGGTGCTAGCGATGCTCCCGATATATCTATATTGATAGTTTTTTGATCACGACTACGAGAAATACGAACCAAAGGATTTCCGCCATTGGTACGGACGAAGAAACCGTCACCCGTAACTCGTACATTTTCGATTTGTGTTCCAGCTTGAGCTGTTTTGAGTTTTTGAGCTAGTTGGGATATTTGTATTACTTTTGATTCATTATCGTTATCAAATATAATTGAACCGTTCAGAGCGCGAGCTTCGGACGGCAGTATCAAAATCGAAGTTATAAAAGTACCTGATAACAACCAATGTAGTTTCACAATATTTTCTCCACCAAAATGTTCCTGGTAGTAGTGCAATCTGAAGACAGCATTGGCAAATCCTTATGCAGTCAACGCACGGATACTCTAGCATCTGTTGTTACCGAATCGTTGAGATTTCTCAATAATTCTGGCAAACAGCACGTAGCGTCATATGCTATCACAAACTACTCCGCACATCCACGGCATATTTAAAATACTTTAGCCAAAATATAAATCTAAACACAAAATAAAAGGCACCAATAGAAGGTGCCGCAACATATAAGCTTTTTATACAACTTGTTCACTCTTTGATAGCTAAAATTAATCGCTAAATCTTAGAAACCGGGTTTCTTATGGATTTTCGGCAGTATTGCTCAAAGCTGCTGGTTCTGGGTCTGGGAATACAATCCTTAAAAATGGTGGCGCCAAAAATGTTGTAACTATCACCATGACGATGATTGCCGCTTCTAATGGCTTGGTTAAAATACCTACACTTGAACCAATACCCAAAAATACTAGTCCAACTTCTCCACGTGGTATCATTCCTACACCAATAGCCAAGCGGTTAATTTTTTCTTTTCCGAATACACTAAAACCTGTAACAAGTTTACCGAGAATAGCTACCGTTACTAAAAAGATTGCCATTATTAACCCTTCGCGGTTGCTAGGTATAGCAGGGTTAAGAACGCTTAAATCAGTTTTGGCGCCTACAGTTACAAAGAAAATTGGTACTAAAATATCAGCAATGGGAATTATTTGTTGCTGTAGCTCTTTACGTTTTTCAGTTTCTTCAAGAACTAAACCAGCAGCAAACGAACCTAAAATTGCTTCTAACTGAATAGACGCGGCAAAATATGCCATTAAAAAAGCGAAAATAAATGCGGGTAATATAAGTTCACCCCGGGTTTTGAGAACATTAACAACCGCTACAAACGATTTGTTAAAGAAATTACCGAGTGCAATGGCGCCTACCAAGAAGCCAGCAGCACTAAAAATCAAATATACGACTTTGCCAACATCTACAGCACCATCTTTAGCAAGACTAGCGACGACAGCCAGAACAATAATACCCAACACGTCGTCAATAACAGCAGCCCCCAAAATTATTTGCCCTTCTTTAGAATTGAGGCGCCCTAACTCTGATAGTACCCTGGATGTAATACCAATACTTGTTGCCGTCAGTGCCGCTCCAGCGAAAATAGCAGGAACCGCACCCACACCAAATATTAACATTAGCCCAGCAGTACCCGCTGCAAAGGGAACCACCACCCCAACACAAGCTACCACCGTTGCTTGCAGTCCAACAGATAACAAATCCTTTAAATTAGACTCCAAGCCAATTTCAAACAGCAGGATAATAACACCTAATTCTGCCAAAACAGATATTACTTCCGACTGTGCATGAAATACGCTGTTTGCAGCTTCGGGACTTAAACCACCTGTAAAGCTTAAAAACTGCATTATTACTGAGCTTGAAGTTTCAGCATCACCAAATACCAAAAGGTGTAAAGCTGAAACACCGACTACTACACCACCTACAAGTTCTCCTAAAACAGGAGGCAACCCGATACGGTTAGATAGCTCTCCACCCAACTTGCTAGCAAAGTAAACTACCACTAAACTTAGTAGTACTGATGCTAATACTAAAGAACTATCGGCAGTCTCAGCTGTAGATGCAAGTAAATGTAACGGTTGAAAAAAAATTGTCATTGAGCCTAATTGCATTGTATAAGACGCGGAAATCATCCCTCTACTCTACCAACTGCTAGGGGATTAATTGTTATTGACTCCAAATTAATAGTAATTTTTATCAATAGCTACAATTAGTAAGAAACCGGGTTTATTGTCGGAGATTGTAATAATAATAACCATTTGTCTGCGACAATGAATGCGTATAAACCCGGTTTCTGGTAATTTTTTAGTTTCAAAAAACGTAACCGTGCATCGTTTTAAAAAGGCACCATGCCAAAGTATAAACATGATAAATCAGGTTTCAAATGAACTGAAAAACAGTACACAAAGAAAAATAAATAGCCCAGGCTTATGAATAAAAGTGTATCGTATAACATGTCGCGATTACATTCAAACTCCTGCTATATAATTACCTTTGTGATTGATAAGTTCAAGTGAAATAAGGTAAAAACAATAATTCTCTAATAGATTGGTAAAGATTTTATATGTAAATTTTTGCTAATTAAATAGATATATTGTTGATATTTTTGACATTTAATTTATTTCAGGTACTATTGATTTTACTTAAGTATCTGTAAAATTTCGTGTGTATATATTTATGAGGAGTGAAGAGTGATGAGTCAAATTAATGGCAATTTTTGGAAAGCGTTACCAGTAGCCTTATTACTGTGCGCTAGTTTTGTGCAACCTAGTTTAGCTCAAGAAAAAGAGCGGATGTTACGCACTTTAACAGTAAGTGGACGTGGTGTAGAGTCTATACCGACGACTCTCTCGCAAGTTAACGTTGGTGTAGAAGTTCAAGGAAAAGACGCGAAACAAGTTCAGCAAGAAGCGGCACGTCGTTCAAGTGCTGTAGTCACGTTAATAAAATCGCGTCCTGGGGTTGAAAAGCTACAAACAACAAACATTAACCTTAACCCAGTTTATAGTTACACTAACAACGTACAGCGAATTACTGGTTATAGTGCTACTAACACCGTTAATTTCCGTATTCCTACTGATAGAACAGGTAATTTACTTGATGATGTAGTTAAAGCAGGCGCCACACGTATTGATGGCATAAGTTTTGTCGCGACAGATGAAGCGATATCTCAAGCTCAAAGACAAGCATTACAAAAAGCAACCCAAGACGCACAGCAACAAGCAAATGCAGTATTCACGACTCTTGGCTTGAAATCAAAAGAAGTAGTTAATATACAAATTAACGGTGCCGTTCCTCCTAGACCTGTATATCGAGAAATGGCTGCTAGCGTAAGGGCAGATGCTGCGGCGCCTCCTACTCCTGTAGTTGGTGGTGAGCAACAAGTTGAAGCTTCAGTTACTTTACAAATTAGTTATTAATCATGTGGGAAGCACAGGCAAGGATGCCTGTGCTACAAATTAAAAATTATCAGGGCTATCGAAGTCGCTCCCTGAGTTATCGGTATCGCGCTTAGAGCCTAGTAACTCCAACTGTTCTACCAAGATAACTGGTGTGGAACGGTTGGCGCCTGTTTTGTTATCAATCCAAGTGTCAAATTTTAAAGAACCCTTAACTCCTATTTGTTTACCTTTCGTTACATAATCTTTGGCTATTTGGGCTGTTTTACCCCATATCTCTAAGCTAAACCAATCTGGTTCTGCATCACGACTACGGCGATTAACCGCCAATGTTAACCGACACTTCACCGAGCCAGAATCAAAGTATTTAATATCTGGGTCTGTGCCGACACGACCGATAAGAGTGATAGAATTTATACTCATACTAATGCTAAATTATTCAGTACAAAAGTACTTTATATATATTTTACTTGTATCATAAAGGAATTGTCACTATCTAAAATATATGTTTAGATAAAGAGCAATTCATATAGAAGCAGTAAAATTGGTAAAAATTACTTCGGCGCCGGAGTGAATCCTTACGGATATACTGACGTAGCCATAGAATAGAAAAAAGTAGTGCAGCTCATGTTTAGTAAAGATTACCAAAAGTTCTATAAAAAATAGCCTGCTTTACTAGACTCAGGATAAAAAAAGTAATAGAATCCAGCACAATTCAGTCAAAAACTCGTAGTCAAAAGTATCGCAAATAGGGGGCGTAGAAGCGCGTGGGTCTTTTTAAAAAGTTTTCCTTATCGCGGGATATGGGTATCGATTTAGGTACAGCCAACACCCTCGTTTACGTATGTGGTAAAGGTATTGTTCTCCAAGAACCCTCTGTGGTTGCCATCGACCAAAATGAAAAGGTCGCATTGGCAGTGGGAGAAGAAGCAAAAAAAATGCTCGGTCGGACACCAGGTAATGTGGTTGCTCTCCGCCCCTTGCGTGACGGTGTAATCGCTGACTTTGATACCGCCGAGCTGATGTTGAAAAGCTTTATCCAGCGCGTTAACGAGGGCAAGTCATTGGTTTTACCAAGAATTGTCATCGGTATTCCTAGCGGTGTAACTGGTGTTGAGCGACGGGCTGTAATGGATGCTGCTGCCCAAGCTGGCGCCAGGGAAGTGTTTTTGATTGATGAACCTGTTGCAGCAGCAATAGGCGCCGGATTACCAGTTGCTGACCCAACAGGTAACATGATTATTGATATTGGTGGTGGCACGACAGAGGTAGCAGTTCTGAGCTTGCAAGGTACAGTATTGAGCGAATCGGTACGTATCGCAGGTGATGAGTTAACCGAGTCAATAATCGGATATATGAAAAAAGTTCATAATTTGGTGATTGGCGAACGAACTGCCGAAGATATTAAAATTCGTATTGGTTCGGCTTATCCTACTTCTGATGACGAAGAAGCAATTATGGAAGTTCGCGGTTTGCACTTGCTTTCAGGATTACCACGTACTGTCACAATTAAAGGGCCAGAGATTCGCGAAAGCATGTCGGAACCTTTAAGCGTAATTATTGAAGCAGTGAAGCGAACTTTAGAGCGCACACCTCCGGAACTTGCAGCAGATATTATCGACAGGGGTATCATGCTTGCTGGTGGCGGTGCGTTACTTAAGGGTATTGACACTTTAATTAGTCATGAAACGGGTATTGTTACACACGTAGCATCAGACCCATTAAGTTGTGTAGTTCTTGGTACTGGTCGTGTATTGGAGAACTTTAAACAGCATGAGCGAGTATTTAGCGCTCGTTCACGAAATATGTAAAGCAGAATGCAGCAAGTGTTACTGGATTCTCGGTAGAATCCAGTATCCCTATTATTTATAGCTATAAGAAAGGTACGTATGTTTACAGCACGGTGGTGGGAGCGCAGGGGCTTACAAATAGGTTTACTCGGTTTAGTAGTTGGTGGTGCTTTTGTACTACGACAAACTCAAGGTTCATTTTTACTTGAGGTCTATCAAGGCATAACTCATCCACTACAAATTATGAGTTCTGGTCCAACTAAAGAAGAAAGATTACGTGATGCCCAGTTATTAGAATTGCAAACCCAGATTGTTGAGCTACAAAGTCAAAATCAAAAGCTTAAACAAATTTTAAATTATAACGAACAAGAAAAAGCCGCAAAACCTCTGGCTGTAGCTCGTGTAATTGGGCGCAGTGCTGACAATTGGTGGCAACAAGTAACTCTCAACCGTGGCAGTTCCAGTGGCGTTCAAGAGGGTTCTGTTGTTCGCGCCGAAGGTGGGTTGATTGGTCTTGTAGAAAATGTAACTCCAAACTCTAGCCGTGTGCTGTTAGTTAGCGACTTCAAAAGCCAAGTTGGTGTAACCGTTAGTCGAACTGGCGCCAAAGGTGTATTACGCGGTGATGGTTCTAGTGAAGCTGTACTTGAGTTTTACGAAAAAGTCCCCAACGTCAAAATTGGTGATTTAATCGCTACATCCACCTACAGCCAAAAATTTCCATCAGGAATTGCGGTTGGTCGTATAAAATCTTTAGATTTAAAGCGCTTACCTGCATCGATTGCCAAAATCGAACTTTTCCCACCAATTCGTTCGCTTGATTGGGTTGAAATTTATTCAAAGCCAGAAGCGCAACCAGAAGCTCCAGTAAACGCTGACAAACAAAAAGAAACTCAAGAATCACAAAAATCTGTTTCACTTTTGTAACCTAATTAACCAATCAAATAATTAAACATTTAAGATACGCATCACCTCAAAGAGTATGAAGCTATTTTCATGGAAGGGTTCCAAGCGTCGCACTAGCTCTTATTCCGCCAAACCTAAAAAAAGAAAACAGTCCGCGCGCCAAAAAGAGGCGCCTTCCTCAAAACCAAAATCAAAACCACTATTTAAATTCAACTTCAAGCCAGTTGCTACTTGGAAACCCCGAACTCGTCAAATCGTAGATTACTCTTTGATGTTTTTCAGTGTACTCTTATGTTTGATGTTGCTACCCAACCGTTTACCTGGTATGGAGTTACTCGGAATTGCACCAAATTGGCTGCTTATTTGGGTAGTCGCTTGGAGTGTTAAGCGTAATGCATGGCAAGGCGCCTTCGCTGGTATCATTTTAGGATTCCTTCAAGATGCGATGACATATTCTGAACCGACTCATGCATTGCCTCTGGGTTTGGTAGGATTAATCACTGGTGGAATTCAAAAACAGCGATTTATAGAAGAGGACTTTATCTCTATTGCTTTAATTGTGTTTGTAATGGCAGTTTTTAGTGAAGCTGTTTTTGCATCACAACTTGCTTTGAGTGGAGGTCGAAATGTCACATTTATTTGGACATATTTTCAGCGAGTCGCTCTTGCTTCTGCTATTCTTAGTAGCCTTTGGGCGCCTGTCGTTTATTATCCTTTAAACCGCTGGTGGCAAAAGCTTAAACTCGCAGAGCAAAACTAATTATTGGGCGGAGTGTGGTGAGAAATTAGAGTCCCATTTTCTTTGGTGAAGATGGGATTCTTAATATATTTATAGTTGATATGTAGAGACGTGTAAACCGGAGGTTTTCCTGCAGGGATTTATCACGTCTCTACGTGTGTTGTCACAAAAGATACTATTAATACAAGATTATTATGAGGAATGAACCACAAAGGCACATTATCCGTTAACGTAAGCGTAAACGCAGTTTTCCCGTAGGGTAGCTTTCCCGCAGGGTAGTTTTCCCGAAGGGTAGGGTAGGACACAAAGAAAGAAGGAAGAAGAAAGTTGTAGGGTGGGCACTGCCCACCTTACTACCTATAGTCTGAAGTATTACAGCAAGGCTTTTCAATAAAAATTATCAATAAAATCACAATTTTATCTTTTTACTGGATTTGTTAAGCTTCATGTTCTAAACTCGGCTTAAGTTCCTGTAATTAGATTCGTTGTGTTAAAAGGTATGGATAATTCCCCAATCATCGCTCATCCCGATGCAGAAGCGTTCAAAAGTCAGGAAAATGCAGTTAAGACCTCAACTTTGGGTTATGACGCGCGCATGATGCAGCGATGCTTGGAACTTGCGCGTAAAGCTTTGGGATGCACGGCGCCAAACCCAATGGTTGGAGCGGTTATTGTCAAAGATGGGAAAATAATTGGAGAAGGGTTTCATCCAAAAGCTGGTGAACCTCACGCGGAGGTTTTTGCGTTGCGAGAAGCTGGTGAAAATGCATATGGCGCCACAGCTTATGTTAGTCTCGAACCTTGTAACCACTATGGACGCACTCCACCTTGTTCGGAAGCACTTATAAAAGCAGGTGTTGCAAAAGTCGTTGTGGGAATGGTTGACCCAAACCCTTTAGTCGCAGGTGGTGGTATTGCTAAACTTCGCTCCGGCGGTATTGAAGTAATAGTTGGAGTCGAAGAAGCTGCTTGTCGAAAGTTAAACGAAGGTTTTATACATAGAATATTGCATCGGCGCCCGTTGGGTATATTAAAATATGCCATGACTCTAGATGGTAAAATAGCTACAAATACAGGTCATAGCGCTTGGATTACTTCGCAGGAAGCTCGCAGCGTAGTTTATCAAACAAGAGTAGCATCTGATGCAGTCATTATAGGTGGAAATACAGTTAGAAAAGATAATCCATATTTAACAAGTCATAACGAGTCCGCACGTAATCCTTTACGGGTAGTAATGAGTCGTAGTCTTGACTTACCTGCTGAAGCTCACCTGTGGCAAACCGAGGTAGCTCCCACTTTGGTACTGACGAGTAAGGGAGCAAACCCCGATTTTCAGGCAAGTCTACGTCGTCGTGGCGTAGAAGTAATTGAATTAGATTTACTTACACCCGATAAAGCGATGGCATATTTTTATGAGCGTGGTTTCTGTAACGTTTTGTGGGAGTGTGGTGGAACATTAGCAGCAAGTGCAATTAAAGAAAATGCTGTACAAAAGGTTTTAGCTTTTATTGCCCCTAAAATCATAGGTGGCAGTGCTGCTCCTACCCCCGTCGGAGATTTAGGCTTTACCACTATGACTGAGGCACTTGCTTTAGAACGTGTTGAAATACGTTTAGTTGGAACTGACTGTTTAATTGAGGGGTATTTACCTCTTAACATTTAATTGTACGAACGTTCGTAAGCCATATCACGAATAAGAGCTAACCGTGATTGAATGTAATCGTTCAAAAAAGCAGTTTCGCTGTAATCGAGAGATGTTTGCATCTTGGTCTGTCTTACGAGCCATTGTACCAAGCTTGCATCATCCATTTGTAAAAGCGTTCTACTCTGAGCGCTTTCTAGTACCGACCAAAACTGACGCATAAGATTCGGAGTCACATTTACCTCCATTCCAAATAATCGACTAATTTTTTTCAGGATACACAATTGATTTGAAAACGTCCGGTATTATTGGACAACATGACACAACTATTAGGAAACTCTTAATATATCGAATTATTAGTTGATTCAGAAACCATATAAACCGGGCTTTTTTATTAATATATTGTAATAAAAAAAATAATTTCGCATAGAAACCGGGTTTCTTCATAAATATATTGTAATAAAAAAACAATTTTACATAGAAACCGGGTTTCTGACGTGTTAATGTAAGCAAATTAACAAACGGCATACTTGAGCTTGATAGTGTAGTGATATCATGTCTATCAAACGACTAAATCGCTTTTTCGGTCTTAAATTTGAACGTTCTTTTTCATTAACGACGGTTTTGTCAGTACCATTTGTTTTGCAAACTTTTACTGCGGTGTTACTAGTTGGTTATTTTTCTTACCACAATGGGCAAATGGCAGTTAACAACTTAGCGACACAAATGCGAAGTGAAATTAGTAAGCGTATAGACCAAAAACTCGACAGTTACTTAGAAACACCGCACCAAGTTAACCAAACTAACTTGCAAGCTGTAAAGTTAGGGATGTTGGACTTAAAGGACTTTCAAAAAACGGGACAATATTTTTGGAATCAACTTAAAATTTTTGATGTTAGCTATATTAACTTTGGTAACACAAAAGGTGAATTTATCGGCGCCGGACTAGAGGACGGTTATAAACGCATTTCTGAAAAGTTAAGCAATAAAGATTACGAAATTTTTTCAGTTGATGAGAATGGTAGGCGCCGTAGTACAGTTACAATTAAGCCGGGTGCATATCCAAATGAGGCATCTTGGTATACGGATGCAGTAAAAAGCCAAAAACCGATATGGAGTGAGGTTTATAATTGGCAAGATGCACCTGATATTATAGCTATTTCTGCGAGTTATCCAGTGTATAACAGTAATAAAAAATTAATTGGCGTATTGGGAGTAGATTTAATTTTATCGGAACTTAGCATTTTTTTGCGTAACATCCGTATTAGTCCTAAAACACAAACTTTTATTATTGAGCGCAATGGCATGTTAGTAGCAAGTTCTTCAAAAGAACCTGGATACATTATTATTAACAATGAAGCGAAACGAATTAAAGCTTCTCAAATTAGCACTCATTTAATTAGAGAAACAGCAGTTTTATTAAATAAACAATTTCCAAATCTTAATAATATTACTACTAAAACTCAACTTGATTTTACATTTAATAATCAAAAGCAATTTGTGCAAGTGACTCCTTGGCAAGATAAATACGGCATAGATTGGTTAATTGTTATAGTAGTGCCTGAATGTGACTTTATGGCAAAGATTAATGCCAATAATCAGAATACAATTTTATTATGCTTACTAACTTTGATATTAGCAATTATAATTGAAATTTTGACATCGTGCTGGATTGCGGCGCCGATAAAAGAATTAAGTTTTGCAGCACAAAGATTAACAGAAGAAGCGGTCAACTCCGACTTTAACAGTAGTAATTCTTTTAAAGATAAAGATACAAATAATATTAATACTCACAAAATTACTGAATTTTCAGTATTATCAGATTTATTTACTAGTATGGCGCAAGAAATTTATAATGCGTTTATAGCTCTAGAAAACGCCAATAATCAATTAGAGTTTCGCGTAAAAAACCGTACCAAAGAATTACAATCTGCCTTACAAAAGCGAGAACAAGCTGAAATAGCGCTGCAAAAAGCATTAGTAGCAGCAAACGCAGCATCTGAAGCAAAAACTCAATTCCTCTCAAAGGTAAGTCATGAATTACGAACACCTTTAAATGTGATTTTAGGTTTTACGCAAATCATGGAGCGAGATAGTTGCTTAACACAAGAACATCGAAATAATATAAATATTATTCATCGTAGTGGAAATCATTTATTGCAACTGATTAATGATGTTTTATCAATGTCTAAAATCGAAGCTGGAAAAATCACTGTAAAAACTAATAGCTTTGATTTGTTAAACTTCATAAAATTATTAGAAGAAATGTTAAAAATTAGAGCAAAATCTAAAAATATCAAATTGATTATTCAACCTCAAGACAACTTACCAAGATATATCAAAACAGATGAAAGTAAATTACGTCAAATTTTAATTAATTTACTGGGCAATGCTATAAAATTTACTAGTAAAGGTAGCGTTACCTTAAAAGTAAATTATTCTAATTATGATTTTCAACCAACTTTATACTTTGAAATACAAGATACAGGAGCGGGAATAGAAGAAGCTGAAATAAGTAAACTGTTTGTTCCTTTTGTTCAATCTCAGAGCGGAAGAGAATCAATAGAAGGAACAGGTTTAGGATTAGCTATTAGCCAAAAATTTGTTCAAGCAATGGGAGGTGATATCAGCATTAAAAGTATTTATCAGCAAGGGTCTATTTTTTCATTTCATATTCCTGTTGACTTAGCAGATGACTCTCAGTCAATACAAAAATCAGCATATCGTCGCATTATTGGTATAGACGCAAATCAACCTAAATACCGTATATTAATAGTAGAAGATATGTTAGAAAATAGCATATTGCTAACAAAAATGCTTACCTTAGTCGGATTTGAAGTTTGTACAGCAGCAAATGGTTCTGAAGGAATTGAAAAATATAGAAATTGGCAACCCCATCTTATTTGTATGGATATGTTAATGCCAGTAATGGATGGGTACGAAGCAACTAGAATAATTAAACAAGAAAGTACATGCATTATTATTGCCTTAACAGCTAATGCGTTTGAAGAACAGCGTGCAGCTATATTCGCAGCAGGTTGTGATGACTTAATATATAAACCATTTACAGAAGAAGAACTTTTAGAAAAAATCGCTCAACATTTGGGTGTGCAATATATTTACGAAAATGAAAATAATTTACCTGAAGTAATAGAGGCGCCGACACATACAATTAAACTAACGAGTAATAATTTAAATATAATGCCAAGAGAGTGGCTGTTAGAATTAGCTGAAGCCGCGAAAACACTGGATGATAAACTTGTATTAAATCTAATTGACCAAATACCAGCAAGTGAAACTTGTTTAATTCAAGGTTTAAAAGATTTAGTTGAAAATTTTCGGCTTGATATTATTTTAGATTTAATTATAGTAGATGAATAAGAACATGTCATGCTGAACGTAGTGAAGCATCTATTAAAATCTCAATATAATATTATAATTATCAAATTACATATATAGACTTAAAATCACAACACAAGACGTAATTATAATATAATTAAAAATAAACTATATTTAGCTGTAATGTCAATATAAATATATGAGTTCAATTACAAATCAACTAATTAATAGTCCAATTGAACGATGGGTTCAAGCAGTAGAGTTTGTTGATTCGGTAAATACCAGCAACTCAACGAATAAACCACTACTACTTGATGTATCAGATTTTTTTGAATTGGTTGATAGAAGCCAACTAGCCAAACGAAGCAAACCTTCTTATAAATGGCAAATAGATAAACAAGAACGATGGTATCGCATTTGGTTTAACGAATCAAATTTAACCATTCAAATCGATTTATATTTTTCCAATGACGAATATCAAATGAATATGTATGAAATTGACTTAGAAACTTGTACAACCGCTTTAAGTATTATCAAATGGCTTTATCACGCAATATTAGGTAAAAAATGGGTGTTCCCCAGAAATTCTTTGGGCAGTTATGGAAATTATAGATGAAGCAAGCGAAAAAATATTTGGAAAAAACCTTTGTGATGTTTTGTTAAAAGAACCTTTAAATTAGTCAAATTCCAGTACACAATAACTAAAGGATTTCCAAAAAATTAATTATCCATCTTGTGGAATGGGCATCCTTGCCCGTTCCAACCTTAGAGTGTTTGTGCCCGCTCATTCCATACTTGCTTGAGAGCTTTCCCCAAACCTGCAACTTTTGCCTCAAAAATTATCCTCATGACCGGAGTGATTCCACAACCTTCAATCTTTACTACCACTAATCTAGATGCGTGTGAACGCAACTGGCAGCAACTTTAAGCATTATTATTATTGTTACCATTGTTACCTTCGCTTTTCGCCAATACCTGGTACAGACTTAATCCAATCACCTATATAGATAGATAAATCCAATCCAACAGCTCTAGCTGCTCTAGCAAGAGTTTCTAGAGGAACACCCTTGGTTTCCTCATTCTCAATTCGATTGAAATTGGCGCCGCTCATTCCAGCACGCTCACCAGCCGCAGCAACACTTAAGGAAGCAGCTTCCCTTGCTTGCTTGAGAGCTTTCCCCAAACCTTCAACTTCTAGCTCAACTATTATTCTCATTACATCGCGATTCGCACGACCCTTTAAATTTACCATTTATGTAAAATATTATGAACAACTTGACTACTGTTACGCAACAAGAAATAATGTAACACAAAGAGAAGGCGCTTAGTGATTGGTAGTCGGTAGGCGCCTTCCCCCCACAAAATATATATGGAGATCTTTATTATGCCTTCTTTACTTGAAGAATTCAAGAACGGCACCAAATGCCCCCACTGTAATCACGAGGATTGGTGCTACTCAATCGGTGACTTGACGGTGTGTAATCGCGGCGCCATTCCTGCCGATGGTTGGATAAAAACCTCAAAGTGCGATAAAGCTGGTATACCGTACTATGCACCTGAATCAAAGAAGGCGCCACGTCTAACTGGTCGTGAAGAATTTATTTATACTGACTGCAATAGCAATCCACTAATCAAAGTGGTTGTTGTGCGTCCTGGTAAAACTAAAGACAAAGATGTATTTCAGGAATACTGGAATGGGCGCCGTTGGGTAAAAGCTACAAGTATTGATACTTCAACAAAGCAAAAGTACCAACAGCAAATTACCTGGTATAGATATGCAGATGTACTAGAAGCAGTTCTAGAAAATAAACAAATATTTGTAGTTGAAGGTGAAGGTGTTGCTGATGCTCTATGGAGTTTAGGTTTACCAGCGACAACGATAATTGGAGGTGCCGGAAAATATCGTGCATACGGGATTGCTTATCGACTTTCTTTGAGCGGCGCCAAATTAGTTCTCTGTCCCGACCGCGATGAACCAGGTGTTTCTCATATGGAGGATATCTACAAAGATTTCCTCGATGCTCAATGGTTATATGCTCCGCCAAGTGAGTTTTACTGGAGCAAATTACCTAAGTCAAACGGCTTGGATGTTAAAGACTGGATTAATGATGGCGCCTGTGTATCAGACATCATTACAGCTATTGGAGAGAAGTTAAAAACAGTTGAAACATTTAAGCCTTCATCGAAAACAGTTACAGAAGAAAATATTATGAGTAATACCGAGCGACTAAGGTTAGATTTGCTTGATTTAGTACAGGAGACGGATTCAGTCGCGCGCGCTATCAAACGCTCACATATTTGTAAGCACTACAAAATTACGAAGAAAGAACTCGAATCTTTACTTAAAGATACAGAACAAAAAACTCAGCCGAGGCGCCTAAAAGTTTACTCGTTCGATGAGTTACTCGAACTTGAGTCAGAAAGTTTATCTTGGCTTATTCCTGAACTACTACCACGCGGAGAATTGATTGTGCTTGGTGGGGCGCCTAAGAGTGGCAAAACGTTGATGGCGATTGATGCAGCTTTTGCAATTGCCACAGGTGAAGACGATTTTCTTGGGTTTAGATGCGAACGCGGTAAGGTTTTGGTTATATCGAATGATGAAACAGTTCGTTCTACTAAAGCAAAACTTTTAAGACGTGGATTTAGAAACGGGGACGGGGAGAATTTATTTGTTGTCAGCGATTGGAAAGTAGATCAGCTTTACGAACTAGAACAAGCTATGGAAGATTTTCAACCTGACTTAGTAATTATTGATTCTTTAAAATCAATTAGCACAAATTCTCGAATTAGCGAAAACTCCGCAGAATTCGCCAATATAATCTACAATCTCAAAACAGTTCTAAATCGTTTTAACTGTGCGGGCATTTTGATTCACCACACGAATAAAAACAAAGACGCGATGGGTGTTGCTAAATTACGTGGCTCATCCTCTATTGTTGCGGCTACTTGGGGCACGTGGATTATTGACCATATTCCCAAGCCTTCTCAAAACGGTGGTAAAAGTTTAGTTATTGACCCATCAGACCCAGGTCGGCTGCTTACTGTTTTTCCTCGTGACATTGAAGGACAACTTCTTAGGCTGGAATTTAAGCCTGAAAACAACTCCTATGCGCGTACTGACCAAGAAATAATTAACGAGCAAGATAAACTGCGTCATCAAATACTTGCTGTATTGCGTCTTCACAAAAACGGTTTGAGCGGGCAGGAAATTATCGAACTCATGGGAATGAGTAAGGAAGAAGGGCGCCTTGTTTATAACGAACTTAATCGCATGGAATCAAGGCGCCTAATTTCTACCGTTACATCTAACCGTGATAATCGTGTTACCTTATATACATTTACCTCTCAAGAAGAACTAGTTACAGAATTTCAAGAAGATAACCAACAGAGCGCTCAAACGGATGAAGAGCCTATAAAACAAGAGTTTCAGGATACTCATCAAAATACCGAACAAAACCTAGAAGAGAATCAATCTAGTAACGATATCTCATTGTTACAAGTAGAAATAGACGGTGATGTGAGTGATTTGATTGGTTGCGATGTGGAAGTTCGGAAACTTAATGGCGCCGTTAAAGCCAAAGGTGAATTGACCAACTACGACCAGCTTAATGGGAGCGTGACTGTAAAAACTACTGACGGTGCAAATTGTACTGCCCATGTTAGAGAAACATTTGTAACTAGATAACTAGATGACAGATAGCAGCAATAAACCCAGCTTTTCATTTTCTGAAAGACCCAGTTCCTATTCAGCAACCACAACAAGAGCGTACTCCAACTTCTGTACTTCCTCAAACAAATGCACGTATTTCACAAGCAGATGCCGAGCAAACGATTAGAAATTGGATTAGTGCAAAACGAGAAATATTTGGCCCCAACCATCGTTCTGAACTCGGAGTGCAATTACTAACAGGTAAAGCTTATCAAGACAATATCAGCAGAACAGATAATCGGAGATGACAAAACTTATGGTAAGAGTCAGGATATTTTGCCAAAAATGTCGCGTTTAGTTTTTGATAGAATGAACAAATAGATAAATTATATACTTAATATTTATACTATAGTTCGATAAATTTACATCATGCTAATATCAAGCTGTTGTAATTAATACTATAATAGTGTTCTTGCTAATGATTCAGAGTTATTGTTAAATTAAAACAAAATTATTATCTGGTGAAAATAAAACCTGCAATAATTCACTCAAGTAACAGAAATTTAATAAGTTTATACATAAATATCTATGAGCCGCTTACAAAACTGGTTTAATAAATCACTTTTGTGCATTTTAATACTGAGCTATTCTGTACCCATTCGTGCCCAAATTATACCAGATAATACTCTTGGTTCTGAAAATTCCAGCATTGCGCCTTTTCAAATCAACGGTATTAATTTTAACTTGATTAATGGCGGCGCCCAACGTGGTGTAAATCTTTTTCACAGTTTTAGTGATTTTAATGTTGGTGATGGTCAACGGGTATATTTTGCAAATCCTAGCAACGTGCAAAATATATTAACGCGCGTCACAGGTGGTAATGCCTCGAATATTTTAGGAACTCTGGGAGTTACTGGCGCCGCAAACTTATTTTTAATCAACCCTTCGGGGGTTTTATTTGGCAAGAATGCCAGTTTAGATGTGCGAGGAAGCTTTTTAGCTACTACAGCAAGTGGTATTAAATTTGACAACCAAGGATTATTTAGCGCTGCAAACCCTGAAGCTCCGGCATTATTAACAGTAAATCCCTCAGCTTTACTGTTTAATCAAATACAACCAGCTAACATTACTAATTTATCACAGGCGCCTGCTGGTGTTAGTCCTACAGGTGAAATTGTTACAGGTTTACGAGTCGCGGATGCTAGAAGTTTATTACTTGTTGGGGGTAATGTAAACATCAATTCGGGAGCTTTGAGAGCATATGAAGGTAATGTAGAAATAGCAGCGGTTGCGGCGCCTGGAGAAGTAAAATTAATTACTGGTAATAATATTAACTTGGATGTACCAGCACAAATTCAACGCACGGATGTATCTTTAAGCAATGGAGCAGAAATTAATGTTCGCGGCGCCAATAATGGTAGTATAGCTATTCATGCAGCAAATTTAAGTTTAACTGAAGAAAGTAAACTCCGCGCCGGACTTTCAACAAATAGTATATTAGAAGGTCAAGCTGGTAATATTGTTATCAACTCAACAGGTACAACGACTTTAAAAGATGTAAGTTTTGTAGCCAATGTTATCTTGGAAGGTATTTCTGGTAAACCAGGTGATGTCAAAATTAATACAGGCTCATTGATTTTAGATACATCCCAAATAAATGCTAGTACTTCTGGGCAATCAAATGCAGGAAATGTTTTAATACAAGCAAGAGACGGAATTTCTTTAATTGGTAGCAGCATTTTTAGCGAAGCAAATGCTACTGCTGTTGGAAATGGTGGAAATATTGTACTTGAGTCTGGTTCTATATTGCTGTCTGGAAGTAAGCTCGAAGCTAGAAGTTATGGGCGAGGGAATAGCGGTAATATTACTGTGAATGCGCGCGATAATGTTACACTAACATATACAAGCTATTTTAGTAATTCGGTAGAAGAGCAAGGAATTGGAAGAGCAGGTAAAATTCAGATTCAAGCTAGCTCAATTGATGCCGATAAGTTTTCTTTTGTAGATAATAGTATGCTAAGTAATGCTATTGGTACAGGTGGAGGTATTTTTATTGATACCAAATCTTTAACTTTGCAGAGCGGCACCCAGTTAGGTGGACGAACATCCGGAAGTGGCAACCTTGGAGATATTACGATCAAAGCCAATAATATTACTTTTAAAGACAGCGTTCCGTTTCCTGATGGTAGCGGTTTTGTTGCTACTAGTGGTATTTTTATGCGGGTAGAGAACCAAGCAACTGGAAATGCTGGAAATGTTAGCATTCAAGCAAATAAATTTTCTATCAGCGACCAAGCATCTATTACAAGCACGACTCGTGGACAAGGTAACGCAGGTAATATTTCGATTCAAGCCGACCAATTAGAATTAGTAAGGTCGTTTGCAGCATTAAACAGTTCAGTCCAAGATGGAAGTAGCGGACGGGGTGGAAATATTCAACTGCAAACAGGATTGCTTTCTTTTAAAGAAAATGCAGGTATTGATAGCAGTACAGTAGGAGCAGGTAATGCCGGAGTTATAATAATAGATACTGACTCTTTAACAATGGAACGTCCTGCAAGCTCTACTTCATTAACTACTAAGGATGTGCAAACTCCATCTATATCAGGACGAATTACTGCGAATACAACTTCATCAGGCAAAGGAGGTGATGTCACTATAAACGTGCGTAATAATATATATACAGACAAAGGCACTATTACCAGTGCTGTATTAGATGGAGGCTCATCAATTCCAGAATTCCGAGGTACTGGGAATGGAGGAAATATTAGCATTACAGCAGGTTCGCTGACTTTAGTTAATAACTCATCAATTAATACTCAAAGTACAGGGCAAGCAAATGCTGGTAATGTATTCATAAAAGCACAAAATGATATTTCGTTAGATAGTAAAAGCATTATCATATCGTCCTTAACTCCTGCTGCTAATGATTCTGTTGTGCGTGGACAAGCTGGAAATATTGATATTGATGCACATTCTCTGTTTGTGAAAAATGGCGCATCACTTGTTTCTGCAACTAGTGGACAAGGTAATGCAGGCCAAATCAAAGTAAACACAACCGAGCAAGTAGTTATTGGTTCTGATACAAGTAATTTAACAACTAGATTTTTTTCGAGTGTCTTTCCAGGCGCAACTGGTAAAGGTGGCGATATTCAAATTACTACTGGTTCATTAAAGGTTTCGCAAGGGTCTTTATTGGCAAACACCGCAGGTAATGGTGATGCTGGTAATATCACAATAAATGCGAACTCGTTACTTTTGAAAAATGGCGGACAAATAAACACTGCGACTGATGGAAGGGGAAATGCAGGAAAAATTAATATAAATGCTTCTGATACAGTTAGCTTTGATGGGGTAGGCAATGATGGATTATTTAGTGGGGTATATAGCTTTGTCGGGAATAACGGTATTGGTAAAGGTGGTGATATAAAAATCACTGGAAACAGTTTATCTATTAACCGTGGAGGAGTAAATAGCAGCAGTTTTGGACAAGGTGCTACGGGTGATATTGATATAAATTCTGCAACTGTGCGACTTAACGCTGGTTTCATCGCGGCAATAACCAGTTCTGGAAATGGTGGAAATATTAAACTAACAGCAGATGACTTTTTATTATTGCGTCAAGGTAGTGCAATCTCAACAACAGCAGGAACAGCCTTTTCTGGTGGAGATGGTGGTAACATTGGCATCAATACACCTTTCGTCGTTGCCGTACTCAAAGAAAATAGCGATATTACAGCAAATGCCTTCACAGGAAAAGGAGGCAATGTAAATTTAACTGTTCAAACTATTTTTGGTATTGAACCGCGCGCAAATACAACATCTTTAAGTGATATCACCGCGAGTTCAGCAGAAGGTCTTCAAGGACAAATTACTATAACTCAGCCAGAAATTCAGCCTACACAAGAATTACAAGAACTCCCAGAACAATTTACTGACGCAAGTAATCAAATTGGTCAAACTTGTCCAAGAGGCGCCTCCAATGCCAAACCATTAGGTGAATTTACCATTACCGGACGTGGTAGTTTACCACCAAGTCCCCTAGAACCATTACCAGGCACCATTATCAAAAACAACCTTATCGGGGTGAGTTCACCAACATCCATCAAATTAACAGAACAATCTACTAAACCCACCCCCACACAAATCATAGAAGCACAAGCATGGGTAAAAGGCACCGATGGTAACATTACCCTTGTTGCAACGGTGCCTTATACAGTTACCCATACAACAAACACATGTCAAACAGCGCCAAAATTCAAGCGAGGATAAATTGCATTAATATATCCTCGCTTGAAAATTCGTACAACGCGCGTCGGCGCCTAATACTAATGAGACTTTAGGCAAAAGGTAAAGGAAACGTTATATTAAAGCTTATAATCCTATGAATCTCATTTCCCTTTTTCCTTATTTTTTGCTGTTCAAAACCATGATTAACTTTAGTGCAAACGAGGATTTACCAAAACTGGTAAATCGAGTTAGAGAAAATAAAGAGCGTATCGTTATCGAGCAGGAAGGTAAAGCAACTGCTGCAATCATTACTTATGATGATTTAAAACGCTTAGAGACATTAGAGGCTATCGTATTAAAAAAAGCCAAACTAGAGGAGCTTGAATGGCTTAAAGCAGCACTCCAAAACCCTGCTTTTGATTTTCTTAGAGACCCAGAAGAAGATATTTATACTTTAGCTGATGGCAAACCATTTAGTGACCCAGAATTTAATCGTTCAGTAATTAGTAACCCAGATTTTAATTCAATTACAGATTTGGAGGAAGATATTTATACTATAGATGATGGAAAACCATTCTATGACCAAAGGTAAAATATTCCTCGCACTTTTCCTTTTGATGATTTGTCTTTAGAAACGCAAGAAATGATTGCAAAACGATTATGCAATCTTCTTAATAATTAATAACTAAGTATAAAAAAACACTTATTTACCCTGCGGACAGGAGTTACATTAGATATGATGTTACTGACTTGATACTTTGTTTCATGTTCCAAAATTCCTAGAGGATAAATCTCATTAATATATCCTCTAGGAAAATCATCTAGCTTTGATATTACCAACCTCTCAAAACAGGTTCACGCAACAGTTCACGAGTTCCTTTACTTACGGTCAAGTTTTTACCTTTAGTAGAATCTGCCAGTATATATGTATAAGGGCCACTAATAGCTTCAAAGTAGCGACCTTGCTGGTCAACATCTTTAAGAGGTAAACGAATCGATTTACCTGTCTTTTTATTTACACCAACATAAGTGTGTGCTAAGTCACCACCACAAATATTCACCCAAAAGCTCTTTGTCTCGACTGATAAAAACATACTTTCTTGCTTTTGGCAGTAGTTACATGCCTTTTTTGGCTGGCTTGCATCAACTGTTTGAACCAGTGGTAATGATAATGAACAAACTCCTAATGCTACTAAAAGCAACTGGCGCCAAGAAAATTTAGATACTGTTTGTGTGCGAACTTGCATTTTATACTTCCTAAGTAAGCGTGATTTTTATTACTCATCTCTACAGTATGTGCTAGCGGTATTACGGAAAGGTTCCTAATTTTGATTTGCTTGACCATCTGTTTTGATGTGCTAGTTTATATTTAAGCAATCGCTTAAATATAAAAATCAAAAATCAATATGAGTGTTTTTTGTTTAGTACATGCGGCTTTTCAAGGCGCCTGGTCTTGGGATTTGCTAATTCCGCAATTAGAGGCAAAGGGTCATTCTTCGGTAGCAATGGATTTGCCCATTGAAAACCCCGAAGCGACTTTGTCAGACTATGCAGAAGCTGTAATTAAAGCGCTTCCATCAGGAGAGGGTGATGTAATACTTGTGGGAACATCAATGGCAGGTATTGTTATTCCATTGGTAGCAGCACAGTGTCGAGTTAGGAAACTTGTATATCTTGCTGCTTTAATTCCGTATCCAGGAATGAGTGTTATTGAGCAAATGTATGAGGATGTTGTTCCGGATATGTGGAAGGCAGCTGGTTTTGAGGCGCCTTATTCAAGTAAATTTGAGCAGGTACGCGATGAACCTGATATATTTAATCAGAGTTCGTTGGAAAAAAGCCCATTGGAAGATGAAGCAGCAGCAATGGAATTTCTCTTTCACGACTGCGAACCAGAGGTGGCAAATTTCGCTGTGTCTGAATTACGAAATCATTTATCATCTGCACATTTAACAGAGATTTTTCCTTTACAAGCTCTACCAGATGTGGAGTCATCATATATTGTTTGTACTGAAGATAGGATAATTTCCCCTGCTTGGTCTAAATACGCAGCACGCAAACGCTTGGGAGTTGAAGCTATAGAATTCCCAAGTGGACATTGCCCATATTTATCCCAAAGCGCGCGTCTTGCAGAACTACTTACTCAAATTGCTTCGTAGGTGTGGCAAGAACTCTTGACATCATAAATACATTAGTTCAGCAAGCTGTTGTTAAGAATAATAATGATTATTGTCTCCCATACATCATCAATTTGCTATTTGCTGCGAACTGGGCATAGTGACATCTTACGGGAACTTTATGGTGCAGTAACAATTCCTTAAGTTGTAGCTGACCGTCAAGCTAAACCTTTCACTTATGTCAAGAGTATTTTTTTATACATAAATAAGGACTTTGCAAAAAGTAAATTACTTCCTTATCTTAAAGATACTGGTGTTGTTTTAGATTACTCAGAAGAGTTTGAAGAAAAAGACGATGATGAGGATTACTAAGATATAAATAGCAATTGCAAAGCTTGTATGTCCTTGTCTTAACAATGCTCTATTGCGTAAGCTTTTAGTTCTGCATTTGTCATTTTTTTAAAGTTCGGTTTTATCGAAAATACCAAAAGTATGACTTAATATAATGAAATATCTTAGTACATGGTCGAAATCTAGATTATACCCTGCGGGAAAACTCCGTTTACGCTGCGCTCAGAATGACAATTTATGGTTTGTTTTACTTTTAGAATATCCTCTGTAAAATATAAGTTAATTATGTGAAATAACGGGCAGGGATGCCCGTTCCACAAGATGGAGATTAAAATTAAACTGTTTATGAGTCAGCTAGTCCATTTTGAGTTACTGAAATGCCTTTGATGTGTTCGTGCAGGTTGCAGTTACGACGTAGTAGTCGGTATCCACCTGTTGATGTTGATTGAATTACGAATGGGCAACCGGGTACTACGGGACGGTCTTTGATGCTGCGGTTTTCGTCTTTGGATGCTAGTGTGCGTTGAATGCTGCTTCCGTGTATTTTATCGAAATTTTCACGCGCGCGTTTCCATGCTGCTTTACCTCCTTCGGCGCCTGCTGGGTCTTCTAGTATGGGTTCTGGACTAGTTGCTAAACAAACGGCGTTCCAGTTTTCATCCAATACTAATGTTCCACCACCGTAGACTGTAAATGCGCTCATGCCACCTAGAAAATCTGACACCATTTGCGAATATTCATAAGTATATTCAAGGTAGTGTTCTGTTATTTCTTTGATGCTGCTTTCTTTGCCTTCTTTTACTTTGTCTATACGACGAGTTGTAGTTATTAGACGTGGTTTGAGAAAACGTGAGGCATTTTCTGGTATACGTAATGCCGGAGCGTTATGAACAAGTGCCCGCATTAATGTGCGTGTATCGGCACCTTGTAATTCTTTGAATACATTACCAATATTTGGCGCCTTCAAGTCGATTTTTTCATTCCACAGATTGCGTGCTGTAAATACTTCTTTCGCAATATCTCTAAATTTGCTGTCAGTAGGATAAACACGCGCGTCAGCTTCGTATATTAATCGTGCCAACATTGGCATTGATAACGAAGTTGGTGCAGTGTAATGCAGGGCACGGATAAGCATTCCTTTTAATACGTGCGTAGCTTTGACAAGTGCAGTGATAAATCCTGCAAACCCGGATGCTGTATCATCAGAAACATTTGGTTCTATAGCTTCGACGAGTTTTTGCATAATTTCATAAATCGCAGCAGTCCAAATTGTTGAACGCACATGCGGTTGTTTTGGTGTGTCAGCAGCATATTTTGCTCCTTCGAGTGCAGAGCGCAAATAAGGTACACCTGCACCAAAAATACCGACACCAAATTCCTCTGCCAGTCGAGTAATTAAACTAGGATGGCGCATATCACCACCTGTTTCTCTATATATATATTCAACTACACTTGGATATTGCAGTGCTGCGAACATTGCTAAGATATCAGCAAAAGATTCATGTAATGCTGATGTATCAATGTCAGTACTATACAAATATAGAGGACGGAAGGTATCTAAAATCGCGTGTCCTAATTCGTGCGAAACTATATCGTGCGATAAACATGTCCAAACTGGCGCTCGTCGGAACGGAGAATTAAAGTAGCCAAAATTTAGCGAAGGATTCATTGGGTCATAATATGCGTTCATCCCTTCAAATGCATGAGGACGAATAATAAGAGGCCCACCATCTTTCCAAACTATGGCATGACCAACTTCTTCTTCAACTAAATCTAAGGTACGACTTAATACACCAAATACATTTACCTGATGGAATGCTGGGTTATCTACTAAACCGTTTTGCTCGAAATGTTCAAATGATAAGTCTTCTTGTTTTGACCAATCAGGACTTGCGAAAACTGGTTCTCCAGCTTCATTAGTATCCCGAATCGTAAACCGACTTGAACCTGTTGCTATTAAATAGTCTTTGTCTAGAGGAAATTTATAGTTACCTCTTAGTTTTGGCAAGCTAGGGTCTTGTAAAAACATCCCTATTGCTTTAGTTGCAGGCGCCTTTTTTGGTGCAGGTTCCTGAGTTGATGTTGAGACTTCATGGGTTGTAGTCTCAGTTGTAGAAGTTGTGTCTTCAACTGTTGCTATTACTTCATCGTCATCTGAAGCATTTGAGGCAGAAGCAACTTGTGCCTCTTTCGTTTTTTTCCCCGTCGTGGAAACCTTCGAGGCACTTGATGCTCGTCTTGCCAACGGACGCTTTTGTGCCGAAGAAGGTTTAGACGTAGAGGAAACTTTTCGAGACGCAGGTTTTTTTTGTTCTGCCATTTTCACACAGCCCTTTTAGTTTTTAATTTTTGTCGATAAACTGCTTGATTTTATCATCTAGTCGCATTTTATTGTTAAAAAAATTACAGAAACCCGGTTTCTAGTAGAAAGTTTTGCAATAAAACTTTAATCTCTCATAAAGAAACCGGGTTTCTTGGTTTCTGAAAACAACCTAAAGAAATCATATGTTCTAGTCAATATCGGTATATGATGGCGAAGAGTGGCTAGATATACAAAACTTTACTTATTTTTATTGCTTGATTATGTGTGAGTACAAGTTGATTTTAAGAAAGAGTTGGCTCAAAGATAATGATTTTAGGCGGTTCTGACTTTTAGATTGAGTGCAAAAATACTTACCCCTTACCCAAAAAAATCTAGTACCTCACCCTATAAATGCTCGTGCCCCTACCCTAAGAAAGATTTTTAAGTTTTGTTAAGTCTATATTTATATATATATTTGGATATTTGAGTACATTATTAATTAGTTTAATAAATTTAACACGCATGTTCTGAGCTAGCTAGTTCAAGGCGCCTGATATAAGCATAAAACTAGCACATCGCTCCCAAAGAAGACATGTTTCCACAGAATAATTTAGGAAATCAAAAGCTGCAAATTATCAACATTCCGTTTGCAGAACGTTGGCAAATTTATCATCGCTTACAAGAGTTAACAATTGCTTGCTGGTGTCCAGACGATGGTTCGTTACGAGTGCATATTAACAGCCTCCTTACAGCTATTCTGGTTCGTAGCATTTTGATGCAGTTTTTTGCAAATCGAGCTGATTTAATTGATTGGCTTGAACAATGTTGGCGCCTATAACTTTTTGTCAGGTCAGTAGTTAACTATGACAATTAGAGGAGTTTATTTAAGTATGATTAGTTGTAATAGTGACACAAAATTAATTCATTTTTTGCAAAACGAAATTAACCTGTCAATAGATGATATTTCAGTAGCTCTAAGGCATCCAGAGTCAAAAAATGCACCTTTTCCTATGTTACTTTGGCAATATGGATTGGTTAACATTGAAGAATTAGCACGTATTTTTGATTGGTTAGAAAAGCAAGTGTTATAAATATATATGTAGTTGTTGTCATACGCTAATAAATCGAGTTTATCAGATTTTAATTTTATACATAATACTCAGTAAAATTTCAATATATACGAGTAAAAATGATTCATAAATAGTTAGCTTTATGGTCGGTTAGTATACAGATAAATTATTATTACTAGGCAAAAGTTATATAAAGACTTTAGCAAAGGGAAATTAATAGCAGTAGGAATATGTATAAATGTGTAAATTATTAAAATCATCAAAATTATGCACTCGTTTATGCGTTAGTTAATTGTATTAGGTATTTATTAGATGAACCAAATCTCGATAAACGACACTACGCTACGTGATGGCGAACAAGCTGCTGGCGTTGCGTTTAATTTGCAAGAAAAAGTTGCGATTGCTAAGTTTTTAGATGCAATCGGTGTTCATGAGCTAGAAGTCGGTATTCCGGCAATGGGTCAGGAAGAAACCTATGCAATTCGCGCAATATTAGATTCTGGCTTAAAAGCTAAACTGCTTGGCTGGAACCGTGCAGTTATTTCTGATATTCAAGCTTCGATAAAGTGCGGATTGCATCGAGTTCACATATCTATACCTGTTTCTGGAGTTCAAATAGCAGCTAAATTTCAGGGACAATGGCGTACAACGTTACAGCAACTCAGAAATTCTATCAGCTATGCTGTTGATAACGGACTATGGGTTGCCGTCGGTGGTGAAGATTCTTCTAGATCTGATGAATGCTTCCTTCAAGATGTTGCATTATATGCTCAAGAATGGGGCGCCTCTAGATTTAGATTTTGCGACACAGTAGGAATACTCGACCCTTTTAGTACCTGCACACGTGTTAAAAAACTTGTTACAGGTTTGCAAATTCCTGTGGAAATGCACACCCACAACGACTTTGGACTAGCAACAGCAAATGCACTCGTAGGTGTTAAAGCTGGTGCAACATCAATTAACACTACCGTAAATGGGTTGGGTGAGCGTGCTGGAAATGCTGCATTAGAAGAAGTCGTCATGGCACTCAAACGTTTGCACGGCATTGACTTAGGTATAGATACACGACGACTGTTAGAACTTTCCCGATTAGTTGCAAAAGCATCTGGTTGCAACGTTCCACCTTGGAAAGCAATTGTCGGTAACAATACCTTTGCTCACGAGTCAGGAATTCACGCCCACGGTGTATTACAAAACCCCAGCACTTATGAACCGTTCGCACCAGAAGAAGTTGGTTGGGAACGGCGCCTAGTTGTTGGCAAACATTCTGGACGGCATTTACTAATGAACGTGCTGAAAGAGCATGGCATTGTCCTAAATCACGAAGAAACTCAAACAGTATTAGACGCTGTACGGCAAGAATCGACTCACAAAAAACGTAGCCTAACTACGCAAGAACTGTTGAATTTAGCACGTAAATAGAGGTATAAAGACTATGCAACAATCTGATGAAATGGAACTACATTCGCCACCAGAATTTGATATTGGCGACAAAGTTCGTACTCGTAAGCTTCTAAAAAACGATGGAACCTTTCCCGGTCAAGAAATTGGTACTGTTCTTGCCAAAAAGGGAGAAATTGGATACGTCGTTAGTATAGGTACATTTCTGCAAAGCTCCTATATATACGCAGTGCATTTTTTACAGTCAGGGTTTGTCGTTGGCTGTAAAAAAAAGGAACTTGAACTGATTGAAAAAAATCCAGATAAAGAGGCAAATAGATGAAAGTAATGTTGCGTGAAAATTCTGCTGGCAAGTTGACAGTCTACGTTCCCAAAAAAGACCTAGAGGAAGAAGTTGTTAAACAAATAGATTCAGAAGCAGGTAAAGTTTTCACCTTAGCAAACGGTTGGGAATTAGAGATTTTAAATTTAGCCGAACCTCTAAAAATTCCTCAAACCTACGAAGCAAGACGAGTAAATTAACAGTTAGGAGTTAGGAGTTAATATTTAACAATTACTCTTAGCTTCTTATTTGCGTCATATTACTTACAGTCTACCGCTATCTATTAATTAAACATCTAAAATGGGTAATAACTATCTTAAACTATCAGAATTTGACATTGAAGGTGAATTTCTCGGTTTTGCGGACAAACATCCCAAAAAATTTAAATATCTACAATTTTCCTTAACTAAGTGTAACACCGTTACCGCACTTACAGCCGGAAATTTGAAAATCAAACTTCCTAAAGAATTACGAAAAGCACTTTCTGGTTCTTTAATACCAGGCGCCCACATTCGCGTCATCGGCTATAGTAAATTACATATACGTACAGGTGATGTCAAGCTCAAAGCATATGATGTCACACCTCTACCTGTCTGCGCTATAAATAAATCACCCCTACACACAACCCATAACCCTGAATGTCCAAAAAAAGCCAAAATTTTGGTATGTCAAGGTTCTGGTTGTCGTAAACGAGGCGCCAAAGAATTATTATCAAAGATAGAAAAAACCCTTAGTAAAACCAAGTTATCGCAACAGCAAGTATCTGAAGTGCGAAATAAAGTTAAAATTCAAAGCACTGGCTGTTTAAAGAAATGCTCCAAAGCGCCGAACTGTATTGTACAACTTGGTAATAAAAAATTCAGCCAAGTTAAACCCACTGATATTGCATCTCTGATTGAAAATCATTTAGGATAATGTTTGGAACGGGCAAGGATGCCCATTCCACAAGATTAATTACCCCCATTCTACAATCTTTAGTGTTAAATCAATGACATACTAGCGGGCGCCAATACTTTTTTTAAAGCCATCGCGTTCGGTCATGCGCTTTATATAATCAAGTACTGCTGGGTATGGACTTAAATCGAGTTTTAGCATTATTGGGATGTAACAAAGAATAGAACCAACGGCAACATCGGCAACGGTAAATTCATTGCCCATTATAAAAGGTTGCTTCTCGAACATACTATTAAGTGCCGTCATCAAACGCGGCATTTCTTTTTCTCTGCTTGCTTCGATAAAAACTCCTGTTGCCAAAGTTGAATTACCAAATAATACCCATTGATTAAGTACTGCGCGTGTTTCTACTGATGTAATTCCTGCGTGTTTTTCGGCAAGGTACATTAAAATGGCGCCTGACTCCCATAGTTTAAAGTCACCATCTACTATTGCTGGGACTTTGCCAAATGGGTTGATAGCTAAAAACGCATCTTGACGATGTTCTGCTGCTGCCATGTCGAGCATGACTAGCTCATAAGGAACACTCAATTCTTCAAGATACCATTGTACGATTGATGCGCGACTACGGGCGCCTGCATATAGTTTAAGCATAATAACTCCTAACTCCTAACTCCTAACTCTTCAAAGGATTTTGTGGGTATTTGGATGTTGTTTAACGTTATCGTCTTTTGTGACGACTCGTGCAGCGTTTAGTACACGCTTACGGTCAATGGAGTATTGAAAGTCTTTGTAACATGTACCTTCAGGAATAAGAGATTTAGCACTTTCCCGTCGTTTATAAGTACGGGCAGCAGAGAACACTCTTTGCTCAAATTCGTCACTTAATTGAGCAGTTTCGGGAAATTCTGAGGGTATTTGAAAGTTACTGCCGCTTAAAATACTTCCTAGCGTTGTTCCACAAGCAAATTTATATGAAGTGGGAATTCCTTTAACTAGTGCTTCTAATGCTGCTGACGGTATTGGTTCGATAACTTCAACTTGATGGACTTCACCATCTTCTTTGACGAAGCATGTTGCTAAACCTAGAACAATATAGTCGTCTTGAGTCAAGTCGGGTGCGCTGGGGTAAGAAGTTCCTAACATAAGAAAAATTTATGAAAAATTAATAAACAAATAGAAACTATTTAACAGAAAATTGAGACTACCAGCTTATAGGTGGGAACTATAAAAGCGAAGGGGTTGAAAGGCGACTTTTAACCCCGAATGCTTAAAAGCCCTGTAGAGTAATTGCTCGAATACACCCTGTAGGTGGATTTTAGCAACCTGTAACTCTCACCACTTGCCTAGTCTGGCAGATTGAGGTTTACTTTTTCTGGAATTGAACCAGGGGACGAAGTATCTATTAATAGATTCGACCATTAATTGAATTAGAGCATGAACGCGCGTCAATTCGCAGTGACTGTTCTAAAAAGATACTTCCTCCTCGTACACACTACCAGATTCATTAAAGATACAGGGGCAGTACCGATACTAACCAACAACAATCAAAGCAGCACCACAGGCAGGAAGACATGAATACTCACACTTTTCTCGCATCTGACGATGAGCAACGCTACTCCAACCAGTTTGTTGCCAGTACGAAAAACCAGGTTCGACATCAAGAAACATCGAGTAACGACAACTTCTATGTGGGAGATGGGAACTTACGTTCTTGTGCGCTGCGTTCTGCGAAACTTGGGGACTACCGCGAAGCCATATCACTGTTGAGTTTACTTTTACAGCGCCACCCTGAAAACGCGATTGATTATAATAATCGGGGATTAATTTATTATCAATGTGGCGAAAGACAAAAGGCTATTTGCGACTATAACACAGCAATTGAGCTTAACCCGAATTTAGCCAGTGCTTATAATAACCGTGCGAACTATTACGCTGCGATTGGTGATTTAGCGGCAGCACTCGATGATTACGACAAAGCATTAGACTTAAATCCTAGCTATGCGCGTGCTTGGATAAACCGTGGAATTACGCTACGTGACTTGGGACGATATGAAGAAGCGACAGATAATTTTGAATGCGCGTTGATATTTGACCAATACGAGGGTCACATTTTTGCAGAGCGTGGACGAACCTATCATCTTTGGGGTGATTGGAATTGGGCTATTGCCGATTATCGTCGTGCTTTAGAGAAGCTACCAACCTCACAAAACAGTAACGATGGTGCTTCTTGCCGTCTGCGCTTGCAAGTCGAGAATTGGTTGGGTGAACTTTTGTGTAGTTAACGGCGCCCCAAATAGCTTTAAAGCTGATGTATTTAGGGCGAGTTAAAATCACTAAAAACTAGCGTCGATTTAATTCAATTAGCCAAGTGTTGAGTTCTTGACTTCGCTCGTTTGTCATGCGCGCGTAACAATTGATTCGTGTTGTTGGTTCAAGTGTTCCACCTTCATACATTCCTGCCTCAAACGCACAAAATGTATCGCGATGCTTCAACCAGTTTTGGTGTGATGCGACCAAACGCTTTCTTTGACTAACACTCACCTTGTCCAGCAATTGTTTATTTATGGAACTGAGCTTTTTACTTGCTTCTTTGTAGGTGCGTTCGCCACACTCAATCATATCCCTTGTTGTTTGGGGGTCTTTACAGTTTGGGGGTGGTAGCTGCTTTTGAGTTTGCGCTCCCACAGGTGCGGTGGGAACTACCGATAATAAAAATCCCGTGATAATTAATATATTCCAGCGCAAGAGCAATTCCATTGCCACTCCTTACCAAGCACAGTGCCGTTAAATGTACCAACAATCGTACTTAGAAATATCTAACGATTCCCAATCATCTTAAAGTTATATTTGTTACCGTTTTTGATGACTTAATTTTGGCGTAATATTTTTTAATAAAGCTTATCTTATATATATTTAACGCCACTCCAAGTTAGCAATGACTATTTCATATGTGAGTAAATTTATACATTACCTGAAGCTGCACCGCCTAAAAATAGGTTCAACAAAACTAATTAATTAACAAAGATTTAAGAAATAATGAGTAATGAGTAATGAGTAATGAGTGCTGAGTGCTGAGTGCTGAGTAGTAAGAACCAACTCAGCACTCAGCACTTTCTACTCAGCACTCTTTATAAGTATGGTAGAAACCGCATGTCATAAATTTACTACCACAGGTTAAGCTGGAGGAGAGTAGCATTTTTTCAGCGCTATTTATAGAAATTTCGCCTTAAGTGTTAATTTTTTATTTCAACTCAAGAAACTGTAATGCTAGACCGAATTTTTGATAACCTCCAATTTCATTTCAGCGTAGAAGCATCTATCGTGCTGTTACTGCTGATATTTTTAGAGGCAGTACTTTCTGCTGATAACGCTATTGCACTTGCAGCTATTGCCCAAGGGCTTGACGATAAGGAAAAAGAGAAACAAGCTCTTAACTATGGCTTGGTGATAGCTTACGTGCTTCGTATCACACTGCTGCTTACAGCTACTTGGGTACAAAAGTATTGGCAGTTTGAATTAATCGGCGCCTCTTACTTGCTGTGGTTAGTTTTCCAGCATTTTACGTCAGAGGAGGACGAAGAAAATCAGCATCACGGTCCCAAGTTTAGTTCAGTTTTACGGCTTATTCCCGTAATTGCGCTTACTGATTTAGCGTTCTCATTAGACAGCGTTACAACAGCTATTGCCGTAAGTCAGGAAACCTGGTTAGTTTTAACAGGTACTACCATTGGCGTTATTACCCTGCGTTTCATGGCAGGTTTATTTATTCGCTGGTTGGATGAGTTTACTCATTTAGAAGATGCTGGTTATATCACCGTGGCATTTGTGGGTTTACGCTTACTTCTCAAAGTCATTAACGAATCGCTTGTTCCTCCACAGTGGATTGTCATTAGCGCAATTGCAGTTATTCTAATGTGGGGATTCTCTAAACGTAACGACAAGAACGCAGTAGAATCCGTTTTAACGGCGCCTGAATTAAAGAAACAGGAAGTTGCAGAATAAAAGTTATGATACGCTACGTAGGGTGGGCACTGCCCACCTTACTTTGGAACTTATTCGTACAACCAAGCTTTGATTTCAGGCGCCCAGTTGACTAGTTCTTCTTCTTTAAACCATAGAGCAATTTCGTTTTTTGCGGTTTCAGGAGCATCGGAACCGTGGATGATGTTACGACCAGTGTTTACACCAAAGTCACCCCTAATAGTACCTGGCTCGGAGTTGAGAGGGTTGGTGGCGCCAATAAGTTTACGGGCAGAGGCAATAACACCATCACCTTCCCATACCATCGCTACAACTGGGCCAGAGGTAATAAAATCTATCAAGCTTGCAAAGAAAGGGCGTTCGCGGTGAACATCGTAATGCGCTTGAGCTAATTCGCGACTAACATTCATGAACTTCAAGCCAACAAGGGTAAAACCCTTAGTTTCAAAGCGACGGATAATTTCGCCGATAAGTTTACGCTGTACGCCATCGGGTTTAATTGCTAAGAATGTGCGCTCCAAAGTTGTACTCCTCAAATATGGGTAATCGTGATTCAACTGACCAATAAAAGTTTATCGGGTAAAGGCGAAAGCGGAAAGAGGAAAAGGAAAAACATCCAACTCGTTACCTATGGAGGCGCCTCTTAATCTTTTGTTAATCTTCTTGATGGTGCAGGACATAGCGTGGAATTTTGCTAAATTGTAGATTCGTGGGTGAAGAATATTGAGGTTTAGGAAAAAATGGGTGTTGAGTCAACTGCTATGACTGATGAGGTGTTGAAACCTCCGTCCAACGGTAAAAAAGCTGCAAGTAGTCATAATTCAAACAATAAGCAAAAACAGTTGCTTTTACCGAGTAGTACGCCAAATACCCCCCGTCGTCATTGGACTATTGAAGATAGCGAAGATTTATATCGCATTGACGGATGGGGACAGCCTTATTTTTCGATTAACGCTGCTGGTCATATTACGGTTTCCCCCAAAGGTGACAGAGGTGGTTCGCTAGATTTATATGATTTGGTTAATGCACTCAAGCAGCGTAATCTCGGTTTACCGTTACTGATTCGATTCTCTGATATTTTGGAAGACCGAATCGAGCGTCTTAATGCTTGTTTTGCTAAAGCAATTGCCCGCTATAATTATGCAGGTGTATACCGTGGTGTATTTCCAGTCAAATGCAACCAGCAACGACATCTCATTGAAGATTTAGTCAAGTTCGGCAAACCCCATCAGTTTGGTTTAGAAGCTGGCTCTAAACCAGAGTTAATGATTGCTTTAGCACTACTCGAAACTCCAGGCGCCTTATTAGTGTGTAACGGTTATAAAGACCGCGAGTACGTTGAAACAGCGATGCTGGCTATCAAACTTGGGCAAACTCCAATTATTGTGCTTGAACAAGTTGAAGAAGTTGACCTAGTTATCGAAGCGAATCTTCAGTTGGGTATTAAACCAATTTTAGGTGTACGCGCGAAACTTAGTACGCAAGGAATGGGACGTTGGGGAACTTCATCGGGCGACCGTGCTAAATTTGGTTTGAGCATCCCCGAAATTATCCAAGCTGTTGATAAACTACGTGCGGCAGATTTGTTAGATTCTTTACAGCTTTTACACTTTCATATTGGCTCGCAAATCTCAGCCATTCATGTAATAAAAGATGCCATTCAAGAAGCTAGTCAAATTTACGTAGAACTAGCTGCACTCGGCGCCAACATGAAGTATCTCGATGTTGGTGGTGGTTTAGGTGTAGACTATGATGGTTCGCAAACCAACTTCTACGCCTCGAAAAACTACAACATGCAAAACTATGCCAATGATATTGTGGCAGAGTTAAAAGATACCTGTAGCGAGCGTGGTATAGGAGTACCAACTTTAATTAGTGAAAGCGGACGTGCAATTGCGTCGCATCAGTCAGTGTTGATTTTCGATGTTCTTAGTACGTGCGAAGTCCCCCACGAACAACCCGAACCTCCAAAAGAAGGTGAGTCCCACATTATTAACTATCTTTGGGAAACTTACCAATCAATCAACAACGATAACTATCAAGAACTTTATCACGACGCCACCCAGTTTAAAGATGAAGCTATTAGTCGCTTTAAGTTGGGAATTTTTAGCCTCACTGAACGTGCCAAAGCCGAACGTTTGTTCTGGGCATGTTGCCATAAAATACTTTATTTGACTCGGCAGCATGAATACGTGCCCGATGAATTGGAAGACCTTGAACAAATTATGGCTTCTATTTATTACGTCAATTTTTCGGTGTTTCAATCGGCGCCAGATTGTTGGGCAATAGACCAATTATTTCCCATTATGCCTATACATCGTTTGGGAGAAGAACCAACGCGACGGGGGATATTGGCAGATTTAACTTGCGACAGCGATGGAAAAATTGATAACTTTATCGATTTACGCGATGTTAAACCAGTATTAGAGTTACACCCGTTTAAACAGGGCGAACCTTATTATCTTGGCATGTTCCTAAATGGCGCCTATCAAGAAATTATGGGTAACTTACACAACTTGTTTGGCGACACAAACACCGTTCACATTCAGCTAACACCCAAAGGCTATCAAATCGAACATGTTGTTAAAGGTGACACCATGAGCGAGGTAGTTAGCTACGTACAGTACGACTCTGAAGACATGGTGGAAAACATTCGCCAGCGCTGTGAAAAAGCACTCGAAGAAAAGCGTATTACTTTAGCTGAATCACAAAGGTTGTTACAAACTTATGAACAAAGCTTAAGTAGATACACTTACCTTTCCTCGTAGGTTGGGTGGAGGCTTTGCGTAACCCAACGCTCGGTAATTTGTAAGGTGGGCATTGCCCACCCTACTATTAAGATAAATTAAGTTAGGTAAGTATTACTTTAACTGTTATAAAGAATTGTTCTTATTTACTTGATAGATAACTCTCTATTATCAAACTTTCATATACTGGATTTATTCTTAATTTTTAATTTCACATAGCGAGGTAGAAACATGGTTCATACCTACGAAGTGTTCGTTGATGTTAAAGAATTTGCTGATTACAAAAGCAACGATGCGCGTTTTGGCAGTACGCGCTACGAAATTGATGCGGAATCGAGGTCAATAGTTGATGTAGTGGCATTCGATAAAGCTAGAAGCGAGTATCCAAAAGCTAGTGAGTATGACATTAGGATAACTAGGCTGCTTAAATAAAGTAGTAATATACTATACAAATAAATCTTTATAGGACGGATTCTACCGTCCTTAAATATTATCTTGTTCAACTTGCTCCTAAATCCATTAAAAGTTTGGTTAGCAAATAAATGCGCGGTGCAATACGTTCCAAATCTATGTATTCATCAACACCGTGTGCGCCACCTCCTACAAGACCAAGCACATCAAGAGTTGCAGTACCAACAGCAGCAGCATAGTTACCATCTGTACCCCCACCACTACCTTCAACTCCAAGATTGAGTTTAATTTCTTTGTAAATAGCTTGGGCTTTTTTAACTAGCGCATCGGTTTTTGAGTTAGGTGGAAAAGGTGGTCGTCCTCGTTCTGCGACAACCTTTATTTGGGTACAAGGCAGAAGTTTATTTTGCGATATCTTTGTAAAGTCGCGTTCTAACCTATCGAATTCAACTGCTTCTAATACACGCACATCTGCCTGAACTTTTGCAGAGTCTGGAATAATATTCGCGCGCTCACCGGCTTGAAACAAAGTAAAATTGACCGTTGTTTGTTTACTTGGGTTGCTAAGGTTCTTCATTTGTAAGCTTTGATGAGCAGCTTCAAGTAAAGCATTGCATCCTTTTTCTGGTTCGGCGCCTGCGTGGGCAGCTTTACCTTTGACTTCAAATCCAAAGTTACCAATTCCTTTTCGCCTCCTTATATACAATACAGTTAATTGATATAATTTATCACTTAAACTACAAAATAATTATTCAATTTAAAACTTAATATAAATTACATTTAATTTTTAATGTAGTATTTTTAACATTAAAAACATGTATAATAAATATTAATACTTAAGTTTGCCATTTAATTTAGGGATTTACAATGAGTTAAACAATGTGAATGATACTTTTGTAGGTTGTTGGCACTTAGTAGCATTGATTCAATTGATAAATAACAATCGTTAAGAGGGGTTAAAAACAATTGACAAAGTTTATAATTACTCTTATTCTCAATAGTACTTCAAGTAGAATCTTAATAAGCACCTCTAGCTTTGATTACACAGCGTGGCATTTTGAGCTTTTAAAACATTCTGGAAGATTGTATCACTTGATACATGAAGTAGTTTTGTAGTCCTGTAACTAATGAGAGCGTTTATCATAATGTTTGTCACTAGGGTACATTCAATTCCCTTTAAAAATATTTTCTCCTGTTGGAACGCACGGCTACTTAGTGCGTTGAGAAAAAATCCTCTTCGAGTAAGGGCATTTATCATCGCTCTCGTTTTTGGTATGGTTGTGGCGTGTCAAAGTTTCGGCGCCCCACCAAGAAGTACTGAAATACTTTGGGATACTTACGGAGTCCCGCATATTTACGGTAAAGATGTCCGAAGTGCATTCTATGCTTTTGGATGGGCGCAGATGCAGAGTCATGGGAACTTGCTTTTACGTCTATACGGTCAGGCAAGAGGACGTGGCGCCGAATACTGGGGAGAAGAATACTTAGATTCAGATAAATGGACTTTAACTATGGGAGTGCCTAGTCGCGCTAGCTCCTGGTATAAAGCACAAAACCCAACTTTCCGCAGCTATCTAGATGGTTTTGCAGAAGGGATAAATGCTTATGTAAAAGAAAATCCGAATTTGATTGATGATTCTGTTGAAGTTGTATTGCCAGTGAAAGGAGAAGATGTACTCGCTCATCTGCAACGAGTGTTACATTTCACGTTCATGGTTAACCCAGAACAAGTTTTAGGTATAAGTAAACAAAAATCAAAAGCTGGGTCTAACGGTTGGTCTATTGCACCAAAACGTTCTGCGAGTGGTAATGCAATGCTGTTAGCTAATCCACATCTACCTTGGTCAGATTTATTTTTGTGGTATGAAGCACAAATAACGGCGCCGGGTATTGATACTTACGGAGCAAGCTTAGTAGGAATTCCTGTTTTAAATATTGCCTTCAACGATAATTTGGGCTGGACTCATACTGTGAATACTCATGATGGGTGGGATGCATATGAACTTAAGCTTCGTGCTGATGGTTATATGTATGACGGTAAAGTTCGTCCTTTTGAAACAAAAACTACCCAGTTGAAGGTCAAGCTTGCTGATGGGACGCTGCGTTCTGAACCATTAGAAATTAAAAGTTCTGTTCACGGCCCTGTTGTTACTCAAAAAGATGATAAACCCATAGCGCTACGGGTTGTTGGGCTTGACCGTCCTGGAACCTTAGAACAGTGGTGGGATATGGGACGCGCGCAGAATTTCTCACAGTTTCAAGAAGTACTCAGGCGCCTACAACTACCAATGTTTACAGTAATGTATGCAGACCGTAAAGGTCATATCATGCATTTTTTTAACGGACAAGTTCCAGTACATTCACAAGGTGATTTTAAATACTGGCAAGGTCTTATACCTGGTGATACATCGAAAACTTTATGGACAAAAATTCACCCTTACGAAGATTTACCGCGCGTTATTGATCCTCCAAGTGGTTGGTTACAGAATGCCAATGACCCACCTTGGACTACTACCTTTCCACTCGCGATAAAACCAGATGATTATCCAGCTTATATGGCGCCGCGTTTTATGGATTTCCGCGCGCAGCGTTCTGCAAGAATGCTTGATGAAGATAAAAAAATCTCGTTTGATGAGATGATTTCATATAAACATTCAACGCGCATGGAATTAGCTGACCGCATTTTAGATGATTTAATTCCGGCAGCGCGCAAGTACGGGAATGAAGTGGCTGTTAGGGCGGCTACTATTTTAGAGACATGGGATAGGCAAGCAAATGCAGATAGCAAAGGAGCGGTATTGTTTGCAACTTGGGCTATTGAAATAGATTTCGATAAAGCCTTTAACAAACTTTGGATTGAACGCTTACCACGTATTACACCTGATGGTTTAGCTAATCCTAGTGGCGCCGTTGCATTATTGGAAACAGCAGCAGCAAAAGTAGAAAAAGCTTATGGAAAGCTAGATGTTGCTTGGGGGGAAGTTTTTCGTTTAAAACATGGCAATGTAGATTTACCAGGTAATGGTGGTGATGGAGACCTTGGTATTTTCCGCGTAATTGATTTCGCTCCCTCAACAGAAGGTAAGTTTCAACCAGTTGCCGGTGATTCTTATGTTGCTGCAATTGAGTTTTCTAAACCTGTAAAAGCAATGGCACTAATTGGCTATGGTAATGCAACTCAACCAGGTTCACCACATGTTACTCAACAATTGCCAATGATGCAAGAGAAAAAGTTACGCCCAGTTTGGCGCGCGCGAGAAGAAATTGCAGCCCATTTAGAGGAACGTAAAGTATTTTAGCTTAATGTTACCAGATTCAAAATTTGGGTCTGGTAACAAAGAAGAATTTACTCAAAAATTAGTTTGAATTTTTATTAGGGGCTACAGGCGGAATTTGTGCGAAAATCGCGGATTGTAAAATTTTGGGAAACTTTTTCCAAGCAATATTACCTTTGCTACTCTTGATATACAATTGCATAAATTCTAATAAGGCGCCGGGGCTTTCTTCTGGGGGAAGATTGACAAAAAGATATGTGGGCTTGTCCTGGCTTGATACAGATACAACACATCCTTGACTACATGCCCATAAACAGTCAACGGGTTTAATTTCCAGTTCGCCAGAGGTCAAGTTTTCATCGCATAAACCCTTTAGCTTGTCAAGTAAAATAGCGCCATCTTTGGGTTGGTTTTTTGGTTTTTCTTCCGAGGAACACTGGCAAGATTTACAAACGTAGACAGTGGGTTTGGCTATGGAGTTAGGGTATGTTGAGGAAGTATTTTTAGAGTCCATCAATGACTCAATAAGCACTAATAATTTCTTCAGCATTTCAGTTTTTTTTGTATATATTTAATTATTTTACACAGCTTTACATTGACCGTGCCAATTTAGGTTTTGGATACAGTCGGTCAGTACAAGGTTTGGATTTTTAATGATTTTACGGATAAAACCTGTTCCTTGTAGGTAAAATAATTACTAAATATTAAAATTTGTTAAATTATATAAAGATATATTAATATATTTGTATTGCAGATATTAGCTAGTAGTATCACCTGTATGCAAGTCTACAATACAAGTGAATTACTATGTAATTGCATACATTATCTGGGTACGCTACCCATTTATGGGTCGTACCAATAAACCCAAAAATATAGAAGGCAAGTTGATGACTCTATAACCTTTCTGGGATATCAAGTTGATTTGGAGATATCGTTAAATTATAACTGGCGCCAACATACTTGCAATTACAAAGCTTATGCCTTGTAATTGCTTGTGTTAGACGAACGTCAGTCTGATACGACTAGGTTATCTATAAACGAATGCTCCTCCTATCAATGCATTCACAGTACTGCAAATAGTTGTGAGATTTAAACTTCAATACAAGTGTAAGCATTTTCATTACTATCGGTCTACCCCTTCTAGGACAAATTTTCACTCCTAGAGGACAAGTTTCGTATTTCGGCTACTTTCTTCTCCTGACGACATTCTTTAGGGGTGATACCAAACTTACGTTTAAATGCAGCCGCAAATTGGCTAGAGTTTGAGTAACCGACGCTTGAAGCAACTTCTGTCACATTCATATCCTTTTCTAAGAGCAAATTCCGTGCTATTTCCATACGATAATTTCTCAAATAACCAAATATCGTCGTTCCAAAAATTTTTTTGAAGCTCTGTTTCAGTTTCGTAGGGGTAATTTCAACTTGCGCGGCTAGATCATTTATAGTTGGAGGTTTGGCTTGGTTATCAAGCAAAATTTCTTTTGCTTGATAAATTTTATTAATTACATCAGCTTTAAGGTGAATAGTATTTTGCTTCCCTTTCCCAGCTTCTACCCACTGCGCTAATTGCAAAGTTAACAGTTCTAATGTTTTGCCCTCCAGATACATTAGCTGCATTGTTCCCTCATAAGGTGCATTTATAATTTGATTTAACACTGTTCGCATAGCGGGTGTAATCTTACCATTCTGGCGTTGAAAAATTTGTGAAGAGCCATTATTGATAAAAAGCTGTAATTGCTCAGGTAAAGTTTGTTTTGAACTTGTTAAAAAGCTTTTTACAAAATATATATCTAAGTGTATGCCAAGAAAACAGTATTCTTGGTCTGCAAAGGATTGCTTAATTTGCTTAGTATCTGGTAGATAAAACAAGTAGTTATCTCCTATTGTTTGTTGAGAAATTTTAGCAACCCCTTGAATGCTAGAAAAAATAGTCTTTCGATTGCTTGAGATGTAAAAATTTAATATTAAGGTACATGTTTCTTTATACTGGCTATTTATACTCAGTGATTCATCAAATAATTCTTTACAAACATCTAAGTTTAAGCTGGGACGAAGTTTGACTGTTTGGTAGTCAATTTTACTAAACTTGTTCTGAAATATCTCTTTCCTGTCAGAACCGTTACTATTGTCAATTACTTCTCCTCGCATCAAGCTTTCTTGTGTTTGCTGGCATAAATCTAATTCTGTAATTACTTTCATAATATTTAAATGCTTGCTGTAATAGGGACAGATAATTTTGAAAATCGCATCTCTCGATTTGTTGCTCAATAAAGAACAAATTCTCAGGAGTTTTACCTAAAAATTATTGAAAGCAAAAAAAGTCATTAGGAAAATTAAATCTGTAGATTTGGCTTAATTCTGGTGTGATTGGTAAATCATGAGCCTACTTGATTTGCGTTGATTTCAACAGCCTTATCGCCATAAGGGCAACTCAAGGCAGGCAGTAGAAAAGAATTGTTGTATCTACACACGCAGGCATGGAAGCGCAATTTAAGTTTAAAACCTCGCGACCTTCGGCGGCGCCCACAATTACTTGAGTTTTAGATACCCATCCAATTGCTACGAATGCCAACTAACAACCACCTTTCGATATGGTCGTCGCGTACTAGTATTTAGTTTGTTCCTATTTATTTTTGTTTATTTTTGAGTGTAAATATTTAGTTGGAAATATTACATAAATACTTACAAGGGTTAATTTTCTCAAAAATAAACTCTACTAACTAATATTAGCATTGTTTGGTGTACCGTGAATAAAATTTTTGAGAATTTATCTTATTTATCTCTCTTATGGGATAAGTAGGGGATGGGGAGTTACACCCCTTTATTCGGAAACAGGAAGTCTTCATTTCAGACAAACGGATTCGTTAATATATATTTCTTAATCTTTAATTAATAATAATTATAAATCATATTACTTAATCACCAATAAGTATATGCTCTACTGTGCTGGCACTTCATCATGGTCTGGTAAGATTTTTTCCAAATTTCTGAGTGGGGCGATACTGAACCCAAGCAAACCAATCAAAAACATACAAACAGCAGAAATCACATACAACATAGCAATTCCGGCGCCTGTACCTGTTCCAAATATTCCACCCCAAATGTTTACAAGACTACCCTGTTGAATAAACTTGGGAACAAAAACGTTATCCGCTAAAGGTCCCGAAATCAAGAAAGCGACTGCGGAAGCTAGCTGTAAAACTAATGAACGCGCTGCAAAAACACGTCCCTGTAAGTTAGGAGCAATTTTTGCTAACCAAATAGCTTGATCTGAACTGCCACCGATAGTGAAACTCAAGGAACATAAGAATTGCGGGGGAATCCAAACCCAAGCTGTTCGACCTAGACCAAATACTATTTTAGTTAAGCCAACACCTATCATTCCCAGTAAAACACCTTTGATTTTATTTTTAAAACCGCCCCAAGTGCTTATAGCCAATGCTCCTATAACACCCCCTAATCCTGCTGATGTCACTAAGCTACCTAGCACTACAGTATCATTTCCTGTGCGTGAAAGAATAAGTGGCAAGTATAGGGAGCTACCGACATCATGTGCAAAAATGAATAATAAGTTGACTACTAACAGCGCTTGTAAACTTTTTTTACCCATCAAATAACGCAAACCAGACCCCAAGTCTTGCCAAAAAGTAACTTGCCAAAAAATAACTTGGTTTTGATTTGATTCTGTTTGCACTGGTTGGGGGATTTTTACTGATAACAGGATGCTAATTGCTACCACAAAAGTGAAGATATCAATTAGCCAAATACCTGATAGACCAATTACTTTGTAAAGGTATCCTGCTAGGGCGGGTGCAATTATTATGGCACTATGATTTAACAAAAATTCAAGACTGCTTGCGCGCGTATAGTGTTGTTTAGGAATCATTAACGACACTGATGCGGAGAATGCCAACCATTGAAATTGGTTAAAAGTACTGACAAAAGCGCTGGCTAAGTAAAGATGCCAAATTTCTAAGTGATTGTTGATATACAGTAACAGAAGAATAACTGTTGTCAGTACGGCAACAGTATCACCCATCATCATTATTAGTTTCCGGTTAAAGCGGTCTACTACTACGCCGCTTATAGGAGTGATGATAATGCCAGGAAGCAAGCTAAAGAAACCCACTAATGCAAGAGTTGTTGCTTTACCTGTAATTTCCCATGCCCAGATTTCAATTGCAATGCTGGTCATGCTACTACCAATGCCAGAAACTAGTTGACCAAACCAGATAGTAAGAAAATAACGAAGGCTAGTAGGGGTTGCTTGCTGTGACGTGTTCATGTTTACCTGAGAAGCTCGTTTTATGTGCGTCATGTTGGATTGCAGTCAAATGGCAGGCGCTCCTTACGTTTCCAAACCAACTAAACAAATGCAATTTCTTATATTCAAAGCTTCACACCTATACCTCCTTATTAATAAAAGTTACTAACTGTGATTTAAGTAGTCAGCAGTAGTCATTCGCGACAATTGGGGTCTAAGGGACTTGCAACAATTGGGGTCTAAGGGACTTGCAAAAATTAAATTCTCCATTTGTGGAATGGGCATCCCTGCCCGTTCCAAACATGAGGCGGGCAAGGATGCCCACCCCACAAGAAAATTTTGGGTATTTTTTTATTTGGAAGTTCCTAAATTCCAAGGAATTGTAGGCGCCGGGTGTCGTCGCGAGGTTTTAGACTCTCTATAACAACACATCTGTGCGTGTGGATAAGACAATTCTTCCCTACTACAGCAAGGACTGATTGCCTTTATGGTGAAAACGATTAAAGTTTGAGTTCAACTAAAAGCTTAAGCATTTTGATTAGCGCAAGTCTACCCTTTTTAGGACAAATTTTCACCCCTAGAGGACAAGTCAGTATTTTTTGACCTATCTAACAAGCTTTAGGGATGATACCGAACTTACGGTTAAGAACATCTGCAATATTTCCTTACACCATAAAATTTATAGTTGTACTCAAAAGCACAGTTAAGTTAACAGAAGTAATTATCATTTAGTTGTGGTTAATATAGATGGGATCAGCAATCCTTCCTAGAGTTCGGTCGTTTGTTTGTCAAATAGACAGAGACTATGCTATAAGTTAATATACTTCCTCTTCAAGTGTTCTAAAAAGCTAAAGTAACCTCTTCAACACTGAGCCGCGTCTAAAGGGGAAAATTATTCTATATCCAATGCTGCGTTTGCACATCTCCCTAAAGTTATAAGAGTCCAGCTTTATAAGCAATGTTGATAAATTGATAGTAGCTTGACGCTTAAAGTTTATATTTGTAATATTGCTAATGGCGTTGAATAAGGTTAAGTTGAATAAGGTTAACTGCTAATTACTAGCGATAGTACAAACGAGTTTTTATTCTAGTCATGCTTATTAGTTAGCACTTAAGATAGTATTGATGGTTAGCTGAACTAAATTATCGAGTGTCAAAATCTACGTTGAGGAAGTAAGCGTACTATACTTTTTTAACTCGGCTGGCAAGTTTTGGTTTGGTTGACTACTAAGCTCACAGTGTTGAGATTATATAGATTCCCCAGATAGTCAAATAGTAGTCATAGGAGTTATACGATGAAATTACTCTATGGTTTTGCAAGTGTAATAGTATTGCCGATAGACGGCGCCTGCTCGAAGAGTGTTAGCTTTGTTTTATCAATGTTGTTAACTGTTTTTAGGTGAAGTAATAAAAATATGTGCGTAGATATCTGAACTGGAATTTCATTCTGTGCTGGAGTTTTTCTCCTATTTTTCTCTTGCCAGAGTGAGAAACTAGTATTTTGTCAAGACCATATTTCAACTGGTTAATATAAAGATGAGTAAATCTTCTTTCATTAAATCTCACTTTGACTTCAAAACATTTGTTGAAGTTTTGCGTTTCAGAAGTGCCACGCAGCCAAATCAAGTTGCTTTTACTTTCTTGCCAGATGGTGAAACAGAACAAGCGACGTTGACTTATCAAGAATTAGACCAGCTTGCTCGTCGAGTCGCAACTCGGCTACAAGAGTTAGGTTTAACAGGGAAACCAGCTTTACTATTATATCCACCAGGACTTGATTTTATAGTTGGTTTTTTTGGTTGTTTATATGCGGGAGTTATTGCTGTAACCGCGTATCCTCCACGCAATGAGCGTAATACACCTCGGATAAAAGCTATTTCTAAAGATTCACAAGCAGCTATAGCTCTGACTACAGCACAAAGTTTGGATACAGTACAGTCTTTAATGACGAAAGGTACTGACTCAGAAACTTTACAGTGGTTGGCTACAGACAATCTTTCTGTTGGACTAGAAGATAGTTGGCAAGAACCTTTTATTGATGGCAATACTATAGGTTTTTTGCAATATACCTCTGGTTCTACAGGAACACCCAAAGGTGTAATTATTACTCACGGAAACCTAATACACAATGCTGCCACAACTTACCAATTCATGGAGCATTCTTCAGAAAGTGTGTTTGTAACGTGGTTGCCAATTTACCATGACATGGGTTTGATAGGTGGAATGTTACAACCTTTGTTTGGAGGTTTTCCTTGTATTATGATGCCTCCTACTGCTTTTCTCCAAAGTCCTTATCGTTGGTTACAAGCAATTTCTCGCTACCAAGGTACAACAAGTGGAGGTCCTAATTTTGCGTATGATTTATGTGTCCAAAGAATTACTCCTGAACAAAAAGCTACTCTAGATTTAAGTAGTTGGAGTGTTGCATTTAACGGTGCCGAACCAATTCGACGTGATACTTTAGAGCGGTTTGCTTCATATTTTGCAGAGTGTGGCTTTCGCAGGGAGGCATTCTACCCTTGTTATGGAATGGCTGAAACAACTTTGATGGTTTCCGGTGTTCAAAAGGCAACAGCACCAATAATCAAAACTGTCCAAAAATCTGGACTGGAATCTAATCGGGTAGTTAAATCAACTGCTCCCGATGAAGATGTTTATGATTTCGTTGGCTGCGGTCGAGTTATACCAGAACAGGAAGTAGTGATTGTCAATCCAGAAACACTCGCTTGTTGTAAACCGGATGAAGTTGGGGAAATTTGGGTATCTGGGCCAAGTGTTGGTAAAGGTTATTGGAGGCGCCAGCAAGAGACAGAAGAAACTTTCTGTGCTTATTTATCAGACACGGGTAAAGGACCATTTGTACGGACGGGAGATTTAGGTTTTTTCGATGATGAAGAGCTTTTTATCGCAGGTAGGTTAAAAGATGTAATTATCATTCGCGGTCGCAATCTTTACCCGCAGGATATAGAATTAACCGCAGTACGCAGCCATCCAGCGTTGCGTCCTGATGCTAGTGCAGCATTTACATTAAATGTTAAGAACGAAGAACGACTGGTAGTTGTACAAGAATTGGAGTTTCGTGCCAAGCCAAATTTAGAAGAAGTAATTAATGCAATTCGGCAAGCAGTTACCGAAGAACATGAAGTACAAGTTTATGCTGTGGTTCTAATTAAACCTGGTAGTATCCCTAAAACTTCTAGTGGCAAAATTCAAAGACGTGCAACTCGCGCGCAGTTTGAGTCAGGTACGTTGAATATAGTAGGAAGTAACGTTTTAAAAATTAGTGATATTGCCGGAAAGGAAACTCGATTACAGCGCTCTGAACTTTTGGCGCTTACTCCCTTGGAGTGTCAGCCAGTTTTAGAAGCTTATCTAATTGAACAAGTCGCGCGTGTACTATCAATTGCGTCGAATGATATCAATCCTCAAGAACCATTAAGTACTTTGGGGCTTGATTCTTTAAAAGTATTTGAATTGAAAAACCGGGTTGAGGTTGACCTAGAGGTTGAAGTATCTGTAGCTGATTTCTTTGAAGGAATGAGTACATGCTCACTAGTGACAAAGATACTCGCTCAAATGACAACAGACGCAATACCGTCTATATCCTTTAGCCAGCAAGAGAATAATACATCCATTTATCCCCTATCTTTTGCCCAGCAGGGGCTGTGGTTTATCAATCAGCTAACTCCCAATGCTCCTACATATAATATTCCTATAGTTATTAGCTTCAAAGGTTGTCTTAACTTAGCAGCGTTACAAAACAGCCTTAACGAAATTATTAGGCGCCATGAAGTTTTACGCACAAGCTTTACAGTGGTAGATGGGCAACCCGTTCAAGTCATCAATACTTATGTACCCTTAACTTTAGCGGTTGAAGATTTACGTACACTCAAGACAAGCGATAGCACTCAAGTCGCACAACGTTTAGCTACTGAGTTCGCGCAGCAGCCTTTTGACTTATCCGCTCAATTACTTTTACGTGCTAAAATTTTACAATTAGATAACAAAAGTTATCAATTAATTGTCACGCTGCATCATATAATTGCAGATGGTTGGTCTATTGGGATTTTTATCAAAGAATTAGCTGCGCTATATGAAGCATTTTCTGTTGGTAAACCCTCACCACTTTCTGAATTACCTATTCAGTACACAGATTTTCTCAATTGGCAACAAAAATGGCTGAATTCCGAACGTATTCAACCATTATTGGCTTATTGGAAACAAAAATTACACGGTGAGCTACCTGTACTAAATTTACCAACTGACCGTCCGCGTCCTCCTGTTCAAACATTTAAAGGCGCCCAAGCAAAATTAGTTCTTCCCCAAACCTTGAAAAAAGAACTGAAGAATTTGAGCCGTCAGCAGGGAGTAACCCTATTTATGACCTTACTGACAGCCTTTAAAATTTTGCTGTATCGCTATACAGGTCAGACTGATATTTTAGTCGGTTCGCCAATTGCCAATCGTAACAGAGCAGAAATTGAATCATTAATCGGGTTTTTTGTCAATGTTTTTGTATTGCGTACAAACCTTTCTGGGAACCAAAATTTTCTAGATTTGTTAGCGTGCGTGAAGTCAACAGCTTTAGAAGCCTATGTTCATCAAGACTTACCTTTTGAAAAATTAGTAGAAGAACTACAGCCAAGTAGAGACCTCAGCTACAATCCACTATTTCAAGTAATGTTCGTTCTCCAAAATGTTCCTAAACCAAATTTAAGTTTACCTGATGTATCAATTAGTTATTATGAGGGTTATAACGGTACATCTAAGTTTGATTTGACATTGTTTATGGAGGACTCTGAGCAAGGGTTAGTTGCGACTTGTGAGTACAACACAGATTTATTTAATACAGATACCATTACTCGGATGCTTGGACACTTCCAGACTTTACTGGAGAGCATAGTTGACGATCCCGAAAAATGTATTTCAAAATTGCAATTCTTGGCGCCGTCTGAAGTACAACAGTTATTAGTTGAGTGGAATGATACCAAGACAGATTACCCTATAGACTTGTGTATTCATGAGTTATTTGAGGCACAAGTAGAGAAAACACCGTCCGATGTAGCCCTCATTTTTGGAAATCAACAATTAACTTATCGGGAGTTAAACGAACAAGCAAATCAGCTAGCACGCTACTTACAAGAACTGGAGGTAAAACCAGAAGTAATTGTAGGCATTTGCATGAAACGCAGCCCAGAAATGGTGATTGCATTGTTAGCTATCCTGAAAGTAGGTGGAGCTTATGTACCATTAGACCCAGCTTATCCTGAAGAGCGCTTGGCTTTCATGCTAGAAGACAGTCAAGCAAAAGTACTACTGACTCAAACGCATTTAGCACAGTTGTTTGCCAAACCGAAAGCGAATGTTGTCTGTGTAGATAGTGATTATCATCTATTTAGCCAACAGAGTACGTCTAATATTTCTAGTGGAGTCAAACCCAGTAATTTAGCTTATGTCATTTATACTTCGGGTTCTACTGGCGTTCCAAAAGGTGTCGCAATTGAACATCAAAGTTGTGTTGCTTTGTTAACATGGTCAAGAGAGGTTTTTACTGATGATGACCTTGCTGGAGTTTTGGCATCAACCTCGATTTGCTTTGATTTGTCAGTATTTGAACTATTTGTTCCTCTCAGTTGGGGTGGTACAGTTATTCTTGTAGAGAATGCTTTGCATTTACAAGAGTTGCCCACAGAGGTGACTTTGGTTAATACAGTTCCAAGCATTATTACACAATTACTACAAGTGGATGGTCTACCCGCTTCAGTACGGACAGTTAACCTTGCTGGTGAACCACTGCAAAATCAAATTGTGCAGCAAATTTATCAAAATAATAATATTCAAAAAGTTTTTAACCTTTACGGTCCTTCTGAAGATACTACCTATTCCACATTTACTTTAGTGAAGAAAGAGGATATTATTGTAACTATTGGTCGTCCCGTTGACAACACACAAGTTTATCTGCTCGATAGTCAGTTGCAACCAGTACCAATTGGTGTACCAGGTGAAATTTACATTGGTGGTGCCGGTTTAGCTAAAGGCTACTTAAACCGACCAGAGTTAACAAAAGAGCGGTTTATACCTAACCCCTTTAGTAATGAACTTAATTCACGACTATATAAAACTGGAGATTTAGCGCGTTATCTACCAGATGGAAATTTAGAGTACTTAGGGCGACAAGACCATCAGGTCAAAATTAGAGGTTTTCGTATTGAGTTAGGCGAGATAGAAAGTGCATTGCTCAAACACCCCTGTGTGCGAGAAGTTGTGGTTTTGGCAAGCGAGGAAAAATCAGGCGATAAGCAATTGGTAGCTTATGTCGTCTCCCTTACTGACCAAACACCTACAACTGATGAGCTACGAAATCACCTAAAACAATTGTTACCTGAGTACATGGCGCCTGGTGTTTTCATGCTGCTAGACAGCTTACCGCTGTTGCCTAACGGAAAAGTAGACCGTCGTGCTTTGCCTGCACCTGAAAGCTTACGCCCAAATTTGACAATAACTTATCAGGCGCCTCAATCTCAGATAGAACAGCAAATAGCAAAGCTTTGGCAAGAAGTACTGCATTTAGATAAAGTGGGTATTCATGATAACTTCTTTGACCTTGGTGGAAATTCGCTGCTAATGCTTCAGGTTAATCATAAACTGCGTGCTATTTTGCAGCGAGAGATATCGGTAGTAACCATGTTTCAAAATCCAACTATAAATTCCCTAGCACAATATTTAAGTCAAAAAACAGAAGAAAAACAAGCTTTTGATGCATTACGCGAGCGCGTGCAAAAGCAAAGAGAAACGAGTAATAAGCAAAAACAATTACTTATGAAGAAATCTAGAAATAATTCTCGCTGATGTTGAGTGAAAATTTTGGAGTTATAAAAAATGCCTCCCAGTACTTTTCGCCCTTGGCAGTTATTAGTACTTTCTGCTGAGACTGACTCAGCTCTAAAAAGTGCTACTGAAAGTCTTACAAGCTATTTTAAACAGCATCCTGATGTCAACCTCGCGGATGTTGCTTACACATTGCAGCATAATTCGCAAGCTTTTGAACATCGACGAACGGTTGTTTGTCGAGATACTGCGGATGCGGTGGTTGCACTTTCTGACGCAAAACGAGTACTTAGCGGTATCCAAGAAACAAAAGAACGTTCTGTAGCCTTTATGTTTCCTGGTCTTGGTACTCATTACGTTAATATGGCTTGGGAACTCTACCAAGTAGAACCGATATTTCAGAAGCAAGTTGACTACTGTTGTGAATTTCTTAAACGCCGTCTTGGTCAAGATTTGCGAGATGTACTATATCCAGACAGGTCTTCTCAAACTCAAGAACAACAGTCGGTTCAAGAAAATTCTCAAAAATATAGTCAAGCTGGGGTCGGTCTAGATTTGCGAAAAATGCTGGGTCGCAGTGAGACAAAAACAGATACAAAAATATTATCTGCGACTTCTTTACTCAATCAAACTCACCTTGCTCAACCAGCCATTTTTGTGATTGAATATGCCTTAGCACAGTTATTGATATCCTGGGGAATTCGTCCCCAATCAATGATTGGCTATAGTATTGGTGAATATGTAGCAGCGACTTTGGCAGGGGTTTTATCCCTAGACGAGGGTTTAACGTTAATTGCCGCAAGAGCGCAAATGATTGATAAGTTGCCAGGTGGAGCAATGCTGGCTGTTCCGCTTTCAGAAACAGAGATACCCCCTATACTCAATGATAATCTCTCACTTTCTGCGGTAAATGGACCTTCCATGTGTGTAATTGCTGGTAAAATTGACGCTATAGAAGCTTTGGAACAGCAGTTAACTAGAAAAGGTTTGGCTTGTCGGCGCCTGGAAACTTCTCATGCTTTCCACTCTCATATGATGGAAGCTGTTAGTTCTGACTTACGTGAGTTGGTAAAAGGATTCAATCTCGAAGCACCAGAAATTCCTTATATATCTAATGTCACAGGAACTTGGATTACAGCAGCAGAAGCTACAAATCCTGATTATTGGGTTAAGCATTTGTGCCAACCTGTGTTGTTTGCTCCAGGTATACAAGAGCTGTGGAAACAGCAGTATCCTATTTTGTTGGAAATTGGCCCTGGACAAACTCTAGGTAGTTTTGCGTTTCAATGTATAGAAAATAATCCAGCAGTTAGTCAAATTATTTTACCCTCTCTTAGGTACTCCTACGATAAAAAACCAGATTTGGCATTCTTGCTTAAAACATTAGGAAGGTTGTGGTTAGCAGGAGTTCAAATAGATTGGTCACAATTTGATGCTCACGAATGCCGTCATCTGATTCCTTTGCCTAAATCTCTTTAGTGAAGCAAATGCTACTAAATTAAAAGCAAATACACCAAGTATAAGTTGGTCAAATTATGAACATTCAAACAGTAGGTGTTGTTGGCGCCGGCGTAATGGGAATAGGAGTTGCCCAAAACCTTGCTCAAACAGACCATCAAGTTCTTCTTGTAGATATTTCTGAAGATATTCTGGATAAAGCTAAACACGAAATCAGGAATAATATCCGCTTCCAAGGATTTTTTAAAAAAAGTGATAGCCAGGGAAGCTCAGATGGTATTATTGAAAAAATAGAGTTTTCGACAAACTATAAAATCCTAGAAAGCGCAAATTTTATAGTTGAAAATGTCACCGAAAAATGGGATATAAAAAAAGAGGTATATCCCTTATTGGATTCTATTTGTCCAGCAGATTGTGTATTTGCTGCCAATACATCAGCAATCCCCATTACCCGTATTGCTTCAGTCACAAAACGTGCTGATAAAGTTGTTGGTATCCACTTTATGAATCCTGTACCAATGAAGCCAATGGTGGAGATGATTCGCGGGTATCATACCTCTGAATCAACAATTGAGACAGCAAAAAAAATGCTAGCTCAAATGGGGAAAGAATGTATCATTGTTAATGACTCACCGGGTTTTGTCTCAAACCGCGTGTTGATGTTGACTATTAACGAAGCTGTTTTTCTTTTACAAGACCAAGTTGCTACAGCAGAGGATGTAGATAAAATCTTTAAAAGCTGTTTCGGACATAAAATGGGGCCTTTAGAAACAGCGGATTTGATTGGTTTAGACACAATTTTATTTTCTATCGAAGTTTTGTATGAAAACTTTAACGATAGTAAATATCGACCATGCACTTTACTCAAAAAAATGGTAGATGCAGGGTTATATGGGAGAAAAAGCGGCAAAGGATTTTACGTATATCAATAAATAGGAACAATCTCAGGCTAATGAACGAAATTAAAGCTAGAATTAAAACTTTCCTTTCAAAATTTTTCGGCAATCATGATTTGCAGCTAGATGAAGACATTTTTTCTCTAGGTTTTGTCAATTCTATGTTTGCCATGCAACTTGTTTTGTTTGTGGAGCAAGAGTTTCAGATTGCGATTGAAAATGAGGATTTGGAGTTTGAGAATTTCAGAACAATAAATTCCATTGCCAATTTAATTGAGCGTAAAACTGCTGTTCTCGTGCAGTCATAAAATATAAACAGCCAATTTTAGGCGGCAGAAATGAAATTATGAGAATCGAACTATCTGCTCAACAAAAAAAAGCCAAATCTGAATTTAGGGCTTTTGTAAATGAAGAAATATTTCCTAATGCTGGGGAATGGGATAAGAAAGAATTTACTCCACCGGAACTAATTAAAAAAGTAGCAGAACGTGGTTTTCTCGGCGCCATATTACCCGAAGAATATGGTGGTAAAGGAATGGACATGATTACTTATGGCATTCTTAACGAGGAAATTGGACGGGGATGTTCTTCTGTACGGAGTTTGCTGACAGTGCATAACATGGTAGCCCAAGCTTTGTGTAAATGGGGTAATAAGTCTCAAAAAGAGTATTGGCTTCCCAAGTTAGCGTCTGGAGAAATAATCGCTGCATTTGCATTAAGCGAACCAAATGTAGGTAGTGATGCTAAAAGTGTAGAAACAACAGCAAAACTTATAGGTGATTCTTATGTCTTAAATGGGCAAAAGAAATGGATTACCTACGGACAAATCGCAAATGTATTTTTGGTTTTTGCTAAATGCGAGGATAAACCTACTGCATTTCTAGTTGAAAAAAATAGCCCAGGTTTTTCTGTCAAACCAATGTCTGGTATTTTGGGTACTAGGGCTTCGATGGTAGCAGAATTGCAATTCGATAACTGCCACGTTCCTTTAGAAAATTTAGTAGGTAAATTGGGTTTTGGCTTTTCCTACATTGCTTCTTCTGCACTTGATTATGGTAGATATAGCGTGGCATCAGGATGTGTAGGTATTGCTCAAGCTTGTTTGGAAGCTTGTATTAAGTATACAAACGAGCGAAAACAGTTTGGTGTTTATCTTAAAGAACATCAATTAATCCGCCAAAAGATTACTCAAATGATAGCTAACGTGAAAGCAGCAAGATTGCTATGTTATCAAGCTGGTTATCTCAAAGATATTAGCGACCCAAACTCGATTATAGAGACTTCTATTGCCAAGTACTTTGCATCCACAGTAGCTACCAAAGTAGCAAATGATGCTGTACAGCTTCATGGTGGTAATGGTTGTAGTAGTGAGTACCCGGTCGAAAGGTATTTACGAGACTCTAAAATTATGGAAATTATTGAAGGTAGTACTCAAATTCAAGAAATCACTATTGCGGAGTCAGGTTATCAAGATTATCTCTTTTCAAGCGTATCTACTGGCTTAGAAAAAAAATTAGCAGAAAGGATTTAATATATGATTAGCACCCAAGAAAATAACATAAATAGTAAACCAAAAGACAAAAAAGTTATTAAATGTGTAGTTTGGGATTTGGATAATACAGTATGGCACGGAGTTTTGTTAGAAGATGAGAACGTTTCTCTACGGGAGAAAATAGTACATCTTATCCATACTTTAGATAGTCGTGGTATTTTACAATCTATAGCTAGTAAGAATGATTTTAGCGCAGCAATAGCTAAACTAGAAGAATTTGGGTTAAAAGAGTATTTTTTATATCCCCAAATCAATTGGAATTCTAAAGCTGCTTCTTTGAAAGAGATTGCTACTTTGCTGAATATTGGACTAGACGCGCTTGCTTTTGTTGACGACCAATTATTTGAACTAGAAGAAGTAAAATTTACCCTACCAGATATTCTTTGTATCAACGCAAATGAAATAGATAATATTTTAAATATGCCTGTAATGAATCCCCGTTTTATTACGGAAGATTCTAGCATTAGAAGATTGATGTATATTAGTGATATAGAACGCCAAAATGCGGAGAAAGAATTTGTTGGCACAGCGGACGAGTTTTTAGCTACGCTCAACATGAATTTTACAATATCCTCTGCACAAGAAGAGGATTTGCAGCGTGCAGAAGAATTAACATTGCGAACTAACCAATTAAATACAACTGGTTATACTTACTCCTATGACGAACTTAATCATTTTCGTCAATCAGGAAACCATAAGCTAATGGTTGCAAGTCTAGAAGATAAGTATGGAAGTTATGGAAAAATAGGTTTAGCTCTAATTGAATGCCAAGCTCAGATATGGACAATAAAGCTTTTGCTAATGTCCTGTCGCGTTATGTCAAGGGGAGTTGGGGCAATTATGATGAATCATATTATGAGTCTGGCTCAAAGTAATAATGTTCGTCTTTTGGCAGAGTTTATACCAAATGATCGTAATAGAATGATGTATATCTCTTATAAATTTGCGGGTTTCAAAGAAATTGGTAAAAATGACGATTTAGTAATTTTTGAAAATGATTTAAGCCGTATTCAAGATGCCCCTCCGTATGTGGAGTTTCAAGTAATAGATTAATCGATTAAATAGAACTTAAAAATTTTAACATCGCGAAGTGTCCAGCCAAAACATATAAATGGTTAAATCATATGAACACAAATGATAATGAAAAAACTTATGAATTAATGGAAGGTATTGCTATTATTGGGATGGCAGGACGTTTCCCAGGCGCCACCAACATACAATCTTTTTGGCAAAATTTACAAGATGGCGTGGAGTCTTTATCCTTATTTCAAAATGAAGAGTTAATAGCTGCTGGCGTACATCCGGCATTGATAAATGATAGTAATTACGTCAAAACTGGCGGAGTTTTAGAAAATGTCGATTTATTTGATGCTGCATTTTTTGACCTGAATCCCAAAGAAGCTGAAGTAACAGACCCTCAACATCGTCTGTTTTTGGAATGCGCTTGGGAAGCTTTGGAAAATGCTGGTTACGACTCAACTAAGTGTGGAAGTAGAATTGGTGTTTATGCTGGTGCTAGCTTAAATAATTATTTATCTTTTGATTTAAATCACGACCAATTAGGGTCAGGGGAATCATATCAAAAATTAATTGGGAACGATAAAGGGTTTCTCTCTACCCGTGTTTCCTATAAATTAAATCTTACAGGGCCAAGTATTACAGTTCAAACAGCTTGTTCTACATCATTAGTTGCCACTACCCTAGCGTGCCAAAGTTTGCAAAATTATCAATGCGATATGGCTTTGGCGGGAGGGGTTTCCATTCGATTGCCACAAAAAACTGGTTATTTACATGAATCAGGAGGACCACTATCTCCTGATGGGCATTGCCATGCTTTTGATGCTAAAGCACAGGGAACAACTATTGGTAATGGTGTGGGGGTTGTTGTCCTCAAACGAATCAAGGATGCTATCGCCGACGGGGACTGTATTTATGCTGTTATCAAAGGTGCTGCAATTAACAATGACGGTTCCATGAAAGTTGCTTACACGGCGCCTAGCGTCGATGGCCAAGCAGAAGCGATTGCAGAAGCTGTAATGTTAGCAGAGGTAGAACCAGAAACAATCAGCTATATTGAAGCCCACGGTAGCGGTACAGCATTGGGCGACCCGATTGAAATTGCCGCGTTAACTAAAGTTTTTCGTGCTAGTACTGAGAAAAAAGGCTTTTGTGCGATTGGTTCCGTCAAAACCAATATTGGTCATTTAGATGCAGCTGCCGGGGTTGCAGGATTAATCAAGACTGCTCTTTCTCTAAAACATAAGTTAATTCCACCAAGTTTAAACTTTGAGCAGCCTAATCCTCAAATTGATTTTGCCAATAGTCCTTTTTACGTCAACACAAAACTAAGCGAATGGAAAACAGGTTCGACTTTACGTCGTGCTGGTGTTAGTTCTTTAGGAATGGGGGGAACCAACGCCCATATAGTTTTAGAAGAAGCTCCAATACTTCCAGCTTCTAGTCCCTCCCGTCCTAGGCAATTGTTATTACTCTCTGCCAAAACCGAGTCAGCACTACAAACTGCCACGCAAAATCTGACTCAACATCTAATGCTGCATCCTGATCTTAATCTTGCGGATGTAGCTTATACCTTACAAGTGGGGCGTAGAGAATTTAATCATCGGCGAATATTAGTTTGTTCTGATGTCCAAGATGCAATTAATGTATTGAATCAGGAAGGCTCACAAAGAGTTTTAACTCAATTTCATGAGCAATGTGTTGGTGGAAATGTCGCGTCAAGAAGTCGCTCTATTGCTTTCATGTTTCCTGGGGAATATACTCATTACGTTGATATTGGTAAAGAACTTTACCAAACTGAGTCGGTATTTCGTGAACAAGTAGAACGTTGCTGTCTAATATTAAGACCTTATTTAGGCTTAGATTTACATTCGGTAATTTATCCAAGCGAATCTGAAAAGGAAACCGCAGTAGAAAAGCTAAAACAAACTTGTTTTGCTCAACCAGCATTATTTGTTATTGAGTATGCTTTGGCTCAATTGTGGATGTCGTGGGGTGTTTCCCCTCAAGCAATGATAGGGCACGGTATTGGAGAATATGTTGCAGCCACTTTAGCTGGAGTTTTTTCTCTGGAAGATGCTCTTTTGCTGGTAGCGAATAGAGGAAAACAGTCCTTAAATTTGTTAGAAAACAAACTTAATGTTCCTCAAATTCCATTTATCTCTAATGGCAGTGGAACTTGGATTACAGAAGCTGAAGCAACAGACCCTAATTATTGGGCAAGGCATTTCAAACAGCCCCCGCGTTTCAGCGAAGGAGTTACAGAGTTAGTTAAAACATATGAACCCATTTTACTGGAAGTTGGCTTTGGGCAGACGTTAAGTACTTTTGCTAAACAGCAGGTTATAGAATCAGATGTACTGTCATCACTTTGCCATCCACAAGAACAATCAGATGTAGAATTTTTACTCCATACTTTGGGACGGCTGTGGATGTTTGGAGTTAAAATAAATTGGTCAGGTTTTTACGTAAACGAACGGCGCCATCGCATTCCCTTACCAACTTATCCCTTTGAACGTCAGCGTTACTGGCTTGAAAAAGACTCCTCATCTAACCCAGATACAGTATGGCAGGAATCGTTAGATAAAAATTCATCGACTGATCCCCTTGAAAACCAACGTTACTCTATTGGGTTAAAACCATCATCTACCTTAGAAACAGCATGGCAGCAATCGTTAGATAAAAAGCCAAATGTAGCTGACTGGTTTTATATCCCAGTATGGAAACAATCGATGCCACTTGAGTTTTTCCAAGGAGAACCAACGAAGCAAAAGTTGTGCTGTTTAGTCTTTGTTGATACCTATGGAGTTGGCGCCGAATTTGTCAAACAACTTGAACAACAGAGTCAAGATGTCATTACTGTTAGGGTGGGAGAGCAGTTTACCATACTTGATAACCGTACATATGTTATCAATCCTCAGCAACAGGATGATTATGATGCTTTGTTTCAAAGGCTTCAAAAGCAGAATTTGAATCCAAATGCAATCGCTCATTTTTGGAGCATTACACCTAATGATACATTGCCTAACAACGGGCCAGGAAAACAAACACAATCATCACATCAGTTTTTTGAAGATTCCCAGCATCACGGTTTCTATAGCTTGCTTTTTTTAGCACAAGCACTAGGAAAACAAGATATTTGGGGTTCCCTAAAACTAATGGTGGTTACCAGCAATGTACATAATGTAATCGGCGATGAAAATTTATACCCACAAAAGGCTACGGTATTAGGACCATGTAAGGTAATTCCAAAGGAATATCCCAACATTAATTGCAGTAGTGTTGATATAGTAGTACATTCTGCTCAAACCCCTTTGTCTAAAAAACTTGTAGAAAACCTTGTAGCAGAATTAACTTTACAACAAACTGATGACATAGTTGCCTACCGTGGATATCACCGTTGGGTTCAAACCTTTGAAACAGTCCACTTGGATAACCGCATTGCAGGCAAAAATAAGTTAAAAGAAGGTGGAGTTTATTTAATTACTGGTGGATTTGGTGGCATTGGTTTGGTATTAGCTGAATATTTAGCTCATACTCTACAAGCTAACTTAATATTAATCGGACGAGGGGGACTACCTGAACGCTCCGAGTGGAAACAATGGCTAGAAACCCACGATAGTGAAGATGCTGTCAGTCGTAAAATACAGAAATTATTAGCTCTTGAGGAGTTGGGGGCAGAGGTTGAAGTTGGAAGCGCTGATGTGACTAATTTTAAAGAAATGCAGGCGGTGATTGCTCAAGCATTACAAAAATTTGGTCAGATTAATGGTGTTATTCATGCAGCTGGTATTGCTGGTGGTGGTGTCATCCAACTTAAGACACGCGATATGGCAAGCAGTGTATTGGCGCCAAAAGTGAAAGGGACATTAGTCTTGGAGGAGGTTTTAAAGGATGTAAATCTGGATTTATTTGTGCTGTGTTCATCTAAAACTTCGATACTGGGTGAATTTGGGCAGGTAGATTATTGTGCAGCCAATGCCTTCTTAGACGCTTATGCTCACTGTCATGCTTACACGCCTGAGCAATTAACAATATCAATTAACTGGGACACTTGGCAAGAGGTTGGGTTAGCAGTGAAAAATGTACTACCGGATAAAATTAGGCAAGAACGAGAAGAAATTATCAAAAAAGGAATATTACCTCAAGAAGGTGTCGATGCTTTTAACCGTGTTTTGCAAAATAGACTGCCTCATATTATTGTTTCAACGCAAGATTTTCAAGCTATAATTGAGCGAAATAACTCTTCTCAAAATTTGGAAGATAAATTAGCACTTTTTGAGGAAAAATTATCTTCCGTAAATCTTTCTAAAGCGAATCATCCCCGCCCTAATCTAGGCAATGATTATGTTGCTCCCACTAACGAAATTGAGCAGTTGCTTGCTAACATCTGGCAACAAATCCTTGGAATTGATAGTATTGGCATTCATGATAACTTTTTTGAATTGGGAGGAAATTCTATAAACACAATTCAAATAGCTGCCAAAGCTAATCAAGCAGGTTTAAAGTTAACGTCTCAACAATTTTTCCATTACCAGACAATTGCTGAGTTAGCAACAGACTTATCTATTACTCAAACTATCAAACCTGAACAGAGTTTAGGAGATGAAGAATTAGACCTCACACTCACACCTATTCAACATTGGTTAATTGAACAAAATCAGTCTGAACCACATTACTGTAGCCAATCTTTACTACTTGAATGCCAGCAAATATTCGATTCCAATTTGTTAGAGCAAGCTGTACAGCATTTAATTCAACATCATGATGTATTTAGCTTACGTCTTACCCAAAAAGAATTTGGATGGCAACAAAGTTATGCTATCTCAAATGATAGTATTATATTAAAACGGGCAGATTTGTCAGCACTGTCTGAAATTGAGCGAAAAGCCGCTATCGAATCTGTAGCTGCTGAATTAAAGGCAAGCTTAAACTTATTTGAAGGACCACTTGTACGATTTGCCTTATTTGAAGTAGTACCACAAAAAACTAGCTACCTCCTAGTTATCATTCATCACCTTGCAGTTGATAGTGCATCCTGGCGAATTTTGTTGTCAGACTTGCAAATAGCTTATCAACAGATAATTCAGGGTAGTAGAATACATTTACCCGATAATAATACCTCATTTATCCGGTGGTCAAAATGCTTACAGGAGTATTCTCAGTCTTCAGAAATTATACAAGAGCAGAACTATTGGCTCCAAGAAATACAAAAAACGTTTGGCAACTTACCCGTTGATTACTCGGAAGGGGAGAATACAGTAGATAGTACAGACATAGTATCAGTTTGTTTAAATAAAAAAGAAACGCAAGCTTTACTAGGGGAGGTACACAAAGCTTATAATACTCAAATAAACGATGTGTTACTCACAGCGTTGGTACAAGCTTTTGCAAAATGGACAGGAAAACGCATACTGCGAGTAGATATTAAAGGTAATAGTCGAGAAAAGACCTTCAAAGATGTCAATCTTTTCGGTGCAGTAGGTTTGTTTACGACTTGTTTCCCAGTTATTTTGGATATAACAGAATCTTCTGACCAAGGAGATGCATTGATAGCAGTAAAAGAATATTTACGTAGGATTCCAAATGCTGGTATCGGTTATGGCATACTACGGTATTTGAGTAGCGAACAAGAAATAAAATCGAAACTGCAAACCCTCCCTCATACTGAAGTGAGCTTTAACTACTTAGGGCAATGTGATAAAATTCTTCCAGAGCCGTCTTTATTTTCTCTACCCCAAGATTCTCTAGGACTCAGCTATAGTACACCTACAAACCGAGTTTATTTGCTAGAAATTAAAGCAATAATTGTTAAAGAACAATTGCAATTGCATTGGACATACAGTCAAGCTGTCCATCTTCGAGAAACAATTGAAAATTTGGCTGGTAGTTTTATAGAATCACTGCGCTCTTTGATTATTCACTGTCAGGATTTTGAAGCGGAAAGATATACACCTTCTGACTTCCCGAAAGCAAAATTAAACCAACAACAATTAGATAATTTACTATTAAAACTTAGCCAAAAGAGTTAGAAATCAACAAATGAAAACAAAAAACATTGAAGATATATACGAACTTACGCCTGTACAAAAGGGTATGCTCTTCCACTGTTTGTACGATAATCAATTGTCGTTATATTTTTTTCAACATATTTTCACTGTGCATGGCAATCTTAATATAGAGGCGTTTGAAAAGGCTTGGCAACTTGTCATGGATCGACATCCAATATTACGCACGGGGTTTTATTGGGAAGAAATTGAGAATCCATTACAAATTGTGTACAACCAAGTAAAAGTACCTCTAAATTATTATGACTGGTCTAATATGGATTCAGTTGAACAAAAGGCGCGACTCGAATCTTTTATTCTCAAAGATCGCAAAGAAAGCTTTGACTTCTCCCAGCCGTGTCTAATGCGTCATACTTTAATTCGCACTACTGATGACTGCTATCTATATATTTGGAGCTTTAACCACATTATTATAGATGGTTGGGGTGGTTCACTAGTTTTTCAAGAGTTTGTGGAAACTTACGGAGCGCTTTGTAATAATCAAGAAATGTGTCTAGCGCCTACTCGTCCTTTTAGAGACTACATTGACTGGTTGGAGCAACAAGATATATCAAAAGCCGAAAAATTTTGGCGGCAAGCATTACAGGATGTCAAGGCGCCAACTCCTCTAAGTTATATAGAAAAAACAGAAAGAATTGACCAATCATTTACACAGGAAGTAAGGTATAATGAGGAGATAATTCAGCTATCCTTAACAACTACACAGGCACTACAGTCGTTTGCGACAGAACATCACCTCACCCTTGCTACTATAATTAATGGTATTTGGTCTATTCTTCTCAGTCGGTATTCTTGTTGTAGTAACGTATTGTATGGCTGTACTGTTACAGGACGACCAGCAGATTTGAATGGAGTGGAGTCAATGGTTGGTATGTTTGTTAATACCTTGCCCATTCATGTCAATATAGATACTGAACAGCTTTTATTGTCATGGCTCCAGCGTTTTCAGCTTCAACTAGTTGAGGTACGCGGCTACGAATACACTCCATTAACAGAAGCTCATAAATGGAGTGAAGTTCCAAGAAGCTCAACTTTGTTTGAAAGTATTGTGGTGCTTGAAAACTTTCCAGTCAGTGAATTTATCCGAGATTGGAAGGGAAATGTAGAATTTAAACATTCAGAATTATATTACAGAAATAACTACCCTTTGAACTTAGTTGTATATCCAAATAAAGAGCTATTAATAGCTATTTCCTATGATTCGAGACGATTTGATACTGATACTATTATCGGAATAATCGAAGACATTGAAATGCTTTTGCAAAGGTTGATTACTAATTCTAACGTAAAAATTAAGGACTTACCATTTTTAACATTAGAACAGCAACAAGTTACTTCAATGTTAGAAAAAGAAGCATTATTTAATTGGGCTTTTGCTTCATTTAGTTAAACTATTAAGCATAGTAATATAAATTTTATATTATTAGAAGCTTTTATAAGGACTGAATATAAAATTAAATTGGCAACTCATTACTAATATTTAATTTTGGCTAATTTGCTGATAACAAGGAGAAAAAATGGGTATACATTTACGCAAAAACAAAGTATTCTCTCAAAAGATTTATTGGATAAATCAATTATCAGGAGAGCTACCAGAAACAAATCTGATTCTTGATTATACAAGACCTTCACTTTCTAACACTAAAAACAGGTCTTTTAGCTTCGACTTATCACACGATTTATCTCAAGCAATCATTAAGTTAGCTAAAGCTTCTTACTTTTCAATGTATTTGATACTTGTATCTGCATTGAATATACTGCTACAAAAATATACTCGAAACAATGATGTTATTGTTGGAATACCAATATATGATGTAGATAGTACAAATATCGTAAGTAGCAAAGTTATACCTTTACGTACTCAGGTAATACCTGAACTTTCATTCAAGGATTTTTTGTTACAAGTTAAAGATTCAGTTATTGGTGCTTACAGCCATAAAAACTATCATTTTGATGAATTGATTAAATTATTAGAAATACCAACAAGTCTGAATCGTTGTCCATTTTTTGATATAGTAGTTTTATTAGAAAATATTCATAATAAAGGCGATTTAAAAAACCTTAATAATGGTATTACATTCTCTTTTTTAATTAACGGTGAAGTTATTAGTGCTAGTATAGAGTACAATGAACATATTTTTCAAGATGAAAATATTCAATTTTTAAGTAGATATTATACTAATGTTATTGAAAGTATTATTAATAATGTTAATACTAAAATATCAGATATTATTTTTTTAAAAGACATTGACAAAGATCAACTTTTAAATAAGTTCAACGATAATACCAAAAAATATCCAATTACACAAACAATTAATAAGTTGTTTGAAGAGCAAGTATATAAAACTCCCAATAATGTAGCTGTAGTTCATGAAGAAACTAAATTAACTTATCAAGAGTTAAATGATAGAGCAAACCAGTTAGCTGTAATCTTGCGTAAGCTAGGAGTCAGCAAAGGTGAATTTGTTGGTATATTTAAAGACCGCGATATAAATTTTCTTATTGCTATTATTGCTATATATAAGGCAGGTGGAGCTTACGTACCTATTGATAGTAATTATCCGTCAAATAGAATTCAGTATATGCTATCTAATAGCGAAGTTAAGTTTTTATTAACTGACTCTTCATTATTAAGCGTTTTTTCCGACTTTATAGATAACTGTTCTCAATTAAAATCTATTATTTGTTTAGACGAGGTTGTTCCCGAAAGTATACAGCTTGCCCAGAACAAAAAATTAACAATATATGATAAGCTTGATTTCAGTAACCTTCCGTTATTGAATCTAGAGCCATTAAACGAGGCGGTTGACCCAGCTTACATGCTTTATACTTCGGGTTCCACTGGATCACCTAAGGGGGCAATTGTCAGGCATGATGGTGCAGTTAATCATATTTATGCCCAATTTGATGAGTTGGAGTTGACGGAGGAATTTTGTTTTCTGCAAAGTGCCCCTTCCTCAACGGATATTTCTGTATGGCAATTTTTGGCGCCACTTTTAATTGGTGGAAAGACGGTAATAGTAGATATTGAAACTGTTGCGCTTCCTGATCAACTATTTAAAGTACTCAAATCGCAAAAAATTACAGTTGTAGAATTAGTACCAGCATTATTTGGTGCTTTACTTGAATATACTTTGGGGTTATCGGCTCACGAAAGAGAATTACCTGATTTAAAATGGATGATGGTTGTAGGGGAATCAGTATCGGTAAGTTGGGTAAATAAGTGGCTTGAGATATACCCCTCCATTAAAATTGTTAATGCTTATGGTCCAACCGAGGCAGCTGATGATATCACCCAGTTTATAGTTGACAAGCCTTTTCCAGAAAATCAACGAACAGTTCCAATTGGTAAACCACTAGCGAACCTAAATCTCTACATTCTGGATTCTGAAATGAGATTATTACCAATAGGCGCCCCTGGAGAGGTTTGTGTATCGGGAGTTGGTGTGGGTGCTGGCTATTGGAAAAACGAAGAAAAAACCAATTTAAGCTTTGTTCCTAACCCGTTTACAGATAGCAGAAATAAATTACCAGGAAATCGTAAAGATTTAATCTATAAAACTGGAGATTTAGGAAGATGGCTTCCTGATGGTAATATAGAATTCCTAGGACGTATTGACCACCAAGTAAAGATTCGTGGTTTCCGGGTCGAGCTTGGAGAAATTGAGACATTTTTGGGTCAGCACCCGAATGTGCGTGAAAATGTAGTTGTGGTTCAGCAGGAGGAAGTGGGTAACGCGCAATTAGTTGCCTATGTAGTTGCGAAGACAGAATCAATTCCTAGTATTGGTGAATTGCGTAGCTTCTTGAAAGAAAAGTTACCTGACCACATGATTCCTTCTGCCTTTATAATGCTGGAGAGCATACCCCTAGCACCCAGCGGTAAGGTAGACCGTAAAGCTTTGCCCAAACCAGATCATCTTCGCCCAGAATTGGAAAATATTTATGTAAGACCGCGAAATGAGGTAGAACGCTTAATTGTTGATATATGGCAAAAAATACTTAAGGTTGAAAAAGTAGGTATCCAAGATAACTTTTTTGAACTTGGTGGTCATTCTTTAAATGTACTTCAGGTGTATGGCAAATTGCGTGAAGTTTTGAAAGCTGATTTAGCTATGACTGATCTTTTCAAATACCCGACTATAAGTTCATTATCACAATATTTAAGCCAGACCGACGATAATGATGATGAAGCATTTGTTTATCAACAAAATAATGAACGAAATGAAAAGCGAGAAGCAGGAAAAGCAAGACTCAAATTACGTTTAGAACAAAAGAAACAAAAGAGTATATAAAATCATGTAAAAATATTGTTTTCATAAAGGTAAAAATAATGGATACTTCAGTAGATATTATAAGTAACAAAACAGGGTTAGAAATAGCTGTTATTGGTATAAGCGGATGTTTCCCAAAAGCCAAAAATCTTGAGCAATTTTGGCAAAATCTCCGAGATGGGGTAGAGTCAATCCATTTTTTTGCAGACCAAGAGCTAAAAGATTTGGGTGTAGATTCTGCTCTTCTTGCAAACCCTAATTATGTTAAGGCACAGGGTGTAGTTGAAGGCATAGATTTGTTTGATGCTTCATTCTTCGGCATAAGTCCTCGAGAAGCTGAAGTTATGGATCCCTCAATGCGTTTCTTTTTGGAACATGCATGGTCAGCACTTGAAAATGCTAGCTACAGTTGCGAAGCTTATAATAAGCCTATTGGAGTTTATGCTGGTGCTAATTTTAGCAATTATTTATTTAATATTTATTCAAATTCTGAGATAATAGCCTCTGTTGGTGATAAACAAATAGAGAAAGGGATATCTTCGGCTTACTTTACTACATTTCCTTCTTATAAATTGAACTTAACAGGACCGAGTTTTACAGTTCAAACTACTTGCTCAAGTTCATTGATTGCTTTACATTTAGCCTGCCAAAGTTTGCTAAGTGGTGAATGTGATATCGCTTTAGCTGGAGGAGTCTCAATCTCAGAAGCAGTAGGTTATTTGTATCAAGAAGGAGGTATTGAATCTCCAGATGGGCATTGCCGTGCTTTTGATGCAAAGGCCAGAGGAACTGTGAGAGGAAGAGGCTTAGGGATTGTGGTATTGAAGCGCTTAGAAGAGGCCATAGCAGATGGAGATTGTATCCATGCTGTTATAAAAGGTTCTGCCATTAATAACGATGGGTCAGATAAAGTTAGCTATACGGCGCCTAGCGTAAATGGTCAAGCTAAGGTAATTAGAGATGCTCAGGATATGGCTGGGGTTGAACCCGAAACAATTACCTACATAGAGGCTCATGGTACTGGAACTTCTCTAGGTGATCCGGTTGAAATTGCTGCCTTGACACAAGCTTTTCGTACCAGCAAAACTCAGAAAAAGGGCTTTTGTGCAGTAGGTTCTGTTAAAACTAATATTGGACATTTGGACGAAGCTGCTGGAGTGGCAGGTTTGATCAAAACTGTACTAGCCTTAAAACATAAACAAATTCCGCCCAGTTTGAATTTTGAAGAACCATCACCCCAGATAGATTTTACGAATAGTCCTTTTTATGTCAACAACGCACTGTCTGAGTGGAAAACTAACGGTATCCCTCGCCGTGCAGGTGTTAGTTCCTTTGGTTTTGGCGGAACAAATGCTCATGTAATTTTAGAAGAAGCTCCAGTAATTAAATCCTCTAGTCCTTCTCGACCTTGGCAATTATTATTACTTTCAACCAAAACAAGTACAGCACTGGAAACGGCTACAGAAAATCTGGCTAATCACCTTCAAGAACATCCAGATTTAAATCTTGCTGATGTTGCTCATACTCTGCAAGTAGGTCGCTGGACTTTGAATCATCGCCGAATGGTAGTTTGCCAAAATCAAGAAGATGCAATTGAGGCATTACGAGACCCTCAAAGAGCTTTGACCCATTACCAAGAACCTTGTAATCGTCCGGTTGTGTTTATGTTTTCCGGACAAGGTTCGCAATACGTAAATATGGGTCGAGAATTATACGAGAGCGAAACTGTATTTAGAGAGCAAGTTGATTACTGCTGCGAACTGCTCAAACCTCAGTTGGGCTTAGACTTACGTACAGTTATCTATCCCAGCGAACAAATAGCTCAAGAAGCAACACAAAAGTTGCAGCAAACAGCAATTACTCAACCAGCTCTGTTTGTGATTGAATACGCTTTAGCTAAGTTGTGGATGGCTTGGGGTGTGCGCCCTGAGATGATGATTGGTCATAGTATAGGAGAGTATGTAGCTGCCACTTTGGCTGGAGTTTTTTCTTTGGAAGATGCCTTAGCGATAGTGGCAACACGAGGAAAACTTATGCAGCAGTGCAAGAGTGGTGCTATGCTCTCGATTGGACTTCCAGAAAAGGAGGTACAACAACTGCTACAGCAGGAAGTATCTCTAGCTGCAAGTAATGCACCTTCTTCCTGCGTGGTATCCGGTTCGACAGAAGCAATAGAGGAATTACAACAGGAACTGCAACAAATAGGTGTAAGCTGTAGGCGTTTGCATACTTCCCATGCCTTTCATTCTCAAATGATGGAACCTATCATTGAGAACTTTGTTCAATTTGTACAAAAGTTCAAACTTAATCTACCAAAAATTCCTTTTGTATCTAATGTCACCGGAACTTGGATTACAAAAGCCGAAGCAACAGACCCCAATTATTGGGCAAAACATTTGAGGCAGCCTGTACGTTTTTGTGAAGGAATTACTGAGCTAGCGAAAACACCTGAAACACTATTTTTGGAAGTAGGACCAGGACGAACGTTAAGCACTTTTGTTAAACAGCATCAAAAAGAAGAATCTTTAGTGCTGACCTCGATACGCCATCCTCAACAGCAAGAGTCTGATGTCGCATTTTTACTTAATAGTTTAGGTAAGCTGTGGCTATTTGGTGTGAAAGTAGATTGGTCAGGTTTTTACACTAATGAGCGTCGTCATCGCATTCCTTTACCAACTTATCCTTTTGAACGCCAGCGTTACTGGATTGAGGTAAACAAAAACGCGACTCTGGCTATGAGGCAACAGCAATCAATGGGTAAAAAGCCAGATATTGCTGATTGGTTCTATGTTCCTCGCTGGAAAGAATCTACGCCGTTAGAACTTTTCCAAAAAGAAAAATCCTTAGAGCAAAAATTATGTTGGTTGGTATTTGCCGATACCTATGGAGTAGGAGCAGAGGTTGGCGAAAGACTCAAGCAACAAAATCAGGATGTGATTGTCGTTAGAATTTCAGATAAATTTGCGAAACTTAATGACTATGCATATGTAATTAATCCCCAACAAAGGAATGACTATGATACCTTGCTTGAAGCACTAAAAAAACAGAATTGGACACCACGAGCGATTGCTCACTTTTGGAGCGTAACTCCCAACGATATTTTATCGACTCAAGAGCAAGACGAACAAACACAACATCAGTTTTTTGAAGATTGTCAGTATCTTGGTTTTTGGAGCCTACTTTTCTTATCGCAGGCATTAGGAAAAATAGATATTAATAACTCCCTGAAACTTATGGTTGTTACCAGTAACTTATACGATGTAACTGGTGAGGATAAATTATGCCCGCAGAAGGCAACTATACTAGGTGCATGTAAGGTAATTCCAAAGGAATATTCAAATATCAATTGCTGTATGATTGATTCAGTTATTCCTTCTTCCAATAATCTATCAGTTCAAAAAGTTTTAGATTGTCTCCTAACAGAATTCATAGTGCAGCAAAGCAGCAATATAGTTGCCTACCGTGGAAATCGTCGCTGGATTCAATCCTTCGAGCCTATGCGTTTAGAACAGAGCATGGCTGATAAAAGTAAGTTAAAGGAAAGGGGAGTTTACTTAATTACTGGCGGATTGGGCGGCGTTGGCTTAACATTAGCAGAACATTTAGCAAAGTCAGTACAGGCTAGATTGATTTTAGTTGGGCGCAAGAGTATTCCCGAAAAAGATAATTGGCAACAATGGTTGGCGACTCATGATGAACAAGATACGTTTAGCCGTATACTTCGGAAAGTACAAGTCTTGGAGGCTCTTGGTGCAGAAGTTTTGGTAATTAGTGCAGATGTGGCAAATTACGAACAAATGCAATCTGTAATTACTCAGTCAATAGAAAAATTTGGTCAAATTAATGGTGTTATCCATGCAGCTGGTATTGCTGGTGGTGGTGTCATCCAACTGAAAACGCAGGATATAGCAAGTAAGGTGTTAGCACCAAAAACTAGAGGAACAATTGTACTTGATCAGGTTTTTCAGAATATCAATCTAGATTTCTTGGTACTTTGCTCATCCACAAGCTCTATTTTGGGTGAATTTGGACAAGTCGATTATTGTGCGGCTAATGCATTTTTAGACGTATATGCAAATAATGCTTATAAATCTGGACTATTAACAGTATCAATCGACTGGGACACTTGGCAAGAAGTAGGTATGGCAGTTGAAACTGTAATACCGGATACAATGAAACATGTGAGGGAAGAAGAACTTGAAGAAGGAATAATGCCCCAAGAAGGTATCGATGCTTTTAATCGTATTTTGGGAAGTTCTTTGCCTCATATTATTGTGTCAACAAAAGAATTTCAGGCTGTAATAGAACGTAATAATTCTTTTAGTTATTTGGAAGAAGGACTGGCACTTTTAAAAGATAAATCTGATTCAACAAGTTTCTCTAAACTAAGTTACCCCCGTCCTAACCTACAAAATGATTATGTAGAACCTAGAAATGAAGTTGAAGCAACTATTGCTAAAGTCTGGCAAAATCTCCTGGGAATTCAAGACATAGGTGTTTACGATAATTTCTTTGAACTTGGTGGTGATTCATTGCTTCAAGTACAAGTTCGTACTAAGTTACGTGAAGTGTTGAAACAAGACTTATCTCTCATAGATTTATTTAGATATCCAACCATTAACTCTTTAGCAAATTCTTTGGAGCAGACTAACAATAAACAACCGTCTCATGATATGATGGCTAATGTAAATGAGAAAATTGCAGATGGAAAAGCTCAACAAAGAAAACGTCTGCAAAAAATTAAAGCTCTTGAAAAAATCTAAGAGTTACTTGAATCAACGAGTGTTTTAGCATCTAGCAACTATCTTAAGTTGGAGATGCTCATTAGATAATAAAGTGACTTTGAATAAGTAAATATATTAAAAATATTCAAGGATATTCAAGGAATAGTTAAGAAAATGAGTATTTCAACAGTACCAACTTCTACGAACGGCTCAGAAATAGCGATTATTGGATTAGCAGGAAGATTTCCTGGAGCCAAGAATATTAATGAATTCTGGAATAATCTTCAAAATGGTATAGAATCAATCTCTTTTTTAAGTGATGAAGAACTGTTGGAAGCGGGAATAGATAGAGAACTTATATATTCCCCAAATTATGTGAAGGCACATGCAGTAATAGAAGATGCTGAGTTATTTGATGCTTCTTTTTTTGGATTTAATCCCAGAGAAGCGGAAATCACTGACCCACAGCACCGTATTTTTTTAGAGTGTGCGTGGGAAGCATTAGAGAGTGCGGGATATAAATCTGGAATAGAAGAATCTTTAATAGGTGTTTTTGCAGGAGCTACCTCAAATGGCTACTTACTTAACATTTATTCAAATCAAAAGACCATATCAGCAGATGAGCAACAAGTATTGCTAGGTTGTGATAAAGATTTCCTTTCTACACGTACTTCTTATAAACTTAATCTGACCGGGCCTAGTTATACAGTTCAAACTGCTTGTTCAACATCCTTAGTTGCCGTCCATTTAGCTTGTCAAAGCTTGTTGAATGGTGAATGTGATATGGCTCTAGCTGGTGGTGTTTACGTTCACCCATTAAGAAAAGCCGGATATCAATACGACGAAGGGGGAATAATGTCTCCTGATGGGCACTGTCGTGTATTTGATGCTAATGCCCGGGGTTATATTGATGGCGAAGGTGTAGGTATTGTAGTGTTAAAGCGATTAGAAGATGCTCTCTCGCATCGCGATACTGTCCATGCTGTAATTAAAGGTTCAGCTATCAATAATGATGGTTCATTAAAGGTTAGCTATACAGCACCCCGCATAGACACTCAAGCAAAGGCAATTAGAACAGCCCAATTAGTAGCCGAAGTCGAACCGGAGACTATTACTTATATTGAGGCTCATGGAACCGCAACAGCTTTAGGAGACCCGATTGAAATTGCCGCCCTAACGCAAGCTTTTCGCTTAAGTACCCAAAATATTGGCTTCTGCGCCATTGGTTCGGTTAAAACCAATATTGGACATTTGAATGCCGCAGCTGGGGTAACGGGATTAATCAAAACCGTCCTAGCCCTTAAGCACAAGCAAATACCTCCGAGTTTACACTTTACTTCGCCTAATCCCGAAATTGACTTTGCTAACAGCCCTTTCTATGTCAATACCCAACTTGCCGAGTGGCAAAGTAATGGTACTCCCCGACGCGCGGGAGTTAGTTCTTTTGGATTAGGGGGAACCAATGCCCATGTAGTTCTCGAAGAAGCCCCGGTTGTCAAAACTTCTAGCTCCTCTCGTCCTTGGCAATTACTAATGCTATCCGCCAAAACCAGTTCAGCCCTGGAAACGGCGACAACAAATTTAGCTAATTATTTCCAAGAACATCTCGATTTAAACCTTGCCGATGCAGCTTACACATTGCAGGTTGGGCGAAAAGCTTTCGACTATCGGCGCGCGGTTGTCTGCCGAGATATTCAAGATGCTGTAAATGCACTTCAAGACCCAAGGCGGGTTATTACTAATGCTCAGAAAACTCAGCAACGTCCTGTTGCCTTTATGTTTTCTGGACTGGGAACTCATTATATTGATATGGCTCTTGAGCTTTACCAAACTGACCCAACATTTCGTATCTCAGTTGACCAATGCTGCGAACTCCTCAAACCGCTCCTTGGCTTAGATTTACGAGACGTATTGTATCCCCAGAGAACCAGCAAAAATAGTAAGCAAAAACAGGATACCCCCTCAAGCGGGTTGGATTTGCGAAAAATGTTAGGCCGTGGAGAGGAGCCAGCAGATGTAGAGACGTTGCGTGCAACATCTCTACTTAATCAAACTGTTTTCACCCAACCAGCTATATTTGTTGTTGAATATGCCTTAGCTCAGTTGTGGATATCGTGGGGGATTCACCCTGCGGCGATGATTGGCTACAGCGTGGGTGAATACGTAGCAGCAACTTTAGCCGAGGTTTTGTCTCTGGAAGATGCTTTAACCCTGGTAGCTAGAAGAGCGCAAATGATTGAAGAGTTGCCAGAAGGGGCAATGTTAGCAGTTCCGCTTTCAGAGGAAGAGATACAACCCCTCCTGAATGAGAGAATTTCTATTTCCGCAATTAACGGGTCATCATTGTGTGTAATTGCAGGCGCCACAGATGCTGTGGAAGAATGGGAACGACAATTGAGCGAGCAAAATTTGGTTGGTAAGCGTTTACAAACTTCTCACGCTTTTCATTCTGTAATGATGGAGGCGATTGCACCTGCTTTTGGCGATTTAGTAAAAACATTTGACCTCAAACCCCCGAAAATTCCTTATATTTCTAACGTCACCGGAACCTGGATCACACCAGAGCAAGCAACTGACCCCAGTTATTGGGTTAAGCACCTTTGCCAAACAGTACGCTTTGCTTCAGGAGTGCAACAGTTGTGGCAAAAAGACAATCCGATATTATTAGAGGTTGGTCCTGGTCAAGCATTAATTAGTTTCGCATCGCAATGCATAGAAAATGACGATAGAGATAAATCGATGATGCTTCCAACCCTGCGGCACTTATACGAGCAGCAGTCAGATGTCGCCTTTTTAATGAATACATTGGGGCGCCTTTGGCTGGCAGGGGTAGAAGTAGATTGGTCTAGTTTTTATGCCAATGAACAACGCGCTCGCATCCCCCTACCGACATATCCTTTTGAACGTCAGCGTTACTGGATTGAAGCGAATAGGCAAGCACAGGATGATAATCAAACTTCTGCATCCCTAGGTAAGAAAACTGATATAGCTGATTGGTTCTACATTCCTCGCTGGAAGCAATCCACACCGCTCCAGCTTTTCCAAAAGGAAAAATTATTGGAGCAAAAGTCATCTTGGTTAGTGTTTGTCGATACCTATGGATTGGGAGCAGAAATTGCCGAAACACTCAAGCAACAGGAACAGGATGTGATTGTCGTTAGAATTGCAGATAGTTTTGCGAAACTGAATGACTGTACATATGCAATTAATCCTCAACAAAGGGATGATTATGATGCCTTGCTTCAAGCACTGAAAAAACAGAATTGGACACCGCACTTAATTACCCATTTTTGGAGTGTTGCTCCCAATGAAAGCTTACCAAAACGAGAATTGAGTGAAAAAATACACTTACAATCACGATATCAATTTTTTGAAGATTGTCAAAATCTCGGTTTTTACAGCCTACTATTTTTGGCACAAGCCTTAGCGAAGCAGAATATAACTGACTCAATCAAGCTGATGGTTGTCACCAGCAATATACATGATATAACAGGAGGTGAGAATTTATGCCCTGAAAAATCAACCATATTAGGACCATGTAAGGTAATTCCACAGGAATATCCCAACATTACCTGTTGTTGTTTTGATGTTGTGCTTCCAGAATGTGAAACCCAGCTATCAAGTAAATTAATAGATTCTCTAATTGGAGAATTTACAGCACAGACAACTGAAAACATTGTTGCCTACCGTGGTCATCATCGCTGGATTCAAACGTATGAACCAATCCGTTTAGATAAAAATAGTCTTGGTCGAAACAAGTTAAGAAAAGGTGGAGTTTACCTAATTACAGGTGGTCTTGGTAATGTTGGTTTATTATTGGCAGAATATTTAGCTCAGACAGTACAGGCGAAATTAATTTTGCTTGGGCGAAAAGGTCTTCCGGAAAGGGATCGGTGGCAAGAATGGCTAGCAAATCATGATAAGGAGGATAGAATTAGCCGCAAAATTTGCAAAGTGCAGTCACTCATAGCTTTAGGTGCAGAGGTTCTCGTCATCAGTGCTGATGTTGCCAATGAACAACAAATGCGTAATGCAATTGAGATCGCCACTCAACAATTTGGTGCAATTAATGGTGTCATCCATGCAGCGGGAATTGCAGAAGATGCACATTACCCTATTATGGAGACTTCTAAAGCCCAGGCACAATCGCAATTTCACCCCAAAGTTTATGGGCTATTTATCTTGGAAAAAGTCCTGCAAGGACAAAAATTAGACTTTTGTCAATTAACATCGTCATTATCATCTGTATTAGGAGGTTTAGGATTTATCTCTTATTCTGCGGCAAACATTTTTATGGATGCTTTTACTCATAACTACAACAAAGTAAGTCTTTTCCCTTGGAGTAGTTTTAACTGGGATGATTGGGTAACTGAAGAGGAACAGCAAAATACAGATGCTTTAAACAACTTGTATAAATATGGTATGAAATCGAAGGCTAACAGCATAGATGCATTTGAACGCCTATTATCGATGTGTGGATTTACTCAGCTAGTTGTTTCCAGTGGCGACTTGCAAGCTAGAATACGAGAATGGATAAAGCTTGAATATTTAGAAACTAGTGAATTACAAAAGGGAAAAAACTTATCATTAAAACATCAAAGACCTAGCTTGGAGATAGCATATATTGCTCCTAGAAATGAGGTAGAAGAAGCAGTTGCCAATATTTGGCAAGAAATCTTAGGTATCGAACAAATAGGTATCCACGACAACTTTTTTGAATTGGGAGGAAATTCTATAAATGCGATTCAAATTGCTGCCAAAGCTAACCAAGCTGGTTTAAAGTTAAGACCCGATCAGTTTTTTCAACATCAAACAATTGATGAATTAGCAGCAGATTTATGTACTAATAAAACTAATCAACTGGAACAGGGCTTAGGAACAAAAGAGTTACCCCTTACACCAATTCAGCATTGCTTCCTTAAACATAATCAGCCCGATATACATCATTGTAACCAGTCTTTACTACTGGAAATACAGCAGGTGTGCAATCACAATTTTTTAGAGCAAGCTTTACAGTATTTGATTGAACATCATGATGTATTTCGCTTACGTTTTGTCCAAAAAGAATCTGGTTGGCAACAAGTTTATGCTAGTTCCAATGATACTATTGAAATAAAACGTGTAGATTTGTCTACACTACCAGAAGTAGAACGAAAACTAGCGATAGAGTCACAAGCTGCGGAACTAGAGACAAGTTTGAACTTATTTGAAGGACGACTTGTACAGTTTGCCCTTTTTGATATAGCCCCACAACAAACTAGTTACCTGTTAATTATCATTCATCACCTTGCAGTTGATAATATTTCTTGGCGAATTTTGTTAGAAGATTTGCAAACAGCTTATCAACAGCTCAATCAAGGCAAGGCTATACATTTGCCAGATAACACTACCTCGTATATACAGTGGGCACAATCTCTACAAGAGTATATTCAATCTTCAGAAATGAAGCGAGAGCAAGATTATTGGCTCCAAAAAATGCAAAAACAATTTAGCCGATTACCCGTTGACTATTCAACATCTGACAATACAGTAGCTAATGCGGATATCGTATCAGTTTGTCTAAATAAACAAGAAACAAAAGTTTTACTGGAGGAGGTACACAAAGCCTATAATACTCAAATCAATGATATCTTACTAACAGCTTTAGTACAAGCTTTTGCAAAATGGATAGGAGTACGTAAACTGCGGCTTGATATCAAGGATAATAGTAGAGATCAAATAATCAAAGATGTAAATTTGTCCCGTACTGTTGGTTTATTCAGCACTTGTTTCCCAGCAATTTTAGATACAACAGAATCCTTTGAAGTGGGAGATTCATTAGTAGCAATAAAAGAATATTTACGTAGTATTCCCAATTATGGACTTGGTTATTCTGTACTACAGTATTTAAGCAGCGAGCAGGAGATACAATCAAAACTGCAAGCCCTTCCTCAGAGTGAGGTGAGTTTTAATTACTTAGGTCAGTATGACCAGGTTATTTCAGATTCATCTTTATTTGCTTTACCCCAAAATTCTCAAGGCATCAACTACAGTAAACCTACAAATAGAGTTTATTTACTAGAGCTTAACGGGATTGTGGTTCAAGAACAATTACAATTGCATTGGACGTACAGTAAGGCTATTCACCGCCGAGAAACAATTAAAACTTTGGCAAATAATTTTATAGAAGCAGTACGTTCTATCGTTATTCACTGTCAGTCAGTTGAAACAAAAATTTATACACCATCTGACTTTCCAAAAGCTAACTTAAATCAGCAAACTTTGGATAAGTTCATAACAAAAATTAGCAAAAAAATGGAAAGAGGAATAAATGAACACAGAAAATATTGAAGATATATATGAACTTACGCCCTTGGAAAAAGGCGTTCTCTTCCACTGCTTATATACAGAAAATGAATCGCAGCTATACTTTTTCCAAATTGTCCGTACCCTCCGTAATCTTAATACAGAGATTTTTGAAAAAGCTTGGCAATTTTTAGTAGATAGACACACTATTTTACGTACTGGATTTTACTGGGAGGAGATTGAAAATCCACTACAGGTTGTATACAAACATGTAAAAGTAGCGATAAATCACTATGACTGGCGCAATCTAGACCGAATCGAACAAGAAAATAAGTTAGAAAATTTTATTAAGAGCGATCGTGAATTGTACTTTGACTTATCACAACCATGCTTAATGCGTCTGTCTTTAATTCGCTTTACTGATGACTGCTATAAGTTTGTCTGGACATATCACTTTATAATCATAGATGGGTGGACTGATTCATTACTAATTAATGAGTTTGTGCAAATTTATGAAACACTTGTTCAAAATAAAGCAATATCTTTATCACCCACTCGTCCTTACAGGGATTACATTAATTGGTTACAGAAGCAGGATGTAACTAAAACAGAAATATTTTGGCGGAAAGCATTGCAGGGTGTAGAAAGACCAACTCCCCTTACTTATATAGAAAAGATTGATAAATCGTCTTCTCAGGAACAAAGATACGATGAGGAAATAATCAAAATATCACTAGAAAGAACACGGACAATAGAATCTTTGGCAAAAGAATATCATCTTACCCTCTCAACAATAATTAATGGTATTTGGGTTATTCTCCTCAGTCGCTATAGCAGGCAAAGCAATGTAATGTATGGTTGTACAGTTACTGGTCGTCCAGCAGATTTGTATTGTTCAGAATCAATAGCTGGTGTTTTTGTAAATACGCTACCAATTTATGTGAAACTAGATACTAACCAGTCTTTGTTATCTTTGATGCAAAATTTACAGATTCAATTGGCGGAGACACGTAAGTATGAGTATACTCCATTAACAGAAATTCATAATTGGAGCGAAATACCACGAGGTATAGATATATTTGATAGTCAAGTAGTTGTTGAACAGTTTCCAATCGCAAAATTTACATACGATTGGGAAGAGATTTTAGGAGTTACGGTAGATAAAATATATTACAGAAATAACTATCCTCTTAATTTAGTTATATACCCGGAGGAAGAGTTATCAATAGCGTTTTCCTATGATTCTAGAAAGTTTGATGTTAGTACTATAATCGGGATACTCAAAGAGATTGAAGTGCTTTTGCATCAGTTTATCTCTGACCCTAATATACAGATAGAAGATTTATTATTTTCTACCTCTAAACAACGATTAATCACGTCCATTTTAGAGAAAGAAGTATCAGTTTCAGGAGTATTTAAATTATGATAGTATTAGATGAAATAGAGAGAAAATATAAACTTTCAAGCGAAGAATTCACCAAAAATTATGTTGATCAAGGAAAACCTGTCATAATTTCTGGAGTTATTCCTAGCTGGAATGCTTTTAGTCGATGGTCATTAAAATACTTAAAGCAACTATTCCCATCTTTGAATATTTCTGCTAAAATATTTAGTGATAAAGGGATTGAAATATGTAGCTTGACAATGGAGAAGTATATAGGATTAATAGAAAATTATGAAGCTGATTCTTTAAATAATCCCTCACCACCATATTGTCATGACCTACCTCTATTTAGCTTAATCCCTTCATTAATAGAAGACACTCAACCATTCCCTTTAGATTATTTACCAGAATGGTACTGGTATAAGTGGTGGCGTTATTGTCAGTTTTTCTTGGGCTGTTCTAATAGTATTACTCCATTACATTTTGATTGTCTACTCACTAACAATATTTTTTTTCAAATCGTTGGGCGCAAGCAATTTACCATATTATTACCTGAATATTCTAAATATTGTTATCGCAAGGGCTGGCGATGGTTTCTTGTGAATCCAGAAAATCCAGATTTCAATAAATATCCTGAATATAAAAACGCCAGGCCAATCAAATTTATTGTCAATCCTGGGGAGATTTTATATATGCCACCAGGAACGTTACATCATGTCAGAAGTCTAGATATGTCAATTTCGTTTAATATTGATTGGCACACTAGAAAAAGCTCGTTGAATGCTCTAGCTGCTAGTGTAAAGGGTATGCCCATTCAAAATTCCTACTATAACTTTTTACTAACTATGGGATTAGTATTTAAAATTCCTTCTCCAATCATTTTTAAATTTTATAAGTCGTATTTGAATTATGTATCTTGATGATATTTTTTTAATAATTAGAGTCATAAAATAAACAACGATAGTACGTAAAGGGCAGTTGTATGAATATATTTGAAAAGTGCGAATCAAACGTCAGAAGCTATTGCCGCAGTTTCCCTGCCATATTTCATCGGGCTAAGGGTTCCATTCTTTATGCTGAATCAGGTCAAGAATACATAGATTTTTTTGCAGGTGCAGGTGCTTTAAATTATGGACATAATCATGACTATATAAAACGAAAGGTTATGTCCTATTTAGATGCGGATGGAATAGCGCATGGCTTAGACATGTATACTTCCGCTAAAGAGAAGTTTATAGCTAAGTTTAATGAGGTAATACTAAGTACAAAACATCTGGATTATCGCATCCAGTTCTGCGGTCCAACTGGAACAAATGCTGTTGAAGCAGCTTTAAAATTAGCAAGAAAAGTTAAAAAAAGACCGGGTATATTCTCCTTTATGGGCGCCTATCATGGAATGACTTTAGGTAGCTTATCAATTACTGCTAATACTGGAATTCGGGCTGGGGCAATTGGAACATTAAATAATGTAACATTTATGCCTTATCCCTATGGATTCATGGAGAGTTTCGATACAATAAAATATATAGAAACAGTTTTAAATGATATTGGCTCAGGAATTGAAAGACCAGCCGCGATAATTTTTGAAACAGTACAAGCTGAGGGAGGAGTTGTTGTTGCTCCAATTGAGTGGATGCAAAGACTAAGGAAGTTGTGTGACGAGAATGATATTTTATTAATTTGCGATGATATTCAAGTTGGTTGTGGTAGAACAGGCTCTTTCTTTTCTTTTGAAAGAGCAGGTATTGTTCCTGATATAGTCATACTCTCTAAATCGATTAGTGGATATGGATTTCCCATGTCAGTATTATTAATTAAACCAGAATTAGATATTTGGGAGCCTGGTGAACATAATGGCACTTTTAGAGGTAATCAACTAGCATTTGTAGGAGCTACAGCTGCTTTAGAGTATAGAGAAAGTAGTAACCTTGAACTGGATGTTAAAGCTAAAGAGCTTTTCTTGAAGAATTTTCTATCCGAAAAAATATCGCCAATTAGTGAAAATATAGCAATACGGGGGATAGGCATGATTTGGGGTATAGATTTGACTAATTTTGGTGGTAGCAGTTTGGCCAAAAACATCACAATGCGTTGTTTTGAAAATGGATTAATAGTTGAAAGGGCAGGGAGAAATGATACTGTCATTAAATTATTACCTCCTCTAACGATTGATATGCCTACCTTAAAAGAAGGCTGTGCAATTATAGAAACAGCTTTTGGTGAATGTTGCTAAGGCTGATTTTCAATAAATATACTGGTGTTTTAATCATGTATGTTCAATTTTTATATTCTCTTTGCTGAAGAATAATTAACAAATATTCAATTTTTCACGCACTCTAAAACTATTTGCTCCTCTCTAACCTAAATTAAGTAGTAATCTCGCTATCCTGCTAAAACAACCAATTTCAATTAGCTAAAAATGATGACTACCACAATAGAACTTCAAGAGCTATTTTCTCAAAAAATCTACTGGTTAAACAGACTTTCTGGAGAATTACCAGAAACGAACCTTATACAGGATTATGTTAGACCCTCTCAGTATACTGGGAAAAATAAAAGCCATAATTTTGAGTTACCTAATTATTTATCTCAAGCAATTATTAAGTTAACTAAAAAGTCTTATTTTTTGGTATATTTAATCCTTTTGTCAGCGTTTAAGATATTACTACAAAAGCACACAAGGAATAACGACCTTATAGTCGGAATACCAGTTTATAAAAAAATAGATGGTATAAATCTAGGTTATTTAAACGACAATCAGCTGATTCCCTTACGTACTCAGTTATGTAATGAGATGACATTTAAAAATTTTTTCATTCAAGTCAAAGATGCTGTAGTACAAGCTTACAGTCATCAGGACTATTGTTTTGATGAATTAACTGGATTGTTAAACTTGCCTCAAAGTGAAAATAGGTGTCCACTTTTTGATGTAGTTTTATTATTAGAAAATATTCACAATAAAACCGGGATAGCAAAATTTAATAATGATATTACAGTTTCTTTTCTTGTGGAAGATGGGGCTATTAATGGTTCAATAGAGTATAGTGATACAATTTTTAATGATGAAAATATTAGATTAATGAGTCAATACTACGTAAATGTGGTTGAAAATGTTGTAAATAACATTAATATCCCGATATCAGATATTGCGGCTTTAAATAATAATGATAAATATAAATTATTGGAGGGATACAATAGTATTATTAAAAAATATCCAATTCACAAAACAATAAATGACTTGTTTGAAAAGCAAGTATATAAAACCCCAAGCAATATAGCTGTAGTTCATCAAAAAACTAAATTAACTTATCAAGAGCTAAATGAAAAGGCTAATCAGTTAGCGTTCATGTTGCGTCAACTAGGACTCAGTAAAGGCGAATTTGTTGGCATATTTAAAGACCGTGATGTAAATTTTATTATTGCTATTATTGCTATATATAAGGCAGGCGGAGCTTACGTACCTATTGATAGTACTTATCCGTCAAATCGGATTGAATATATGTTATCTAATAGCGAAGTTAAGTTTTTATTAACTGACTCTTCGTTATTAAGCGTTTTGGCAAACGTGATAAATAATTTTTCTCAATTAAAATCTATTATCTGTTTAGATTCGGTTGTTGCCGAAAGTATACAGCTAGCTCATAACAACTCATTAACAATATACGATAAACTTGATTTTAGTAACCTTCCTGAAGAAAATTTAGAGCAAATAAATGATGCTTGTGACCCAGCCTACATGCTTTATACCTCCGGTTCCACAGGACTACCCAAGGGAGCAATAGTTAGACATGATGGTGCAGTTAATCATATCTATGCCCAATTCGATGAGTTGGAGTTGACGGAAGAATTTTGTTTTCTGCAAAGCGCGCCTTCTTCAACAGATATTTCCGTTTGGCAATTTTTGGCGCCACTTTTAATTGGTGGAAAGACGGTAATAGTAGATATAGAAACTGTTGCGATTCCTGATAAACTATTTAACGTACTTAAATCAGAAGAAATAACAGTTGTTGAACTAGTACCAGCGTTATTTGGAGGCTTACTTGAATATACTTCGGGGCTACCGATTTATGAAAGAGAATTACCGAATTTGAAATGGATGATGGTTGTAGGTGAACCAGTATCTGTCAATTGGGTAAATAAGTGGCTCCAGATATACCCTGATATCAAAATTGTTAACGCTTATGGACCGACTGAAGCAGCGGATGATATCACCCAGTTTATCGTTGACAAGCCCTTGCCAGAAAATCAGCGCACTGTTCCAATTGGTAAACCACTAGCAAACTTAAACCTCTACATTCTCGATGAGCAAATGAAATTATTACCGATTGGCGCCCCAGGGGAGATTTGCGTATCGGGAGTTGGTGTGGGTGCTGGCTACTGGAAAAACGAAGAAAAAACTAAATTAAGCTTTGTTCCCAATCCGTTTACAGATGCTAAGAAGAAGTTACCAGGAAATCGCACAGATTTAATCTACAAAACAGGAGATTTAGGAAGGTGGCTTCCGGATGGTAATATAGAATTTCTCGGGCGTATTGACCATCAGGTTAAAATTCGTGGTTTCCGAGTTGAACTGGGAGAGATTGAGGCATTTTTGGGTCAGCACCAGGCAGTTAGGGACGCCGTAGTTGTAGTTAGAGAAGAGAACCCTGATGACAAACGTTTGGTGGCTTACGTTGTTCCGAAGCCTGAGTTTTATCAGGATGGTTCAACAAGTAGCCAACTAATCCAACAGTTACGCGATTTACTTCAAGAAAAACTACCAGGGCATATGATACCCTCTGCGATTGTACTGCTCGAAGCATTGCCCCTAGCTCCTAGTGGTAAAGTAGATCGTCAAGCATTACCTGTACCAAGTTACAATAATGAAGCGAAATTGGGCTTTGTTGCACCTCGTACTCCCACAGAGGAAATAGTTGCCGATATCTGGGGTCAGGTACTAAAGCAATCTACTATAGGTATACACGATAACTTCTTTGATTTGGGTGGACATTCCTTACTAGCAACCCAAGCTATTTCCAGGTTGCGGGAAGCATTTAAGATAGAGTTACCTTTACGTAGTTTGTTTGAAGCACCTACTGTAGCTCAACTGGTAGAACGTATCGAAAAGATGCTTACAGTCCAACAACTACAGCTTGTTTCTACAAATGGGGTAAACAATGACCGAGAGGAGATAGAATTATGAAAACTATAGAAGAGTTTTTGTCTTACCTTAGCAGTTTGGATGTCAAGCTCTGGGTTGAAGATAATCGCCTGCGCTGTAACGCTCCAAAGGATGTGCTAACACCAGTTATCAAGGAAGAACTAGCTGAACGAAAAGAAGATATCCTTGCTTTTATACGCAATAACAATGTAGCTTCACTTGCTGATAAGCAGCCCATTTGCCCAGTAAAACGGCAGGAAAATTTACCTCTGTCATTTGCTCAACAAAGACTATGGTTTTTAGCTCAATTAGAACCAGATAGTCCGTTCCATAGCATACCTGCTGCTGTTCGCCTACAAGGAAAATTAAACATAGAAGCATTACAACAAAGTTTCAACTGTATTATCAGGCGCCATGAAGCACTGCGAACCAATTTCCACACAAAAGAAGGGCAAGCAGTAGCTGTTATCTCTCAAGAAAAGCCTCTAACGTTGTCAATATTCGATATTAGCAACCTACCAGCTAATCAACAACAAGTCGAAATTAAACAACAAGCAGCACAAGAAGCACAACAACCTTTTGACATCAGCAGCGACCTTCTACTGAGAGTAAAACTATTGCGTCTTGGAGAGCAAGAACATATCGTCCTACTAACAATGCACCATATTGTCTCTGACGGTTGGTCAATCGGCATATTAGTAGAAGAATTAGCAACGCTGTATCAAGCGTTTTGCAATGGACAACCCTCACCATTACCTGCACCACCAATACAGTATGTAGACTTCACGGTCTGGCAAAGGCAATGGTTGCAAGGACAAGCACTCGAAACTCAGATATCTTATTGGCTTAACCAATTAGAGAACGCACCAAAAGTATTAGAATTACCCACGGACTATCCAAGACAAGCAATTCAAACTTTCCGGGGTGCAACCTACTCATTTGAGTTATCGAAGCAATTATCCGCATCCCTGAATAAATTGAGTCAGCAGCAGGGAAGTACGTTATTTATGACCCTGTTGGCAGGTTTCCAAATACTGCTATGGCGTTACACAGGGCAAAATGATATTATAGTTGGTTCGCCCATCGCTAACCGCAACCGCGCGGAGATAGAAGGGTTGATTGGATTTTTTGTCAATACCCTAGTATTGCGAACTAACTTGGCGGGAAATCCCAGCTTTGAAGAGCTATTACAACGGGTGCGGGAAGTCGCCTTGGGAGCTTATGCACATCAGGATTTGCCTTTTGAGTTGTTAGTTGAGCAACTGCAACCACAGCGAGATTTAAGCCATACGCCACTGTTTCAAGTCATGTTTGTGCTTCAAAATACGCCGGTGTCAGCTTTAGAGTTGCCAGGTTTGACTTTAACTCCCTTGGAAAGCGATAGTGGTACTGCCCAGTTTGATTTAACCCTATCGATGACAGAAACAGAGTCAGGGCTAGTCGGAAGTTTTGAATACAATAGTGATTTATTTGAACAAAGCTCAATACAAAGGATGGCAGGTCATTTGCAAACGTTGTTTTCTGGGATTGTGGCTAATCCGCAGCAGCGTTTGTCAGATTTACCACTGTTGACTGAATTTGAGCAGCATCAAGTGCTATGGCAGTGGAACGATACAGAAGTTGAGTATAGTCAATTACAATGTATCCACGAATTATTTGAAGCACAGGTAGAAAAAACACCTGATGCAATAGCCATAGTGTTTGAATCCCAACAGCTAACTTATAGGGAACTAAACCAACGGGCTAACCAATTGGCGCACTACTTGCAACAGCTGGGAGTAAAACCAGAAGTACTGGTAGGGATTTGTGTCGAGCGCTCGCTTAATATGGTGATCGGGCTATTAGCCATCCTCAAAGCTGGTGGCGCCTATGTACCCTTAGACCCTAGCTATCCTACTGAACGCATAGCTTTTATACTAGAAGAAACTCAAGCGCCAGTGTTGCTGACTCAAACCTCGCTCGTTCCGGCAATGCCGCAACACCAAGCGATTGTGGTTTGTTTGGATACTGATTGGCATCTGATAGCCCAACAAAGCCAGGAAAATGTATTCTCCCAACTCACTACTGACAACCTAGCTTATGTCATTTATACCTCTGGTTCTACAGGCAGACCCAAAGGTGTAATGATTAAACACGCCAGCACTGTTGCAATGTTGGATTGGGCAAACAAAACTTTTGCCATAGAAGCTAGGGCTGGAGTTTTAGCATCAACCTCGATTTGTTTCGACCTTTCGGTCTTTGAGGTGTTTGTTCCTCTATGTTGCGGTGGCAAGGTGATTTTAATCGAGAACGCATTATATTTAGCAACTTTGCCAGCAGCTTTTAATGTAACTTTAATCAATACTGTCCCTAGTGTAATTTCACAGTTAATCAGAAATAATAGTATTCCAAAAACAGTCCAGACTGTTAATATTGCAGGAGAACCGCTTCAAAATCAACTTGTACAACAACTGTATAAGCAAGATAATATACAACAGGTATTTAATCTGTATGGACCATCTGAAGATACAACTTATTCAACCTTTGCTTGGATACAGAAAGGTGCTAACAACACCCCACCGATTGGTCGCCCGATTCACAACACCCGAACTTACTTGCTAGATCAAAATCTACACCCTGTTCCTGTAGGTGTACCAGGGATGTTGTATATTAGTGGTGCGGGTTTAGCCCGTGGTTATTTCAATCAAGCTGAACTTACTGCGGATAAATTTATTCCCAATCCTTACGGGAATCTACCAGGAGAGCGGTTGTATAAAACTGGAGATTTAGCCCGCTATCTGCCGAATGGGGAGATCGAGTACATTGGTCGTATTGATAACCAAGTCAAGATACGTGGTTTCCGGATTGAGCTGGGAGAAATTGAAACCCTCCTATGCCAATACCCAGAAGTACAAGAAGCTGTTATTGCAATTTATTCTCCGCAAGCAGATTCTCAACGAATAGTTGCCTATGTAGTCCCTCAAAAAGAACAAATATTAACAATTCCTGAACTACGTAGCTTTTTAGAGTCGAAGTTGGCAAGCTACATGGTGCCAGCAGCTTTTGTTACATTAGAGGCACTACCATTAACACCCAATGGTAAGATTGACCGGAAAGCACTTATAGCACCGGATACAACCCGTCCAGAGTTAGAAGTAGTTTATCAGCCACCCCAAACTGAGGTAGAAAAAACTATTGCCGATATTTGGCAACAAGTACTTAATGTTGAGAATGTAGGAATTCATGATAATTTCTTTGAACTGGGTGGTAATTCGCTGCTTTTAGTTCAGATTCATAGTAAATTGCAAAAAATATTTCAGAAAGATTTTCTCTTGGTAGAAATGTTTCAACATCCAACCGTGAGTCACCTAGCTAGATATTTTAGCCAGGAATTAAAAGAAGAAAGATATTTTATGCAACATTCTCACCGTTATGAAAATAGGACAGCTTCGACACAGCGTCAAAAACAAGCAAGAAAAGAACATCGAGCAGCAACCAAGGTAAGGGGGGTTTCGTCTCAATCAAGCGAAAAAAATCTAGAAAATTAAAGTTTCATCTCGACTCTTGAACGGACAAACAGTCATTGCTTTACTTGCAATTCAAAATAGAAAAATAAAGTCTAACTAATTTAATTTTAAATATTAGTTAATTAAGAGTATTTAGCAATGAATTATAAACATTATGAATTCTTCAAGGAAACCATATGACATTAAGCGAAAAAGAAATTTTATCCAAAAATAACTTCCCTCATACAGAAAAAATATTACCAAATGAAATTGGTGAGTATGTAAAACAAATATTCGCACCTGTTCAAGGACAATTTATTGAAGCACAAATAGATGAAACTATTAATAATTTTTCTCAAAATTTTTTAATTACAGACAATGCAAATACTAATGTTGATCTTGAATGGATAATCAGAAACTTTGGTGATAGTAAAATACCTGCACAACCTACTGATTTTGAAAGCTATTTTCAATCCTTAAATGAGAATGTCGTTGCTCATTCAATACACACGTCTTCGCCACAATTTATCGGTCACATGACCTCGGCACTCCCTTCTTTTGTACGCCCTTTAGCCAAATTAATGACAGCCATGAATCAAAATGCTGTCAAAATAGAAACAGCTAAATCCTTGAGCTTTTGTGAACGTGAAGCTTTAGCAATGATGCATCGACAAATTTATAATTTGTCCGATAATTTTTACACTCAGCATATTCAAAATAACCAAAGTACATTAGGAATTTTAGTTTCTGGTGGTACAACAGCCAATATCACTGCTCTTTGGTGCGCGCGAAATAAATCTTTAGGTGCAAAAAATGAGTTTTTAGGTATAGAAAAAGAAGGTTTAACCGCAGCATTAAATTTTTATGGCTACAAAGGAGCAGTTGTAATTGGTTCTGAATTGATGCACTTCTCTTTTGATAAAGCGGCGGATTTAATGGGTATTAGTACTAAAAACTTGATTCGAGTGGCCGTTGATTCTAACAATCGAGTCAATATACGAGCATTGCGTCAAGCCGTTGCAGATTGTCGCCAGCAAAACTTACATATCATCGCTATTGTTGGTATTGCTGGAACCACAGATTCTGGTAGTGTCGATCCCCTAGAAGAGATTGCGGAGATTGCCCAAGAAAATAATATACATTTCCATGTAGATGCTGCTTGGGGTGGTCCAGTTATCTTTTCTCGAAAACATAAACATAAGCTTGCTGGTATTGAAAAAGCTGATTCAGTCACCATTGATGGACATAAACAATTGTATTTGCCAATGGGTATTGGTATGGTCTTTTTCCGCGACCCTCATTTGGCTTCTTCAATTGAAAAGCAGGCTAGCTATACCATGCGTAAGGGGTCATTTGATTTAGGTAAACGTGCTTTGGAAGGTTCTCGACCGGGCATGGCTTTATTTTTACACGCTGGTCTAAAGCTAATTGGTCTTAATGGATATGAGTTTTTGATTGACGAAGGAATCCGTAAAACTCAATACATGGCTGCTCGTATTTCAGCAATTCCTGAATTTGAATTGTTGGCAGAGCCTGATACTAATCTGTTAATTTATCGTTATATTCCAAAGCAATTTAGAGATATGATTGTAAACAAACAGTTAACAGAGATAGACAATCAATTTATTAATAATTTTAATGAACGTTTGCAAAAGATGCAGCGTCAGATTGGTCGCACTTTTATCTCACGCACAACAAAAACAACTATCAACTGGGACAAGGAAATTCCTGTGATAGCCATGCGTGCAGTAATTGCCAATCCATTAACTACTGAAGGAGATATTGATGCAGTTTTAAATGACCAAATTCAGATTGCTTCAGAAATTGAAATTGCATATTGAGTTTTTAATATTAGACAAAACTATTTATGATAAGGTTTTGACCTATGAATATAGCCAATAATTTTATTGAAAGCTTAAATGATAAAGATGAAATCGCTATTATTGGTATGGCAGGTCGTTTTCCTGGAGCAAATAAGGTTGACAGCTTTTGGCAAAACCTGCGCTCTGGTGTAGAGTCAATTTCTTTTTTCACGGATGAGGAGTTAATAAGAGGTGGGGTTGATTCTGGATTGCTAAACAATCCCAATTACGTCAAGGCAAACGGTAAATTAGAAGATATAGATTTATTTGATGCTTATTTTTTTGGTTTTTCTCCCAGAGAAGCTGAAATTACAGACCCACAACACCGCATTTTTCTAGAATGTGTTTGGGAAGCTTTAGAAAATGCTGGTTATAATTCGGAAACTTATAGGAATCAAATAGGTATTTTCGCTGGTGTTGCTGCAAGTTCCTACTTGCTTTCCAACTTATATCCTAATCGTGATTTGATGGAATCAGGAGAAAGCTATCAAGTTCTAATCGGGAATGACAAAGATTTTTTACCTACCCTGGTGTCTTACAAATTAAACTTAAGAGGACCAAGTATAAACGTTCAAACTGCTTGTTCCACATCATTGGTTGCTGTCCACTTAGCTTGCCAAAGTTTACTCAATGGTGAAAGTGATATAGCTTTAGCTGGCGGTATAACCGTTGGAGCGCAGCAAAAAACTGGTTACTACTATCAACAAGGAGGAATTCAATCCCCTGACGGTCATTGCCGAGCTTTTGACGCTCAAGCGCAAGGAACGATTGGTGGCAATGGTTTAGGTGTGGTAGTTTTAAAAAGATTAGAAGATGCTCAACGTGATGGTGACTATATTCATGCAGTAATCAAGGGTTCATCTGTTAATAATGATGGTTCTTTAAAAGTTGGATATACAGCCCCAAGTGTTGATGGTCAAAGGGAAGTAATTTTAGAAGCTTTAGCCTTAGCTGGGGTTGAACCTGAGACTATTAGTTATGTGGAAACGCACGGTACAGGAACCATCTTGGGAGACCCAATTGAAATTAAGGCTCTTACACAAGCTTTTCGTAATAGTACTAACAAAAAGGGTTTCTGTGCTATTGGTTCAGTAAAGACCAATATTGGGCATTTGGATACAGCAGCAGGTGTGGCAGGATTAATAAAAACAGCCCTAGCATTGAAGCATAAACAAATACCTCCCAGCTTGCATTTTCAAAAGCCAAATCCACAAATAGATTTTGCCAATAGCCCCTTTTACGTCAATACAAAATTATCAGAGTGGAAAAATAACGGCACACCCCGCAGAGCAGGCGTCAGTTCTTTCGGAATTGGTGGGACTAACGCCCATGTGATTTTAGAAGAGGCTCCAGTGATCGAAACTTCCAGCCCCTCCCGCCCTTGGCAATTGTTACCACTCTCAGCCAAAACTAGCACAGCTTTAGACACTGCAACAACCCAACTGCGTGATTATCTCGAACAAAACCCCGATACTCCCCTACCAGATATCGCTTATACCTTACAAGTAGGTCGGAGAGCTTTTGATCATCGACGCATCATGATTTGCCACGACCGAGATAATGCTGTCAAATCGCTCAACAGCCAAGACCCACAATGTATTTTTAGTCACTACCGCAAACCAGGTCATTGTCCAATCATCTTCATGTTTTCGGGACAAGGGTCACAATATGTGAACATGGGTAGGGAATTATACGAAGTAGAACCTACATATCAAAAACACGTAGATAGCTGTGCCAAGATTTTGCAACCGTACCTTGGTCTTGATATCCGTTCCCTACTTTACCCCAACCCAGAAGAAACTGAAACTGCTTCAAATCAACTGCAACAAACATCCGTTACCCAACCAGCATTATTTGTGACAGAGTACGCCCTAGCTCAGTTATTAATGTCTTGGGGAGTGCGCCCAGAGGCGATGATTGGTCATAGTATTGGCGAATATGTCGCCGCAACAATTGCAGGTGTCTTTTCTTTAGAAGATGCCCTAAAGATTGTGGCAAAAAGGGGGCAGTTAATGCAGCAAGTACCCACAGGAAGTATGCTAGCAATTAGGCTGCCAGAAAAAGATGTACAATTGCTGCTGGATGCTAACACGTTGTATAAAAATTTCCTACAAATTGCAGTGATTAACAGCCCATGTTCCTGTGTCGTTTCCGGAACAAATGAAGCTGTTGCAGCCCTGGAAAAACAATTAACTTCTCAACAAGTTGAATGTCGTCTGTTGCATACGTCTCATGCGTTTCATTCTGTGATGATGGAACCAATATTGTCAGCATTTAGTGAGGCTGTCAAAGCGGTTAAACTCAATCCACCAAAAATACGCTTTATTTCTAATGTAACTGGTAGTTGGATTAGTTTTGAACAAGCGACAAATCCGGATTACTGGTGTCAACATTTACGAAAAACAGTGAGGTTTTCAGATGGGATATCCCAATTGATACAGCAGTTTGAAGGTGTTTTTCTTGAGGTGGGGCCAGGACGAACTTTAAGCACATTAACGACACAGCATTTAGAGAAAAGTGCCAAGCAACAGGTATTGACTTCGTTACGCCATGTTAAAGAGCAACAATCAGACGTTAAATTTTTATTACAAACATTAGGTCGGTTGTGGCTTTATGGTGTGGAAATAGATTGGTCAGGATTTTATACGCATGAACGGCGCCATCGTCTACCTTTGCCGACTTATCCTTTTGAACGACAAAGGTACTGGATTGATGCGAAATCTCCATCTCCTTCCCTAAATGTAAAACCGACAACATTAAATAATAAACAAAGTATAGCTGACTGGTTCTATATTCCTTCATGGAAGCGCTCTTTGCTGACTCACTCCTCCGAACAAATAAAATCTACACAAGGAAAATGGCTATTTTTTGTGGATGATTTGGGGGTAGGTAACCAGCTAACTGATAGGTTGAAAAGCCAAGGTGAAAGCGTTATTACTATTCAAAAGGGAGAAAAGTTTAGTAAATTAAATGAGAGTGCTTATAAAATTAATCCATATATACAAGAAGACTATGATAAACTACTTCAAGAATTAATATCATTAGGTCAATGGCCCGAACACATTGCTTATTTATGGAGCTTAAGTCCGAAAGTTGATAATCGTCAACAAGGAAACTATTTTGAATTCAAGAGTTTACTATTTTTAACTCTGAGTCTTATTCAACTAAAAATTAGCGAGCGCTTACAACTTAGGGTGATATCAAACAACATCCAAGAGGTCAATGGTAATGAAAAGCTAGACCCAGAAAAAGCAGCAATATTAGGTTTATGTAAGGTAATTCCTCAAGAGTATCTAAATATTAGCTGTCAGTGCATTGATATTGCTTTAACTAACTGTAGAGACACAGAGAATGGACAAGAGGATTGTGACAGTAATATTGTTGGCAAACTTCTGGATGAGCTAACCTCTTTATCTTCAGAGACGGTAGTTGCTTATCGAGATCGTCACCGTTGGGTACAAACATTTGAACCAGTTTGCTTAGAATCAATAGCAGATGAAAAAGTACCATTGATAAAACAAGGTGTTTACCTATTTCCCGGTGGATTAGAAAGTATTGAGGTTGTGCTTGCAAAATATTTAACAAAAACTTTCCAAGCAAAACTCATATTTATCGAAGATTCTAAATTCCCAGAGAAAGACGATTTTTCACAATGGCTTGAAACTCATCCTCAAGATGATGAAGTGAGTTACAAAATCCAACAATTGCTAGGATTAGAGGAATTAGGTGCAAAAATTTCGCTATTGCGTGCGGATACAACTAATTATGAGCAAATGCATCAAACCCTTGTATCTGAAAATGTTGGGCAAATTAATGGTGTAATTTATTCAACTGGAATCAAGCGCGAGCATATATTTGGTTCCATTCCTGAAATTGCTGAAGTAGAATTAGAAAATCTATTAGAATCCCAACGTAGTAAGATTATAGTATTAGAACAAGTTTTACAGAGTTTAAATATAGATTTTTGTATTATCTTGTCTTCATTATCTTCCATTTTAGGAGGATTTGGGTTAAGCTTATACTCAGCAGCTAATCAATTCGTCGATACTTTTACCAATCGACATAACCAAAACAATACTTTGCCGTGGTATATTATAAATTGGGATAAAGTACAACTGGATGCGAACCAGGAAGGAATACCACTTGAGCGAATCTCTGGGTCAGAATTACCTATTACTCCAATAGAGGCAGTAGAAGTTTTTAAGCGAGTCTTTTCTCTAAAAGAAGGAACTCAGATTATTCTTTCTACAGTAGATATTAATGCCAGAATAAATTCTACGATTAGCCTCGACTCCCTAGTAAAATCAAAATCTACGAATCAATTAGATTTATCCTCGCGCTATTCTCGACCAAACCTTAGTAATTCCTATGTTGCTCCCACAAATGAGTTGGAAAAACAAATTACGGAAATATGGCAAGAGGTACTTGGGATTGCGGAAATTGGTATTTATGACAACTTCTATGAGTTAGGAGGGGACTCGCTAATTGCAACTCAATTAGTTTCTCGATTGCGAGCCAAGTTTCCTGTAGATTTACCATTGCGTGACCTGTTGTTAGAAGCGATGATACCAACTAAGCAGGCAGAAATTATTGAGCAACTTATGTTGGAAAAAATTGAAGAATTATCTGAGGAAGAAGTTGCGGCTATTTTAAACAATTAGTAATTTATAAATCAACAATTTTGGCTATGGATAAACAATATTCTAACTTCTCACCAGCAAAAAAAGCCCTTCTAGAAAAATGGAAGGGAGGAAAACTTAAAGCTGATATTATTCCCAAGCGTCAAGATTATAAAAATAATCCTTTATCTTTTCCACAACAAAGGCTGTGGTTTATTGACCAACTGTATCATGGTAGTCCTTTCTATAACATTCCTATAGCTTTTCATATACAAGGAAATCTGAACATAGCAACGCTTGAGCAAAGCTTGAATGAAATTCTCAAGCGTCATGAAGTTTTGCGAACAAATTTTACGCTTGTAAATGGAGAACCAGTACAAGAAGTTGCTCCCCAATTAACTTGGAATTTATCTATTATTAACCTTGAACATTTGTCTGGTAAAGATTGGGAGTCAGAGGTTAAACAATTTGCAGCCCAGGAAGCAAAAAAACCCTTTAATTTAGCTAAAGGACTGTTAGTTCGGGCTACTTTACTGAGATTGAGCCAAAAAGAACACGTTTTGCTTGTTACCATGCACCACATTATTACTGATGGATGGTCTTGCGGTGTGTTCCTGCGCGAGTTGTCAACGCTGTATGGTGCTTTCTCGACAAATCAATCTTCCCCCTTACCCGAACTCCCAATTCAATATGCTGATTTCGCAGTTTGGCAACGCGCGAGTATCCAGGGCGAATTTCTCGCAACCCAATTAAATTATTGGAAGCAACAACTCAAGGGTGAGTTACCTGTACTACAGTTACCCACTGACCGCCCACGACCTAACGTTAGTACTTTCACTGGCGCCAAGCAATACTTTACATTCTCCACAGTTCTAACTAATGCCCTCAAACAATTAAGTCAGCAAGCAGATACGACTTTATTTATGAGTTTGTTGGCGGCATTTAACATATTACTATACCGCTACACAGACCAAGAAGATATCTTGATAGGTTCTCCAATTGCCAACCGCAATCGTGCAGAATTAGAAGGAATGCTGGGATTATTTGTTAATACTTTGATGTTACGTAATAACCTCAGTGGTAATCCTAGTTTCCGTGAATTTTTACATCGAGTGCGAGAGATGACTCTGGATGCTTATGCACATCAGGATTTGCCTTTTGAGATACTTGTAGAAGAATTGCAACCCGAACGGGACTTAAGTCGAAACCCACTTTATGAGGTCATGTTCGTCCTGCAAAATACCCCAAGCTCTGTGCAGGAAGTGCCTGGTTTAACTTTGCGTACTTTAGATTTTGATAGCGGTACAGCTCAACTAGACATTTTTCTATCGATGTCGGAATCCAAAGAGGGATTAACAGGGTGTTTGGAATACAATACGGATATTTTTGATTCAACGACAATTACTCAATTTATCAAAAATTTCCAAACTTTATTAGAAAATATAGTTGCTAATCCAGAGCAGCATCTCAGTGAATTATCTTTATTATCGCCTTCTGAGCAAGAACAATTATTATTTAAGTTTAATCAAACTCGTATAGATTACCCTCAAAATGTATCTCTACATGAATTATTTGAGCAGCAAGTTAAGCTGACACCTGATTCTGTAGCATTAATTAGCGAGTCGGAGGAAGTAACTTATCGTCAAGTTAACCATAAAGTTAATCAGCTTGTATATTACTTACAAAAACAGGGTGTAACAAGAGAAACTCTGGTAGCTATATGTTTGGAACGCTCTATAGATATGGTTGTGGGAATTTTAGCTATTCTCAAAGCAGGTGGAGCATACATTCCCCTAGACCCAAGTTATCCAGTGGAGCGTCTGAGTTTTATGCTCTCAGATTGTCAATCATCGCTGTTAATTAGCAAGCAAGAGATTTTAGAAAAACTATCACTATCACCCGCTAAAACTGTTTGCTTAGATATTCATAAAGAGGAAATCGCACGGGAAAGTTCGGAAAACCCCATTAACATTTCTTCATCTAATAATCTCGCTTATATCATTTACACTTCTGGGTCAACTGGAACACCGAAAGGCGTTCTTGGTACCCATCGCGGTACAGTCAACGGGTTACACTGGCTATGGAGAACATATCCTTTTACGCAAGGAGAAGTTTGCTGTCAAAAAACAGCTATTAGTTTTGTAGACTCTGTATGGGAGATTTTTGCTCCTTTACTTCAAGGAATTCCTACAGTAATTATCAGCAATGCTATTGTACTAGACCCGCAATTATTTATAGAATCTCTAGCGCATCACAAAGTTACTCGTATCATACTTGTACCCTCATTACTGCGCCTACTTTTATATAATTATAGCCATCTAGTTAAGAAATTATCGCAGCTAAAATTATGGATAACTAGCGGAGAAGCACTATCTGTTAAATTAGTTCAAAGTTTCCGAGAATTGTTGCCATTTGCAAAACTTATCAACCTTTATGGCTCATCGGAAGTTTCTGCTAATGCAACTTACTATGATACCTTTTTATTAGCAAATCAAGCGCATAGTGTTCCTATCGGTCGCCCGATTGGCAATACTCAAATTTATGTGTTGAATCGCGATTTACAGCCGACACCTATAGGAGTAATTGGAGAGCTTTATGTTGATGGTGATGGGTTAGCAAAGGGCTATTTATATCGCCCAGATTTAACTCAAGAAAGATTCATCGATAACCCCTTTATACCGGGAAATAAACTTTATAAAACAGGCGATATAGTACGATATCTCCAAGATGGCAATATTGAATATCTGGGGCGCCGTGATCAGCAAGTAAAAATCAGGGGTTTTCGAGTAGAATTAGGTGAAATAGCAACTGTGATCGCACAACATCCAGATGTACAAGAATCGGTTGTAATTGCTAGCGATGATGCTCAAGATAATCCACGTTTGATTGCCTATATTGTCACAGATAAGGAAGATATCAATACACAACTGTTATCCTATTTGCAACAGAAGTTACCTAATTACATGTTGCCATTCGCTTTTATTGAACTTGATAAACTTCCGCTTACACCTAATGGAAAAGTAGATAAGCGTGCGTTGCCAAGTAGTGAGATTATCCAGTCAAGTATAAATAAATCCTTTGTTGCTCCCCGAAATTTTACGGAATTAACTTTAGCAAAGGCTTGGGAAAATCTCCTTAATACAAGCCCTGTTGGAGCGACTGATAACTTCTTTGACTTAGGTGGACACTCATTTTTAGCTGTTCGCTTAATGGCTCAAATTTATGATAAATTTGGACATAATCTTCCGCTATCTACTATTTTTGAAAACCCAACTATTGAAAAACTAGCTGCAATTGTTAGTCAACCATCTCGCAAAAGTTCTAATTCTCACCTAGTAGCAATTAACTCTTCTGGTGACAAGATACCTTTCTTCTGTATGCATGGTGCTGGCGGAGATATTAGTCAATACTTTAAATTATCCAGAATACTAGGTGAGGAATATCCATTTTATGGATTGGAACATGGATCAGACCTTGAACAACCTAGAATTATTTCAGTGGAAGAGACAGCATCTCGCTATCTACAAGAAATTCGTAAAGTACAACCAAATGGCCCCTATCTTTTAGGTGGCCATTGTTACGGTGGTGTACTCGCTTTTGAAATGGCGCAGCAACTACAAAAACACGGTCAAACAGTAGGTTTAGTAGCTGTCATCGATGCCATATTACCAGAGACAACCATTGAATCAACAGATGATGATGATGCAAAGTTCTTGCTGCGTATTGCTGAAGAAATCAAAATTGGGAATGACATAGATTTTTCTCTTCCCTTTGAGGAACTTCGAGATTTGTCGCTGGATGAGCAACTGAATTTAGTAAACAAAAAAGCCAACTTTATTTTTTCTGATGCAGAGCTTAAGGATTTCCTCCGTCATTACCAAGTTTTCAAAGCTAATGTGCAAGCGATGCGAGATTATGTCCCGCAGGTTTATCCCCGCTCCTTAACTATCTTTCGAGCTCAAGAGGAGATTATCCATGATTTTGATAATCCAGAATGGAGTACTGATGACCTCTTTCTAGGTTGGGATAAATATTCCACTAAATCGACCCAGGTTGTTGAAGTTCCAGGAAACCATTTCTCAATTCTACTTGAACCTCATATTCATGAATTAGCCAGACAATTGAGAATATATATTGATAATGCTGTCTGTAATTTAAATATGTAATAGGAGTAAAAGAGGCTCATGAAACTACCCCCAGGACCGAAAACTCCTTCTTGGTTGCTAGGCTTGCAATTTGAGGCTGATGTCTTTAGCTATATGGATGCTATTTCTAAACGTTATGGTGACATAGTGACTGTAATGTTTGGTTCTACACCGACAGTTTATGTCAGTAATCCTTCAGGGATAAAAGAGATTTTCACTCAGAGCAAGGAAATTGTAGCTAGGGGAGCATTAAACCAAGATTTTGCTCTATTCACGGGAGAGCAAGGAGTTCTTCAACTAGATGGGTTACGTCACAAAAATCGCCGCAAACTGTTAATGTCTGCTTTTCACGGCGCGCGGATGCAAGCCTGCGGGCAAGGTATCTGCGAACTGACAGAAAAAATCATGAGTTTACAGCCAATTGGAAAACCTTTTCTTGCCTACTCAACTGTAGAATATATTACCCTGGCGGTAGGTATAGAAATTGTGATGGGATTGCGTGACGGAGAACACTATGAAAGAATAAAATATTTATTTGCTTCTGTGTTCAAACATGAACTATCCCCACTGCTTCAACTGGTCGCAAAACTACCCTTTTGGGGATGGAATTTAGGACGGTGGAGTCCTCAAGGAAATTTGCTTTACCTCCGGCAAGAGCTTTTCCAACTGCTGTATGCTGAAGTTCAAGAACGCCGCAAGCAAGCAGATCCCTCTCGCACTGATATTCTCTCGGAATTAGTATTAGCAAGAGATGAAACGGGCGAACCGATCGCGAATGAGGAAGTACGGGACTTATTAATTTCACCTATCGGGGCGGCTCAAGGAGCTTCGGCAACTGCGATCACTTGGGCTTTATACTGGATTCACAGTTTACCCCATGTGCGCGATCGCTTGCTAGCAGAACTTAACTGCATTGGTGAAAACCCAGATATCACAACCATCCTAGCATTACCCTATTTTAATGCTGTTTGTAACGAAGTTTTACGAATTTATCCAACTCAGTTGTTTTCATTTCCCAGAATCGTAGAGTCTCCGGTTGAAATTATGGGCTATAAATTGAGTCCGGGAACAATATTAATTGCCAATATTTATTCTACACATCAGCGTGAAGATTTATACCCTGAACCAAAACAATTTAAGCCAGAGCGTTTTCTAGAAAAACAGTTTCCTACATATGAATTTTTGCCCTTTGGTGGTGGTTCTCGTGTTTGTATTGGTGGAACTTTTGCTTTGCTTGAAATGAAATTGGTATTGGCAACAATTCTTTCACACTATCAGTTAAAGTTAGTGATAAAACAACCAGAAAAACCAAAATTTGATGGTCTTCTTTGTTATCCTGCCTCTGGCGTTAAGATGATCCTACAGGGTTGGTATCAACATCAAGGACAATCACAATCATTAGTAATTGGGTCGGTTTAATCTATAGAGTTTTTCTAGGAAGTAATATTTATGGCACTACCCCCAAGTCCGAAAACACCTACTTGGCTATTAGGTCTACAGCTTTTGACTAATCCGCTTGGCTGTATGGATGCTATTTACAAACGCTATGGCGATATATTTACCATAATGGATGGTTCTAAACCAATAGTTTACGTTAGCAATCCTTTAGGGCTAAAGCAGATTTTTAGTAGTACCAGAGAAATTATGGCCTCTAGTATACTTAACCCCGAACCTACGGGTATAAAAGGAATCATGCAACTTGATGGCTTAGTTCATAAACATCGTCGTTCTCTCTTAATCAAGTCTTACCAAGGGAAGCGGATGGAAGCTTTTGGACGGCGTATTTGTGAACTCACAGAAACAATTATGAGTAAACATACTGTTGGAAAAACTTTTATTGCATATGAAACTATATTAGAAATTTTATTGCAAATCGCTATAGAAGTTGTATTAGGATTGCAGGGAGGAGAGCGTTTTGAAAAAATTAAGCATTTATGTACCTCTTTAATTAAATATGAAAATTCTTCTCTATTTAATATAATCACACAACTTCCTTTTGCAGAAATGGATTTAGGTAGGGTAAGCCCATTGGGTTACCATAAATATCTACAAGAACAAGTTCTTGAATTTTTACACGATGAAGTTAAACAACGCCGTAAGCAAGCTGATTCTTCATGCACTTGTATGCTTTGTGACCTGATGTCTGCTTGTGATGAAACAGGTAAAGCATTAAGTGATGAAGAGGTGCGCGATTTAATGTTTTTGCCTATATTAGCGAGTAGGGATGGTGCATCACATTCGCTCACTTGGGCTTTGTACTGGATTTACCGTTTACCTGCTGTTCGCAAGCGACTACTTGAGGAACTTAATAGCCTTGGTGGAAATCCAGAACCTATAGATATTGTTGCATTGCCTTATCTTAATGCTGTTTGTAACGAATCCTTACGAATTTTGCCAAGTGCATTATTTGCAACTCCACGACTAGTGGAGTTGCCAGTAAAACTTATGGGCTACGAATTAGTTCCGGGAACAGAAATTTTTTGTAATATTTATTCAACACATCAACGAGAAGATGTATACTCAGAGCCGAAACAATTTAAACCAGAGCGCTTTCTAGAAAAAAAGTTCTCTCCCTATGAATTTTTACCTTTCGGTGGTGGTGTTCGTAGTTGTATCGCAGGTACTTTTGCCATGTTTCAAATGAAGCTTGTGTTAGCAACAGTTCTTTCGCGCTATGAATTAGCGCTGGTTAATAGGCAACCAGAACAACAAAGGATTATAGGTCTCCAATGTCACCCTAAAAGTGGCGTGAAAATGGTCATGAATTCGGTATTAACATAAATAGAAAACAATCACGGTAATTTTTTTAGTTTTAGCTATTAGATAAAGAGCATATGGAGAAATTAGGTATGACTAAGAGTAATAAAGGCGCGGTTGTAATTACAGGAACATCCACAGGTCTCGGTCGGGAAATTGCACTTTTTCTTGACAAAAAAGGGTATCGAGTTTTTGCAGGAGTCCGCACAGAAAAAAATGCAGAGTCACTAAAGCAAGCTGCGTCTGGTAATTTAACTCCAATCATCATGGATATCACCAAAGAAGAACAAATTCGTTCTTCATCTGAATTGGTTTCGTTAGCAGTCGGTGATGAAGGGCTTTTAGGATTAGTGAATAATGCAACTGCAATAGTATTTGGTCCTTTAGAATGTGTTCCCATAGAAGACGTAAGAGAAAATTTTGAAGTCGGTATTATCGGACAAATTGCTGTTACCCAAGCATTTTTACCAATGCTAAGAAAAGCCAAAGGACGGGTTATTAACATTAGTTCTGCTAGTGGCAGAATCGCTGACCCATATTTCGGACTTTTATGTGCTGCTAAATCTGCACTTGAGTCATTTACTGATTCCTTGCGAATGGAATTACATTCTTCTAATGTTAAGGTGATATCTATCTTTCCACAACAATTAAAAACAGAGGTTTTTAAAAAAGTTGAAGCTAGCTATGAAAAGACGTTTGCCAATATGTCATCAGAAGCAAAAGCTATTTATGATAAAAATGCGAGAATTTATATTCAAGAAACCGTAACAGGGCATATGAATGGTATGTCCTGTGAAAAAATTGCAACTGTTATTTTAAAGTCCTTAGAAGATAGAAATCCGAAAAGACAATATTTTGGCTATTCAATTTCGTCTATTTTTTGGTCATCTTGTACATCTCTCTTGAAAAGGTTACTTTCACATCAGTATTTTTACAATCTTTATTTTAATATTTATTATGGTCATTTGAAGTAGGTGTTATCGGGGAATACCTTCACCAAAAGTACGAATGGCAAAGAGGTTTTGCCGTCAAGGTTTTCAGTTAAAACAAATATCGGCTTTATCTGTTAGGCTTACTGTAAAAATTGGCTAGTCCAATACACTGTGTTTGCCACAGTAGCTCTCAACAGCTTACTGGCAAATCTAGGATTGTTACAACTTCTGATAAACGATATTCATTGGGATGCAACATCATCTCGTTTAGTCAGTGCTGGATGCGTTGCCATACTAAGTTTTACAGGTCACAAATTGTATTCATTTGGCTCTCAGAATCAGAGCAAAGAAGAACAGAAAATCTAAGGTTTAACAGTTAATAGTCCCACTCACCTATTAAAAAAATGAGTAATACCACTTCAGAAAAGCCTGATAACATCCTTTCTCTGGCTCGCAAAAGAGATGATTTTTTCACGAAAACGCTAGTCATCATCTTTTTATCTCTTGGCTTAATAGGCATTTTGAATCATGAAATGTGGTTCGATGAACTTCAAGCATGGATGATTGCTAGAGATAGCTCATCAATAAACAATCTATTCCAAAGGACATTTAGAACTCTTATAAGCATAAAATTTTTCCCAATTATTAATGAAGTAAAGCATAACTAATCAAATATTAGAGAGGTCAATTATGTATCAAGATGACAAGGAAGACACAACAATTTACAAAGTGTTAGTTAATCACGAAGAGCAATATTCTATTTGGCCATTAGAGCGTGAAAATCCTCTTGGTTGGAAAGATGCTGGAAAAAGTGGGCTAAAACAAGAATGTTTAGATTACATTAAGGAAGCTTGGACTGACATGAGACCACTCAGTCTACGGAAAATGATGCAAGAAAAAGTTGGCAATATCCAATAATAAATGTGTATAAAAATTAGGTGTTGAGTATATTTAGCATTTTGATTCCATTAGGAAAAGCATATTTTGCTTCTGCAAACTAAAATTTCTGTAGCTTAGTAATACTAGTTTTTAAAAGAGAATTTTCATGGTATTTTCCTCAGATCGACATACACGAGTATGGTTTATTACTGGTACTTCAAGCGGTCTTGGTCGGGTATTAGCCGAAACAGTACTCGAACGGGGTGAGACTGTAGTGCTAACAGCACGAAATCCACAGCAGGTAGCAGATTTAGCTGCAAGTTTTCCAGACCGTGCATTAGCAGTCCAACTTGATGTCACAAAACCCGAAGAAGTACGAAAAGCTGTAAAACAGGCAATTGAAAGTTTTGGACATATTGATGTACTAGTTAACAATGCTGGATGTGAGGTCGCGGGGGTAATTGAAGAACTTAGTAATGAAGCAGTTCGCCACACCTTTGAAACGAACTTTTTTGGTGTACTAGAAATTCTCAGAACTGTATTACCCTATATGCGAGAACAACGTAGCGGACACATTATTAATATTTCATCGGTTGCTTGTTTTGAACTTGGTCCTGGGGTTTATGCTAGTAGTAAACTTGCACTAGAAGGGATTTCTGGTTCTTTGGCTGGCGAAGTCGCACCTTTTGGAATAAAAGTAACATCAGTTCAGCCGAATGGTCTTCGTACAGAATTTTTCACACGCTCTTTTGTCTTAACTGAAACTCAAATTGAGGACTATAAGCCATTGATTAATGAAATACGCCAGGATCTGCAAAAGGTTATCAACAGAGGCTTCCCAGGCGATCCGAAAAAAGTCGCTTTGGCAATAACTAAAGTGGTTGATAGCGATAATCCACCAGCTAGATTGGCTCTAGGAGCCAATACGGTAGAAGCTGTTGAGGCTACATTAGAACTTATTAAATCAGAATTAGATGCTTGGAGGGAAGTGTCTATAAGTACTGATTTTGACTAGGTTGCAGCAAATAAAAGTTGGGTTCCGCATAAAGCTAGAGCGCTAGTCTCCGAGGTGCTTTCAAGTAGTTGTGCAAAATTAAATATGTATCTGCTCTTACAAGTAAAATGGAGTAAAACCTATTGATAGCTAAGGTTTGAGCAAAATCACAAATTACTGGCAAAGAAAATAAATATTTTTGTGTAAGTACTTAACCCGCGTACTGACGCTAGGCTCCCGAATCGGCATTAGTGCAGTAAGATCATTCGACCATAATATTCAGCATCAGAAAATAACTAGTTCTCTGTGATTGATTAGATTTGAAGTGTGATAACCATGCCAACTTTGAACTCCTGGGTCACCTGTCCCAAACTAAATTCTCAAGCTTCAATACGTCTATTCTGCTTTCCCTATGCAGAATGGTAGTTCGTTAATTTTTCGCACTTGGTCAGAATTTTTGGCACCTTTTGTTGAAGTTTGCGCTATTGAGCTTTCGAGACGCAGAATCAAGATGAAACTGGCACTATTTAATAGACTTGAGCTTCTTGTCAAAACTATTGCTCCCGCTTTTCTCTCTTACTTAGACAAACTATTTGCCTCTTTAGGTCATAGTATGGGTGGACTGATTAGTTATAAGCTTGTTCGCCATCTTCGTAAAGAATATGGTAGACAACCATCTCATCTATTTGTTTCTGCTAGCCGCGCTCCCCAAATCCCGTCACCAAAACCGCCTATCCAAGCACTTCCAGAAACTGAGTTTAAACAAGAACTTTGTCGTCTCAATAATGATAGACCTGCTTCAGTACTGGAAAATACCGAGTTAATGGAACTACTTACCCCGCTACTCCGGGCAGATTTTTCAGTTTTAGAAACTTATGTCTACACCTAAGAGCTATCACTTAAATGTCCAACCACTGCTTTTGGTGGACTGGAAAACCAAGAAGTAAATACCTAAGAACTAGAAGGGTGGCGAGCGCAAACGCAAAATTCCTTCCAATTGGAAATTTTTTCTGGAGACCACTTTTTTATTCATTCAACTCGATCTCTTTTAATTGAGAATTTAGCCGAATATTTGAAAGCGTCAAATTATACATTGTTAACTGATAATTAACCTGTGAAAAAAGTAATTCTCACAAACGAAGCTAATTCAATAAGTGAAGCAGTCATATGCATGATAGTAATGTGATTTACATTCTTGGTGCTGGTCCCGCCGGTCTAGCAGCAGCTTATACATTGACTAAGCAAGGTCAATTAGTAGTGGTCGTAGAGAGAGACTCAAAAGTTGGTGGATTAGCCAAAACCATAGAATATAAAAACTTTCTTCTTGACTTTGGTCCTCATCGTTTTTTTACCAAAATAGAGCCTGTATTAAAGTTATGGGATGATGTGCTGGGTAAAGACCAAGTAACGGTAAATCGCTTGACACGTATTTATTACGGTGGTAAATATTTTAGTTATCCTTTGAAAGCTTCAGAAACTTTGTTAGCTATTGGCACAATCAAAAGCTTTCAAATAGTTACTTCTTATTTACAAGCACGATTGTTTCCTAACCGCCATCCTCAGAATTTTGCTGAATGGGTTACTGGAAAATTTGGTAAGCAGTTATTCAAAATCTTCTTTGAGGGTTATACAGAAAAGCTTTGGGGAATTCCCTGCACTGAAATAAGTGCCGAATGGGCAGCCCAAAGAATTAAAGGATTGTCTTTGATGAAGGCAATACGTAATGCTATTCTGGGTAATGACGGCAAAGTTAAAACATTGATAGACCAGTTTCAATTTCCTCGCTTAGGTTCAGGACAACTGTATGAAAAAATCAGCGATTATCTTGTTAGCAACAATCAATCTGTTTTGTTAAACACAGAAGTTGTGAAGATACATCATGACAACTTTAAAGTCAATAAAATTACCTTGAGAAATCGCCAAACAGGAGAAGAGTATATAGCGGAATGTGGAGGAGTAATTTCTTCAATTCCAATTAGTGTATTAGTACAACAATTAGATACATCAGCTCCACAGAGAACTATTGACGCGGCTAAATCTTTAAAATTCCGCAATACGATTCTTGTTTATTTAATTGTTGAAGGTTGGAACTTATTCCCAGATAATTGGCTTTATATCAACGACCCAACAGTTCATGTAGGTCGAGTAACAAATTTTGCTAATTGGTCAAGTGAAATGCTACCAAATAGCCATCAAACACCATTATGCTGTGAATACTGGTGTAATTTTGATGACTCAATATGGAAGCAAGAAGAATCGGAACTTTTAGAATTAGCAGAATACGAGTTGAGAAAAATTGGCTTGTTACACAATGAGAAAGTTTCTGAAGGATTTATAGTCCGCTTACCCCGCACTTATCCAATTTATGCTGGTAATTATAAAGTAGCTTTAACAGAAATTCAAAGCTATCTCCAGAAATTCCAAAACCTGCAATTGGTAGGTAGATATGGCGCATTTAAATATAACAACCAAGACCATAGTTTACTCATGGGAATTCTAGCCGCTGAGAATGTTTTAAAACCATGTCAACATGATTTATGGTCTGTAAACTCTGACAGCGAATATCAAGAAGAAGCTCATGCAAATGCTCAAAGTACTACAGCTAAATCGACGAAAATCTCTAGGCAATATAAAGTTATTCATCTCTTAAAACAGTTTACTGGCTATATCTTTGCAGGTGGAACAGCAACTATAGTCGATGTTGTAATTTTTTCTCTGCTAGTTAGGTATGGTTTGTGGTTTGTTTCCGCATTATGTATTAGTTATTTCCTTGGTTTGAGTGTAAATTTTTTGCTTTCACGTCGCTTTGTTTTTGGCGTTTACTGGAAAAATTGGCTAGTCCAATACACTGTGTTTGCCACAGTAGCTCTCAACAGCTTACTGGCAAATCTAGGATTGTTACAACTTCTGATAAACGATATTCATTGGGATGCAACATCATCTCGTTTAGTCAGTGCTGGATGCGTTGCCATACTAAGTTTTACAGGTCACAAATTGTATTCATTTGGCTCTCAGAATCAGAGCAAAGAAGAACAGAAAATCTAAGGTTTAACAGTTAATAGTCCCACTCACCTATTAAAAAAATGAGTAATACCACTTCAGAAAAGCCTGATAACATCCTTTCTCTGGCTCGCAAAAGAGATGATTTTTTCACGAAAACGCTAGTCATCATCTTTTTATCTCTTGGCTTAATAGGCATTTTGAATCATGAAATGTGGTTCGATGAACTTCAAGCATGGATGATTGCTAGAGATAGCTCATCAATAAACAATCTATTCCAAAATTTAAGATATGAAGGACACCCAGGACTATGGCATCTAGGGTTGTACTTTCTCAGCAGATTTACATATAATCCTGTAGTCATGCAATTTTACCATTTATTAATTGCCACTACAGGAGTATACATATTCGTCAAATACTCGCCTTTTAATCATCAACAAAAGATTTTTCTATCCCTTGGCTATTTTTCTTTGTACGAGTATGGCATTATCAGTAGAAGCTATGCATTAGGTCTATTACTTATTTATTGCTTCTGTACTTTATATACTCATAGAGATAAAAGTTTTATTCCTTTATCGCTATGTCTTTCACTTCTGTGCCATACCCATGTATATGGATTTGTTATTGCTATATCATTGCTCATAACTTTAGTATTCGATACTATTTTTGATAGGGGAATATCGAACATAATATCCCGCAAAAAGCTGGATGTAACAATTAGCTTAATGATATTTTTGCTGGGGGCTTACATTTCGTTAAAACAGGTAATACCACCTTCTGACTCAGAATTTGCACTCTGGGGGATCGATTTTGCGTTGTCCAATTTTATTGAAACCCTGAGTACCATAACCCGTGCTTACTTACCCTTACAACAGTTTTGGATTGAAAAATCTTGGCAAACTAATGCATTGGTATCCTTAAATCTGTATGTTGCTGTAATTATTGCTATAGGTTTATTTATATTTTCGACTGTACTATTTATTCGTCAACCTGTTGTATTGCTTATGTATATGATGGGTACATTAGGAGTTTTGTCATTGACTTATTATGTTACACTGGGAGTGGCTGGATTGAGACACTATGGACACTTATTTATTATCTTAATTGCTTGTCTGTGGATTTCGCATTATTATTCTGAAACTGATACTTTGCTGAATTTAATACAGCGCTATTTCCTAAGATTCAGCAAACAAACCATCAATTTTGAACAATTGATTAACAAATATCGTAAATTTTTTATCCAAATTATTCTGTGTACTCACCTCATAGCTGCAAGTGTTGCATTTACTTATGATTTATCACTTCCCTTTTCTCAAACTAAAGCAGTAGCAGCTTTTATCAAAAACCAGCATTTGGAAAATATGACGATTATCTGTTATCCAAATTATCCTGTTGGGGCATTACCAGGGTACTTAAATAAAAGCGTATTTTATCCACAAAGTAATCGATTAGGTACTTTTCCAATCTGGGATAAGCAGGGAGAACATAAACTATCAGAACCAGAACTCTTAAGTAGATTGACTGAAATTATAAGTAAAGATTATAAAAACATAATTATATTATTAAGCTTTCTACCTACAAATGACCAAGTAAGAATGCTGGAGTCTTTAATATCTCAAAAATTAAAAACTAACCTGAATGTCAAATTGTTACAAAAGTTTGAGGGGAGTATTGAGGAAGACGAAGGAAATTTTTATCTGTTCATCGTCAAAGAAAATTACAAATTAGTCTCTTCGCCTGTTCTAGCATCCTATATGCTACCCTAAATCATTGCCTTGCTGGTAAAAAAGCTTATGCTTTGGGGCGAGACTTTCCAGTGTTGGGGTTTTTGGGAAAGTGGGAACATGGCACCTCCTCACCCAGCAACACCCCAATATTGCAAAGCGCGACAATTGATGTAGTGCTTATGCCTTTTCTCGCCTTATTTAATCAGCAGCATCTATAGTATGGAAAAACCTAATTTTCTAGCCCCGCCTATGAAAGTAAGGATCTTGCTTTCCTTCCAGAAGATACTTAGATATATCGTCAAGAAAAAGATTCATCCCGATAGGTCCATAAAAAGTCCATACTTTTGGATCAACAATATAAGCCTGTCCATTGTTGACGGCTTTTAGAGATAAAATTAAAGGATTTTGAAACAAGTATGAAGTTGATGTGTCGGGACTATTGGGACTATCGACAATAAATAGAATGTCAGCATCATATTTATCTATAATTTCAATGCTAAACGTAGACCACTCATCTTGCTCTAATAGTAAAGATTTGATAGGCAAACCAATATCTTTTAATACTTGAAAAGGGGATGCAGAGCTTGGTGTAGCCCAAAAATTACGCACGTAGTAACCAATCACAGAAACTTCTTGCTCTTCTAACCGTTTACCTAGACGCTTCTGAAATTCTTCGATGCGCTTCTGATATTGCTTGAGAACTTCTTTGGCTTTATCTTCCTGCCCTACAAGTTGGGCAATATATTGGAAATTTTCTTTGATATTAGCTTTAACGTTGTATATATCAATCAATACTGTAGGAGCAATAGTTGATAGTTGTTTATAATACTGTTTATCATAATCCGCCATTAAGATTAAATCTGGTTTTAGCATCAATATTTTTTCTAAAGAAGGGGTTCCCTCTTTGCCAACTGATTCAATTCCTGCAACTTTTTCAGGTAGTACAACAGGAAAATACCTTTCTCCTCCCCAATAATCAACTGTCATACCTACAGGCTTAATACCAAGAGATAACAAAGGATCAAGTATCGCCGGGATATCTAGTGCAACAATTCGTTGTGATTTTAACGGGACACAGGTTTCCCCAAGCCTGTGTTGAATTATTCGACATCCTGAAGTTGCCCCTGGCTGCTGTATTGAGGTAGCCTTCTTCTCGATGGAAAGTCTGGCACAATTTGTAATCAAGAGAAATAAAAAAGCCATTAAGATAAATGGCTTTATCCAACGATATATTGAGTTGCTCATGCTATTTGCTGCTGATTATTAAAAATGTCACTTAAAAGATAAAGTGGCCACCCTAGTAACCTGAAATGCTTATTATTCCGTTGTCATATTTTGTAAGCTCGCGCATTCAACTCTCTCAAATCCTTTCCCACTATAGGTTTTGGACTGCGGTCATTTTATGCTTTAATTTCGGCCACTTTATCCTTTAAGTTACACTTAAATACTAGCTTATGCTTCCATACCCAGAAAAGTTGTGGGTATAGTTACACTACTTAAAACTCCCAACGAATAGAACCAATAATTGTAAACGGTTCCCCCCTTCTAATATAAGTTCTGCTGTAGCTAGAAATGGCGTAATCTATGTCAAATAGATTACGGACATTGAGTGCTGCTTGGAAGCGATCGCGACGGTAATAAAGGGCTGCATCACTACGTAAGTAATCCTTTACCTGAAATGAGTTATCTAAATCACCCTGTCTTGAATCTACATAAAACAGTCCAAAACCAAATCCTATCCCTTGCAGATTACCCCGCTGAATCTCATAGGTTGTCCACAGACTTGCTTGATTTGTGGGGACATTATTGAGTTGATTGCCTACAGGAATGGTGTTATCCTCGGTTACTTCTGCATCCGTGTAAGCGTAGGAAGCAATCACCTTCCATCCGGGTAAAATCTCACCTGCAACATCGAATTCAATACCTTGGCTACGTTGCTCTCCAGTCTGAATCGAAAACAGGGAGTTGTTTGGATCGGTCGTTATAACGTTAGTCTTAGTAAGATGATAAGCCGCTAAAGTTGTGGAGAGCCTACCCTCTAGCCAATCTGCTTTGATACCAACTTCGTACTGGGCACCTCTGGTCGGGTCAAAGCCTTGAGTACTAGAGCTAAATCCAGTTTGGGCACGAAATGAGCTACTATAGCTAGCATAGAGAGAAATCGTATCGCTGGGCTGATAGACTAACCCTATCCGAGGGCTAAAAGCTGCGGCATTTCTTTCTGGCTCATCAGTGGTATTGGCTAATGCGCCAAAATCACCGATTTCAAATGTGCTAGAGACCCAATCATAACGACCACCGAGCAGCAGTTTGAAATTTTCAGCAAACGTAACCTGATCTTGAAGATAAAGCCCATAGGAGCGTACCCGATTTTGAAATTTTAGAAATGGATCGTAAATTGGTTTTGGAACGTCATAATTAGGGTTGCGGAGATCGAGAAGGGGTAAATTGGTATTGAAAAGTGCCTGATAAGTATCAGTATAATCATTGACATCAAAGCCAATCAGCAATTGATGGGAAATTGACCCTGTTTTGAACTTGCCCAATAAATCGATTTGTCCAAAGTAGTTATCGTAGCCATAGTCCGAATCGTAGGATTCGATTCTTAGAAAGCGATCATCTTCTACAGCTACTGCTGCGGTTCGGGTTTCGTCTACTTTAGAAATCAACCCAGCAAAGTTATTCCGAATTTGCCATTTATCACTTAATTTGTGCGTAAAGGTGTAACCAAACCTTTGAGCAGATTGCTTCGCATCATAGAAGTTGGGATAGCTTGTGAAGAAATTTCGAGGAGTTAAACGACCATCACTTAGCACTGAACTTAGACTAGTAGGAGGTTCGGCAGTAAAATCAGTGTACTCATAGTACAAATTCATTTCTGTATTATCTCCTATCTTCCAGGTGATTGAGGGAGATACTCCAAGCTCATTTATATTGACGAAATCTTGAACATCACCTGTACTTTTATAACCTGCGATAAAGCGGTACAGTAAATTACGCTCGATCGTCAATGGGCCTGATAGGTCAACACTTGGTTGGTAAAATCCATAATTACCTGCCTCAAAGGCAACACTGTAAAAAGGCTCACTCAGGGGTTTTTTCGTGGTGATATTGACGATTCCACCTGGTTCTAAATCTCCAAAAATAACCGAAGCAGGACCTTTAAGAACTTCCACTTGCTCAATTGTACCAATAGGGCTACTGAGGATGTTTGAATTCGCATCTCGATAGCCATTACGGAAATTACCTGCCTGCTCAAATCCTCGGATGAACCTGCTGGTCGCACTTGAACCCACTATACTGTCACCAGCTACGACACCACTGACTGTTTCCACTGCCTCTGTTAGAGTTCTCACGTTGCGATCACGCAATACCTCCTGTGGCACAACCTGAATCGATTGAGGAATATCACGAATTGGTGTATCTGTCCGCGTCGCCGTCGTTGCATTGGGCGCCCGATACCCATCTTGCTCCCCTGTCACCACCAACTCAATCGGGTCATCCT